>WNGJ01006947.1_pt1 | contig 12026 bp, 10 predicted proteins | sample 5400611 | NCBI WGS metagenome assembly WNGJ01 (sample SAMN13153375, study PRJNA577476) | soil metagenome | isolation source: 40 cm soil or saprolite under Garry oak tree replicate 1 | place: USA:California | collected 2016-06-15 | reverse complement strand
GGGCTGGCCGCGTCGTAGTCCCAGATGTCGTGGTGCACTTGCTGGAAGTGCCAGACGTACTCCCCCGTCTTCGCCTTCAGGGCCATCATCGAGGCGCAGTAGAGGTTGTCGCCCTCGCGCATCGAGCCGTCGTAGTCCGGACCACAGTTGCCGGTGACGAAGTAGACGAGCCCGAGGTCGGGATCGAGGGCCGGGGTGTTCCAGATGGTGGCGCCCCCGCGCATCGAATGATCGGTGCCGGGCGGCCAGGTCTCGCTGCCGCGCTCGCCGGGTGCGGGAAGCGTGTACGACCGCCAGAGGATGGCGCCGGTCTTGGCGTCCAGCGCGGTCAGCCGCCCGCGCACGCCGAACTCACCGCCCGCGATGCCGCTGTAGACGATCCCGTCGTAGTAGAGGGGCGCGCTCGTGATCGTGTAGCCGTTCTCCCACTTCTCGAGCGCGGTCTTCCATTTCACCTCGCCGGTCTTCATGTCCAGCGCCACGAGGTTGGCGTCGAGCTGGCCGGAGTAGAGCAGCCCCTCGCCCATGGCGAGCCCGCGGTTCACCCAGCCGCAGCACACGGTGGAGATCCGTTGATCGATGCCCGACCAGTATTCCCAGATGATCGCGCCGGTCTTCGCGTTGAGCGCGAAGACGTCGTCGTTGCCCGTGACGACGTACATGATGCCGTCCTTCACGAGCGGTGAAGCCTCGAAGGAATACTTGCCGGCGGCGCCCGAGCCCTTGAGCCGCGTCATCCAGGCTCCCTTGAGCTGACCGACGTTGGCGGTGTCGATCTGCTTCAAGGTGGAGTACCGCTGGTTGGTCAGGTTGCCGCCGTTCGTGACCCAGTCCTTGCCGACCGGGCCGCGGATCATACGATCAATCTCGGGATCGGCGGCCCGCGTTGTGTGGACCATCAGGAACAGGAAGCTGAACATCGTGACCACCGCGACCACTTGCTGCCCCAGACGTCGCATGTCGCTCTCCTCACACCGTCGGCGGCCGTGAGCACGCTTCGTCCCGTTTTGGGGCGCCCCGTCGCAGTCGCGCCGCCGGGCGATCGGACTCAGGCGGGGCGCGGCCGAGAGATACCGCTTCGCGCCATCCGATGTCAAGCAGCGGGAGTCGCCGACGCGTCTGATCCGAGGCGCAATGGTCGCGCTCTGCGTCTTGACACCGGGCCGTCGGCTTCGCCATGCTCGGCGCATTTGACGCGGTGAGAGCCTCCAGCGACCTGAGCTTCGGAAGGAGAACGGTCATGAAAACGCTCGCGGCGTTGCTCGTGATTGGAGCCCTCATGCTCGCCGGCCTCGCCTCGCCGGTCGCGGCGCAGACGGGGGCGACCTGGGGCGTGTATGGCGGCGACAACGCCAACACGCGCTACAGCACCTTGAACCAGATCAACGCCACGAACGTCGGGCGGCTCAAGGTCGCCTGGGCGCTGCAGCTCGGCTCGCTGCGATCCCAGGAGTCGACGCCGATCCTGGTCGGCGACCTCCTTTACGTGACGTCGTCGCACGGGCCAAAGAACGTGTTCGCCGCCGACGCGCGAACGGGTGAGGTCAAATGGCGGTATTCGCCCGAGGTACCGGCCGGCATCGAGCAATACGCCTGCTGTGACGTCAACAATCGCGGAGTCGCTCACGCCAACGGCAAGATCTTCGTAGGGCGGCTCGACGGGCATCTCGTCGCGCTGGATGCCAAGACCGGCAAGGAGCTGTGGAAGAGCCAGGTCATCGACCACACGAGCGGCTCGGTCATCACCTCGCCGCCGATCTTGGTCAAGAATCTAGTCATCACGGGTTTCGGGGGCGGCGAATACGGCGTGCGGGGCTACATCACTGCATTCGACCAGGCGACGGGCCGCGAGGTGTGGAAGCTCTACACGGTGCCGGGGCCCGGAGAGCCTGGCAACGACACCTGGAAGGGCGACTCGTGGAAGTTCGGGGGCGGCGTGGCCTGGCACATCGGCTCGTACGATCCGGCGCTGAATCTCCTCTACTACGGGACCAGCAATCCCTCGCCATGGGGCGCCGCGATCCGCGGCAACGACAGCAGCAACATCGACCCCTACAGCAACCTCTACACGGCCAGTACGCTCGCCATCAACCCGGACACCGGGAAGATCGTGTGGCACTACCAGACCACGCCGCACGACGCGTGGGACTACGACGGCGTCAACGAGCTCGTGCTGGTGGACCTCGATATCAAGGGACAGAAGACGCCGGTGGCGCTCAAGGCCGATCGGAACGGTTTCTTCTACGTCCTGGACCGTCGCAACGGCAAGCTCCTGTCGGCCGAGAAATTCGTCGACCTCAACTGGGCCAAGTCCATCGACATGACCACGGGCCGTCCAGTCGAGAACGCCGACAAGCGGCCGCGCCTGGGCTTCAAGGCGAAGGACATCTGCCCGAACCTCATCGGCGGGAAAAACTGGATGCCGATGAGCTACAGCTTCCAGACCGGTCTCGTGTACCTACCGACAATGAACCTGTGCATGGATCTGGAGGGCACGCAGCCGCAGTACAAGCGTGGCGCCTTCTACCTGGCCGTTGAGTTCGACCTGGGCAAGAGCGGACCCGGCGGTCATCTCGGCGAAGTCATGGCCTGGGATCCCGTGAAGCAGCAGAAGGTCTGGGGCAACAAGGACGAGCTGCTGTTCATGGGCGGGATGCTCAGCACCGCGGGCGGGCTCGTCTTTCACGGCGATCTCAAAGGGTGGTTCAAAGCGCTCGACGCCAAGACCGGGCGCACGCTCTGGCAGTTCCAGACGGGCTCGGGGGTCAGCGCCGCTCCCATGACGTACGAGCTGGGCGGCAAGCAATACCTCGCGGTGGTCTCCGGTCGTACGTTCGCGATTCCGGCCTTCTTCGGACCGATCGGCGAGAAGATGGTTGCCGCGAGCGCGGAAGGAGGCACACTCTTCGTCTTCGAGCTTCCCACTCCGTGAGCCGCCGAGGAGAGTGGACCGCATGAGGATGCGGGCGACCGTGAGCGAGCCGTCGGCTCCGGTCGCCCGTGTCGCCCCGAAGGGCGGCGCACGTCGATTCGTCGCGTGCTTCTTCGTCGCTCTGATGGCCTCGGCCGCTCTACCCGGCCCGGCCATCGCGGCCGATATCCTGCGCGTGTGCGCTGACCCCGACAATCTGCCGTTCAGCCGCGCCGAGGGACCCGATCGCGGACTCTACGTGGAGCTGGCCGAGCTGGTCGCCGGCCGGCTCGGACTTCGGTCAGAGTACGCATGGTTCCTTTCCAATTACGGCCGCCGTGCCGTCCGCAACACGCTCCTGGCCGACCGCTGTGACGCCTACTTCGGGCTGCCCGACGATGGGGAGTTCATGGGCCGCAGCGTCATCCGCACGCGGCCGTTCCTCGACGTCGGGTACGCGGTGATCGGGCCGCGACCGCTCGCGCTCTCGTCGCTGGACGACATCAAGGGCCGTCGCGTGGCGGTCCAGTTCGGAACGACGCCGCAGCTGCTCCTGGCGATTCGTCCCGGTTTCCGCGCGGTCACCTTCAAGCTCGCGGAAGAGGCCATGGAGGCCCTGACCCGAGGAGAGGCCGACGTCGCGTTTCTGTGGGGGCCGACCGCGGGCTACTTCAACAAGACCCGGCTCGCCGGCGCGTACGCGATCGTGCCCATCGCCGGTGAGGGCCTCCAGTGGCACGCGGCCGTCGGCGTGAGAAAGGGTCAGGATTCACTCAAGACCGATCTCGAGCGAGTCCTCGACCAGCTCAAGCCGGAGATCAACACGCTCGCGGACAAGTACGGCTTTCCCCTCGGACGGCCTGTCAACATGGATGGCCAGCGCGGGATGCTGCGGCGACTTGAGCGCGGCGTGGGTGGCCTCCAACTCGTGCAGCTTCAGGAGGGGCCGACACGCCCGACGCCGTCTGCCGGCGTGTCGTCTTCCGCGGCGGAGGGTCTGATTCGTCTCGGACGCAGCCTGTTCAACCAGCATTGCTCGCACTGCCACGCGCCCAACGCCGTGAGTCCCGAGCCGACTCGCGACTTGCGCCGACTGACGCTCCGCTACGGTTCCAGGATGCGCGAGGCGGCGTACGCGACGATCACAGTCGGGCGAATCGACAAAGGGATGCCGGCCTGGAAGGACCTCCTGGGCGAAGAGGGGATCCAGAACGTCCTGGGATTTCTGGAGTCCGTCCAGCGGCAGCCGTAGAACGCAGGATCAATGGGCCGGAGCTGGCCGCGCCCTCTTGACTAGAGGGTGTAGCTGGAGGAGCCTCATCGGCAATGCGTAGATCAGGGCTCGCCGTCTTCGTCCTGCTCGCCGCCTCGCTCGTACTCGGGTCGACGCGGGCCGGCGCCGAGCTACGAGTGTTCGTCACCAACGAGAAGTCCGACGACGTGACCGTGATCGACGCGGCGACCCGAGCCGTCGTCAGGACGATCCCCGTCGGCAAGCGCCCGCGCGGCGTCGCGGTTAGCCCAGACGGCCGGCGGGTCTACGTGACCAACAGCAACTCGGACAGCCTCAGCGTCATCGACGCAAAGACGCTGGAGGTGCTGAGCACCGTGCCGGCGGGCATCGACCCGGAGGGATTGACCCTGAACCGGGCGGGAACCGCGCTCTACGTCGTCAACGAGAACGAGCTCTCGGTGACGGTGCTGGACGTCGCCTCACTGGCGGTCCGCAAGAAGATTGCCGTCGGCAAAGAGCCCGAGACGGCGGTGGCGTCTCCGGACGGGCGCTGGATCGCAGTCTCCAACGAGACCTCTGACGACGTCCACGTCATCGCGACGGCCAGCGACACAGTCGTCAAGCAGATTCCGGTGCCCAAGAACCCGCGCGGCATGCGCTTTACGGCCGACTCACGCCGGCTCTTCGTCGCCAGCGAGCAGGCCCACGTCGTTTCCGTGATCGACATGGCGGAGATGCGTGTCGTCAAGTCGGCGCCGACCGGCGGCAGTCGCCCCGTCGACATCGTGCTGACGCCGGACGGCTCGCGGCTTTACGTGTCTCACGGTCAGTCCGGCGACGTGCGCGTGCTGGATAGCGCGTCGCTGAACGTGCTCGCGGTGATCCCGGTCGGCCCGCGCACCTGGTGGACCGCTCTCAGCCCGGACGCGAGATTCCTCTACGCTACCGTCGGGCGTGCCAACGAGCTCGCGGTGATCGACATGAGCTCCAATACCGTGGTCGCGCGGATCCCCTGCGGCACGCTGCCCTGGGGCGTGGCGATCGCCGACACGCCCTGAGGCGTCGCGGCTTATTCTATAGGCGCGCCTCAGCCGGCGGGGCCCCAGCCCCGCGACGGCTTGCGGCGCGCACTTCGCTCACATCACGAGGCGGAGCCAGCGCCGGCCGCTCCGCGCGAGGATCCAGCGGTCGAGTCCCCACGTCCGACCCGCGCGCACGCAAAGAAAGACGATCATGGAGGTCACGAGGAGGACGTGGAAGCCTTGCTGGCCGAAGCTCATCCACTGGCTCGCGAGCCCGTAGTTCAGGCACAGGAAGAGCCCGACGAGGGCGGTGAGGCCGGTGAGCAGTCCGAGGATGAGCCCGAGGCCGACTGACGCCTCGCCGAACGTCTGAAGCGTCGCGAACACGCGGCTATTCGGCAGCACCGTCCCCTCGAGAAACTCCTTGTACCAGTCGATGGGGTTCCCGGCGGCGAACTCGGCGATGCGCTTGGGATGGAAAGCGAGAAAGCGCGGGGACACGGAGGGATACGGAATCACGTCCCAGAGGTACGCGAGGGTGAACTTGGTCCACACGGCCTTGACGAACCACACGCCGACGACGACCCGCAACAGAACGACCCAGCGGTCCGCGTGGATCACTGAGCCGCGCGCCCGAGCGTGTGGGCCGTGAGAAGCATCACGAGGCGGCATGCTAGGGGAGGCCGCGAGCGCGGTCAAGGGGTCCGGTCCGCCATCCGCCTCATCGTCGCGATGCTCGGGCCGCTCGGCGTACCGGTAGCCGCGACGGCAGAGCCGCCGCCCCTCGCCCTCGCTCCCGGCTTTCGCGTCGAGCTCGTCGCGGACGGCCTCGGCTCGCCGCGCATGCTCGCGCTCGATACGTCCGGGGCGCTACTGGTGTCGATTCCGAGCCAGGGACGCATCGTCGCCCTCCCGGTGGCCCGGCGGCCGGAAGGGCTTCGTTCGCCCGTGACGGTCGCCGCGGGACTGCAGCTCCCTCACGGCCTCGCCGTCCGTGACGGACACCTGTGGGTTGCCGAGACCGGGCGCGTGCTGCGGTTCCGCTATGATGTCACCACGCACAGCGCGACCGAGCCGGTCGTGATCGTCCCCGACCTGCCGGCGGGCGCGCACCACTGGACACGGTCGATCGCGTTCGGACCGGACGGCCGGCTCTACGTCGCGATCGGCTCGTCGTGCGACATCTGCCGCGAAGCGGATCGCCGTCGCGCCGCGATCGTCAGCTACGCCGCTGACGGATCGAGCGAGCGCCTCGTCGCGAGAGGGCTTCGAAATCCCGTCGGGCTCGCGTTCGACCCGGCGACCGGCGCGTTGTGGACGACGGTCAACGAGCGGGATTGGCGCAACGGGGGCGCTCCGCCGGACTTTCTCGCCCTGGTGCGCGAGGGCGCCAACTACGGCTGGCCCGACTGCTACGCTCACGGGGGTGCGCTCGCGCCCGATCCTGAGTTTCGTGGCGCGAGCGACTGCCGCGACCTCACGCTCCCCTCGGTCGAGCTATCTCCGCACGCGGCACCGCTCGGGCTCGCCTTCTATACGGGGACGCAGTTTCCGGCCGCGTATCGTGGGAGCCTCTTCGTCGCCCTTCATGGCTCCCGGGCCGAGCTTCCGCCCGCCGGCTACAAGATCGTGCGGATCGTGTTTTCCGCCAACCGGCGACCGCGAGTCGAGGACTTCGCGACGCGCTGGCGTGCGGGTGACCGGGTATGGGGCCGTCCGGTCGACGTGCTCGTCGGACGCGACGGCGCGCTCTACGTTTCGGACGATCACGGCGGGCGTGTGCTCCGCATCACCGCCGTGCCGTGATCCGGCGCGGCCGATTGCGCCGCGGTCTATGGCGGCCGGGCGCGTGCTAGTGTTCAACGCGATGCTCGCGCGGCATCGTCCGTTCGCGGCCCTCTCGCTCACCGCGCTCGTTGCGGTCGGCTTGGCGGGCTGCACGCTGACGGCGCTGATGGCCTCGCCCGTCCCACCGCGCGGCGAATGGCCGACCCACGGTGGAACCAACGCGAACGCGCGCTACTCGTCCCTCGACCAGATCACGCGCGACAACGTGAGCCGGCTCCGCGTCGCATGGCGCTGGACGTCTCCGGACGAGGAGCTGATGGCGCGCGAGCCGCAGATCCGTACATGGTGGAACGAGGCCACGCCGCTGATGATCGGCGGGGTGCTGTACGTCAGCACCTCAGCCAGCCAGGTGGCGGCCATCGACGCGATCAGCGGCCGGACGCTCTGGGTCCACGACCCGAAAATCTGGGTCCACGGCACGCCGCCCAATTTTGGCTTCGTGCATCGTGGCGTCGCCTACTGGACCGACGGCCGGGACGCGCGGATCCTGATCGGCACGGGAAACGCCTACCTCGTCGCCCTCGACGCGCGAACGGGAGCGCCGATCACGAGCTTCGGCGTGGAGGGGCGCGTCGATCTCACCGAGGGGCTCGGGCGCCCGGTCGATCGCCGATGGTACACGGTGACGTCGCCGCCGCTGGTCATCGGCGATCTGGTGATCGTTGGCTCGTCGATCGAGGCCCGGCCCTTGAGTCCCGAGATGCCGCCAGGGCATGTCCGCGCCTTCGACGTGCGCACCGGCGCGCAGCGATGGATCTTCCACTCCATCCCTCAGTCGGATCAGTTCGGTACTGAGACCTGGGAGGGGGAGTCGTGGCGCACGGTCGGCGGGGTGAGCGTGTGGACGATCATGAGCGCCGACGAGGAGCTCGGCTACGTCTACCTGCCCTTCAGCCCGGCGGCGAACGACTACTATGGCGGCGAGCGATACGGCGACAACCTGTTCGCCGACAGCCTCGTTTGTCTGGAGGCGGCCACCGGCCGGCGAGTGTGGCACTACCAGCTCGTGCGCCACGGACTCTGGGACTACGACATCCCCGCGGCTCCGAACCTGGTCGACATCACGATCGGCGGGCGCCGAGTTCGCGCCGTCGCCCAGGTGACCAAGCAGGGATTCGTCTACGTGTTCGATCGCGCGACCGGCCGGCCGCTGTGGCCCATCGAAGACCGCCCGGTGCCCCAGTCAACGGTGCCCGGCGAGAAGACAGCCCCGCGGCAGCCGTTCCCCACGAAGCCGGCGCCGTTCGAGCGCCAGGAAGCGAGCCCGGCCGACGTGATCGACTTCACGCCGGAGCTCCGCGAGTTGGCGCTGGCGATTCTCTCGCTGTACGATCACGGACCGCTGTTCACGCCCCCCAGCGAGCGAGGCATGGTGCTCGTTCCGGGCGCGGGCGGCGGCGCGAACTGGGCTGGCGCGGCGTTCGATCCCGACACGGGCCGCCTCTTCGTGCCGTCGATCACCGCGCCCAACGTCGTGACGTTGAGCCCCCCGCACGCCGGCTTGATCAAGGATCGTTACGTGGGACGGCTCCAGGGGCTCCGGGGACCACACGGTCTGCCGCTGTTCAAGCCGCCGTTCGGGCGACTGACCGCGATCGACCTCACCAGGGGAGAACACCTGTGGATGGTTCCGGTCGGCGAAGGGCCACGGCACCATCCTCTGCTCGAGCCACTCCAGCTCGGAAGGCTCGGCTGGGACCGCCGGAGCTTTCCGCTGGCGACGCGGACGTTGTTGTTCGTCGCTCAGATGGGCCCCGCCGGAGGGACGCAGCCCGCCGGCGAGGGCCCCGGGTTGGAGGTGTTCGACAAGGCGAGCGGGGAGCTGATCGCGAGGGTCGAGCTGCCCGAGAACGCGACCGGCGCGTTGATGACGTATTTCGCGGGGGAAAAGCAGTATATCGTCGTCCCGATCGGCGGTCGCGGCCGCCCCGCGGAGCTGATCGCGCTGAGCCTGCCGTGATCCGCCTTCAGGGCCGCACGGCGGGCGCTTCGAACGGCATCCCTCGCGCTCGCCACATCAAGAACAGCTCGAGGTCGACCAGCTCGGCGGCGCCGTACTCGTAGGGCTCCGCGCGGATCCCGGTGAGACAGCCACGCAGCCGTCGCTGAAGCGAGCCGAGGCTCTGCCATTCCAGACGGTAGAGCGGGTAGCCGGTCGGATGCGCTTGCGGCACGACGTTGCCGGCGAGGCGCCGTCCCCAGTTGTCGTCGTGACATTGGTTGCAGGCGAGGTTCAGCTGGCCCTGGCGCCGATAGAAGGTCGCGCGACCGGCGTCGAGGAACGGCTGTGTGCGCTGGTCGATCGCGACGTCGATCGGCACGCCGCGCGACTGGCGCGCGAGGTACGCGGTCAGCGCCAGGAGCTCCTTACTTTCGTAGGCGAGCGGCGGCGCCTTCTGGCGGTCGACGCGGCAGACATTGACCCGCTGCTCGAGCGTGACCGGCCGCCCCCGCGTTGCGTCGAACGCCGGATGACGCGCGGCCACGCCCTTCATGCTCGAGCGGGCATCGCCGTGACACTCGGCGCACGCGCGGCCGGCCTCGCCGGCTTTCTTGGTCCACAGCGATTCGCCCTCGAGCACCCAGAGCATGCCGGGATTCGCGGTATCGTCGTCCTGCATCGCGCGTGTCCCACGGCTCATGAGGTCGTAACCGGAGCGGCGTTCGGCGAGCGGAATCTCGCCGGCGGATGCCGATGCGGCCAGCGCGATCGCGCAGAGCGCGGCGCGGAATCCCGGCACTTAGTCGACGGTGATGGCGGCCGACGCGGTCTCCGAGAAGCCTCGGTCGCCGGTCCACTGGAACGCGAGCGTGCCGCTCTCGGTGGCGACGGTCGAGAACGCGATGAACGGATTCGCGGCGATCGCGGGGTGGAGCTCGGCGCGGAAGATCTCCGCGCCGTTGTAGGTGCACACGAACGTCCGGATGATGTCGCGCGGGACCGCCGCGCCGAGCTGGGTGCGGCGATACCCGGTCTCCATCGGGTGCGAGATCAGCGTCTTGATCTCGATGATCTCGCCGCGCTTGGCCCGAGGCGGCACGTTGATGAGGGCGTTCGCCACCGCTACGCCTCCTCGAGACAGGCCGCGAGGGTCACCACGACGTTCACGCTCGTGGACCAGAACGAGCCGTCGCTCAGCTCGCAGATCGCGACGACGGTCTGCGTGTCGGCGAGCCGCATGCGCGTGGCCACGCTCGCCCGGCCGGCGCGCGGCCCGAAGCGGAAGCTCGCGACATCGGGCTGCGGATTCTTCTCGGTGAAGAGGTGCAGCGCCTTCACGTGATCGGCCGCGGTCATCGGGCTCTCGGCGCTGACCGTCAGCGGCACCGTGTTGCCGTTCTCGACCAGCGGGGGCAGCTCGAGCTTGACCCGTCCCTGGTTGACGCGCGCCGCACCCACGACCTTGCGAATGGCCTCTTGCATCGCCGCCGGCGTCGCGCGCGCGGGCTCGACCGCGATCACCGACGCGAGCCCGAGACCAGCGGCGGCGCCGCCGGCGGCCAGCAGAAATTCACGTCGCGACGTCTGTCCGTTCATTCAATCCTTCAGCGTCATCAAGAAGGCCACCACGTCCTCGATCTGCTCCGCGCTCAGGACCGGCTTGCCACGAAAGGCCGGCGCCACCCGCGCCAGGCCCTCGGTTCGATGATACGCCGGCATGATAGTGGCCGGGTTGATCCGGCTCGAATCGACGATCCTGAGCCGCAGCTGCCCTTCGGACGATCGCTTGCCGGCGCCGGCGAGATCGGGCGCGAGATTGCCCTGGAATCGCTCCTCCGGGAACGGCCCGCTGTGACAGAGCAGGCACAGACCGACCTGGCGGTTGATGACGATCGCGCGGCCGCGCGCGGGGTCGCCCTTGGCGCCGGTGAGCGATCGCGTGATCCCATCGTCCGCGCACGCCACGCCGGCGAGCGAGCCGACCGCGACGAATGCGGCCGCGAGCCACTTCACCCAAATATCTCGTCCGTGATCGTCCGGAACCAGGCCTCGGCGAGCACGGCCTCCGCCGCCCGCGTCGCGCGCGGCGCGTCCGCGGGACTGACGCCGCCGGAGCCGGGTACCTCGGCGATCTGCCCACCCGACGGCTGGTAGACGCCCGCGACCGAGATCCCGTAGTCGGGCGCGACCAGGCTGTAGCAGGTGTTGATCAGCTTCGGAGTGGACGGCGTGGCGCCGGTGAGGAGCCGTGCTACCGCCGCCGCGCAGGTCTTGGCCTGCGAGTTCGCGGCGAACGCGGATTTCGGCATCGCGCCCGCGATCGCGGCGTCGCCGATGACGTGGATGCCGGGCTGGAGCTTCGACTCGAACGTCGCCGGATCGATCGGACACCATCCGGTACGGTCGGTGACGCCTGCGATGTCCGCGATGCGGCCGGCCTTCTGCGGCGGGATGACGTTGGCCACCTTTGCCTGGTGTCGGCCGAAATCGGTCACGAGGGTGCGGGTCGCGGCATCTACCGAGGTGACGCTGCCACCCTTGGACAAGGGCACCCACTCGAGCAATCCCGGGTAGAGCTCACTCCAGGCCTGCTGGAACAGCCGCTGCTTGGAGAACGCGTCCTTGGCGTCGAGGACGATCAGCTTGGATTTCGGCTTCTTCGTCTTGAGGAAGTGCGCGACCAGGCTCGCGCGCTCGTACGGCCCGGGCGGACAGCGAAACGGGTTCGCCGGAGCCGAGATCACGACGAGGCCGCCGTCGTCCATGGCCTCGAGCTGACGGCGCAAGAGCAGGGTCTGCTCGCCCGCCTGCCAGGCGTGAGGCATCTGCGCGGCCGCCGCCTGGTCGTACCCTGGCAGCGCGTTCCAGCGGATCTCGATGCCCGGCGCCAGCACCACCCGATCGTAGGGGAGGCGCGCGCCGTCCGCGAGCGTGACCGAGCGCGCCTGAGGGTCCACGCCGGTCGCGGTCGTTCGCGAGATGACGATGCCGTCGGCCGCGACGCGATCGTAGGTGAATTGCTGCGCTCGCAGCTCTCTGAGACCGACGATCACGGCATTGCTGAACGGG
>WNGJ01026301.1_pt1 | contig 12027 bp, 9 predicted proteins | sample 5400611 | NCBI WGS metagenome assembly WNGJ01 (sample SAMN13153375, study PRJNA577476) | soil metagenome | isolation source: 40 cm soil or saprolite under Garry oak tree replicate 1 | place: USA:California | collected 2016-06-15 | reverse complement strand
GGGGATGTACTGCTTGAATATGCTCATGATTGCCCTGGAATTGGCACGCGAGAACCGAACCTATGAGGACGTTGCCACCAAGTTTTTCGAGCACTTCCTCTATATTGCTGAGGCGCTCAACAACATTGGGGGAGAGGGTATCTCGCTGTGGGACGAAGAGGATCAGTTCTTCTACGACGTACTGCATATGCCAGATGACTCTCATGTCCCACTGCGAGTCCGTTCGCTGGTTGGGTTTATCCCTCTTCTCGCGGTGGAGACGATTGAACCAGATCTCCTCGATGCTCTTCCTGAGTTCAAGGCACGATTGGAATGGTTCCTCGAGCACCGACCACAACTGGCAAGTCTGGTTTCACGTTGGCACGAACCGGGAATGGAGGAACGCCGCCTGCTTGCACTCGTGCGCGGGCATCGCATGAAGCGCCTGCTCAAACGCATGCTCGACCCCGAAGAGTTTCTGAGCGACTACGGCATCCGAGCGATCAGCAAGTATCACGCTGAATATCCTTATGACTACCGTGCGCATGACATGGACTACATCGTCAGGTACGAGCCGGGTGAGTCAAGCACCGGACTCTTCGGTGGCAATTCCAACTGGCGTGGGCCGATCTGGTTCCCGATCAACTTCCTGCTCGTCGAGACGCTCCAGAAGTTCCACCATTACTATGGCGACGATTTCTTAGTGGAGTGCCCCACAGGTTCAGGCCAGAAGCTCACGCTCTGGCAGATAGCCGATCAGCTCTCGTGTCGACTCACGCACATCTTTCTGCGTGGTGAGGATGGGAGTCGCCCCGTTTTCGGCACGAACGAGACATTCCAGACCGACCCATATTGGCGTGATAATGTGTTGTTCTACGAGTACTTCCACGGCGATACCGGCAGAGGCGTCGGGGCCAGCCATCAGACAGGTTGGACTGGATTGGTTGCGAAGTTGCTCGAGCAGACCGAAGGCAGGTGAAATGTAGAGCAAGGACAAATCATTCAATCATCCGCAGGAACTCCATGCGCATTTCGCTTTGCGTCCGAAACACGCCTCGCATAACCGACGAAGTCATTATGCCTGGTGTGCGAATACCTCGTACCATCATACAGAGATGTTCCCCTTTGAGCACCACTGCCACGTTCTCCGTCCCTGTAATCCGACTGATTTCATCAGCGATTTGTTGCCCCAACTGCTCCTGATGTTGCAATTGATGCGCGAACTGGTGCGCAATCCGCGCAAATTTCGAGAGGCCCAGGACTTTTTCATCGGGAATGTAGCCAATGGAGACATCACACCAGAATGGGAGAAGGTGATGCTCGCACAGCGAAAAGACCCGCAAACCAGACACACACACCATCTGGCCTGCATCCACTGTTGAGAATGTCGTCTCGATCGTACCGGGATCGTACTCAATGAATTCGCGCCATGAGTCAGCCCACCGGCGCGGCGTATCCACCAGTCCTTCACGATCTGGATCCTCCCCGAGAGCGATCAACAACTCGCGTCCTAACTCAAGCAACCTGGGATAATCGACCTGTCTGGTTCGCCTCTCGATGTGAGCAATATGTCCTTTATGATATCCATTTGTACGTAGTTGATCTATGTTCATCTATTTCTCTTTCTCAATTTATGAGAGTGTTTGGAGTGGATCCGGGTAATATCACCTATTTGTTACCTTATTAGGAACAAAGCAAGCTCAGTGGATATTCCAATACCGTTCTGAATAAGCGAAACAGCATGATGGCCCTGTACAGCAATTACTCTGCCGTATCGAGACAAAGAAGCTTAACAGCGTTCTCCTTGCGAATCAGCGGTCGCACTTCAGGCTTGATGGCAATCTGCTCAAAATCGGCTAACCAGCGATCAGGCGTAATCAGTGGGAAGTCACTTCCAAAGAGTACCTTATGCTTGAGGAGTGTATTAGCGTACTGCACAAGCTGAGGCGGAAAATACTTCGGCGACCAACCTGAAAGGTCAATATATACATGTGGCTTATGCAGGCAAACCGAGAGTGCTTCATCCTGCCAGGGAAAGGAGGGATGGGCCATGATAATCGGCATATCAGGAAAATCCACCGCCACGTCGTCCAGATACATCGGATTAGAGTATTTAAGATGTACGCCACCACCGCCACGCATACCAGCGCCGATACCAGTATGCCCTGTGTGGAAGACTGCTGGAAGACCGGCCTCGGCGATTACCTCGTAGAGGACATAGGCGCTCCGCTCATTTGGGTAAAATTCTTGTACGGATGGGTGAAATTTAAATCCTCTCACCCCGAACTGCTCGATGAGGCGGCGAGCCTCTCGCGCTCCCATTTTCCCCTTCGCAGGATCGATACTGGCAAATGGAATAAGTACATCGGCATTCTCAGCAGCAACTTCGGCCACTTCTTCATTAGGAACTCGTACTATTCCGGTAGCCGACTCCATGTCGACAGGGAAAATGACGCATGCCATCTTTCGTTCCCGGTAATACGCTGCTACTTCAGCAATAGTGGGGTGTGGTCTTTCGTCCTTAAAATAGTGTGCTGATGCCTCTTGTACCTCTTTCCACATGGGATCATCTGGTACACTGCTCGACACCTCCGCGTGGGTATGTACGTCAATCGCCACTAAGCTCTTTACATCCATTCATGCAGTTCTCCTGTGCCTCTTGATATAAACTCATATTTTATCGCTCTCGCTCTTTAAGCACCCGACGCAAGATTTTACCAGAGGGGTTTCTAGGAATGAATTCGATGAACTCGATCTCACGCACATTCTTATACGTGGCAAGCTTGCCATTGACCCATTCCATGAGTACATCAGCGGATTGTTGTTCGAAACCTGCTCGCAGCACCACAAATGCTTTGGGCACTTCTCCCGCTTCCTCATTTGGCTTAGCGATAACTGCCACATCGGCAACCGCGGGATGCTCGAGCAGCAATGCTTCAATCTCAGCAGGGGCTACACTGAACCCTTTAAACTTGATCATCTCCTTTTTGCGGTCAGTGATTGTTACGTACCCATCTTCATCTCTCCAACCAATATCACCAGTGTAAAGCCATCCATCCCGTAACGCCTCGGCGGTCGCTTCAGGTGCCTTCCAATACCCTTGCATCACCTGTGGCCCCCGAACAATCAACTCACCCATTTCGCCCACGCCCAATTCTATCTGACCCGTTTCGAGATCGACAATCTTCTGCTTCGTATCGTGAATCGGCAGACCAATGGTCTCAACCCTGATGAGCTTCCGATCATAGACTGGGTTTGAATGTGTGCCGGGTGAAGCCTCTGTCAGACCATAAGAGGTCATCACAGTTATATTGGTGCGTTCCTGGAAGCGATATGCCAGCGCGGGAGGAACAGGAGCTGCACCGCACTGCGTATACCGAACAGAAGATAGGTCATACTCTTTCAATTGCGGCCAATCACTGAGCAATGCCAGCACTTGCGGTACAGTGTATAGCAGCGTGATGCGCTGCTCTTGAATAAACTGCAAACACCGCTCCGGCTCGAAACGCTCCATCAACACTATCGTAGCACCTGACATCGAGGCAGTGCCTATGAGCATTATGCCATAGATATGATAGAGCGGAACGAACACCAGCATTCGATCATTGGAAGTGATACGGGCAGTAGCAACAGACTGGAAGGCATTGCACGCGACATTCTTATGGCTGAGCATAACACCCTTAGGGAATCCTGTTGTGCCACTGCTATACGGCCGTGTCAGTAAATCATCTAACGCAGGTGCAGGGCATGCGGGTAGTGTGGATGCATAGCCGCGCACCATTTGGCTGAATGAATGTACTTGGGGCGGAAGAGCCGCCTGGTCAGCGCCAACGACAATCACATGTTCCAACGCTGGCGTTTGCGCGTGTACACTCTCTACAAGTGAGAGCAGCTCTTGTTGCACCACGATGGCCATAGCTTCGCTATTGCCCAACTGGTAGGCAACCTCGCGCTCTTTGTAAGATGGGTTCATGGGGCTGATGATTGCGCCAATGCGAGCAAGGGCAAACCAGCTTACAAGAAACTCAGGCCGATTGGTCATGAGTAAGCAGACCCTATCACCCTTACGTACTCCTACATCGAGCAGAGCATTGGCAAAAGCATTGACCAGCGTATCCAGTTCGCGATACGTAAGATTCACATCTCTCTCCTCGCGTCTTGCCTGAGCGAAGCGCACTCCGCTCGTTCGGACTGACTGCGCAGCAGTAGAGGCGCTAGCCTCGTTGTCCGAACGACTAGGCTCAGACGCGCTAGCGTCATTGGCAAGACGGATACTACCTTGCATCTCGCCTGAGTGCGAAGCGCTAGACGCGCTAGCGTCGTTGGTGAGGTGACTTGCAAGGATAGGTGCCGAGGAGATCACTGCCTCGTTCTCAGGAAAACGCTCGGCAGTGCGGGACAGTATTTCCGCATAGGGATGTGATGGGTATTGCAACGACGGACGAAAAAGCTCTTTTTGTATTTGAAACGTGTTAGTTAATATAGAAGGAGACGTACCAGTCATATCTCATCACTCCTCTAAATGTTCGGCAATAAGCTGCGCTAGATGTAATACACGCACATTCCGTCGGCTAGCATCAACTCCTCCACGCAGATGCATCAGGCACCCTGGGTTATCCGCAACGAGTACCGTAGCCCCCGTACTCTCTACATTATTCAGCTTATTATTCATTATACGTTCTGATACCTCACCATGCTCGATTGATGTTGCACCTCCGAAACCACAACACACATCTGATTGTGGCATCTCTCGTAACTCCAACCCCAATGCATCTTGTATGATATGCCGCGCCTCTGACTGTAATCCAAGACAATTGATCGACTGGCAGGAATCATGATATGTAACGATAACATGGTCGCCTTTGCGAACTGGAAGCCTCATACCGCTTGTCAGCAAAACATGTTCCACAAAGCTCGCAAAATCCATCACTTTCTCTGCCAAAGCACGTGCTCGCAGCAGCCATCCATGTTGCTGTAGATCCTCGACCTGGACTCCACAGGCACTTAGCACTATAATAACAGCCTCACCCATCTCAGGAAAAAGACGATCTATCATACATCCCGCGAAGTAACAAACCGTTATGCCACTACGTTCCCCGTTAACCCGGCTTGATGTACTCTTCGAAGATGGTAACAACTGCTCTTTTACCCTATCACGCAGTGGCTTTGTCGCAAAGGCAGGAAGACTCCGCCAGCGTGCGAGATTCGCAATTGCAGATACTCCGGGGAGCTTTCCAATAACACCTAATCTACGAGTACGAATGTACTTACTGCCTAGTGTCATTGGAAACTGTGCAATGCTGAAAAATCGCACCGTTATATCAAATAGACGCGGACGTGCCATTATCCCAAAGATCACCTTTTTAAGCCACGGCAACCCATTTGCCTCAACAACACGACTACGCACATCCAGAATCAGGCCTGGCAATGGTATCTCAACCGGGCAAACCGTTTCACAGGCGTTACAGCTGACGCACAGGCTCTGCGGCCCTGCATCTGCCTCGAGACCGTGGTGGAAAGGCGTCACAACTAGTCCGATAGCGCCGCTATAAATATAGCCAAAGGCGTGCCCGCCCACCTGCTGATAGGAAGGACAAACGTTTGCGCAGGCCGCGCAACGTATGCAGCGCAGAGCCTCTTTAAAATGCGGGTCAGCCCTCATCTCGCTGCGGCCATTATCGACAAGCACAATGTGCATCTCTTTGTTCGGCGTCGCGGGACCAGTGATAAAAGTCGTATAGCTGGTAATCTGCTGGGCCGTGGCACTGCGCGCAAGCAATCGCAACTGTGTCATAGTCTCGGCAAACGTGCCGATCAGTTTATCGTAGCCAGCCATAACGACATGGACAGGTGGCAGCGAAGTGACGAGACGGCCGTTCCCCTCATTAGTGAGCATCATCACGGTACCACTTTCAGCAATCAGTGCATTCGCCCCACTGATACCCATACCTGCGTTGAGAAATGATTTACGGTGCTCAACTCGAATTACCGCAACCTGTTCGGCAACATTTTCACGCGAAATCTCACGGCCAAGTTCTTCAGTAAGTAAGTTGCCCACCTGCTGGCGCGTCTTATGAATGATAGGCATCACCATATGCGAGGGACGTTCGTGTGCGAGCTGAGCCACCCACTCACCGAGGTCAGTTTCAACAGGAGTGACACCTCGTGCTTCCAAATAGGGATTTAACTCGGTTTCTTCACTGACCATTGTCTTAGATTTAACTACAAGATCAATCCCTTTTCGCCGGCACAGATCGTAAATATAGCGATTAGCATCCTCTGCCGTATGAGCTTCGTAAATAATTGCTCCTGCTGCCTCTGCCTGAACTTTGAATTGAGCTATCAATTCTTCCTGGTGTTCAATCGCATTGTCTTTTGCTTTGCGCAGTACAGAACGCATACTGGCAAAGCTATACTCGGAACCGTAATCGGCCTCCTCGGAAGCAAATACATTTGAACGAGAAGTTAGCCAGGATGGGGCAAAGCGTTCCAGGGCCTGGTGCATGTTATCGTCTGTAAGTGCCTTCTCCAGGCGTTCCTCGAAATGTTTGTGCTCATTACCGCGATTTGCCGTTTCTTCGCTGAGAGCCAGTTTTGGAGACGTGACTTCAAAGTTGCTGGTCATGGCTTTACCTCTTCCTCTTCTGCAACAATAATGAAGCAGAACGTTAGTGGCCCTTGTAATGCTGTATCCATCAACTTCTATTTTACAACAGACTTAATCAGTTTAGATGGCTGTGAAGCCACCTGCTCGAGCCACATCCCACGTTACCATTTGCCATATACTCATTTTTTAAATCTCTCCAGAAAGGACATTTAATGGCTCATGAGGTATGAGAACCTGATGCAGGTGGTTGTGAAGGATTATTATTTCCAAAGCCATAACCTCCTCCTCCTTGCTGTTGTTGCTGTCCAGGTTGCTGATCGAAAAATCCACCACCTCCACCATTCGTAGAAGGAGATGTTGCAGGTGTATTAGACGCAGGTGTTGTCTGATTAGATGTAGTTCCGACCGCGTGACCTGCAACCAGCCCTCCCAGTAATCCAAAGGTCACAATAGAGCCTGCGACCAACCACTTTTTGATCTCATGCACAAACGTCAACGTCTCAGCTTTGGATTTACGAGGCGTCACCGGTTTAGCTTGCATTGTAGATGGCATAGCCGCACTCGGTGTAGGAGATGATGATACGATTTCATTTCGCTGAGTCATCGTTGGGTTAGTTTGCCCTCCATATGATTGATAAGGTAACTCAGGTTGTCTATAAGGATCATTTGCATCTGGATAAAACATTCGTAATAGCCTCCAACATATGTATTAGTCCGTCAAACTTCATGTGAAATGTAGGGGCATCCCTTGCGGATGCCCGACTCAACTACTCACAGATTCGGTCCTATACCTACTATAGCCGATGTTTATGAGATGCGAATGAAATTTCCATCAGGATTCTGTAAAATATATTTCAAAAAAGTATCAAATTTCATCATTCGTGAGCTCTAAATATTGATGAGGTTTTGCTACTCGCTCTTAGTTCAGTGTCTTGATTCACTTATTCCCACAATTCATGTAATTGCCACAACTGCTGTTGCTCAATCCAATAGTTGAGCTAAAAAATACCGCCCATTTTGGGCGGTATATGTTCCCTATTTAATAATTAAGAGAAAAGAGTAGGAATAGTCATGAGATAATAAGATGAATGCCATTTTTAAACGTGTTTGACCCACTGCGCAATATCTATAATCACCTCTTCAACAACATGCCCAGGTACAGTATACGCCGTAGGAGTTGATTTCTCTTCGCCTTCAAATGGCATAAACAAATGGGAAAGTCCAGCATAACTCTTGAACTGAACATTACTACGCCCACTTAGCGCACTCTTCCAGATCTGGAAATCTTCCATAGTCACCTGGTAGTCACCTTCCGCCTGAAGAATTAACATGGGCTGTTGTAATCCTCTGGCGATTTCCTCGGGATGATATCCGCGTAAATCCAACCAGTAAGCAGGAGATACACCCAATGGTAAATCTGAAGCGGGTGTCGACAAAGACAAATCTGGCGACTTTACAAGAGCAACTTGCTTCTTGAGTTCATCCAACTGCTTCTGCTGCTCTGCACAGAGCGTTCCAGATAGAGAGTAGATATACGAAAATTGATCCAGGATCGTATCTTCAAATGTTCGGCACAACCCAGCAAGCACAATCAAACCCGCAATTCCACTATCTGCTGCTCCGATGCGTGGCAGCAAAAATCCTCCCAGGCTATGCCCCAGCACAACGATACGCTGTGAGCTGACTTCCGCGATACTGCGTAGCAAGGATACAGCATCCAGCGCGTCGTCGATCACCTCTTCCTTTACAGTTAGGATGTTAACAAGTTCACGCATCTTCTCAGCATACACCTTTGTTCGCTTATCGTAACGCACCACCACAATTCCCTGAGATGCAAGACCCCAAGCAAGATCGCGAAATGGCTTATTTGGTCCAATTGTTTCATCTCGATCGTTTGGCCCTGATCCATGCACCAACAACACAGCCGCAAATGGTCCATCACCTAGCGGTACACTCAGTGTTCCTGGCAAAACCCACTCATCCTTACCAATCTGCACCTCTCGTTCCGTAAATAAATCCTGACTCACATAAGCAGGCGTTTCATAGACCACTGTATACTGTTGCTCTACGCCTCCAACCTGAGTAATGGTTAAGCCTACAATCTTGTCTTGTTCGTTGAAAGCAACATTAATATCAAGGCTGGCATTTGCGAAAGCGCAGGTCACAATTACAAGATCAGCAGAGGGTATCTGGAAGGTATGCGCTCCAACTTGTTCCTTAAACTTCCCTACTGAGGCCACAAGAGCCTGCAAGGTCGCCTGCAGTTTTTCCACAGGTAATTGTTGCCTGAGGCTTTCATCCAAACTTTGCACGACTGCCTCAAAATCTTCCTGGATAAACTGAGTCACCAATTGCTGTGCAGTTTGTATTTTATCGTTGTGTATCATTTTTAAGCACTTTAATCGTTTCTGTACGCACTCTTTCCATAGTCACACCCATTTGTTCCAGCACTCCTGCAGCGATACCTTCGCCTTCGCGCACTATCCCTAACAAAAGGTGCTCTATGCCAACATAATGATGCTTCATACTTTGAGCTTCATCTTTGGCGAGTTCGATCACTTTTTTAGAACGTGGAGTAAAGCCAATTTCATCAAGAAGAATGCGATCTCCTTTATCAATAATAGCTTCAATAGTTTCACGAATCTCATTCGTATCTATTTCGAGATTACCCAATACTTCAACGGCAACCCCTTTATTTTCATGTAAAAGGGCAAGTAAGAGATGTTCAGTACCGATATAATTATGCTGGAAGCGCTGCGCCTCTTCCTGAGCCAAACTCAAGACCTTTCTGGCCCGCTCGGTGAACTTATCAAACCTGTCCCGTTCGTTCATTATTTCTCACACCTCATTCAGTTACACCCGGCTAAACTCCTTGTTTCATTATACATTAAACTGTTTCAAGATGAGTGAGTACGAATTTGTACGAATCCCGGCTTGATACTACTGAGGTCGTTATGGATGCGGAAAGTTCAAAATCGTCTGGTTTTTTTTCTAAGGGCATATCGTTTATCAACACCTCAATTTCTCGCACCCTCACCACTTGAGATGCTGTTATCACTCTTTGCCTTCCTCCAGCCGCATACACAATCCCGCCCCACAAATGCGCCAGAAATAAAGGCTCATAATAACTTGGTGAAGTGTGACCCAGCGCAGTATACCAGGCTCTTCCGCCATCATACTCGTGATACCACGCAATGGGATGGTCTGCACCCATCGTTCCGCCCTTGTACGTACTTTCATCGATAGTCATCAGTACATTGACTTTCCCACGAGGGTTGGAAGCAAAATTGTACCACTCATCTGTACGCACCCAGACCGGCGGAAGCATCATCGTTGAAGAATGGGTTCTATCAGCCACATGAATAGTCGCCTGTACAACCTTCGAGTGCCCATGGATGCGGTCGAAATATGCTCCTACAAGACCGCCATACCATGACCAGGTATATTCGGTGTCACTCGCAGAATGCACACCAGCATATCCACCACCAGCTCGAATATAACGTTCAAACGCAGCTTTTTGATTATCATCAAATATCTTGCCAGTAGTCATGAGGAAGATAACAGCATCATAGCGAGCCAGATTCGCATCGGTAAAAACCGTTGCATCTTCCGTAAAATCGACCACAAAGTTATGTGCTGAAGCCAGTTCGTGGATCGCTAATTTCCCATCTTTGATCGAGGCATGACGAAAACCACCAGTCTTGGAAAAGACAAGTAGCCGCCTGGAGCATGAATTGGTAGTTGCAGGAGAGCCACTTCCACTAGCATTGGCTTGCTGTCCATCACATTTGACTTGAGGCGTAGTCGTCGTGCGTGTTTGTACGAGGTTACAGCTTGCAACCGCTAAAAATGTAATCGCAAGCAAAAGTAAAAGTGATAAACTGATCAGCCAGGACTTCTTAATCATGATAATGCTTTTTAGTTGATCAGTAATCTGGCATTATGTCACCTGATCTTACCCGGTATATGCACATACACCGACCCTCGGTGAATTCACCACGGGTAACAACATTTCAGCATCCTCACCGCTCTTTTTCACACACTTTTTGCTACAAAATGCGTTCTCCTCCACATCAAAATACCCTCCGACAACGTACTTAGCCGGCTTCCCGCACACTTTGCACAGTATTACAGGTTCGGAATTCTGTGCAAGAATTCCGATATTATCCTCGTCCTGAATAACTCCCTCACGTTCTGACAACACTTTCAGTGTCAGATCAGTAGAAGAGCCGAAGTCATATTCGTAAGAGAATTTTTGGCTAACTTTGAGCACTTTTTCTAACGGCGCATCCAGGCTACGATCCTCCACCATTTCAAGAAGGGCTTCTAGTATCTGCACCTGAAAATAGTGTGCACGATACTCGTTCCACTCTTCTTGCGAATGGGGAACCCCTCTTTTGGGCATAGAATTCAGCGTTTCTTTTAGATAAGAAACAAGATTGTCGATAGACTCAAACTTCTTAAGTTCAGTAAGAAAATTTTTGGGTAACATATTCAAGGACTCAGGTGGAAAAGTCTCAAGTAGTTCATCTACATTGAACTCCTCTTCTTCCTCCTCCTCTTCCTCAGCGTAGGATGTGCCACCAATTGTAAATTCGCTTAGATGACCACAACATTCTAACCAGATAGCCCTGAGAAAGTCATCCAGATCTGCCAGAGTATCCGAAGCAGGCATTTCTAAATGCATCCAATACTGTGGATTGTAACGCCCTTCAACGAGGATATGGAAAAGTCTAGTTTTCTGTGGTGCAGAAGTGTTTCCTATCTCAGTCGCGATTTCTGCGGCCCTTTGCTTGCAGTATTTCAAATGTTGGGTCATCTTTGCTTTTTCAAACTCACCCTTGCAAAAACTGCATATGCCTTTTGAAACATCTTTGGTTACAGCTTTGTTTGCCATATATCTTTCCTCTCAAACTCATCCTGGCGAAACACACTAACTTCTACTTTTGTGGTTGATAAGGACCTGTAATATGCTCAAAACGAGGACGATAACGCGTGGAGTGGTAATCGACAGGATCCACTCTACGAGCGTGTAAGTCTTTACCGGGAATATCTGTGCAGATAAATGCTCCATTTCGATGTGCTGCCATCACACTATGGGTGCCAGATTCAATCAGGCTCATAATCAGGTTAGCATAAAAGATTGCCATATGTTTATCATAGACATCCGGTTCACCGCTGCGTAGAAAATACGTCAGGTCAATCGGTAGAAAGCGTACACCGGGCAAGCGTTGAGTTAGCTGATCGGCCAGAAACTCAGCCACGTTGGCTTTTTTCCGATGGCCATAGGCATCAGGCACTCCAACTTCCGGTACCGGTATACCAATATTTGCTCCCTCAGAGAGCACAACTGTTGAATAATTATGCGGATTTTGTCGATCCTCTTCGATCAAATTAGCCAGCATGTCAACATTGACAGTGACTTCTGGGATTAACAAGCG
>WNGJ01006945.1_pt1 | contig 12028 bp, 12 predicted proteins | sample 5400611 | NCBI WGS metagenome assembly WNGJ01 (sample SAMN13153375, study PRJNA577476) | soil metagenome | isolation source: 40 cm soil or saprolite under Garry oak tree replicate 1 | place: USA:California | collected 2016-06-15 | reverse complement strand
CGCGCAGGCCGCGGGTGAGGATCGACGCGCCCTCGCGCCGCGCCAGCGCCACCACCAGGTCCTCGAAGGTCACGGTGGACATTTCGCAGCCGCTCGCCCTGGCGATCGGCGCGCACACCTCGGCGAGCATGGCGAGGCGCTCCTCGAACGGAAACAGCGGTGCCTTGCCGGGATGAATCCCCACGGCGATGACCAGGCGGTCGGCCAGGTGCGCGGCCTGACGGATCACGTCCACATGGCCGTTGGTCACCGGATCGAACGAGCCGGCATAGAGCGCGACGCGGGGCATGGGCGCGGTCTAGCCCGCGCGCCGGGACGCCGCAAGCGGGGGCGGCCGCCGTGCCGCCCGGCCGCATGTCCCGCCTTCGGACCGCATCGTCGCAATCAGCAACGATCTGCAACGATTTACAAAGACGGCCTCGGCTCACCCCTCGCGCGCGTGCTCGGATTAACAGGGATGTACAGGAATTTATAATGCGCGCGGGCGCCGCCCGCCGGCTCCAGGCCTTGCCTGGCACGCGATCAGCAAGCGGTTTGCAACGTTCTCGCATCGACTTGGCATCCCTCACCGCCGCGCGGCCAGCAGCACCGCGGCGCCGCCGAGCAGGATCGCACCCGAGGCGCGATCGGCGATGCGGCGCGCGCGCTCGGTCACCGCCGCGCGGGTGCGGGCGGCAAACAGCGCGTAGAGGCCGTCGCCGAGCGCCGCGATGACGGCGAAAGTCGCCGCGAGCAGCCACAGGTCCGCGCGGTTTTCGCCGGCGCCGAGGAACTGGGGCAGGAACGCGGCGTGAAAGATCAAGGTCTTCGGATTGGCGAAGGCGACCGCAAAGCCGCGCGCCAAGGCGTGCTCGCCGCGCATCACCGGCGCGGCCGTCTGGTCGGCCTTGGGCCGGGCGAACAACTGCTGCAATCCGAGCAGCGCCAGATAGGCCGCGCCGATATAGCGAATGAGATCGAAGTGGCGCGCGAACAGCTCGACATCCAGGTGAGCCCGGCGGCGACCGCGGAAAGCTGCAGCACGAGGCCGAGATTGACGCCGCCGACCGTGAGCAGGCCGGTGCGCGCGCCGTAGCGCAGGCTGGTGCCGACCACGAGCGCCACGTTCGGGCCGGGGGTCGCCACCAGCAGCGACGAGGCGAGGACGAACAGCAGATAAAGCTCAACAGTCATAGGCGTTTAGCTTGTTCCGGCTTGTTATTTCGTTTCGATTGTGCACCGCATCGACGCGCGCGAGCCATTATTTGTTGGTAAGACAATGGCTTGCTGCCGGACCCCAGAAGCCCGCCGTCGGCCGGCGCTTGCATTTTCGTTGATATCTGCAAGCGCCTGGTGCGGTGCAGCGAATTTGATTTGTCTCCTCATCGAAAGCTTGGCGCACATTCAGCAACCTCTGCAGTTTGCTCGTCATGCGTTTCTCCCTTCCACAAATAATACAAATAATCGCGGCCGTCGAGAACGCTGCGCCGAATTCGGGTCAAAAACACGTGACCCGAATTCGGGGATCATCTCAACAAACACATCTGTCATGAGTGCGGCGCGAATTCGGCGCGGCGGTGCCGTGCGCGCACCTCTCCCCGGCTAGCCAGTCTCCCGCATTCCGCCGCGCTCCATGCGGGCTACGCCAGAGACTCAGTCCTCGCCGTTCTCTTCGCTCAGGTGTTCGACCGACACAACGCGCTCGCCTTCCGCGGTGTCGAACACGATCACGCCCTGCGTGCCGCGGCCGGCGATGCGGATGCCGTCGACCGGGCAGCGGATCAATTGCCCGCGGTTGGTCACCAGCATGATCTGGTCGGGTTCCTCGACCGGGAAGGAGGCGATGATGCGGCCGTTGCGGGCGGTCACCGCCATGGCGACGATGCCTTTGCCGCCGCGCCCGGTAGTGCGGTATTCGTAGGACGACGTGCGCTTGCCGTAGCCGCGCTCGCTCACCGTGAGCACGAACTGCTCCGCCGCCGACATTTCCACGTAGCGCTGTTCGCCCAACTCGATCGCGCCGGCCGCCTCTTCGGCGTCGCTCGCGGGCTCCTCACCTTCGCCATTGGTGCCGCGGCGCACCGCGTTGGCGCGGCGCAGATAGGCGGCGCGTTCCTCGGCGGTTGCCGCGACGTGGCGCAGGATCGAGAGCGAGATCACGGTGTCGCCCTGCGCCAGGTTGATGCCGCGCACGCCGATCGAGGTGCGCCCCTGGAACACGCGCACGTCGGTGACCGGAAAGCGGATGCACTGGCCGGCCGCGCTGGTGAGCAGCACGTCGTCGTTCTCGGTGCAGATCTGCACGTCGACGATGGCGTCGCCCTCGTCGAGCTTCATGGCGATGATGCCGGAGCGGCGCACGTCGACGAAGTCGGAGAGCTTGTTGCGGCGGACCGTGCCGCGCGTGGTGGCGAACATCACGTCGCGCTGGCCCCATGAGGATTCGTCCTCGGGTAGCGGCATGATCGTGGTGATGCGCTCGCCCTCTTCCAGCGGCAGGATGTTGATGAGCGCCTTGCCGCGCGACTGCGGGGCGGCGAGCGGCAGGCGCCACACCTTCTCCTTGTAGACGCGGCCGTGCGAGGAGAAGAACAGCACCGGCGCGTGGGTCGAGGCGACGAACAGGCGCGCGACGAAATCCTCCTCGCGCGTCTGCATGCCGGCGCGCCCCTTGCCGCCGCGCTTCTGCGCCCGATAGGCGGAGAGCGGCACGCGCTTGACGTAGCCCAGGTGCGAGACGGTGACGACCATGTCCTCGCGCTGGATCAGGTCCTCGTCTTCCATCTCGCCTTCCTGGTCGAGGATAACGGTGCGGCGCGGGGTAGCGAACTTGCGCTTCACCTCTTCCATCTCTTCCGTGATGATCGCCTGGATACGCGCGCGCGAGCGCAGGATTTCCAGATAGTCGGCGATCTCTTCGGCGAGCTTGTCCATCTCGGCGTTGATCTCGTCGCGCCCCAGCGCGGTGAGCCGCTGCAGGCGCAGGTCGAGGATCGCCTTGGCCTGTTCGAGCGAGAGGCGCGCGGTGCCGTCGGGCAAGAGCCGGTGGCGCGGATCGTCGATGAGATCGAACAGCGCGCGCGCGCTGGCGGCCGGCCAATGGCGCTCCATCAGGGCGTCGCGCGCGGCGTTCGGGTCGGGCGCCGAGCGGATGATGCGGATCACTTCGTCGATGTTGGCGACCGCGATGGCAAGGCCGACCAGAATGTGGGCGCGGTCGCGCGCCTTGCCGAGCAGATACTTGGCGCGCCGCGACACCACCTCTTCGCGGAACGCGATGAACGCCTGCAGCATGTCCTTAAGGGTCATGACCTGCGGGCGCCCGCTGTCGAGCGCCACCATGTTGGCGCCGAAGGTCGATTGCAGCGGGGTGAAGCGGTAGAGCTGGTTGAGCACGACGTCCGCCATGGCGTCGCGCTTGAGCTCGACCACGACGCGGTAGCCGTCGCGGTCGGATTCGTCGCGCACCTCGGCGACGCCGTCGATCCTCTTCTCGCGCGCCAGCTCGTTGATCTTCTCCACCATGGCGGCTTTGTTCACCTGGTAGGGAATCTCGGTGACGATGATCGCCTCGCGGTCCTTGCGCAGGGTCTCGATCGACACCTTGCCGCGCATGATGATGGAGCCGCGGCCGAGCTGATAGGCGCCGCGGATGCCGACTTTGCCGAGAATGATGCCGCCGGTGGGGAAGTCGGGACCCGGCACGATCGCCATCAGGTCGTCGAGCGAGAGCGAGGGATCGCGGATGAGCGCGAGGCAGGCGTCGACCACCTCGCCGAGATTATGCGGCGGGATGTTGGTCGCCATGCCGACCGCGATGCCGCCGGCGCCGTTGACCAGGAGGTTGGGATAGCGCGCCGGCAGCACCACCGGCTCGCGTTCGTTGCCGTCGTAGTTCGCCTGGAAATCGACCGTGTCCTTGTCGATGTCCTCGAGCAAGGTGAGCGCCGGCGGGGCGAGCCGCGATTCCGTGTAGCGCATGGCCGCGGGCGGATCGTCGTCGACCGAGCCGAAGTTGCCCTGGCCGTCGATCAGCACCAGGCGCATGGAGAAGTCCTGCGCCATGCGCACCAGCGCGTCGTAGATCGCCTGGTCGCCGTGCGGGTGGAATTTGCCCATCACCTCGCCGACGATGCGCGCCGACTTGACGTATTTCTTGTCGGGCGTGAGCCCGGCCTCGCGCATCGCGTAGAGGATGCGCCGGTGCACCGGCTTGAGGCCGTCGCGCACGTCGGGCAGCGCGCGTGCGACGATCACGCTCATGGCGTAATCGAGGTACGAGCGCTTTACCTCTTCCTCGATCGAAACGGGGCGGATGTCCGAGGGGGTCGGGCCCCCCGGCGGGGTGTCATGGGTATCGGACAAAGGCGGAATCCAAAGGTGCGAGTGGCCTCTCTTTAGATAGCTGATTCAGGGCCGCTAAACCACCCCCGCTGCGGTGCAAGAACGAAGAATTTTCCTGTGCATTCCCAATAGCTTGCCTTGTCCCGCCGACGCCACGAAAACGCCGCGGGGAAAGCCCGACTGCGGCCCGGAATCCGGCGTCCACAGCCCACCCCGGTAAGGTGGCTCGTTAACCCGAATCGTGCTGGCTGCCCCGCATGAACAAAGCCCCTGCCCGCTTCCTGATGTGCCCGCCCGACCACTACGCGGTCGCCTATTCGATCAATCCCTGGATGGATCCGGCGACGTGGTCGCAGAACGACCGCGCGCTCGCCAAGGCGGCGCGCCAGGAGTGGGTGGCGCTCCGGCGCACCTTGCTGGCGCTCGGCGCGACCGTCGAGCTGGTGCCGCCGGTGCGCGGCCTGCCGGATCTCGTGTTCACCGCCAACTCCGCCGTCGTGCTCGACGGCAAGGCGCTCACGGCGCGCTTCCGGCATCCCGAGCGCAAGGGCGAGGAGCCGCACTACGAGACCGCGCTGCGCGCGCTCGCCGCGCGCGGCCTCCTCGCCTCCGTCGCGACCTTGCCGCCGCACCTGGTGCTGGAGGGTGCCGGCGACTGCGTGTGGGACGCGGCGCGCAACCTGTTCTGGATGGGCTACGGCCCGCGTTCCGATCTCGCCGCGCGCGCGGTGGTCGAGGACACCTTCGGAGTCGAGGTGGTGGCGCTCGAACTCGCCGATCCGCGCTTCTATCACATGGACACGGCGCTCAGCGCCCTGCCGGGCGGCGAGCTGATGTTCGTGCCGTCCGCCTTCACGGCGGAGGGCCGCGCCGAAATCGCCGCGCGCAGCACGGGCGCCGAGCGCATCGCAATCGCCGATCACAACGCCGGGCGGCTTGCCGCCAACACCGTGTGCGTCGGCGATACGCTGGTAATGCCGGGCTGCGGCGACGACCTGCGCGCGACGCTCGAGGCGCGCGGCTACCGCGTGATCGTGGTGCCGCTTCCCGCCTTCCTGCGCAGCGGCGGCGCCGCCTTTTGTTTGACCTTGCGCCTCGACCGCCGCTCCGCCGCGGCCGCCATCACGCGCGCCGCGGTGGCGTGATGCGTAGGGCGCAATAGCGGCCGATGGGCCGCGTATTGCGCCGCCTCGCGACGCATGCGGCGCAATACGGCCTTCGGCCTATTGCGCCCTACGGGTCACCTCCGCTTGCGTTCGGCCGGCTTCTTCGGTGGCAGCAGGCTTTCCAGGTGCGCGACGTAGTCGAGCAGCGCCTGGCGGCCGCGCTCGGTGAGCGCATAGGTGGTCTGCGGCTTGCGATCGACGAAGCGCTTGTCCATCGCGACGTAGCCGGCGTCCTCGAGCTTGCGCAGATGGACGCTGGCGTTGCCGTCGGTGGTCTTGATCGCGTCGCGCAGCACGGAGAAGTCCGCGCGCCCCGCGCTCGCGAGGTAGGCGACGATCGCGAGCCGCACCCGGCTTTGCAGCAGCTCGTCGATGGCGCTGTGGTCGAAGTCGGTCATGCGCATGCGCGCCGGCCGCGCATCAGGATGAGGCCGGGCAGCGCAAGGAGGGCAAGCATGAGCACGCCCGCGAGCAGCAGCCCCTCGGCGCTCTGGCGCAACGCGAAGGCGGCAAGTTCGCCGGCCCACCACGCGATCCCCACCCAGCGCAGCCACACGACGTTGCTCAAGAAAGAGCTGACGAAGAAGCCGATGCCCATGACGCCGGACGCGGCCGGATTGATCCACCAGGGGTTCCGTTCGCCCGAGGCGATCACCGCCAGGCCGAGAATGGTGAGGAAAATGCCGCAGGCGAACCACAGCATGGTCAGGGGCGACGTGAGCCGACGCTCGGCGAGCGCGTCCGGCGCGCGCGCGAACAGCCGAGCCGGCAGCCGGCGCAGCGAATAGGCCCAGGGCAACAGGATGCAGGCGAGCCACAGCCAACTGGGATCGGTCGTCCAATAGCCCCGCACCCGGGCATAGGTTCCGAAATAGCCGAGCGCGATCGCGATGCCCCATACCAGCATGTCGGGGCTCCATGCCCCGGCGATGCGGCGCCCCTGCTCGATCGTCCGGCGGATGAAGGCGATGTCCTCGCGTACCGCGTCCTCGTCCATGGCAGCCTCCGTGGTTCGGTAATGTACTTTAGAAAACAAAGTACATTATCATGGAGGCCCTGTCAAGGCCCCTGCCCCTCCCCGGATCGTGCTTGAGGGCTCCGGCTGACGGCGGCGCAGTAAACACCGCCGTCATCCTGAGGGCCGGCCGCAGGCCGGCGTCTCGAAGGATTGCAACAAGCACCGAGCCTGCTTCCATGCTTCGAGACGCTCGGCGCTACGCGCCGAGCTCCTCAGCATGACGATGATGTTTGTTGCGACGCCCGGCTACTGCGCGAGGAACGCGGAAATGCGGGCGCCGGCCTGGGCGATGGCGAGCAGGCCGTTGAGATGCCCGTTGGGGCCGGCCAGCTGCGCGGTGTCGACCTTGTCGCCGGCGGCGGCGATCTTCCGGGCGGCGTCCTCGACCAGCGGCGCCGGGAACACCAGGTCGGTCGGCGAATAGATGAGCAGCATCGGCGCCTTGATCTTGGCGGGGTCGGCGGCGGCGAGCTGGTTCGCCTTGACGAGATAAAGCAGATGGTTGGCGTCGGAGGTCGCGGCGCGCGCCGCCGCGACGCCGTCGAGCGTGGCCTCGATCTTGAACCGGTTGCCCATGGCCTTGGCCGGATCCTTCCCCTCCTCCGCCGGCGCCAGCCCGAAGGTCTTGTCGGCCCACTCCCAGTGATTGGCGTGCAAGGTGATGGTCTTGAGCGACTGCTTGAGCCCTTCGAGCGGCGGCTCCTTTCCGTAGTAGTCGCCGTTGTTCCACTTGGGATCGAGCCGGATCGGCGCCGCCCACACGTCGAGCCACTCGATCATGAAGGCGTCGACCGCCGGCGTGCCGATCACCGGGATCACGCGCTCGACCATGTCGGGATAGCTCGCCGCCCATTCGTAGGCCTGCAGCGCGCCCATCGAGGCGCCCATCACCGCCTTGACCTTGCGGATGCCGAGGCTCTCAAGCAGCGCCTTCTGGACGTTGACGAAGTCCTTGATGCTGTGCCGAAGGCGTGGCTAGTGCCGCTGAAGAAATGCGTGATCAGGATGGCGTTCGACTTGTCGGCGTTGAGCGTGCCCGCCGCCTCCCAGCCGATTTTCACGTTCTTGATCGTGGCGCCGGCCGCGGTCGTGTAGCTCGGCAGTTCGAAGGTCTTCTTCTCGACGACGAGATCGCTTTGCGCGCGCGCCGCAACGGCTACGACGCACAGCACAACGGCAATAACGGCGGCGAAACGGCGCATGATGACGGGCCTTTCGGGCAGTTGGGATAGTGAGGGACGATAGCACGCGAGCGCGTGCCGCGTCGTGCCGCCTCTCGACGGTCATGCCCGGCCCCGGATCAAGTCCGGGGCAGGCTCTTGTGCGGGGCATCCACGTCTTACTTCGGTTAAACAAACAAAGACGTGGATGGCCGGGGCAAGCCCGGCCATGACGTCCTGTGTGGCCGCTTTAGAAAGGAATCTCGTCGTCCATGTCCTCGCGGCGGCCGGCGCCGGCGAGCGCCGGGGTACGCTCGCGCGTCGGGCCGGGCGAGCCGAAGTCGCTGCCGCTCTCGGCGACCTCCGAATGCGACCCGCCGCCCGCCCGGTCGAGCATGGTGAGCTGGCCGTTGAAGCCCTGCAGCACGACCTCGGTGGAATAGCGGTCCTGGCCCTGCTGGTCCTGCCATTTGCGCGTTTGTAGAGAGCCTTCGAGGTAAACCTTCGCGCCCTTCTTGAGATATTGCTCGACGATGCGGCAGAGGTTCTCGTTGAAAATCACCACCCGGTGCCACTCGGTGCGCTCGCGCCGCTCGCCGGTCGCCTTGTCGCGCCAACTGTCGGTGGTCGCCACCCGCAGGTTGGCGATCGGGCGCCCGTCCTGGGTGCGCCGGATCTCCGGGTCCGCGCCGAGATTGCCGATCAAAATCACTTTGTTCACGCTGCCTGCCATGACCGCTCTCCGCTGAAAGTGCGACTGCTACCGCTTCACTGCACCCTAGTCTCTTGCTTAACCGCCGCCGTAAGGATGTTGGGATTATCCACAGCGGTTGCAATGTTCGCTTTTTGTTCTACCACCCTTTCGCCCCTCCCGCAAGGGCAAGATTGGCCCGAAATGCGCCGCGAAAATGGGCCGCGCGCGCCCTAGTGCCGCGAACCCGAAGTTCGCACAACAGCTGCCGCGAGTCCGGCTGCGAACTTCGGGTTCAAAGCGGCACTAGAATCATAGAGTTGCTAGTGTCCTTCGATTCCGAAGTTCGCATCGGTCGTGCTGCAAGTTTGGGCGAACTTCGGAATCGGGACACTAGCGGTTAGCGATCGCTTCATCGATTCTCCCCAATCCTATGTTTCTTATGCCGCGCGAGTGAGGGAGTTGCGTGATGGCGTATGAGTCCGTGCTCGAGCATGCGAAGTCGGCGGAAAGCGAGGCGTTCCGCCGCCTGCTGGCGATCCCGAACCTGGACGATTGGGAAGAGGCGTTCGGCGCGTGGCTGCGCGCCATGCGCAGGCTACAACGCGCCAGCACCGGTAGGGCGCAATAGCGGCAAAGCCGCGTATTGCGCCGTCCAGTCTATCGGTGCCTTCGGCGCATTACGCGGCCCATCGGCCGCTCATGCGCCCTACGGCTTTACGCGTCGTCGATCGCCGCGTGCACGCAGTTGCTGATGATGTCGAGGCGGCGCGAGTGCCACGGATCCGGCACCCGGCTGTTGCTGAGATAGGCGAACGACACGCCGGTCTCGGGATCCGCCCAGCAATAAGATGAGCCGACGCCGCCGTGCCCGAAGGTGCGCGGCGAGGCGATCGAGCCGAGCCCGCGGATGCCGGGCGTCAACCCGCGCGAATGCGGCCCGAGCCCGCGGTGCATGGGCATGCCCATGTAGAGGTCGACGCGGTCGCCGGTGAAGTTGCGCGTCACGTATTGCACCATGCGCGGCGAGAGCAGCCGCGTGCCGTTGAGGCGGCCGCCCTGCGCCAGCATCTGATAGAACGCCGCCATGGCGCGCGCGGTGGCAAAGCCGCCGCCGCCCGGCACCCCGGCGCGACGGAACGCGTCGGTGTTCTCGTCCGCCATGCGCGCCTGCCCGCCCTCGGTCGGCTGATGCATTTCCGCCGTGCGCGCCGCCTGGCTGTCGGGCAGGCCGACGTAAAGCTCGTTGCCGAGGCCGAGCGGCTCGATCACGCGCGTACGGATGAAATCGCGGTAGTCCATTTTGCTGATCGCTTCGATCAGCACCGCGGCGGTCCAATGCGCGGCGGACGAGTGGTATTGCACCAGCGAGCCGGGCGTCCATTCCAGGGTGAAGTCGCACATCATCTGGCGCAGCACCGCGTGGTCCTCCCACGCCTTCTGCGGCAGGCGCGGCGACGCCGATGACGGGAAACCGCCCTGGTGCGTGAGAACCTGGAGCACCGTGATGTCGCCCTTGCCGTGGCGGGCAAACTCGGGGACGTGGTCGGCGACGCGGTCGTGGAAGCTCAGCGCGCCGTCCTCGACCAGGAGCCACACCGCGCAGGCGGTGACCACCTTGGTGTTGGAATAAAGCAGCCACAGCGTGTCCGCGCCGGCGACCGCGCGCGGCTCGAGGCGCGCGGCGCCGAACGAACGGTAGAGCACGAGCTTGCCGTGGCGCGCCACCGCGACCTGGGCGCCCGGGTAGCGGTTCTCGGCGATGTGGCCCTCGATGATGCGCGCGAGCCGGTCGAGCGCGTCCTTGCGCAGCCCGACCTGCGATGCCTCGGTCGGTTCGAGCACGGCGGTTTGCGGGAAGGTGACGACGTTGTCCTGGTCCATGGGTGTCCTCCCTGATGAGAAATTTGTTGTCAGCACCAAATTCCGTTGCAGCGGCGCGCCGGCGCAAGCCCGGCCGGCGGCCGGATGCGCCGGCGCGCGTGATGACGCACCGAGGCGCCGGGCTTGTCCGGCTCCGCCGCGGCGCCGTCGAGAAACAGCGAGACCTTGCGCAGGCTCCCGTCGAGCCGGTTGAGCTCATTCTTGGGCACCGCGACCGTGAATGTGCCACGCGCGTCCGCGATCGCGAACTGCACGCCCGGGCCTCCCAGCACCGTGAGCACCGACGGCTGTTTCAGGCCGGTCTCCTTGACCGTGCCGACCGTCTGCCAGGTCGTCGAGCGCAGCGCGCGCGCCTGCTGCCACAGCTCGAGGAAGCTCGCCCATTCGTCCTTGGCGAGCGCGATCGAGGCGCGCCGCACCGAGGAGACGCCGAGCACGCCCACGCGCTGCTCGTTGTCGATGAACGCGCCCACCAGCACCTGCCCGCCGGTCCCGTCGTATTTGGCGATGGTGGTGAGCTTGGGCGGCGCCGGCGGCGCTGGCTCCGTCGGCTGCGCCGGCGCGGTGGAGGTCGTCTGCCCGACGGCGGGGGCGCACACGAAGGCCAGCGTAACAATGGCGGCTAAAGCGGTTCGGCGGATCATTCCGTGCCCCCTGCGGTCGGCGCCGAGCATTGGCCGCGCCGCCCGAGCCTGTCAACGCGCTCGCTTACCCTCCCCTGGAGGGGGAGGGTCGCCGCCGAAGGCGGCGGGGTGGGGTGAATTGCGAAGCAAAAAGAGTTCACCCCCCCACCCGATCGCTTTCGCTGTGCGAAAGCGATCGACCTCCCCCCTCCAGGGGCGCGTGTTGCACGGCTTATCCACAGCCGTCATCCCTGCCCGCCCCGCCTGTGCCAAGGTGCGGGCTGGCGTCGCGGCCTCGTTCTCACTATGTTCCGGCTTCTGCCGCGCCGCGTCGTAACCGCCCGAGTCCGGCCTTGCCCCGCGTGCACAATGGCCCACCTAGAGCCATGATCGCGAAGAGAAACGTCATCCGCTCTACTGATCCGATGAACGACCTGTTCGACCAGCACCGCCGCGGCCCCGACACGCGCGTGATCGCCATCCGCGGCGCGCGCGAGCACAACCTCAAGAACGTCGACCTGGAAATCCCGCGCGACCGACTGGTGGTGCTCACGGGGCTCTCGGGCTCGGGCAAGTCCTCGCTCGCCTTCGATACGATCTACGCCGAGGGCCAGCGCCGCTACGTCGAGAGCCTCTCGGCCTACGCGCGCCAGTTCCTCGAGATGATGCAGAAGCCCGACGTCGACCAGATCGACGGCCTCTCGCCCGCCATCTCGATCGAGCAGAAGACCACCTCGCGCAATCCGCGCTCGACCGTCGGCACCGTGACGGAAATCTACGACTACATGCGCCTGCTGTGGGCGCGCATCGGCGTGCCCTATTCGCCCGCCACCGGGCTGCCGATCGAGAGCCAGACCGTGTCGCAGATGGTCGACCGGGTACTCGCTTTGCCCGAAGGTACGCGCCTCTACATCCTGGCGCCGGTGGTGCGCGGGCGCAAAGGCGAGTACCGCAAGGAGCTGGCCGATTATCTCAAGCGCGGGTTCCAGCGGGTGAAGATCGACGGCGCCTTCTACGAAATCACCCAGGCGCCGGCGCTCGACAAGAAATTCAAGCACGACATCGACGTGGTGGTGGACCGCATCGTGGTGCGGCCCGACATCGGCGCGCGACTGGCGGATTCGTTCGAGCAGGCGCTCAAGCTCGCCGACGGCATCGCGGTG
>WNGJ01006944.1_pt1 | contig 12030 bp, 11 predicted proteins | sample 5400611 | NCBI WGS metagenome assembly WNGJ01 (sample SAMN13153375, study PRJNA577476) | soil metagenome | isolation source: 40 cm soil or saprolite under Garry oak tree replicate 1 | place: USA:California | collected 2016-06-15 | reverse complement strand
CATGGCCGGGCTGCTGCTCGCTGCCGGTGGCTGGGGGTACTGGCGGGGCTACTGGCAGGGCTACTGGCGGTTCGCGTCACAGCTGCTGCCTCGTCGCGCCGCTCCGGCGCCCCAACCGCGCGCCGCGCTGCCGCGGCGCGCCATTCCTGCACCCCCGAGTCCGGTCGTCGCGCGGCTCGATCGGCTCGCCGACTCGCTCAACCAGGCGGTGCGCAACTACGATGACCGGGCACGCCTCTTCAGCAAGCGGCAGCTCGACTGCTTCGGGCTCAGCCGCGGTCTCACCGCGGTCGAGCGCGCCGGGGCGGCATACCGTGCGGGGCGACAGAATGTACGGGCCGCGCTCGACGCCGGCCGCGCCACGCGCGATGCGGCGCTGCGCGCGTCGGTCGACTCGGTACAGCAGCGGTTCCGTCGCTCGAAATGCTGACGCGCGTGAGACGACGCGCGGGATGCGGGATGCGGGATGCGGGATGCGGGATGCGGGATGCGAGATGCGAGATGCGAGATGCGAGATGCGAGATGGGAGAGCGGGAGGGCGAGCGCATCCCGCATCTCGCATCTCGTATCTCGTTAGATTTGGTGCAATGATCGCGCTCGCTCGCAAATACCGTCCCAAACGATTCGCCGACCTCGTGGCGCAGGATCACGTGGCGGCCGCGCTGCGCGGCGCCGTCGCCCAGAACCGGGCAGCGCACGGCTATCTGTTCGCCGGTCCGCGCGGAGTGGGCAAGACGACGGCGGCCCGGATCCTCGCGATGGCTTTGAACTGCGAGCGCCGGACCGATGCGGGTGAGCCGTGCGGGGTGTGCGGGTCGTGCACGCGCATCTGGGTGGGCGCAGCGGACCTGGACGTGGTCGAGCTCGATGCGGCGTCCAACCGCGGCGTGGACGACGCCCGCGACCTGCGTGAGCGCGCGATGTACGCCGCGAGCACCGAGGCGCGCTTCAAGGTCTACATCGTGGACGAGGCGCACATGCTCACGCGCGAAGCGTGGAACGCGCTTCTCAAGGTCCTCGAGGAGCCGCCGCCCCGCGTGGTGTTCGTGTTCGCGACGACCGAGCCGCAGAAGATCGTCCAGAGCGCCGCCCCGATCCTGTCGCGCCTGCAGCGCTTCGATTTTCGGCGGATCGGCCCCCACGCCATCGTGGCGCGTCTCAAGGAAGTGATCGCGGCGGAAGGGGGGGGGCTCGCGGCCGCGGACGACGCGCTTCACCTAATCGCCAAGAGCGCCGGCGGCGGCATGCGCGACGCGCTCTCGGTGCTCGACCAGGTGCTCTCCTTCGGGGAGGGGCCGGTCACGGCGGCCCGGGTGCGCGAAGTGTTGGGGTTGATCGCGGACGACATCTACGGCGAGATGCTCCGGCTGGTCACCGAGCGGGACCCGCCCGCCGTGTTCGCCCTCGTAGACCGCCTGATGGAGGCGGGTGCCGACTTGGGCGAGTTCGTGAGCGGCGCCGGGGAGACGCTGCGCGCCGTGCTGCTCGCCGGCCTGGGAGGCGAGCCGGCGGGCCTGACGGAGGGGCTGCAGGAGCTGGTGCGGCGCTACGCGCCGCGCCTTGCCCCTCCAGACGTCGTGCGCCTGTTGACGGTGCTGAGCGAGGCGGAGGGGCAGATCCGCTCGAGCGGTAATACCCGCCTCGCCGTGGAGGTGCTGCTGCTGCGATGGGCGATGATGGGGCGGACGGTGGAGCTCGGGGAGGTGATCGAGGCGCTCGGGATGCGGGATGCGGGAAGCGGGACGCGAGATGCGGGGACCGGCCCGGGGACGCCGCCCGTGTTGCGCGACTCCGGCTCAAGTAAGGGTCCCACGCATCCCGCATCCCCCATCTCGCATCCCGACGTACCGGGCCCGCCGGGCCCGGGCCCGCTCACCCTCGATCGCCTGCGCGGGCTGTGGCCGCAGGTGGTTGCCGACGCGCGTGCGCAGAATCAGATGCTCGGCGCGCTGCTGGTCGCCACGGAGGTGGCCTCCGTCGATGAGACGACCGTGACGATCCATCTGCTCGAGGATAACCCAGTGCACGCCGAAGGGCTCGAGCGCCAGCGCGACGCCTTGGCGCGGCTGGTGGGTCGCTACGTGATCGGGCCGGTGCGCGTCGCGTTCGCGATGGGGGGTGGCGCGGCGCAGCGGGCGCGGCCCGTCCGGCTGACGGAGGACGCGGCCCGCGCCGAGCGACTGGCGCGACTGCGAGCTAGCGATCCGGGCCTCAACGTGGCGGCGGACGCGCTGGATCTCGAGCTGCTCGAATAGCTTGCCACCCGAGACGGTGAGCGGTAACTTTCGACACATGGCGGATTTATCCAACCTGCTCCAGCTGGGGCAGCAGATGCAGTGGCGCCTGTCGGAGATCCAGTCCCAGCTCGCGCAGCAGACGGTGACGTGCTCGGCCGGTGGGGGGATCGTGCAGGCGACGGCGGACGGGCGCGGCCAGATTCGGGCGATCAAGATCGATCCCCAGGCGGTGAGCCAGGGGGATGTCGAGATGCTCGAGGACCTCGTCCTCGCCGCGGTGGCGGAGGCTCAGAAGCGCGCCGCCGAGCTGTACCAGGCGGAAGTGCGCAAGCTGGCGTCAGGGCTGCCGTTTCCGTTTCAGTTGCCGCTGTAGCTCGCCGTGTCGGCCATCGAAGATCTCGTGACGGAGCTCGCCAAGCTCCCCGGGATCGGTCGCAAGACGGCGCAGCGCCTCACGTTTCACCTGTTGAAGCAGCCGCCGGAAGCCGCCGGGCGCCTGGCCGATGCCATTCGCCGGGTGCGGGACCGGGTCGCGGCGTGCCGCACCTGCGGCAACCTGACCGACGAGGATCCGTGCGCGATCTGCGCTGACCCGCGACGGGATGCCGCGGTGTTGTGCGTGGTGGAGGAGGCGGCCGACGTCGGGGCGATCGAGGGCGCCGGGCGTTTCCGGGGTCGCTACCACGTGCTCGGGGGACGGCTCAGCCCGCTGGATGGGGTGGGCCCCGAGGCGCTGCGGCTGGAAGCGCTGCTCGAGCGGGTGCGGAACGGGTCGGAGGTACGGGAAGTGATCGTGGCGACCAACCCCTCGATGGAGGGGGAGGTCACGGCGACGTACCTGCAGCAGCTGTTGAAGCCCACGGGCGTGCGGGTCACGCGCATCGCGCGCGGGCTGCCGGTGGGGGGCGACCTGGAATACGCCGACGGCGTCACGATCGCGCAGGCGCTCGACGCCCGGCGGGACATGTCCGAGGCCGAGTGACCGAGGAGCCGGATGGCGGGTGCCGCGAGCTGGTCGTTCTCTGAGAACGACTTCAAATTGATCCAGCAGCACCTGCAGGCGTTCCTCCGCGACGCGAACGCCCGCTGTGCCCTGCTGGTGGATCGCACGGGGCAGCTCGTGGCGACGGTGGGCGAGCCGCCCCAATTCGATTCCACCGCCTTCGCCTCCCTCACCGCCGCCGACTTCAGCGCCAACGACCAGCTCGCCAAGATGATCGGCGAACCCGAATTCGCCTCCCTCGTCCATCAGGGCGAGAAGGAGTCGATGCTCCTCGCCGACGTGGCGAAGCGCGTGATCCTCGTGGTGCTCTTCGACCAACGCACCACGCTCGGACTCGTGAAGCTCAAGGGCAAGGGCGCCGTCGAGCAGCTCAACAAGGTGTTCGTCGAGATGTTCAACCGGGTGGGCGCGGGCCCGAGCGCTCCACAAAAGGGGTTGCTCGAAGGAGCGGACGACGAAATTGACAAGCTCTTCGGGTAGAGGGGGGGGGACGCGCGCATGTCGATGATCAACTACGCGTCTCGCGAGATCAACTGCAAGCTGGTCTACTACGGGCCGGGCCTGGGCGGCAAGACGACCAACCTGGAGCACATCTACGGTAAGGTGTCGCCCAACACCCGGGGGAAGATGATCTCGCTCGCCACCGAGACCGAGCGGACCCTGTTCTTCGATTTCCTTCCCGTGGATCTGGGCACCATTCGCGGCTTCAAGACCCGGTTCCACCTGTACACCGTGCCCGGCCAGGTGTACTACAACGCCAGCCGCAAGTTGATCCTCAAAGGCGTCGACGGGTTGGTGTTCGTCGCCGACAGCCAGATCGAGCGGATGGAAGCAAACGTCGAGTCGATGCAAAACCTCTACGACAACATGGCGGAGTACGGTTACGATCTGACCAAGATCCCGTTCGTCATCCAGTACAACAAGCGCGACCTGCCGAACGCTGCCCCCATCAAAGACCTGCAGGCGTCGCTCAACCCGGGTTGGCCGATCGAAGATCCGGCGCAGCAGAAGGCCACCCCCGACCCGACGCGCCGGGGCGAGAACCTCGTCGAGCAGGTGGGCGGTGACTGGGTGGGACGGGCCAGCTACGTCGAGGCGGTCGCCCTTCGGGGCGACGGCGTGTTCGATACACTGAAGGCCGTCAGCAAGCTGGTACTGAAGACGCTGAGCTAGAGAACGGTCCCATGCGGTGGACCCTGCCGAACGTCCTCACTCTCGCCCGCATCTGCCTGACTCCGGTGATCGCGCTGCTGCCGTTCATCCAGGGCTACTGGCCCAAGGTGATCGCGTTCGTGATCTTCCTCGCGGCCGGGGCCTCCGACGTGGTGGACGGCTATCTGGCCCGCCGCTACAAGCAGGTGAGCGAGCTGGGCCAGCTGCTCGACCCCATCGCCGACAAGTGGCTCCTCTTCGCCACGCTCATCCCGATCTTCTGGATCACGCGTCACCCCACGATCCTCGTGGACTATCGCATCCCGTGGTGGGGCAGCCTGCCGGTGTGGGTGGCCCTCCTCCTCGTGGGGCGGGAGGTGCTGATCACGGCGTTCCGGTTCTTCGCTCGGCGGCGCGGCGTGGTCATCGCCGCCGAGGGGCCCGGCAAGCTGAAGGCGGTGGTGCAGAACGTCTTTATCGGGGCGACCATCGCCTGGTTCGCGTGGAAGGATGCGCTCGCCGCCCATCGCTGGGCGGGGTCGTTCCGCAACTTCTGGGACAAGTTCCACGGCGCCGTCGTCGCGGTCACACTCGCCGGCGCCGTGCTCCTGACCGTGTACTCGCTCGCCTTCTACATCTACCGCTACCGCGCGCTCTTCAAGGGCGACGGGTGAAGGTCGAAGTCGTCACCATCGGCACCGAGCTGCTCCTCGGTTACACGCTGGATTCCAATGGTGCCGAGCTGGGCCAGGCGCTGGCCGCGGCGGGCGTCGAGGTCGTGCGCCGCACGAGCGTCGCGGACCGCCCCGAGCTCATCCGTGCCGCGGTCGGGGACGCCCTCGATCGCACGGGCTTCGTCATCACCACCGGCGGCTTGGGTCCTACCCGGGACGACATGACCAAGACCGTCGTGGCGCAGCTGTTCGGGCGTGCCTTGGTGCTCGACACCGGCCTGCTCGACGCCCTGGAGGCCTGCTTCCAGCGGATGGGCCGCTGGCCGATGCCGCCCGCGAATCGCCGCCAGGCCGAGGTGCCGGAGGGCGCGACGGTGCTCCCGAACCCCCGAGGCACGGCCCCGGGGCTGTGGCTCGAGGATCCGCGCGGCAGGGTGGCGGTGCTGCTCCCGGGCGTGCCGCGCGAGATGCGGGGGCTCCTTGAGGAAGAGGTCCTGCCGCGGCTCGCGCGACGGAGCACGACCCTGCGCCGCGTGGTGCGCTCCCGCAGCGTGCGCACGACGGGGGTGCCGGAGTCGGCGCTCGCCGAGCGCGTGAGCCCCGTCGAGGAAACGCTGGCCCCCCTCACGCTCGCGTATCTCCCGTCAGTCCTCGGGGTGGACCTCCGGCTCACGGCCTGGGATCTGGCCCCCGAGGAGGCCGACGCCCTCCTCGACCGGGCGGCCCTGCGGCTCGCCGAGCTCGCGGGCGAGCACTACTATGGCGGCGACGACATGGACCTCGCCGCGGTCGTGCTCGAGCGGCTGCGCCACGGCCGCCACCGCCTGGCCGTGGCGGAGTCCTGCACGGGTGGCATGCTGGGCGAGCGCATCACCGCGATCCCGGGCGCATCCGACACGTTCATCGGCGGCGTCGTCGCCTACGCCGACGTCATCAAGACCGCCGCGCTCAAGGTGCCCCTCGAGACCCTCGCGGCGCACGGCGCCGTCTCGGAAGCGACCGTGTGCGCCATGGCGGAGGGCGCCCAGCGCCTGTTTTCCGCGGACTGCACCATCGCCGTGACGGGGATCGCGGGACCGGGGGGAGGGACACCCGAGAAACCGGTGGGGACGGTGTGGCTCGCGGCCCGCGTCGATACCGCCACGCGGGCCGTGCAGCGGGTGTTTCCGGGGGATCGCGACGAGATCCGCCGGCGCGCCGCCCAGGCGGCGCTCGACCTGATGCGCCGCTTGCTCGCGCGATCCTGATGCCGACCCTCACTGCACCCGACGGCACGCAGCTCGTCTACGACGCGTGCGAGCCGCTGTCGCCCCGCTCCGCGATCCTGTTTCTGCACGGCTGGTCGGATCACGCCGGGCGCTGGAGCGGCGTGGGCGAGCGGTTGCGGGAGGCGGGGTACGCCGCCTACCTGCTCGATCAACGCGGGCACGGTCGCTCCGGCGGCCGGCGCGGGTACCTCTCGCGCTTCAGCCAACTCCTCGGCGACCTCCAGGCGTTCCGTCGCGCGGTCCGGCGGCGCCGGCCCGAGCTGACACAGGTCCTGCTCGGCCACTCCTTCGGGGGCCTCGTCACGCTGCGCTACCTCGAGACCCAGCCGGGCGACCCCCTCGCCGCAGCCGTCGTGTCGAGCCCCTGGCTCGCCATGGCGACGCCGCCGCCCGCGTGGAAACAGCTGCTGGGCCGGGTATTCGCCGACCTCTGGCCCACTCTCCCGATCCCGCTGGGGATCGACTCAGCACTCTTGAGCCGCGACCCCACCGTGAACGCGGCCTACGAAGCCGACGGCGCCGTGCACGGCCTCGGCACGCCGGGCGCCTGGCGCGAGATCCAATGGGCGCAGCGCGCGGTGACGGCTGACGGAGAACGCATCGATACACCCCTCCTGCTTCTCCTGGGGGGCGAGGACCGCCTGGTCGACACCCACGCGGCGCGCGCCTTCGCGGCTGGCCTCACCGCACCCGTCCAGGTGCAGTGGTACGCGGAGATGTACCATGAGCTGCTGCACGATCCGCAAGCCGAGCAGGTGATCGCCGACATACTGGCGTTCCTCGCGGCGCGAGGACTGGCGTAACTGGTCCTGCATCTTCGGCGCAACTCGACAATGCCGCTGTGCGCCGCTATCTTGTTGTCTGACAGTCTCTTCCGGAGAGACCCCGGAATCGTCGCCGCCACAACGGCACTTTGGATGGGCATGGGGTTTGCTCCCCACAGCCGGCACCGATGATCGACAAGAAGCCCCAACCCGACGCAGCCGAGCACCCGGACACGAGTCCCGCGCCCACCGAGCCGGCGGGAGCCATCGTCGAGCCGCCCGAGGCCGCCGTGCAGCGCCTCGAGGGCCAGCTCGCCGAGCTCACCGACCGTCATCTGCGACTCGCGGCCGAGTACGACAACTTTCGCAAGCGCGCGCTCAAGGAGCGCGGCGAGTTGTGGGCGAAGGCCCAGGCCGACCTGCTCGGCCGGCTGGTGGACGCCCTCGACGATCTGGCGCGCTTTGCCCACGTGGACCCGGCCGTGTCGGACGCGAGGGCGATTCACGAGGGCGTCGATCTCGTGGAGCGCAAGCTCCGCAAGGAGCTCGAGGCCGCTGGGGTGAAGCGAGTCGATCAGGCGGGCGTGCCGTTCGACCCCCATGTGCACGAAGCGGTGACGACGGCCGCGGCCTCCGAACCGGCCCAGGATCACACCGTCGGGGCGGTGCTGCAGGCGGGATACAAGCTGGGCGAGACGCTCATTCGCCCGGCCCGCGTCCAGGTCCTGACGTGGCGAGGGGGGAGGAAGGACAGAGAGGGGGCGGGAGAGGAGTAAATGCCAGCCCAGCGGGACTACTATCAAATCCTGGGTGTCTCTGAGGCGGCGACGACCGACGAGATCAAGAAGGCGTTCCGGCGCCTCGCGAAGCAGTACCACCCCGACCGCAATCCCAACAACACCCAGGCGGCTGAGCACTTCAAGGAAATCAACGAAGCGCACGACGTCCTCAGCGACCTGGAGAAACGCAAGAAGTACGATCACCTGCGCCGCTACGGAGCGTTCGCGGCCGGTGGTGCGCGAGGGGGGGGGGGCGGGGGCGGCGCGGGCGGCGGGGGTGGGGGATTCAGCACCGACTTCGACCTCTCCGACCTGGGCTCGTTCGGTGGCCTGGGCGATCTGTTCTCGTCGATCTTCGGCCGGCGGGGCGAGGGCCGTGACATGGACGCGGACGACGAGGTCGAGACCACGGTCGCGATTCCGTTCCGAGTGGCCGCGCTCGGTGGGAAGGTGCCGGTCGCGCTTCCCCTGAGCGAGGTCTGCCCCACGTGCGGCGGCAACGGCGCGGCGCCGGGGGCCACGATCTCCACGTGCCCCGAGTGCGGCGGGCGCGGCACGATCTCGTTCGGTCAGGGGAGCTTCGCGGTCAATCGTCCCTGTCCCGTGTGTCGCGGCAAAGGGAAAGTGCCGTCGCAGCGCTGCCCCACGTGTCACGGCTCCGGGGAGGTCCAGGTTGAAAAGCGGCTGGTGATCACCGTACCGCCCGGTACGGAAGACGGCACGCGTGTGCGCCTCAGGGGCCAGGGCGCCAAGGGTCGCGGAGACATCGTGGTCGCGTTCCAGGTCGAGCCCGACCCCTTCTTCCGCCGTGACGGGCTCGACGTGATCTGCGTCGTACCGATCAACGTGGCGCAGGCGATGTTGGGTTCGAGGATCAAGGTCAGGACGCTGGACGGTCGCCGCGTGGTGCTCCGGGTCCCGGCTGGGACGCAACACGGCCAGAGGTTCCGGATCGCCGGTCAGGGCATCGAGAAGAACGGACGCCGGGGCGACCAATACGTCGAGGTGCACGTCGCGGTCCCGGATCACCTCACGCCGGAGCAAGAGGCGGCGGTGCGGGCGTTCGCGGAGAAGGCGGGGATAAAATACTAGGTGTCAGGTGTCAGGTGTCAGGTGTCTTGCTCTCGGCTCGGAGCGGTGGTAGTGTTGACGCCATGTTGACGGTCGCCTCGCAGGCGCCGAATCGAAACCGGAACCGCGAGTTTACGAGCGGGGCGGCGTAGCGTCGCGAGGAGTGAGCCACGGCGCGCCCCCGGCACCGAGCGGTTCCGGGGGCGTTTCGTGTAACGTGGCGTCGTGTAACGTGCAACAATGCAGTGGGGTGTAGCTCAATTGGCAGAGCGCCCGGCTGTTAACCGGGAAGTTGGAGGTTCGAGTCCTCCCGCCCCAGCTCGACCAGCGCAAAGGAGCGGCATGGCCAGCTCGCCCGCGGTGAAGCTGTGGGTCACGTGCCTCGTGGCCGGTGGCGTGATGGCGCTCGCGGCGTGCCACAACTTCGCCCTGCGCGTGACGACGAAGCCTCCTCCTCCCCGCGTCCCTCCCGAGACCGTCACGGTCAAGGATCCCGAGCTCGAGCAGCGGGCCGCGCGCCTCCAGTTGCGCCTTCTCGAGGACGAGGCGCGGCTCGAAGACATGCAAACCAAGCTCGACGAGGCGCGCCAGGAAGTCGTGCGGGCGATGGCGAAGCTCCAGACGCTCGCGACGCGAGCGGAGGCAGCCTCGGCCATGGCCGAAGCCAAGATCGCGCTCGACTCCCTCAGCGCGGCGGCGGGTCCGCAACCCCCGCCGGAGGTGCCGCAGGCCGCGCAGCTCTTGGCGATGAGCAGCGCCGAGTTCGACAAGCAGAACTACGGCGGCGCGCTTTACCTGGCGAACCAGGCGAAGAGTTTCGTCGGCATGGGGAAGGGCTTGCTCGCGAGCCGGGGCCAGGGCGCCCTCCGGCCGGGCGAGGTCACGTTCGCGTTGCCGCTCAAGCTGCGGACCGTGGCGAGCAGCAATCTGCGGGACGGGCCCGGCACCGGCTTCAAGGTCGTGTTGACGTTTGACGCGGGGACGGCGATCGTCGCGTTTTCATACGCGGACGTGTGGGTGCACGTCACCGACGACGAGGGCCACAGCGGCTGGATCCTGTACACCTTGGTGGGGCGGCGACAGGACGCGAAGTAATCAGGCGCGCGCCCTGGTCTCCTTGGCGTGACGCTTCGTCGCCGTGCTCACGCGGTCGCGCCCTTCGCGCTTGGCATCGTACATCGCGGCGTCCGCGCTCCCGAGCAGGGCCTCCGCCGATTCGCCGTGCGTGGGGAACTCGGCGACGCCGATACTGAGTGTGATCTTGTCTCCCTCGAACAGCTCGCCGGCGAGGCGTCCGCGCACGCGCTGACACGCTTCCACAGCCCCCTGTACCGACGTTTCGGGCAGCACCACCACGAACTCCTCCCCGCCGTAACGCGCGGCGCAATCGATCTCGCGCGTGGACTGCCGCAGAATGGTCGCCACCCGCACGAGGACCTCGTCGCCCGCGAGGTGGCCGAAGGCGTCGTTGTAGCGCTTGAAGTTGTCCACGTCGGCCATCAGCACCGTGAAGGCGCGCTTGTGGCGCCGGGAGCGACCGATCTCCTCCGCCAGCCGCTGCATCAGCAGGCGGCGGTTGAACAGCTTCGTCAACCCGTCGGTCACCGAGAGCCGCTCCAGCTCCTGCCGCCCCTCGCGCAGACGCACGACCATGTCGTTGAACACCGCGGTGAGGAACCCCACCTCGCCACCGGTGGTGACGGGCAGGCCCACCGCGAGGTCCCCTGCCGCCACCGCCGCCGCCGCCTGGGTGAGCCGGTTCAACGGTCGCACGATGAGCATCCCCAGCACGTAGGCGATGAGCCCGACGCCGGCCAGCAACACACCGACGATCAAGGCGGTCTCGTTGCGCAGGCGGATCACCTGCCTGTAGGCCTCGCGGGTCGGCACTTCGGTGACCGCCGACCAGCTGAGGCGGGGAATGCGCCGCAGCGAGCCGACCACGGGTGCCTGCTGCAGGCCCGCGTACTCCAGCGTCTCGGCTTCGCGGTTCTGGAGTGCCTGGGTCGTCTCCGGCGGCAGGGTGCGGCGCATCGGCTCGGCTGAGCCGAACCGCGAGCTTGTGATCACGGCACCCTCGTCCGTGACGAGATACGTCTGGCCCCCGGGCGTCGGGGCGAAGCGTTTCAGCATCTCGTCGACCGGTCGCAGATTCAGCTTCGCCGTCAAGGCGCCCACGAAGCGGCCGCCACTCGCCGCCCGAATGGGGACCGCTGCCATCAGCACGACCCGGCCCAGCGCCTCGTCCCAATGGGGATCCCCGAGCGCCGCGTTGTCGGTGCGAACCTCTTTCAGCCAGGTTGGCGGCAACACCACCGGCCTTGGCTCGGCGGCGCTCGTCGCGACCACGCGCCCCTCGCGGTCGATCACCATGAGCTCCTCGTAGTCGCTGAACCGCCCCCGCACCGAGCGCAGGTAATCGCCCACGCGGCGCTGCCTCGGGCCGACGCCCTGGGACAGCCGATCGACGTTCTCGGAGACTTCGTAGGAGCTCGCGAACACGCGCAGATCGTACAGGCGGTCCTTGAGCCACAGATCCATCTCGCGCGCCGTCTCGGCGCCGATGCTCTGCAGCTCGCCCGTGATCTTCTCGGTGAGGGACCGCTTGTTCTGGATGTAGGAGACCCAGGCGGTCGAGAGCGAGGGAATCAGCGTCGCCAGCACCGCAAACGCCAGGATCTTGTTGCGGATGCTGCCGAGGCGCAGGACGCGCAGCCGGTCCGAGATGACCTGTTCCCAGGGCTTCACAGTCGCATGCCTCGAGCGCTAGCCCTGCAACGCCGGCGCGGCCGCGAGAAACCGCTCGGCGTTCGAGTCCCCGATCACCGGGCGGAGATGGTCCAGCACGATTCGGCCCAGGCGCGGCAGGTCCGCCGCGTCGCACCCCGCCGCCGCGAGCGCCGCCGACAAGCCGGCCGGGCCCACGAACGCCATCAGCTCTCCGGTCCGCCCTCCGCCCATCAGGGCGCGCCCCATCAGGTGCTCGCTGTGCGGCAGGGCCTGCGTCACCCGGTCGAACGTGTCACGATCGACGCTGCTCCGGAGCGCCATCAGGATCGCACCGATGGCCCGCTCGGCCTTG
>WNGJ01006941.1_pt1 | contig 12031 bp, 10 predicted proteins | sample 5400611 | NCBI WGS metagenome assembly WNGJ01 (sample SAMN13153375, study PRJNA577476) | soil metagenome | isolation source: 40 cm soil or saprolite under Garry oak tree replicate 1 | place: USA:California | collected 2016-06-15 | reverse complement strand
TTTCTGCCGATCTCGCACACGAGCTGCGAACCCCCATTGCCAATATGATTGGTGAAGCACAGGTCGCTCTCACACGGGACCGCACTGCTACCGAATATCGTGAGACGATCGAGTCCACCGTCGGCGAATGCGAACGGCTCTCCAGAATCGTGGACAATTTGCTTTTTGTCGCGCGGGTGGATGCGGCGCGCGAACCAATTGCGCGCAATCGATTCGATGCGCGCGCGGCGGTGGAGAAAATTGCGGCGTTTTATCAAACGATCGCAGAAGACCATCATGTCACGATCAGCTGCAGCGGCGAAGGGCAGATTTATGCCGACCCCGACTTGTTCGAGCGCGCCGTCGGAAATTTGCTCGATAATGCGCTGCGCTTCACTCCGGAGCACGGTTCAATTCACATCGCGCTTTCCAAACACAACACTGATTTCGAACTCGCAGTCAGCGACAACGGCTGCGGAATAGCTCCGGAACATTTGCCGCGGGTGTTTGATCGATTCTATCGTGCCGAGTCATCGCGCGGGTCGGACGGAGCAGGCCTTGGCCTCGCTTTGGTAAAATCGATTGTGGATCTCCACGGCGGGTCGGCCAGCATTCACAGCGAGATCGGTCGCGGCACAACAGTCACGCTTACATTCCCGTTTTCGTAGCCGCGGGATCGCGAGGCTCCAGATGAAAAACACAAAAAAACTATGAACGACGCAGTACTCAAGCCATTCGTCGCGCTGATTCCAGCATGCCTGCTGTTTGCTGGCGCGGCAATCATTTGGCTACGAAGAAAGAGTACGTCCTCAATCTTCCAGTTGCTTGGCGCAGCGGCGCTTGTCGTCGTTGTTCTTGCTCACGTGTTCGAAGCGCTTCATGTCTTTCCTCGAATAGGTTGGGGATCCCAAAATAGCGTTGGCCATTATCTCGATTTGTTGTGCGCCATCTTGGGCGTCACGCTGTTTTCTCTCGGCTATCTGATTCACGCGATGGATACGTGCGTCCAAAAGAAATCCGAAAGAGTCTAGCGAGTTACCGGAAAGAAATTTGTTCCGCGTTGCACTTGAGGTTTACCGGCTGTCACTCAACGCTCGCCTCTTCCTCCAAATTCCGTTTCGACAACAACACGAAAGAAATTATCTGCGCCGCTTGTAAACCGCTGTGCGTAGCCAATTTTCAGGTCCAAACCATAGGGCAGCCTGACCCACAGTTGCGGTATCACCTGCCCGATGCATCGCTCGCCGACGTTTTCTTGGATTTCGATGCCGTACCTAACCGGTTCCTTCTGACCGTAACGCAAGCCGATTGCATAGCCAAATGCGTGACCTTGGTGACCACGCACTTCGACTTGCGGAAGCAGATTCAGTGTGACATTGAAATCTTTAAAGTCGCGGTTGAGAACAACGCGAGCAATGAGATCGTCGCTTCGCTCCAGTTGATCGTCTTCAAGCTCTAAAGATGCCGCGACTGATATTCCGTCAGGATTTTCCTCGCCAAAACGGTAACGCGCTTCGATACGAGAGCGGCCGTAATTAAAACCATCGTGCGCTGTATCGAGCGCGATCAGAGCGCTCAGCATGAAGTGGTCGGTTACGCCGTGTTCAAGCGTCAGATCGTACCGAAAGAACTTGGATTCGCTGCGTGGTTGCTCCAAATCAAACCAGTTCTCAAACTCTGTCGTACCGCGGTCAACTGTCCGATAAACAATGGTTTCGTTAAGGTAATCGTCACGATAAGCTGACGCTGTAGCGCGAAAGCTCAACAAAAACAGAGCGAGCACCGCGACCCCTCGGCAGCAATGCCCGTGCGTATTCATTAAGTGGCGCCAGCGGCTATCTCATCGAAACACCACGCGCACCAGCGTGCGCAAACGCTATTTAATTTCCTCCAGTTCTCGTCGACCTTTCGCTGTAAGGCGGTAACACTTGCGTATTTTTCCTCCGGCCATCCGCCGGCGCACTGTGACATCGCCTTCGTGCAGCAAGGCATGCAGCGCCGGATACAACGTGCCTGGGCTCAGCGAGAACCCACGCTTGTTCATCTCTTCAAGAATCTTCCCCCATACACTTCTCCGTCTGCTGCCAAGGACAACGCATAAAGCTTGATAAATCCGCGAACGAAATCCCGATCTATCATATCGACTAAAGAAGATTGTCAATCTGCCGTGATGTGAATTCGCGTCCTCCAGCGGCGCGCTTTTTTGCGTTCGCTTTTTCATCAAAAATTTATCTTGCCAATCATTACAATTCTGTAATGGTCTGCCTGCACGCTGCAAAATATCCATCAAATCTTAACTGAATTTCTATGCGCAACGCTCATTTTCCCCGGCCAAGTGTTTCGAACCTCACCATTTTGCTGGGGATGTTGTTTGTTAGTCCTGCCGTTAACCGTTCAATTCACGCGCAGGCCGCTTCCGAGGAGGAGATCGTTGTCACCGCCGAAGAAGTGCCCAGCGCGTACGGCGCGCCTCCCGGACTTTCCCGCAGCCGCCTTTCCAACACAACGCAAGCTTATGTCTTGCCACCATGGGCATTTTTCTTCGGTGAAATTTTTGAGGGCCAGGGCTTCCGGCACGGTCCGCCCGATTACCTTTTCACTCAGGAAATCGAAATGGGATTGCCGTATCGTTTTGGCGTTGCCGCGGAATCAAAGTTCGAGCGATTTAACGGTGGTGGCGGCGCGCAAACAGTAAGTTTGGAAGCACGATGGGCCCTTGCTGATTGGAACAAGATTCCGCTCAATCCAACACTGTTCGCCGAATACAAGTTCGGCGTCGGCACGATTCGACATGAAGAAGTTCCACCTCCTCCAGGGGGAGGAGGAGAGGAGGAGGAAGAAGAAGAAGGCGGACCACCCAAAGTTCCCGATGCCTACGAAGTTCGTTTGCTGCTCGCCCAGGAGTTTGGCGGTCGCTTTGAGTGGGCCATGAACTGGTTCTTCGAAAAAGAGAACACCGGCGACCGCGGCCGCGAATGGGGCTTTTCCCAGGCCGTGATGACTCCCGTTCTCTTGCCTAACGAACGCCTGAAAGTCGGCTTGGAAATGGAATACAAGAATTTCACGACCAAAGACACGCGCGGCGATCCTCTGAACAGTTTTGTGATCGGTCCAAGCGTCGCGTGGAAACCGACAGCCAGTACGCGCCTTGACGTTTCGCCGCTGTTCGGTTGCACCGACGACTCACCAGTGGCTGACGTGTTCGTTGTCTTTTCCTGGCTGTTTGGAAACGAACGCGCCGAAGCCGAGGCGCCCGTGTCGAGTCGTTTCCGTTACCTTTCCGACGTTTCCTACAGTCGCTCCGGCAAGGATTCGGGAAAAGAAATGAAGCAGGTCGCGTATGTGCCGCCGTGTCCTGAATGGTACGGAGACCGCGAATGGAATGTGAACCTGTGGGGCACATATGCCTTCACCAACACCGAGTTCGCTCCTAATCCGTCGTTGGTGGACATCGTGCAAAGTACCAGTGAGGGAGGCCCAGTCCTTGGCACCTATGATCGCTACATCGGTGGCGACCACGCATGGGGCGGCGGAGGCGACATTAAGTATTTTTTCTGTCGCTATGTTGGTCTGGGTGTCGAAGGATTTGCTCTGGACGCCAGCAAGCCTGGTTTCGATATCTTCGAGGACCAGGCGGTTCCGATTTTTGTTCACCGAAGAATCAATCACGATCACACCATCGGCTCTGTTTTAGGAACGCTTACCCTGCGCTATCCGATTCCCTGCACGCGTCTTGCGCCTTATGCATGGGCGGGTGTCGGCGCGATTTTCGGCGGCGGCGAAAGGGACACCCTTCACACGCAAGGACCGCCGGACGCATTCGCTGTTAATGCGCAGACCGAACATTTCGGTAGCGAAACCAAGGTACTCGGCCAATTCGGAGCCGGCCTCGAATTCCGGTTCTCGCGGCACGTCGCGATGATTAATGACTTGAGCTTTGGCGTAATCGACGGCCCGAAAAATAATTTCGGGATGTTCCGAAGCGGCCTGAATTTCGCCTTCTAAGAATCTTGGGGGTTGACACCCTCAGGGCTGAGAAACCGCGGTTGTTTCCGCGGTTTACTGAAGTGGAGATGCCGCAGCCCGAGTGGAGCGGGCTGCGGCTACACTTCTTGAGTCGTAGAGACGCTCGCCGCGGCGAGCGCCTACTTCTGGCAATGCGGGCCTGGCGCAGGCGCCACTATTCTTTGGCATGTCTTGACCGCCATTCGTCGCATCGATAACTTCGTTCTCGGAAAGGAGTTTATCGGTGAAGACCGAGATCTCGATCGAATATTGCGTCGTTTGAAACTACACGCCGAAAGCCGTCAGTTTGGCGGCTAAAATTCTTGAGCTCGGCGAGCGCATCAAGTCGCTCACGCTGATCCCATCGAGCGGCGGCGCTTTCGAGATTCGCGCCAATGGCAAACTGCTCCATTCCAAACTCGACACCGGCGACTGGCCGGACTTCGACGACATCGTCAAGACGATCAAAAAAATTAAATAGTGCGTCGAGTTCATTTCTTGAAGCGTCTAGTCTAGCGAAGGCGATCGGGTCTTGGACGTTGAGATTTTTAAACGTCCAACGCCCAACGCTCAACGCTCAACGCTCAATTCAGATAGTTAGACGTTGGATGTTGGACGTTGGGCGTTGGACGTTTTTTTCTTTCCGGAGAGTGAAGGGTGCCTGGTGGCCCTCGCGGTCTTCAAAACCGTCGTCGCCACGCAAATGGCGGGGTAGGTTCGATTCCTATCCTCTCCGCCTTAATCAATTGCGGATTGGCGATTGCGGAATGCGGATTGCAGAATATGGCTATGACAACCCAGGAACTTAAGAATCGCACCTTCGAGTTCGCAGTCCGCGTGATCAGCGCGGTAGAGGCCTTGCCAAAAACCGAGACAGCCAGAATCCTCGGGCGGCAGTTGCTTCGCGCTGGCACTTCAGTTGGCGCAAATTACCGCGCAGCAGCGCGAGCTAGATCACAAGCAGACTTTATTTCCAAGCTTGGCGTCGTGGAGGAGGAGTGCGACGAGTCGGCATATTGGATGGAAGTGATTATTGCGCGCAAGCTCCTGAGGCGGGCTCAACTAAAAAGCCTACTTGCCGAAGCCAATGAACTGCTCGCAATAACAGTCGCGTCGATTAAGACTGCGCGACGCAGGCACAGGGCGTAATCGATGAACCCGACGGACAATCCGCAATCCGCAGTCCGCAATCCGCAATGGAAAAAAGGAGGTGAACTTCGATGTCCCGCGAGCAGATTCGTAAACTGACTTCGCTCTCATCCTGTGCTGGGTGAGCTTCCAAATTGAGCCAACAGGCCCTGCGACAAGTTTTGCCGCAGCTTCCCATTTCGTTAGATCGGAACGTGCTCGTGAGCTCGAAAACTTTCGACGACGCCGGCGTGTATCGCCTCGATCGGAATCGGGCTCTTGTGCAGACGGTTGATTTCTTTACGCCCATTGTGGACGACCCTTTTTCCTACGGACAAATCGCCGCCGCCAATTCGCTCTCGGATATTTTCGCCATGGGCGGGCGACCGTTGACAGCGCTGAACATCGTCGGCTTTCCAACTGATCTCGTTCGGCCACGAGTGATTTCCTCGATTTTGCGGGGCGGCCTTGCCAAGGCGGCCGAAGTGGGATGCGTGATCATCGGCGGCCATTCGATTCGAAATCCCGAACCAATTTATGGGCTCGCCGTCACAGGAGTAGTGGATGTTCGGCGCATTACCACCAATGCAAATGCGCGTTCCGGCGATTTGCTCGTCCTGACAAAGCCGCTCGGCACAGGTATCGCCACGACCGCGATTAAACGCGGAATCGCATCGCGCTCGCTGGGAAGAAAAGTGATCGCACTTATGTCGAAGATCAATACGGTTGGCGCAGAACTGGCCGAGCGTCGTCTGGTCCGCGCCGCCACCGACGTCACCGGCTACGGGTTGATGGGTCATTTGGTTTCACTCTGCCGCGCCAGCGCCGTCTCCGCTGAGATCGACCCCGATGCCGTACCAATGATTAGCGACGAGATCATCGACTTAATCGAACAAGGCTGCATCCCTGGCGGTAGCCGCGAGAATTTGTTTGCCACAACCGTGGCTGTCGATTGGGGAAGCACAGACGAGCACCGACGAGTTCTTTTAACCGACGCACAGACCAGCGGCGGTTTACTGCTGTGCGTAACTGCAGCGAATCTTGAAAGCGTGCTGACGATCCTGAGAAAACGCGGCACATCCTCAGCGGCGATGATCGGAAAAATCGTATCACGACGGCGCCGCGGCCCATTGATATGCGTCACCGGCGGCTAAAATCATCCGCGCGGCGGCAAATCCCAGCCGTCTCGAAAATCCTCGACGCGCTCGGTCAGTGCGATTTGCCGCGCCCTGTCGTTGTCGATCTTGTTCGTCGCAAACTTTCACAGATTCGCGCAGGGATCGATGTACCAGACTTCGAGTCAATTGTGTCTGATCTTCGCGATTCGCTCGAGCAACTTCGCGCCAGCAGACTTCAACCGATCGTCAACGGAACGGGAATTGTCATTCACACAAATTTCGGACGCGCGCCACTTGGGAGTGACGCCGTGCGTGCGCTAAACGAAATCGGATCAGGCTATTCGAATCTCGAATACGACCTTGCAACAGGCGAACGTGGCCAACGCGGCAGTTACATCGAGAATGCCCTCGCGCTACTTTGCGGAGCGGACGCGGCCACGGTCGTCAACAATTGCGCGGCCGCGTTAGTCTTAATCGTTCACCATTTCACAAAACAAAATGGTAGAACGCGACCACAGCCTGCTCGCCGTGGCGAGGGCGCGCCGGAGGTAGTTATCTCACGCGGCGAGCTCGTGCAGATCGGCGGCGGATTCCGCATCGGCGAAATTGTTGAAGCCAGCGGCGCCAAACTGCGCGAAGTCGGCGCCACTAATAAAACCACGGTCGATGATTACGCGCGAGCCATCGGTTCGAAGACGGCAATGATCCTAAGGGTTCATCGCAGCAATTTTTTCATGAGCGGTTTTGTCGAATCACCCTCGTCGGAGGAGATCAGCGTTCTTGCGCGCAAGAAGCGCATTCCGTTTGCCGAGGACTTGGGCAGCGGCGCTATCGTTTCAACCGAACATCTTGGAATTGCCGACCACGAACCGACGCCGATCGAGGTTTTGAAAAGTGGCGTCGATCTTGTTTGCTTCAGCGGCGATAAATTATTCGGCGGCCCGCAAGCGGGGATCATCGCCGGCAAACGACGATTCATCCTCGCACTGAAACGCGAATCGCTATTTCGCGCGTTGCGTTGCGACAAGCTTTGCCTCACCGCGTTGCAAGCCACAGTCGATCTTCAGTTGAATCAACAGACTGCTGACATCCCGACGTTGGCGCTGTTGCAGGTTTCCGAAGATGCATTGCGCGCTCGAGCTTCGGCAATCTGTGATAAGCTGTCCAAAAGCTGCCCTGGGCTACGAATCGCGATCCGCCGCAGTGCCGCCAAGGCTGGCGGCGGCACCCTGCCAAGATCGACGCTGTCGTCGGTGACGGTCGAGATCGTTCCGAGCAATCGCTCAGTGGTCGAGTTCGCTATCCGTCTGCGTAACTCAACGCCTCCGCTCATTGGTTACATCGCGAATGATCGCTTCAAACTCAATCTGCGCACAATTTTTCCGCAACAGGACGATCTGGCCGTTAATGCGATTCGCGATGCGTGTGCTGGAAAAACGTAACACAGGCATCCCTGCCTGTCCTGTCGAGGGGCATCCTGCCCGCGCACGGGTGCAGGCTGGAAGCCTGTTCGACGAATCAGGCAGGATGCCTGAGTTATGCCGATGACAGAGAAACATTTCATCATCGCCACGGCGGGCCACGTCGATCACGGCAAGAGCGCGCTCGTGAAAGCGCTCACTGGAACTGATCCAGATCGCTTGCCCGAAGAAAAAGCGAGGCAAATCACGATTGAGCTTGGTTTCGCCGAATTGAATCTCACCGCGCCGAATGGCGAGGCGATTCACGCCGGCATCGTCGATGTTCCAGGCCATGAGGATTTCGTGCGGAACATGATCGCGGGCGTTGGTTCAATTAATCTCGCGCTTTTTGTCGTCGCGGCTGATGACGGCTGGATGCCGCAAACGGAAGAGCATTTGCAAATTCTGACGTATCTCGGTGTCAGACGCGCCGTGATCGCGCTCACGAAAAGCGATTTGGGAAAAATCGATAGTACGACCGAACAAATTCGAACTCAACTTCACGGGACTCTGTTTGCGGAGTCATTGATTGTTCCAACTTCTGTCCGGACCGGCGACGGAATTGAAAAATTAAAGAGTGCGATCGCGTCGGAGCTCGCAGCCATGCATCCACAGCGCGATTTCGGCAAGCCGCGCTTGTTTATCGATCGCGTATTCACATTGCGCGGAATTGGCACGGTCGTCACGGGCACGCTGAGCGGCGGTTCGATTCGGCGCAACCAGGACGTTGTCGTTGAGCCCAGAAATATTTCAGCTCGGGTCCGCTCTATTCAAAACCATGGCCGCGACGTCGAAATCGCTTACCCGGGAATGCGCACAGCCGTCAATCTGCCTGACTTCTCAATTGGAAAAAATGGAATCCAACGCGGCGACCTAATCACCGTCCACAGCCTCGGTAGTCCGCACGCAACAATCGACGTGCTTCTCGAAAGATCGTCGCGACTGAAGCGAAACTCTTCGGCAGCGCGTCCAATCAAGAACGGCAGTTCGGTTCAAGTTCATTTCGGGACACGTCGCATCGCTGCGAAGATCACATTGTTTGATCAACCTGCACTTGGAGCCGGGCAAAGCGCAATTGCTCGATTGCGCCTGGATTCGCCGATTGTCGCGTTTGTCGACGATCGATTCGTTGTCCGCGATTCTTCCGAACAAAATACTATTGCCGGCGGCACGGTGCTCGATCCCGACGCCCATGGCGCGAATTTCCGCTCTGTCGCACAAATTCAGTTTCTTAAGGTGCGCGCGACCGGCCCGCATGATGTCGATGCTTGCATTCGGTCTCAGCTTCAACGTGACGGATGGGTCGGATCTAAAACGATGCTGGCAAAATCGAACTTCGGCACCGATGAAATTTCTCAAGCGTTGTCTCGGCTGAGTCACGATGGCGACATCGTGGTGGCGGGCGATATCGCCGCCGGCACATCTTACTGGCATGATCTGATCAATAGAGCAGCCACTTTGATTGACCGAGCGCACGAAAAGAATCCGGAACGCCGGGGAGTACATTTATCGGAGCTTCGGACGGATTTAGAAACCGAGTCCGACAAATTGTTTAACGCAATAATTTCAGAACTCGCACGAAACGATTTTGTTCGTTTCGAAAATCAAATTGCTCGCGCCAGCCATCAGCCGTCGCTGCCGCTGGAATTGTCATCGGCCGCGGAAAATATTCGCGCTGCGCTCTCGGCCAGACGTTTTGATCCTCCCGACCGCAAAGAGTTTTCGCAAGATCGAAAGCTTCAGCAGGCGCTGGGATTTTTAATCGATAAAGGGGAGATCGTTGAGATCACCAAGGAGATCGTTGTTCTTCGCGAAGCTGCCGAACAGATGCAGAACACCATTGCCGAGTACCTCTCCGAAAACGGTTCCGCGACTGCTAGTCAGCTTCGACAGAAAATTGGCACCACGCGCCGGGTAATGATTCCGTTCCTGGAATATTTGGATCGCGCGGGTGTCACGCGGCGGATCGGAGACGAACGCGTGCTCGCGAACAAATCAGCAGCCGCTAAATTGACCGATGCCGCACGCGCGCAGCGAACCTGAAGCACAATCGCGGCGCGTATCGCTGCACATCGGAGCTTCGCCGGAAGCGGCGTGGAAGAACGTAGTTCGCCGTTGGTTTGAAAGAACCGCCACTCGCGCTTTGCGGGATCAAAAGCCCGCCGCTGTCGTAACAGCATCTCGTAGCCAGGCCTATTTTTTCCGTAGCCGCTTGCTCCACGAAGGCAAATCCCTGCTAGCAGTGAAATTTGTTTCGCCACCGCAGCTGCGGGAGTTATTGCTTCGCGGACATGACCTGCACATGCCTCTGCGCGAGCATCTTCGTCTCATTCTCGCCATTACTGCCGAGGAATTCGCGAACAAAAACACCAATGATGAAACAGTGCTGGTTGCGAAATCCATCGCTCGGGATGCCGATCCCTTTCTCCGCGCGCTTGACGAGCTGCGCGCCGCTGGCTGGACTCTTGATGAGATCGAGTCGCCCGCGTTGCGCGAAATTGCCGCGCGATTCGAAGAACGAGTGCACGAATGCGGCTTCACTTTCGTTCACGACGCGGATCGCGCTGTCCTCGCGCAGGCCCAGCCGCTGTTTAGCAATTTGCTCTTATTCGGATTCGACGCAGCACATTGGCGGCTCTGGCCGTTGCTTCATGCCGCGACACTCTCCGCGGACGAAGCCAGCGTTGTCTTGAACGATCCGCGCGATGAGGCGCGCGATCTCGACGAAACGTGGATCGGAACATGGGAGGAAACTTTTGGGCCGGCAGACGTAATTTCGGACACCAATGGAAGATCCACAGGCTCATTGGTCGAACCTTTACCGGTTCCGGCCTCGAACATTCATTTTGTTATCGGTCGTGACACGACGCAGCAAGCGCGCGCGATTGTCGCTCTCGCCGCAAAATTCCTGGCCGATCAACACTGCGAACGCCTCGGCATTTTCTTTTCAGGACCAGGTGCGCTTCCGCGTTTGGTCGCAACGTTTCTCGAATCAGCGGGAATTGCGCACAACGACGGCATCGCGCATCTGACGCCGAGCGCCTTCGACGATGACGCATGGCGCGGGTGGCTTGAATTGCAACAAGCGCCGCGGTTAAAGCCGCTGTTTCGGTTTCTTCGTGCTATCGAAGGGCGGCTCTTCGATGGATTGTCGGTCCTGCAGATAGAAGAGACGCTGCGCCGCGCTTACAACAACCTTCTCATCGATGATATTGAGCTGTTGCGCGATTACTGCGCGAACGGTTCTGATTTGCGGCACGGCAACGCCGTCGGGCGCGAGCTCGAGAAAATCCAGGTTCTGCCCGAGAACGCGTCACTCACTGAATTTCTCGCACACACGCGAACCATGTTTTCAAAGCTCCGCTGGAGAGAACATTGGAACGAAGTCGAGCGGCTCAGCCGCAATTGGAGCGATCGGCTGCCGACCAAATTTTCAAAGAGTTCCTATTTGCGGTGGCTGCGGGAACTACTCGGCGCGCCGACACTGGAGCGTGACGATCTCGGTGCGCACTCATACGCGCGCGTGCACCTGCTCGCTTACACGAACGCGCAAAGCCAGCCGTGGTCTCATCTGATTTTTGCTGGGTTGAACGATGAAGCGTGGCCGGCCCTGGACGACGAGGTTGCTTTTATTCGTGGTGAGCGGATCGACGATCTCAATCGCCAGAACAAGACGCTAAACCGCCGCGCATCAAAACGTGGCCGGCAAGGCGAAGGTCATTGGAGCGTGCGCGAAGGCAAAACACTCCTGCTCGGACGCAACGAACAACGACAGATCCAGAGGCGGCAACTTCTCAACCTGGTGGAATCGGTTAGCGCAGGCATCGCCGCCAGCGCGAGCCTTTATTCCGAAGCAACGCCGAGCCGGATCGCGAACCCGAGCGAATTTTTCTCCTGGCTTTACTTCAACACGCACGGTCGTGGCGTTTCGCAGCAGACACTCCACTCATTGGAACGGCAAACCCGCCACTGGTTGAAGGATTGGTCCCCAGTCGATGCCCAGAAAGTGGATTCGATTAGCGTTGGCCGGACGCGGTACGCGTTCGACGCTCGCCGGCAGTTGCGGCCTGCAGGCGACTACGAATTCGCGCTCCGGAGTCCACCCGATCAGGAAAAATCGCTGCGGGTCACGCAATGGGAAGAAGCACTGCGCTGGCCAGCCATCGTTTGGATGGAAATCTTTCTCGGCGTCGAGACCGACGATGACACCGGCGACGCGTGGGCAGTTGCGACCGGACAATCGGTCCATCGCTGGCTCGCCGACAGCGTCCGAAACGACGGACAACGAAAATTTGTCGATGTAAATCGCGCCGATGAAATCCGTAAGCGCATTTGGAAACA
>WNGJ01009647.1_pt1 | contig 12033 bp, 12 predicted proteins | sample 5400611 | NCBI WGS metagenome assembly WNGJ01 (sample SAMN13153375, study PRJNA577476) | soil metagenome | isolation source: 40 cm soil or saprolite under Garry oak tree replicate 1 | place: USA:California | collected 2016-06-15 | reverse complement strand
GCTTCCAAACCTGTGTGGTTGTCATGAATATTGACCAGGAACACCGTCGCCAGTGTCGTGCCTTCGATGGCCACCCACATGACACCAAGGTTGTCCGTCGTGACAGCGAGCAGCATGGTGAACACGAATAGCTGGAACAAGGCGTAAAACAATCGCACGCGCGCGATGTGGCCGTCATCGAATTCCAGCCGCGTATATCCAATGGCGTAGATGCCGGCAACCGCCCCTACGAACGTCACAATCATGATCATGAAGGCGGAGAACGCGTCCGCACGCAGAATATCCCACGAGCTTACCGGTGCCCCGTCCCGGATTCCTACCGCAAGAACTGCACCAACGATGAGTGCACCAAGGCTGGCCGACGCGTGTATCCATTCCATTACCCTGCGTTTTCGCGACAAGCTGATGAGGCTGGAGGCCCCCGCAGGAATTGAGAGAAGCAGTAGCAGCATCATCCTCGTAGCGCTCCCATTTGGTTGACTTCAATCGAATCGAAATTATGTTTTATCCGGTACACGAAGACTTCCAGGATCAGCACGGCGACCAGCACATCGAGAAAAACGCCCATCTCGACAATCAGCGGAACGCCGTAGGTTGCCAGCAGCGCGACCATGAAAATGCTGTTCTCCAACATCAGGAATCCCAGGATCTGTGTCAGCGCGCGACGCCGATTGACAGTAGTGAAAAACCCGATCAGAACCCCGGCAAACGCTAGTGGAATGCCATCAGCAGTAGGCAAGCGGTTCGACTCCATTACGGGAGCCATGACGTAAAACGCCACCACCACAAGGCCGGCACAAATACCAAGTGTTACCGACGTTCCCAGATACGGCGCTGCTGCTCGCTGGATGCCGATCTTGGAAACGGCCCGAGTCAGCACCCTGGGAATCACGATAACCTTGATAAAGGCGAATAAAACCGCCACGCCGAACAGTTCCCGGCTTCCGCCAAAATGAGCGACGACGGCGGCCAGGGCGGATAGCACGCCCGATTGCACGGCGAACATTTGGACCTGAGCCGAAAGACTGCTGCGGATGATCAGGAGAAAAGACATCAACAGGAATAGGAACGACAACAGGTTAGCGACTCTGGCAAAGGGCAACTCTGGAAACAACACCACTCCGGTTTACCTCAAAAAGAAAAATGAAATCACGGCCAGCAGCGCAAGCATGAAGGAACCGCTCAACAGCTCCGGCACTCGAAAAAGCCGCAGTTTCGCAAGTGCTGTTTCAAGGACAGCGAGACCCAAGGCCAAGACGCCAAGCTTGATCACCAGCGCAAAGACTCCGATGGCGACTGCTCCTGGCTTGAGCGTTACGGCGACGCCCCAGGGAAAAAAAATGTTTCCTAGCAACGTGAGAAACAGGAACAACTTTATAAACGACGCCCACTCGATCAACGCGAGATATCGGCCTGAATATTCCAAGATCATGGCCTCGTGGATCATGGTCAGTTCCAGGTGCGTGGAAGGGTTGTCCACGGGCAATCGGCCGGTCTCTGCCAGGGCGACTATGAAGAACGAGAGGAATGCCAGGAGGTGCCCCGGATTGAGCAGCAATAGCGGATCGGAAGCAGCACGATTGATCATCTCGTTCAGCCCGGTGCTCCCGGCGCGGAGAGCGATCGCAAAGATGGCAATCATTACTGTGGGCTCCGCCAACGCTGCAATGGCCATTTCCCTGCTGGAACCCATTCCACCAAATGAACTGCCTGCATCCAGCCCCGCAAGCGCGAGAAAGAACGTGCTCAGCAAAAACACGTACATGAGCAAGATGATGTTTCCCAAAAATTGCAGCTCGGCCGCTGTGGTCAACACGGGAACGATGAATGCGGACAGAAGCATTGTACCGATCGCCACGTAAGGGGTCAGCCGAAAGACCCAGGAGGTGTTCTCCGCAATAACGACTTCCTTAACCAAAAGCTTGCGGAGATCCCAATACGGCTGGAAGATCCCCGCCCCCCGCCGGCCCTGCAACCGGGCTTTCGTCCTGCGGATCACACCGGCGAGAAGCGGCGCGCCCAGCACGACAACAAGCCATTGAGCAATCGTGATCCCAATTTGCGCCAACATCGATCTTCCCGCTATTCCCTATTTCGCAAATAACAGCAACGTCAGAAGCGCCGCCAGAATGTATAAGAGGTAGCCGTGCACATTGCCGGATTGAACCGTGCGCGCCTTCGCTGCGAGCCGCCGCACCGTGGCGACAATCGGCGCGTAGATGGAGTCCTCGATTATGGAACGCGACTCGTGCCGGTACGTAATCGTTTTCACGAAGAAGCGCGACTCCGAATGCGCCTCGATTTCCGTTTCCTCGACCGGCCGGTACAGGAAAGCAAAAACTCTCTTGAAAGGATTTGCGAATGCCGCTGCGGTGTATTCAAAGTCTGCCGTCTGAACCGCGCGGCCACAGCCCCATGTCTCGTAGTAACGCCGGCTGAAATTGGCGCCGTACACCCGTAACCCCACCCATGCCGCCAGCATCAGGAGGGCAAGAATCACCGCGACCCACAATGGCGCAATCGTCCCAAACGCACTGGCGGCGGCGATGTTGCTCCAGTCGAATGAAAGATCGGGAGCGGCTCCGAGGAATTCATTCACGGCGCCGCTCAACACGCGAAGTGCCAGCACAGGCGCAACGCCAAGCGTGAGGCACGCGAGGGCAAGCAGTCCCATCGATGTTCTCATCGTCCAGTCCGCCTCATGCGCTTGTTCAACGGCCTGACCACGTGGCAGCGCCAGAAATGTGATTCCGAATGCTCGAACGAAGCATGCCGCAGCCAGGCCGGCCGTGAGGGCAAGCGAGGCAATGCAAAGCGCAAATACCAGATTGATGAATTGTTCCGGAACTCGGAAGCTCAGCAACAGGGATTGAAACGTCAGCCACTCGCTGATGAAACCGTTGAATGGAGGCATCGCGGATATCGCCAGTGAACCAATGAGGAAGAAGGCTCCGGTGTGCGGCATGCGCTTCAAAAGTCCGCCCATCTCTTCCATGTTGCGCGTACCGGTCGCATGCACGACCGATCCGGCGCTCAGAAACAGCAGTCCTTTGAAGACAGTATGGTTCAAGCTGTGATAGAGCGCCGCCATCAACGCCAATGCCGCAAGCGAACCGAGATTGTAACTGCGGAATACCAGGCCCGCGCCAACCCCAAGCAGAATCACGCCGATGTTCTCCACACTCGAGTACGCGAGTAGGCATTTCAGATCGGAATCGATCAGGGCGTAAAGCACGCCGAGAAGTGCCGAAACCGCCCCAACGATCATAATGAGCACGCCCCACCACCCAGGCCCCGGACCGAGCCACTCGAAACCAATCCGTATGAGGCCGTACACACCAAGCTTGATCATCACTCCCGACATCATGGCCGAAACGTGACTCGGCGCGGCAGGATGCGCGCGCGGCAGCCAGACGTGAAATGGGATGGCTCCTGCCTTGGAAAGAAAACCGGCTGCCATAACGAGAAAAACCAAACTCCGTATACCGCTATCCACTCCCTCGGCCGCGCGCGCCCACTCCGGCATGCTGAAGCTGCCCGTTGCCTGCAACATGGCCAGGAACCCAATCAACAGACAGGCCAGCCCCGCATGCGTCATGACCATGTACAGCCAACCGGCGCTGCGTGTCTCGTCGCGATCTTTTTCCGTCATCACCAGGAAGTAGGAAGCCAGCGACATGGCTTCCCAAAAGACCAGAAACGTCAGGACATTGCGCGAGAGCACCACGAGCATCATCGCAGGGACGAAGACGTTCAACGCAAATCCCAGCAATGCCTGCTCCTGCCTGTATTGCCGTGTGTAGCCGACTGCGAACAGCGTTGAAGGAATCACGCCGACAGCAATGGTGAGGAGGAAGAAAGCAGACAGACGATCCAACCCGAGCGCCAGTCCCCCGGCAAGCGGAAGGATCCGCGGCAAAAGAAGCTCGAAGGAATTTCCAGTCAGACCGGCAATGCCCAGAATCAAAACGAGAACGGTCCCGCAAAGCGCCAGGCCATGCGTCATCCGCCGGCAACGACCGGACTCGCGGTCAAACACGAGCGCGCCTGCTGCACCGCCGGCAAAGAGCATCAATGACGCGGCAAGGAGCGTGAGCATGGCGGCAGAGTTCAGCATCTACGGCCCCCTAAATTCCCGAAGAGCCATCAGAATTCCGGCCAGGATCGCGCGCGGATGGGGTGGGCAGCCTGAAACGACGACATCGACAGGAATAACAGACGATACCGGTCCGACCACGCCATAACCTCCGGCAAAAATCCCGCAATCCTTCGCGCAGTCTCCCACAGCCACAACAATCTTCGGGTCTGGTGTGGCGTCATAGGTGCGCTTCAAGGGATCTGCCATGTTTCGGGTCACCGGACCGGTAACGAGCAAGCAATCGGCGTGACGCGGCGAGGCCACGAAATGAAGGCCAAACCGCTCGAGATCGTAGTATGGGCTATTAAGTCCGCCGATCTCGAGCTCGCATCCGTTGCACGAACCCGGATCCACTTCGCGGATATTCAGCGAGCGTCCGAACAGCTTCCGCACCTCTTTAGTGAGGGCGTTACCCAGTGTCTCGATGTCCGCGTCCACCGTTGAAATTCCGGACTCGGTCACTACAGGCGTCTTCAAGATCTTCCGTAGTAAAAGCTTCATTACTTTTTGCGCCGGCCCTCCGCCTTGATCTCTTCGAGTATGCTCCGAACTCCGATCAGATGGTTGTTAAAGATCTCCCTAGTGGCATCGAGAAGTTTGAAGATGATGGGATCGCTTACCGAGTAGTAGACATTGGCGCCGGCCTTCCGCGCCACGATGATGTTTTTGTTGCGCAACACGGCAAGTTGTTGAGAGGCGTTGGCGGGCTCGACATCGAATTGCTGGCTGATTTCGGCAACCGTGCGCTCGCCCTGACGAAGGCTATCCAGAATCGAAATGCGCAGCGGATGCGCGAGCGCCTTGAAAAATTCCGCCTTGAAATTACTTAACTGAGACATTCAAAAAATGTTCCAACGTTCGCAGTCGGATAACTGCGCATATTTGCAAATGCAAAATATTATCAGGTCATACGCCTGTCAATCGGTGCGTATTCCCCTTATTCCCCTCAGAAAAGTATCGGGATTGTTGGCGATCACGGGCCAGGTCGCGCGAGAAGATGAGCGCACATCCAAGGAACGCGGCTGAGATGAAACGGCGCCCCTGGCGCGTATGTCAGCTGCAAGAAGAACTGAACAGCATGATCGGTTTGATCGTCAGTGATGAAACAGGCCAAGGCCCGCGTTTTTACTGGAGACACGCATTTCGCCGATAAACTGGTCAGCTTGTTCGAGCCGCAGACCGAGGTTACCCGCAAAGGCAAGGCGAGTAAGCCAACAGAGTTTGGAAAGATGGTCAAGGTTCAAGAAGCGGAAAATCAAACCATCACGAGCTACGAGGTGTAGAGAAGCGGCCCAACGATTCAGATTTGTTAGTAAAGGCTGTTGAAGAGCATCGTGACGGGCTGGGTCAAGTTCCCGATCTCGTAGCAGCCGATGCCGCATTTCATTCGCCAACTCAGAAAACCGCGATCCAAAAGATGGGTGTTAAGCATATTTCGGTTCCGAATCGCCCGACCAAAATCCTGCTCTTCGCAAGCTTCAAAGACTCGCTGGTTTCGAAGAGGTCAGAAGTGGCGAACCGGCAGTGAAGGTCGAATCAGTGTTTTTGAAACGTAGGCATGGATCGGATCGGTATGTCCGCACCGCGGCCAGAATGGCATGGCACGATGGGTTGGATTGGGCGTCTGAACACAACGCGGCAAGCCGCAACCAAAATCTGAGCCGCGAATTGCGCGAATGGGCCGCCCATTCGCGTCATTCGCGCAATTCGCGGCAAAAAAATCTTCGCAAAAATCCAAGAAACCCGCCATTAGTAGTACAAGAGGCAAAAAAAGTAGGGTGGCTTTTAGCCCCTTGTGTTCGTTGGCTGCTAACTTTGTGTCCCTCCGAGTCACTCCGTAACTATTGCGAGCCAGATCTGTGATTGCGGTTGGCCTGCGAATCTGACGCTCAACGTGTTCGAGTCGGAAACCGTGATGGGTAGTCGGTAGACTTGTACCTGTTGGTTAAACTGGCTGGTGCCGGCTACCTCGTTCCCATTTAATGTGATTTGCACGCTGCTAGCTCGATCCGCACCAGCGTCATCGCCATTCCTGATGAGCATGACGTAGGACATCGTTGGGTCGACGAGATCAAACGTGATCGTTTCGGTTTGCGGCGTTCCTGTCCTGCGAATGAAGCTTCTCGACTCGTAAATCTTAGTCGAGATTTGCGTGTATGCGCCGCCAACAAGTTGATAGACCGTGGTGGTCAGGTCGCTTGCTTTGTGTTCTGGCGGGTTCAGGATCTCGGGAATGCCGTCGCCCGTCACATCGCGAAAGCCCACGTCGTGGAGCACGGTCGTGACATCTCCGTCATCCATTTCTGTTGGGCCGAAGACGGTCAAAGCCGTCCCAGTCCACTTAAAAATCCACGCCGAATAGCCTCCGGTTGCCGCGCTGTAATGCACGACGATCTCTGGACGGCTATCACCATCCAGATCAACCAGCGACACCTCGGGAATGATTCCGCCCATGAGAGGCAGTGCAGGCTCCGCGACAAGCGTGGCTGAGGTCCCTTGTCTCCTGAGGACGCGGACAACGGCGGAGGAGCCATTGGTATATGCTGCTACGAGAAAGTCCGCTTGCCCCGTTCCATTGAGATCGGCGGCAACGAAGCTCGTATGTCGTACCGGCGGCAAACCGCCGTTATTAAAATCCGTGTCTGATTCAGAGATCAGTGATTCAGGAAAGAACTGATCGACAATTGCCGCATCGTTGGATTGGCTATACGCCGACTTCACAACTCCTACGATTGCAATAAGTAGGAACGCGGTGCGGAATAGTGTTCTACAATCCGTCGGCATAGGTACTCCTTTTAGAAAATCCGAGTCGTTGTTCGCGGCAAGAACGATGAAATGCGTGCCACGGTCTCTGTACCATATGTTCCTTTAGTGCTCCACCTAGCTGGTTAAATGTCAGCTCTCTATCACGTCCGCCGTGGCATAGGAATCCGCGGGCAGATCCGGGGCCACCGGCCTGTCAGACCTGTTCCTTCAATAACAGTACTCGGGTAAATCAGCAGTCTGTGGGACCAGCCTTCGTTGCGTGACCGGAAATCATTTGACAATACCGTTAAGAATGTAAAATTTCACCTCGTATACTGGTGAAATGGAGAAAACATGAAACCTGAGGATTGCATTCTGTTCAGCGGAGCCGCAAACGGAGCGGAGGCTGCGTTTGGGGAAGCTGCGGAGCGTCACGGCATTGAGGAAGTGAACTTCACGTTCGAGGGGCATAAGGACGCGCGAACGCGCGGCATCCGCGTCTTGACGCACTTGGAACTGAAGCAGGGCGATGTGAGCCTCGCCTATGTGAGCCGGCTAATGAACCGGGCGTTTCCAGACACTCCGCTGTTTAGAAAGGTCCTTCAGAGCATCTGGCATCAGGTGAACAACGGGCAGGAAATCTATGTCGTCGGTCACATTCTCAAGGACGGCACGGTGAAGGGAGGCACGGGCTGGGGGGCGGAATTCGCAAAACTGTGCAACAAACCGCTATACGTCTTCGATCAGGAAGAGAACGGATGGCGCCGGTGGACCGGCGACACATGGGCGCCCGAATCGAATCCCAGGATTACCCACATGAACTTCGCCGGAACCGGAACTCGAATACTTCAGCCGAATGGGAATAAGGCCATCAACGATCTTTTCGATCGATCCTTCTAGACGTCCGCGTCGTCCTCCAGTCCGCGGCGATGGATCATGTTGCGCGCCCGGCCGGCAATGAGCGTGGTCGCTTGCAGGACCCCCCATCCTCGGGCGGCGGCAGTTCATGGAATTCCGGACGTCCATCCGAGCCGACGGCCTAGACCCCGCCGATGACGACGACAAGCCGATCGAAAAGCAGGTCTCTCAATTTGAAGACACTTCAGTCTGGGCAGGCACGATCAAAAGTAACGGTCAAAAGATCATTGATCGAGTAACCAAGATGCAAGACGTTCTTGAGACAGAAGTCCGAACGCTGGACGAGAGCGTAAGAGCGCTAAGACTCGAGTCGCCGGCTTCATAATGAGAAATCCGCGAATTGCACGTTGCCAGATTCGACATTATGCGGCATCACTGCTGACGCTTTTCAAGAAAGTCGATCCCGGCAATAGCAAGAGCAGCGTTTACTTCATCCAATCGCTTTTGATAGACCCACAAGCCGATGCGGGATGTCTCCTGCAGGCGAAACTTGGTCCCTGAAGGAAATTGCCTGATTACGTGAACGATTTCTTCCCGGGTGGAGACCTCATATGGTCCGATGCGGATGGGACCATCCAAGCCGATCGTGACGGGTGATCTCAAAGATGGAGTCGTAGACGCAACGTCGGCCTGACACGATCGATCAGGACAAGCGGATTTCAACCGGTCCAGTTCTTCTGATGTAAGAAACCAGTCTCCGGGTTTGAGTAGCGTTCTGATGACCGCCGAAACAGTATCCTTGTCCGCCTTCGCGCGCTCGATTGCCTTCCAGAGCGCTTCCTTCGCGTTCACCGATCCGCGCTCGAGCAAAGCCAAGGCGGGAACCACGAGGCGTGGATCCGAACTTGCTAAATCTTCAATTGCCGCCTGTTCCAGACCCGGACTCCTCGCTACCGGCCAATCCAATACCAACGGACAGACGGCACCGCTCGTTTGACTCGCGGCTTTTCGGATGCCAGCGGCTGTCTCCGGATCGACACGGAAGAAATAAGGGAGGATTTCTCCGCAAGAGGCGATGCGCTTTTCATGAGCCGTCCGGATTCGGGCGTAGACGCGTTCCGTCGCATACCGTGCGATAAGCCGATCGACAGGTCGTCCTTCCTCGTAAGCGGACGCGAGGACGTCATCCAATTCGGGCAAAGTCTTGTCCGGCAGCATCAAGAGTGCTCTAGGAAAATTCCCATATACGACGGCGTAATCACCTTTGCGCACGCGGTCGATGACGATCTGACGGGCCTCGTCCACACTGAACTCCAACAGTCGAATCAGCGCGTCGTTCCGCGTCGCAGCGGTTCCTCTGGCGACGGACAGTACGGCGGGATGCGCGTCCTCTGATGCCCATTGCGTCCAGTAACCGTTCAGGAGATTTGTTTGGTTGCCTTCCGGTAATTCCCCAAAGCTATCGATGACCGCGCGCCGGATGGATTCGGCCGGCGGCTGAGGCCCGGAAAGGAGCAGCGTTTGAAGTGTGATTGCTCGTGCTTGGCCCCGTTTGCGCGTCACGGCATTGGAAATTGCGGCCAGGTATCGATCCTGAACGGGCTTGAATTGGGCGACGTACGCATTTTCCGCTGCCTTCCACTGCAGACTCGCCTGTTGATCCGCAGTGACGGGAGGTTTAGGGCGAGGCCCTGTGATTGCAACTGTTGCCAATTCCACGAGCGTGTTGAACCAGGATTGAGAAATAGGAACGTCCGGCGACACCAGATCCGCTTCGAGGCTGGACAGGATCTCTTTTCGGTATGGTGAGCTAAACAGTCCCAGCCTCAGGTCGGGACCGGCACGGAAAGACTTGGCGAAGAATTCGACCAGAGCTGGCGCGGCTTCCGCAGTTTGGAGAAATCGAAGCGTTTTCCCGGCGCGGACAACCTCATCATCGCTGCTGGAAGCCTTTAAGACCGCAATTGCCTGCTGCGCCTGCGCCTCAGCCCAGCCTGCTTCCGGAGCAGCAATGTCGATTTCCAGAGTATTGGACTGGAGACGCAAACGCACGTTTGATTGAGAGTCCACAATTTGATTCGTTGTAGCAGTGATGCGAAAACGTCCCGGCCGTTGGAAGTCGACCCATTCGTTTAGGATTCGATCGCGCACGATCGGTTTCGCGTCGAGAAACAGGGGTGAACCCACGAGACAGGACCCTCCGCCTGCTATCTGAGCAGCTCGCATCCGTTACACGAACCCGGATCCACTTCGCGGATATGCAGCGAGCGTCCGAACAGCTTCCGCACCTCTTCAGTGAGGGCGTTACCCAGTGTCTCGATGTCCACGTCCGCCGTTAAAATTCCAGACTCGGTCACTACAGGCGTCTTCAGGATCTTCCGTAGTAAAAGCTTCATTACTTCTTGCGCCGGCCCTCCGCCTTGATTTATTCGAGTATGCTCCGAACCCCGATCAGATGGTTGTTAAAGATCAAAAAAAATGCTGCGAAGCTACCTTTGAAGCGGACGGTCGTCGCGAGAATTTGTTTCTAATTGAGCGAAGGGATAAGCCAAAATGGTGACGTTCGCGTTTGGAGGGGTACATGTCTCGTTTGGCACTAATCGCTTCTCTGGTGGTGCTCCTGACGCCCGTGCCCGGCATGAGCGTGGCCGAACCCGATGGCCGGCTAGCTGACGCAGCGATGAAGAGAGATACGGCTGCCGTGAGGACTCTGCTGCAACAGAAGGTCGATGTGAACGCTGCCGGAAAGGACGGAACGCCCGCGCTGCACTGGTTGGTCCGCGTGGATGACTTGGAGACAGCCCGTCTGTTGATCGGCGCTGGGGCGGACGCGAAGCTTGCGGACCGCTATGGCGTGACGCCTCTGTATCTTGCTTGTTCCAATGGGAACGCCGCCATGGTCCGGCTGTTGCTCGATGCCGGTGCGGATCCGAATTCGGCCGATCCAACGGGAGAGACCGCCTTGATGACCGCTGCGCACGCCGGCGACATCGACGCGGTCAAGGTGCTTCTCGATCGCGGGGCCAAAGTCGATACCCGGGATCCTGCGTTTCAACAGACGGCCCTGATGGTGGCGGTAAGGGAAAACCATCCCGAAGTGGTCCAGCTTCTCATCGAACGCGGCGCGAATGTTAACGCCAAAACCCGGACGGGCGAAACGCCAGGCTGGGTGCTGCCGAATTCGGTTCCCGGATTCGGGCACGGTGTGGGAATTGTGCGCGGCGGCTTGCCTGAACGTGGCTCGCGCTACACCATCCCCGGAGCGCTCACTCCTCTCTTATATGCAGCCCGTGACGGACGACTTGAGGCCGCGCGCATTCTCGTGGCGGCTAAGGCGAATGTGAACGACACCGATGCGAACGGAATCACTCCGTTGATCATGGCCATCACCAACAATCAGATCGAAACAGCCCGCTTTCTGCTCGACCAGGGAGCGGACATCAATGCGATCGATTGGTACGGCCGGACTCCTCTATGGGCCGCGGTGGAAGTGCGCAATATGGACGTGGACAACGCCTCGTTCGAAAACGGAGTCGACCGCGAGCCCGCTCTTGAACTGATCAAGGTTATGCTGGAACGGGGCGCGAATCCGAACACGCGGACCAAGGAGAGCATACCGATTCGAAGATTCATGCTTCGGACGACTGGTACTCTGGAGTGGGTGGACTTCACAGGTCAGACACCGTTTCTTAGGGCCTCATGGGCTGGTGATCTGACCGTCATGCGTCTTCTGCTGAAGTACGGCGCTGATCCGAAGATTCCGACGTTTGCCGGAACCACAGCATTGATGGCGGCTGCCGGAGTGAACTGGGTCGTCGACCAGACTTACGACGAGGGGCCGCAGGCGCTGCGGGAAGCCGTGAAGCTCTGTTACGAACTCGGCATGAGCGTCAATGACGTGAATTCCATGGGCATTACTGCACTGATGGGCGCCGCCAACCGAGGATCCGATGACATCATCGAGTTTCTGGTCGAAAAAGGGGCAAAGCTTGACGTCGCCGACAAAGAAGGACGAACGCCCATGACCTGGGCCGAGGGCGTCTTCCTTGCAACGCATCCGGCGAAGCCGAAACCGAGCTCGATTGCTCTGATCAAGAAGTTGATGGCGAAAGCCAGTGTGGGCCAGTAATGCACGGGGGTGTGGAACGAATGTTGAAGAAGAACGTATTCCCCTCCTTGCAAAGGCTTGCCATGTCCCACATCTTTTGCGGGACACGGGGGGCATTGAAAACAACTGAAGGGAAAGCCGAAGTCCCCTCCTTGGACAAGGAGGGGTGGCTGCGCCCATTAAA
>WNGJ01021149.1_pt1 | contig 12036 bp, 10 predicted proteins | sample 5400611 | NCBI WGS metagenome assembly WNGJ01 (sample SAMN13153375, study PRJNA577476) | soil metagenome | isolation source: 40 cm soil or saprolite under Garry oak tree replicate 1 | place: USA:California | collected 2016-06-15 | reverse complement strand
CGTTCGGCGAGACGGCGGAGATGGCGGAGCACATGGTCGGGTACGTCGTCCCGAAAGCAGCCGTGAAGGCGGGACGCTACCGGACGGTCAGCGGAACGGAGGGGTTGGCGTGGGGGCTCGTCGCGGGGATGCGCGCGGCGGGGATCGAAAAGATGGTGTTCGCGGGCTATCCCATCACCCCGGCATCCGCGCTGCTCCACACGCTCGCCAATCTGCGCGCCTACGGGGTCATCACCTTCCAGGCCGAGGATGAAATCGCGGCGAGCGGGGCGGCGTTGGGCGCGTCCTATGCCGGTGCGCTCGGCGTGACTTCGAGCTCGGGGCCAGGGATCGCGCTCAAGACCGAAATGCTGGGGCTGGCGATCGCCACCGAGCTGCCGCTGATCGTCATCGATTCGCAGCGCGCGGGTCCGTCCACCGGCATGCCGACCAAGGCCGAGCAGTCGGATCTGTTTCAGGCGGTCCACGGCCGCAACGCCGACGCCCCGCTCGCGGTGATCGCGGCCGCCACGGCGAGCGATTGCTTCGACGTGGCGATCGAGGCGGTGCGCCTCGCCACCAAGTACATGACACCGGTGATCGTGCTGTCCGACGGCTACCTCGCGCACGCCGCCGAGCCGTGGCGCATCCCGGTGGAAGCCGACCTGCCGCGTTTCCCGATCGGATATCGCACCGACCCGGAGGGTTTCCATCCGTTCCTGCGCGACCCGAAGACGCTGGCCCGCCCGTGGGTGCGGCCGGGAACACCGGGGCTGGAACACCGCATCGGCGGGTTGGAGAAGGACTACGACTCCGGGCACATCTCCTACGATCCCGACAACCACGCGCGCATGACCGAGGCGCGCGCGGACAAGATCGCCGGCATCGCGCGCGACATTCCGCTGCAGGCCCCCACGCTGGGCGAGGATCACGGCGCCCTCGCCGTCGTCGGATGGGGCTCGACGTTCGGACCGATCCACCAGGCGGTGCGGATCGCGCGCGAGGACGGGCACGACGTGGCGCACATCCACGTCCGCTACATGAGCCCGTTCCCTCGCAATCTGGGGGATCTGCTCGAGCGCTACGACCGCGTCATCGTCCCCGAGATGAACCACGGGCAGCTGGTGCGCTTGCTACGCGCCGAGTATTTGATTCCGGCGGAAGGGCTCAGCAAGGTCACAGGAAAACCGTTCAAGGTGACCGAGGTCCTGGAAGCGATTCGGGGGAAGGCATGACCGTTACCACGATCACCGACGCGCAGCTCGCGCCCAAGGACTACGCCTCGGACCAGGAGGTCCGCTGGTGCCCCGGCTGCGGCGATTACGCCATCCTCAAGGCGGTGCAGAAGGCGTGCGCGGAGCTGCAGCTCGACCGCGCGCGCACCGTGTTCGTGAGCGGCATCGGCTGCGCCGCGCGCTTCCCGTACTACATGTCCACCTACGGATTCCACACGGTGCATGGCCGGGCGCCGGCGATCGCGACGGGGATCAAGCTGGCGAACCCCGAGCTCGACGTGTGGGTGATGACCGGCGACGGCGACGGCTTGTCGATCGGCGGCAACCACATGCTGCACGTGCTGCGCCGCAACGTGGACCTGCAGATCATCCTGTTCAACAACGAGATCTACGGGCTCACCAAGGGCCAGTACTCACCAACGTCGCGCCGCGGCACGCGCTCGCCGTCCACGCCGCTCGGATCGCTCGAGTATCCCGTGTCGGCGTGCGGGTTCGCACTCGGCGCCGGCGCGCGGTTCGTGGCGCGCTCCGTGGATACGTTGCAGGCGCACCTCGTCGGCGTCCTGAAGCGGGCGCACGCCAATCAAGGCGCGTCGTTCGTCGAAATCCTCCAGAACTGCGTCGTATTCAACGATGCGGTGTTCGAGCATATCACCGGCAAGACCGTGGCCCCCGACGCGCAGATCGTCGTCGAGCACGGCCAACCCCTGCTGTTCGGGAAGAACAAAGAAAAGGGTCTGCGGCTCGTCCCCGGGAAGCTCGAGCTGGAGGTCGTCACGCTCGGTGAGAACGGCGTGAACGCCGCGGACATCCTGGTGCACGACGAAACGAATCGCGCCCTGGCGCAACACCTCGCGGCGCTCGAGCCGCCATTCCCCACGGCGATGGGGGTTCTGTACTGCAACCCGGCGCCGTCGTACGAGCGGGAGGTGTACGCTCAGGCAGGCTCGCAGAAGGGTCCCGCCGACCTCGACGTCCTGCTGCGCAAAGAGCGCACCTGGGTGGTGGAGGGCTGATGACCGCGCCCAAGATGGATCGTCGGGACTCCGACCGCCGCAGCGGGGCGGATCAGCGCGTCGACCTCGTGGCCGTGCCGGTCGAGCGCCGCAAGAGCGACCGCCGTCTCGGGATCGAGCGGCGCCTCGCGCTGCAATCGGCCGCGGGCCAGCTGCAAACCGCGACGGCCCTGCTGCTGCAGCTCGCCGACTCCGCGTCTCTGAACGACGACGAGCGCCGCTTGCTGGACACGGCGATGCTGCGGCTACGCTTCGCCGTCGAGCGGATGGAGAGCGAGTAAGCGCGTTTGGTGCTCATGAAACGTCTCGCGTGGATTGCCGCGTTTGCGATCCTGGTCCCATCCCGCGCCGCACCCCAGGGTTACGACCCCTCGCTCTTCGCCGGGCTGCGCTGGCGGCTGATCGGGCCGTTCCGCGGCGGCCGCACCGTCGCCGCCGTGGGCGTCCCCGGGCAACCGAACCTGTTCTACATCGGCGTCAACGACGGCGGGGTGTGGAAGACGACCGACTATGGGCGCGTGTGGACGCCGATCTTCGACGCCGAGTCGACCGGATCGATCGGCGCGATCGCAGTCGCGCCGTCCGACCCGCGCACGCTGTACGTCGGCAGCGGCGAGGGGCTGCAGCGGCCCGACCTGTCCGTGGGCGACGGGATCTACAAGTCCACCGACGGCGGCGCGAGCTGGCGGCACCTCGGTCTGCGCGACGGCCAGCAGATCCCGGCGATCCTCGTGGACCCGCGCGACCCGAATCGCGTGTTCGCGGCGGTGCTGGGTCATCCGTACGGCGCGAACGAGGAGCGCGGCATCTTCCGCTCCACCGATGGCGGCGAGACGTGGCAGAAGGTGCTGTACCGTGACGAGAATACCGGCGGCATGGACCTCGCCTTCGCTCCCACCGACCCGCAGACGGTCTTCGCCGTCCTCTGGTCGGCGCGGCAGGCGCCTTGGGAGGCCGGGTGGGTGTTGTCCAAGAACAACGGGCTCTACAAGTCCAGCGACGGCGGCACGACCTGGCGCCAGATCACCGCCGGCCTGCCGAGCGCCGATGACGGACTCGGCCGCATCGGGTTGGCGACGAGCCTGTCCGAGCCCGCGCGGATGTACGCGGTCGTGGGCGCAAACCAGGGGAAGGGCGGCTTGTACCGCTCCGACGACGCCGGAGAGAGTTGGCACGTCGTCAACGGCGACGGGCGCATCTGGGGGCGCGACGGCGACTTCAACGAGGTCAAGGTCGATGCGAAGAATCCCGACGTCGTCTACGTCGCGAACGTCGTGACGTGGAAGTCGACCGACGGGGGCAAGACGTTCACCGGTTGGCGCGGCGCCCCGGGCGGCGACGATTATCACCGCCTGTGGATCAACCCCGACAATCCCCAGGTCATTCTCAATGCGTCGGATCAGGGGGCGATCATCACCGTCAATGGCGGCGAGTCGTGGAGCTCGTGGTACAATCAGCCCACCGCGCAAATGTTTCACGTCGCGACCGACAATCGATTCCCGTATTGGGTGTACGGCGGCCAGCAGGAGTCGGGCTCGGCCGGCGTGGCCAGTCGCGGCAGCGACGGCCAGATCACATTCCGCGACTGGCGGCCGGTGGGACTCGAGGAGTACGGCTACGCGGCCCCCGATCCGCTGCACCCGAACCTCGTCTACGGCGGCAAGCTGACGCGCTTCGACTGGAACACGGGTGAGGTGAAGAACGTCTCGCCCGTCCCGGTGCGCGGGCCTGGCGACCCGGTGCGCTTCGTCCGCACGGCGCCCGTGATCTTCTCACCCGTCGATCCGCACATCCTCTATTATGCCGGCAACGTGCTCTTCAAGACGCTGAACGGCGGCGAGAGCTGGACCACCATCAGCCCCGACCTGACGCGCGCCGCCGCCGACGTCCCGGCGAGTCTCGGCGCCTTCACGTCGCTCGATCCCGAGCAGGGCAAGCACCGCGGCGTGATCTACACCATCGCACCGTCTTTCCGACGGCTCAACTTGCTGTGGGTCGGGACCGACGACGGCCTCATCTGGGTCACGCACAGCGGCGGCCGGACCTGGAAGAACGTCACGCCGCCCGCGCTCACGCCCTGGAGTAAAGTGTCGATCATGGAAGCATCGCACTTCGACACGCTCGAGGCGTTCGCGGCGGTGAACCGCCTCCGGCTCGACGACGTCGCGCCGCATATCTACCGAACCAAAGACGGCGGAAAGACGTGGACCGAAACCGTAGAAGGAATACCGTCGAATGAAGTCGTGAACGTCGTGCGGGAAGACCCGGTGCGCCGCGGGCTGCTCTACGCGGGATCCGAGCGCAGCGTCTACGTGTCGTTCGACGACGGCGATCATTGGCAGTCGCTGCGTCAGAACCTGCCGCCCAGCTCGATGCGCGATCTCCAGGTGCACGACCATGACCTCGTCGTGGGGACGCACGGCCGCTCGATCTGGATTCTCGACGACGTGTCACCGCTGCGGCAGCTCGCGGCCGCGTCGCGGGCGACGTCCGCCTTTCTCTTCCAGCCCGCCCCCGCCTACCGCGTGCGCTGGAACCTCAACACCGACACGCCGCTCCCGCCCGACGAGCCGGCGGGCCAAAACCCGCCCGACGGGGCCGTCATCGACTTTCAATTGGCCACGGCGGTGGGTGCTGTGGCCCTGGAAATCCACGACGCGCGCGGGCGGCTGGTGCGGCGCTTCTCGAGCACCGACACCGTCCCGGTCGATTCCGGCTTGAACATCCCCGACTACTGGATCCGGCCGCCGCAGCTGCTCTCCACGGCGGCGGGGATGCACCGCTTCGTGTGGGACCTCCACTACTCGCCACCGGCGGCGCTTTCTCACAACTATCCGATCTCCGCGATCTATCGAGACACGTGGCGCGAGCCCCGCGGGCCCGTCGCGCTGCCGGGGCGCTACGAGGTGCGGTTGACGGTCGGTAGTCGCGTGCTGACGCAGCCGCTCACGATCAGAATGGATCCGCGGGTGCGGGCGACGCCCACGGCGCTGGCGCAACAGTTCGCGGCGGCGACGCGGCTCAGCGCCGCGATGCGCCGCGATGACGACGCCCTGCAGGCCGTCCGCGCGCTGCGCGCCAAGATCAGCGCCCTCCACCAAGCCGCGGTGACCGACTCGCTCGATCGCAAGCTGGCGGAGATCGAGAGCGGCGGCCGCGGACCCACGGAGACGTTGACGCGACTGAACGGCGAACTGGCCGGATTGCTCGACCTGATCGACGGCGTGGACGCCGCGCCGACGACGCAAGCGACGCGAGCCGTCGCGACCCTCGAGGGCAAGCTCGCGGGCTTGGTCGCGCGCTGGGACGCGATCCGGCGGCGGGACCTGCCGCGGGTGAACGCTCGCCTCAAGGCTTTGGGCCTGAAAGTTTGACTTCGTCGGTCCACCCTATTAGCGTTCCTCCAGTGTCGAGGAGCAAACGTCAAGGCGGGGCTTGGCATTGCGCCGGTCCCGCCTTTTTCATACAGGCGAGGAGTGGGGGGGTCATGGCCAAAGAAGAGGCGATCGAGATCGAGGGTACGGTCTCCGAGGTCCTGCCCAACACCACGTTCCGTGTCCTGTTGGTGAACGGCCACCACGTGCTCGCGACGATCGCCGGCAAGATGCGCCGGTTTCGGATCCGCGTCCTCGCGGGCGACCGCGTCACGCTGGCGGTCTCCCCCTACGACTTGACCCGCGGGCGCATCACGTACCGCCACAAGTGAACCGCTCGCGGGCGGCGCTCGCCAGAACCGGCCTGCAGTCGGACGGCGGCCGGCCGAGCTGCCCGGTATGCGGCCGGTTGCTGCAGTTCGGGACCGACCGGCAGGGCCGCACGACGGAATCCTGCGACTGCGGCTATCGCGGTTTCGTCCGCAAGCGGCTGACCGATCCGGAGGGCGAACAGGCACAGTGAGTGCGCACGCGATGGAGCAGGCGGCCGCGGCGGTCTGGGCGGCGCGCCTCGCACCCTACAAGGGACCCGACGCCAAGCGCAGTGTATGGCAGCTGGCGAGCGCCGCGGCGCTGTTCGCCGGCGTATGGGCGCTGATGTACGTGAGCCTCGCGGTCGGCTACTGGCTCACCCTGCTGCTCGCCGTGCCGGCGGCGTTCTTCCTCATCCGGCTGTTCATCATCCAGCACGACTGCGGCCACGGTTCGTTTTTCCGCTCGACCCGCGTGGCCGACCTCGTCGGCTCGATCCTGGGCGTCCTCACCCTCACGCCCTATCACTACTGGAAGAAGACCCACGCGCTCCATCACGCCACCTCGGGAAACCTCGAGCATCGCGGCTTCGGCGACATCGACACACTGACCGTGGACGAGTATCTCGCGCGGTCGCGCTGGGACCGCTTCAAGTACCGCGTGTACCGCCACCCCGTGGTGCTGTTCGGCGTGGGCGCCGTGCTGCACTTCTTCGTCCGGCACCGGTTGCCGACCATCGTGCCGCGGGCGTGGACGCGCGAGCGGCGCAGCATCCTGTGGACCGACGTCGGCCTCGCCGCCGCCATCGTCCTGATGGGGCTGCTGGTCGGGTTCCGCGCGTTCATCCTGATTCAGCTGCCCGTGACGTTGCTCTCGACGTCGATCGGCGTGTGGCTGTTCTACGTGCAGCATCAGTTCGAGCCGACCTACTGGGAGCACGACGAGCGCTGGGCGTACGATGCCGCGGCGTTGCAGGGTAGCTCCTACTACCGCCTGCCCAAGCTGCTGCAATGGGCGACCGGGAACATCCCCAACTACCGGCTGCAGCGGGTGCTCGACGAGCATCCCGAGCTGCGCGCGGTGCCGACGCTGACCCTGTTCGACAGCCTCCGCTGCGTCAGTCTCACGCTGTGGGATGAGCGGGCGCGCAAACTGGTGCCCTTCCCCGCCACGTCGTGACGCCGCGCAGGACCCCGCTCGCCACCGAAGAAAGCTTTCGGCTGCTGGTCGAAAGCGTGCAGGACTACGCGATCTTCATGCTCGACCCCGAAGGACACGTGATCACCTGGAACACAGGCGCGGAGCGGATCAAGGGCTACCGCCCCGAGGAAATCCTCGGGCAGCACTTCTCGCGTTTCTATCCCGCGGACGCGGCCGCCCGGGGCGAGCCGATGGCTCACCTCGCCGCGGCGGTCCGCGACGGACACGTGGAAAACGAGGGGCAGCGGGTGCGGAAGGACGGCACCCAGTTCTGGGCCAACGCCGTGATCACGGCGTTGCGCGACGAGGAAGGGCGGTTGGTCGGCTTCACGAAGGTCACGCGCGACCTGACGGAGCGGAAGCAGGCGGCCGATGAGCTGGCGCGCGCGCACGCCGAGCTCGAGAGCTTCAGCTATTCCGTGTCGCACGACCTCCGCGCACCGCTGCGTGCCATCACCGGGTACGCGCAGGCGCTGCTGGAGGATCAGGCCGCCGCTCTCACTGCCGAAGGGCAGCGCATGCTCAACCTCGTGCGCGACAGTGCGACGCGGCTGGGCCAGCTGATCGACGGCTTGCTCGCGTTCTCCCGTTTGGGTCGCCAGGCGCTCATACGGACGTCGCTCGACATGACGGGCATCGCCCGCAGCGTGGTGGAGGAGCTGCAGCTCGCGGAGACGGGCGCGACACCCGAGGTGGTCATCGGCCCGCTGCCGCCGGCGAACGGTGACGCCACACTGGTCCGTCAGGTGTTCGCCAACCTCGTCGCCAACGCCTTGAAGTTCAGCGCCGGCCGGCCGGGCGCGGCGGTGAGAATCGGGGTCCGCCGGGAGGGCGGCGAGACCGTGTATTTCGTGCGTGACAACGGCGTCGGATTCGACATGCGGTATGCCGAGAAGTTGTTCTCCGTGTTCACGCGGTTGCACGGGGCGGAGTTCGCCGGCACGGGAATCGGCCTCGCGCTCGTCCACCGCATCGTGCAGCGGCACGGCGGCCGCATCTGGGCGGAAAGCGCGCCCAACACCGGGGCGACGTTTTTCTTCACCCTGCCCGGCCCGGCTTGACCGCCGCCACTCGCCGCTCTACAATCACCAGCACGATGCCGCACCGCACTTGCTTCGCGTTCTGCTCCTTTCTGCGTCCCGCCCCGCGGGCCGTGACTGGAGACGTACGCGCGAGTAGCTGAAGCGCCCTGATCATCCAGTGTCACGAGCGGCCCGCGGTCAGCGGGCCGCTCTTTGTTTACGGGGTGGGACAATGACGCCAGTTGCAATCGCTGTCGCGATTCAGGGAGAAGCGGGATCGTTCAGCCACGCCGCCGCGCGCGAGGCGCTCGGCCCGGACGTGCAGCTCGTTCCCTGCCCCACCTTCGAGGACCTGTTCCGCGCCGTCGAGGCGGGCCAGGCGGCGCGGGGCGTGGTGCCGATCGAGAACTCCCTCGCCGGCTCGGTCTACGAGGCCTACGACGCCCTGGGCGCCCACGCCCTCCACGTCGTGGCGGAAACACAGGTGCACGTGCGCCACTGCCTCGTGGTCCGGCCCGGGACCAAACTCGCCGCTGTACGTCGAGTCGCTTCCCACCCCGTCGCGCTGGCGCAGTGCCGTCGCTTCTTCGCCGAGCATCCGGGGGTGGCGCCCGTCCCGGCGTACGACACGGCGGGCAGCGTGCGCGATCTCATGGCCGACCATCTCGCGGCCGAAGCGGCGATCGGCTCGTCGCTCGCGGCCCATCTCTACGGCGCCGAAGTGCTGCTGGAGGGGCTGGAAGACCACCCCGAGAACTACACGCGGTTCCTGGTCGTCGCCCGCGAGCCTGCTCCCGCCGGCCAAGCCTCGAAGACATCGCTGGTGCTCACGCTGCCCGACGTCCCCGGCTCGTTGCACCAAGCGCTGGGCGTCTTCGCCGGGCGGCAGGTGAATCTCTCGAAGATCGAATCCCGCCCGATTCCCGGGCGCCCGTGGGAGTACGTGTTCTATCTCGACGTCATGGGCGATGCGCGCAGCGGAGTCGCCGCCGCGCTGACGGAGCTCGGGGCCCTGGCGAAGGACCTCCGGGTCCTGGGCGCGTATCCCGCGCGCGCGCTACCTTCCTGACCATGGCCCCGGACAAGAAAGACCGCCGCAGTCGCACGATCACCGACGGCGTACAACGCGCCCCCAACCGCGCGATGCTCCGCGCGGTGGGATTCGGCGACCGGGATTTCGAGAAACCGATCGTGGGCGTCGCCAACGCCTACAGCACGATCACGCCGTGCAACATGGGCCTCGACGGGCTCGCGCGCCGGGCCGAAGCCGCCCTCCGCGCCGCGGGGGTGATGCCGCAGACGTTCGGCACGATCACCGTGAGCGACGGCATCTCGATGGGGACGGAGGGCATGAAGTACTCGCTCGTGTCGCGCGAGGTGATCGCCGATTCGATCGAGACCGCCTGCAACGCGCAGTCCATGGACGGGCTGCTCGTCGTGGGAGGATGCGACAAGAACATGCCGGGGGCGATGATCGCGATCGCCCGGATGGACATCCCAGCGGTGTTCGTGTACGGGGGGACGATCAAACCCGGGCGGCACGCCGGCCGCGACTTGACGATCGTCAGCGTGTTCGAGGCAGTGGGCGAATTCAGCGCCGGCCGGATCGACGCGGCCGAGCTGCTCGAGGTCGAGCGGCGGGCCTGCCCGGGGGCCGGCTCCTGCGGCGGGATGTTCACGGCGAACACGATGTCCTCGGCCTTCGAGGCGATGGGGATGAGCCTGCCCTCCTCGTCCACCATGGCGGCCGAAGACGCGGAGAAGGCCGACAGCGCCGCCCGCTCGGCGGAGGCGCTCGTCGCCGCGATCCGGCGGAATCTGCGGCCCAGCCAGCTGCTCACGCGGAAAGCGTTCGAGAACGCGATCGCGGTGACGATGGCGATCGGCGGTTCGACGAACGCCGTACTCCACCTGCTCGCGATCGCGCGCGCCGCCGGCGTACCCCTGACACTGGACGACTTCGAAGCGGTCCGCGCCCGCGTCCCGGTGTTGTGCGACCTAAAGCCGTCGGGCCGGTTCGTCACCGTCGATCTGCACCGCGGGGGCGGGATCCCTCAGGTCATGAAGATCCTGCTCGCGCACGGCGCGCTCCACGGCGACGCCCTGTCGATCACGGGTCAGACCCTCAGCGAGGTGCTCCGTGACGTGCCCGACGAGCCGCGCGCGGATCAAGAGGTCATCCGGCCGTGGAGCCGCCCGCTGTACCCGCAGGGCCACCTCACGATTCTGCGCGGCAACCTCGCGGCCGAAGGGGGAGTGGCCAAGGTCACCGGGGCCAAGATGCTGCGCATGACCGGGCCGGCGCGCGTGTTCGACTGCGAGGAGGACTGCCTCGCCGCGATTCTCGCCGGCCGAGTCAAGCCCGGCGACGTCGTCGTGATCCGCTACGAGGGGCCGAAGGGCGGGCCGGGGATGCGGGAGATGCTGTCGCCCACCTCGGCGATCATCGGCGCCGGGCTCGGTGATTCCGTGGGGCTCATCACCGACGGGAGGTTCTCGGGAGGGACCTACGGCCTGGTCGTGGGCCACGTCGCTCCCGAGGCGGCCGTGGGCGGAACCATCGCGCTCGTGCAAGAGGGAGATCCCATCACCATCGACGCGGAGCGCCGGCTACTTCAGCTCGATGTGCCCGACCAGGAAATCGCCCGGCGGCGGGCCGCGTGGAAGGCCCCCGCGCCTAAGTACAGCGCCGGGGTCCTGTTCAAGTATGCGAAGCTGGTGTCGAGCGCGAGCGAGGGAGCAGTGACGGACGCTTAGGGCTTCGTTCCACCAAAGATGTCGCGCATCGCTTCCTCAAGAGCCCGCCTCAATTCTTCAGCGGTCGCGCCCAGATGGTAGGCCGCGACGGCTACCGGCCGCAACAACCCTACCAGGTCCTTGGGACGCTCCTCCGCCGGCTTCGGTGAAAGCGGGCGCTCGGCCACCCGCGTGCCCCGCGCTCCGTCCGTCACGACGACGCCGCGCCGTTCCAGCTCACCATACGCCCGGGCCACAGTCCCGGGCGCGATGTCGAGCTGGTCGGCCAAGCGTCGCACGGGGGGCAACCGAGCACCGGGACTCAGCCGTCCTGTGGCTACCGCTTCCTGAATCTGGGCGACGATCTGGTCGGTGATCGATTGGTCAGACGCATCATCGATTCGCACGTGGAGTGCCGGGGACGTATTCTCCGCCGACGGCTCTGCGCCGAGGAGGCGCAGCGTCTCGGCACGGGCCCGCTCCAGCGTGACCCCAAGGTTCATCAAGACCTGAGCCCCGATCCCCTTTTCCTCGGCCAGGACGCCGAGCAATAGGTGCTCCGTTCCCACAAAGGAATGATTGAGCTCGCGTGCCTCGCTCATCGAGAGCTCGAGGATCTTCTTGGCACGGGACGTATAGGGAAGGTCCTGGCTCGCGGGGCCCCGGTTTGCAGCCTTGCCCTCCTTGACGGTCTTCTCGATCTGGTCTCTGACGTATTCGAGGTCTGCGTCCAGATTCGTCAAGACGGCACAGGCCACACCGTTACCCTCACGAACGATGCCGAGCAGGATGTGCTCGGTTCCGACGAACTCATGATGGAGTCGCGCCGCCTCCTCCCGCGCCATCTGGAGGACCTTGCGCGTGCGATCCGTGAAGTTGTAGCCGCTCACACTGACGACCTCACCGAGGGAAACTTGTACCAGTCCCAGTGAACAATGAGGCGTCGGGGGTGTTGTGTCAATGGGAGTGGTACAACGCGCTTTGAAGGCGGTCCTTCGCTCGCGCGCGTGCCGCGCGCTACCCCAGCAGATCCTTCGCTCGCGCGCGTGCCGCGCGCTCGCTCAGGATGACAAGCAGCGGGGCGCCCTCAGGAGAGAAGAAAAAAGGAGGGCAGCGAGCGAGCCTGTCATCCTGAGCGCCGCAGGCGGGCCGCGCGAAGGAC
>WNGJ01006939.1_pt1 | contig 12037 bp, 12 predicted proteins | sample 5400611 | NCBI WGS metagenome assembly WNGJ01 (sample SAMN13153375, study PRJNA577476) | soil metagenome | isolation source: 40 cm soil or saprolite under Garry oak tree replicate 1 | place: USA:California | collected 2016-06-15 | reverse complement strand
GAGATGGTCATGCCCGGCGACAACGTCACCCTCACCGTCACGCTCATCACCCCGATCGCTCTCGAGGAGGGTCTGCGCTTCGCCATCCGCGAAGGCGGCAAGACCGTGGGCGCCGGCGTGGTGACGAAGATCCTGGAATAGTCCGATGGCCAAAGACAACCGCCCGATCCTCACGCTCGCGTGCTCGACCTGCCGGTCGCGCACCTATGCGACGACGAAGAACCGCAAGAACGATCCCGACCGCATCGAGTTGTCGAAGTTCTGCCCGCGTTGCCGGAAACACACCGCTCACCGGGAGACTCGTTGACAATGAACCGTGCGCGTGCGGACCTGACGGCAGTCTTCTGCACTACACGCCTCGGAACCTGTCGGTTCCTCGGCGTAAGTGCAGCTGCCGTTCGGGCCGCCGCAGCGGCCCGAACGGCAGTAGCTCAACTGGCAGAGCAACGGTCTCCAAAACCGTAGGTTGAGAGTTCGAGTCTCTCCTGCCGTGCTGGAAGGAATGGATACGTAGGAATGGCAACAACGCTGCGAGTCGCACGCCAGAGCCCGATCGAGTTCGCGCAAGAGGCCTGGGCCGAGCTGCGCAAGGTCACCTGGCCGAGCCGTGAGACGGTCCTTCGTCTCACGCTCATCGTGCTCGTGATCTCGGCGCTCATCGCCGCATACATCTTCGCGTTCGACAATCTCTTCACGCTGGTCATCACCAGGGGCATCGTCGGCCAACCGACGGCGACGCCCGTCCCAGGTCAGTAGAGGAGCGGCATGGACGAGCACGAGCGCGGCGAGCAGGACGAACCGCGGGACGGAGCGCCGGAAGAGTCCGCCCCCGAGGGGTCCGCGACGGAGCAGGAATCCGAGCAGGCACAGGAGCAGGACGGCGGCAGAGATGCCGCGAAGCTCTCCGACGAGGAGGCCACGCTCGCGGCGCGCGCGTTCCTCGGTACCGCGGAGCCCGATGAGCAGGTCTCCGTCGACGAGGCCAAGAAGATGCTGCGCCGCGCCGGCGCGGTCGCCGAGGCGGAGCCCGAGGTCGCCGCACCCGCACCAGAGCCCGAACCCGAGAAGCCGGCGGGCGCGGCGCCCACCGCGGAGCCGCAGGCCGACACCGGCCGCCGCTGGTACGTGATCCACACGTACTCGGGCTACGAGAACAAGGTGAAGACGAATCTCGAGCACCGCATCCAGTCGATGGATATGGGCGACAAGATCTTCCAGGTGCTCGTTCCGACCGAGGAAGAGATCGAGATCAAGAACGGCAAGCGTCACCCGGTGGAGCGGAAGATCTTTCCCGGCTACGTCCTCGTCGAGATGGTGATGAGCGACGACTCCTGGTACGTCGTACGCAACACGCCGGGCGTCACGAGCTTCGTCGGAAGCGGGAACAAGCCGACCGAGCTCACCGACACCGAGGTGCGCGCGATCCTGCGGCAGATCAAGCTCGACGCGCCGAAGTACAAGGTCGCGTTCACGAAGGGCGAGGCCGTGCGCGTCACCGACGGTCCGTTCACCGACCTGCACGGTGTCGTCGACGAGGTGAACCCCGAGCGCAACAAGGTCAAGGTCCTGGTGTCCATCTTCGGCCGCGAGACGCCGGTCGAGCTGGACTTCCTGCAGATCGAGAAGCTGGTGAAATAAATGGCGAAGAAGATCAAGGCGGTCGTGAAGGTGCAGATCCAGGCGGGCAAGGCGACCGCCGCGCCGCCCGTCGGCACCGCGCTGGGCCCGCACGGCATCAACATGGGCCAGTTCATCAAGGAGTACAACGAGCGCACCGCCGCGCTCACCGGCACGGTCGTGCCCGCGGTCGTGACCGTCTTCGAAGACCGCTCGTACACCTTCGTGACGAAGAGCCCGCCGGCCGCAGACCTCATCCGCCGCGAGGCCGGGATCGAGAAGGGGTCGGGCAAGCCGAACAAGGAGAAGGTCGGGAAGATCACGCGGGCCCAGGTGAAGAAGATCGCGGAGACCAAGCTGGCGGACCTCAACGCGACGTCGATCGAGGGCGCGATGAAGATGGTCGAGGGGACCGCGCGAAGCATGGGAGTCGAGATCGGCTCGTAGCGATACGATCAGGGTCCACCGACGGGTGGCGTGCACCGCGCGAGAGACGGCAGGCCTCACGGCCGAAAGGGGACTGAGATGCCAGAGAAGAAGCACGGCAAGCGGTACAACGAGCTCGCGAAGAAGATCGACCGCCTTCGCGAATACCCGCCGGAAGAGGGCGTGAAGCTCGTCAAAGAGACCAGCGGGGCGAAATTCGATACGACGGTCGAGCTGCACATGCGCATGGGCGTCGATCCCAAGCATGCCGATCAGATGGTGCGCGGCGCCGCCGTTCTTCCGAACGGCACCGGCAAGACGGTGCGCGTGATCGCGTTCGCGCAGGGCGACAAGGCGCGTGAGGCGCAGGCCGCCGGCGCGGACGTCGTCGGCGCCGAGGATCTCGCGAAGCGGATCGAGGGTGGCTGGATGGAATTCGACGTCGCCGTGGCGACGCCGGATCTCATGGGCCAGGTCGGTAAGCTCGGCCGCGTGCTCGGGCCGCGCGGTCTGATGCCGAACCCGAAGTCGGGCACCGTGACCTTCGACGTCGGGAAGGCCGTGCGCGACGCGAAGGGGGGCCGCGTGGAATTCCGCGTGGACAAGACCGCCGTGATCCACACCGTCGTCGGCAAGGCGTCCTTCAGCGAGCAGGCGCTGGTCGAGAACCTCGCGACCGTGATCGAAGCGATCAACCGCGCACGTCCTGCGGGCGTGAAGGGCCAGTACGTCCGGTCGGCGCACCTCACCAGCACGCAGGGGCCGAGCGTTAAGCTCGATCTCGGCGCGACGCTTGGACTCGGCGGTCGCGCGACCGCATAATTCACGTACCGGGTGGTGGGCGTAGCGCTCCGCTACCTGCGACAACTGAACAGCCAAAGAAGCCGGCACCCGAACGGGATAAGTCCTGCGGAGGCGAGAACGAAGCACAGCGGCGCTGTGCTCAGGCCCTCGTTTCCGCTCGGGAACGAGGGCTTCGTAGTTCTTAAGGGGGTGACATGGCGAAGATCAAGACCGGACCCAAGGTCAAACGGAAGGGCGGCGGTGTGGCGGCGAAGAGCCGCGCCGTGGACGCGCTCGCGGAACAGCTCCGCGGCTCGACCGCGGTCATCGTCACCGACTACCGCGGCCTGAAGGTCGGCGAGCTGCAGGACCTGCGCAAGCGACTCCGGCCGAAGGGCGTGGAGTACCACGTCGTGAAGAACAGCCTCTTCACGCGTGCCGCGGAAAAGACCGAGCGGAGCGGGCTCGATTCGCTCCTCACTGGACCGACGGCCGTCGCCCTCGGAAGCATCGACGAGGTCGAGCTCGCGAAAGGCATGGTCGACGAAGCGCGTCTCCTCAAGGCGCTGCGGATCGTCGGCGCGTTCATCGGCGGGAAGACGATGACCGTCGAGGACGTCCAGACGTTGGCGCGGCTACCCAGTCGTGCGCATCTGCAGGGCCAGATCGTCGGGAGCCTTCAGGCCCCCCTGGCGCAACTCACCGGACTCTTCCAGGCACCAGCGCAGACCCTCATCTACGTGCTCAGCGCGCGCGCGCAATAAAGGAGATCGATATGGCAACCGCTACCGAAAGCAATCCGAAGTTCGACAAGATCGCGGGTGAGCTCGAGTCCTGGTCGATCATGGAGATCGCCCAGTTCGGCAAGTTCCTGCAGGACCGCTGGGGCGTCAGCGCGGCGCCGGTCGCCGTCGCGGCGGCCGGCGGGGGCGCCGGTGCCGGCGCGGCCGCGGCCGAGGTCGAGGAAAAGACCGAGTTCTCCGTCATCCTGAAGGAGGCCGGCGCGTCCAAGATCAACGTCATCAAGACCGTCCGCGAGCTCACCGGGCTGGGCCTGAAAGAGGCCAAAGACCTCGTGGACGGGGCTCCGAAGCCGGTCAAGGAGAACGTCGGCAAGGACGAAGCGAACGCGGTCAAGAAGAAGCTCGAGGACGCCGGCGCGACCGTCGAGCTCAAATAGCCGGGCACTAGCCCAAACGTTCTGCTACCGGTATCGGTAGCGCAAGGTACCCCGATATCGTTGTCGTCCGCCGGTCCACCGCCTGGTCGGTGGGCTCGCGAAAGGTGCCGGACCGGGGCCCGCAAGGGTCCCGGTTTGGTTTTCCGGGAAGGACGCGGACCCGATGATGACCGGCGATCAGACGGTTCACCCGTCCACCGAGTCGGCGCGGGAGAGCGCCGCGTACGCCGCTCGCATCCGCCGTACGAATGAACGGCTCGCACTCGCGGTCGCCGGTCTCTTCGCCGTTACCGGCGTGCTGCCCATCACCCAACAGGAGAATCGCCCCGGCGTCCTGTGGGCGGCTCTGCTGCTCTTCCTCTTCACGCTGGGTTGGTTCCACCTGTTGTCGCCAACGGCACTGGGTGATCGCCGCGTTCTGATCTTCGTCGTGCTCGCGCAACCGGTCGTCATCGTCTTGCTGACGCTCACCGGCGGAAACGCGTCGCCCTACTTCCCGTACTTCCTATTACCGGTGTTGGCGACGATCTATTCGCCCCGAACCCGACACACGCTGGTCATCGGACTCGTGAGCGCGGCAAGCCTGCTGATGGTCGCGATCCTCGCGCAGGGAAACGACGCGCTGCCGCTCGTGGCGGAGCGTCTCGTGACGCAGCTGTTGCAGCTGCTGGCGTTCGTTCTGTTCACGGCGTTCGCCGGCCGAGCGCTGCGCGACGCGCGTCGCGCGGTCACGGCCCGAGCCGAAGAACTCGCGGACGAGCGGACGAGCGCGATGAAGCTCGCGTTCACCGACACACTGACCGGTCTCTACAACCGCCGCTACGCCGACGACCTCCTGACGCGGCTGGTATCCGAGGCCGCGCGGGGGCGACCGTTCTCGGTCCTCGCCCTCGACCTCGACGGCCTCAAGCGGCTCAACGACACGCTCGGGCACGCCGCCGGGGATAGAGTCCTCGCGCGCATCGGCGAGCTGCTCCGCCTTCAGCTCCGCGGTGCGGACGTGCCGATCCGCGTTGGCGGAGATGAGTTCCTCGCGCTCCTGCCGGGCACGCGCGAGGATCAGGCGAAGGTGGTGGGAGAACGCCTGCGCGCGGCGGTCCGGGACAACGATTGGTCCGCGATCGGAGGCCCGGTCTCGATCAGCGTGGGCGCGGCGGAGTGGCGGAGCGGTCAGAGCGGCGACGACGTCGTGAAGGCTGCCGACGCGCGTCTCTACGAGGCCAAGCGCGCGCTCGCTTCGTCACGCTAGCGACCACCCCGGCGATCGCGGCTCGAGCCACCGTGGCGCCTCGCGCGAACCGAGAAGCAGCGCGACCTTCGCGAAGATCTCGGCATCGGTCGCGGTCGACGCCAGGACCGACACTTCGCTGAGATCGCTCTGCGCCGGAAGTCCGGTGCGTGGATCGATGAGGTGATGGCCGCCTTCCCACGACCGTTTGGTCGTGCCGCTCGTCGCCGCGCCGAGATCCTTTAACAGGAGCGTCTTGTCGCCGAAGCCGACCGGCCAGCCCTCGCCGCGTTCGCCGCCGCCGCGGGCGTAGAGATCGCCGCACAGATTCACGAGCACATTCTCGCCGAGGCGCTCCGCGACCCGATCGGCCAGCCAGCCCTTCGCGATCCCGCCGAGGTCGATCGCGCCGCCGTGCACCAGGCGCGCCTCGCCCGGTCGCAGCTGAAGCACCTCCGTTAGCGGCGGTATCCGCGGCGCCGCGCTGCGCGCGGTCGGGCCGGCCTCGAAGTCTCGCGTGTAACCGGCCGCGAGGAGCGCGGGCAAGACCGCGACGTTGACGAGCCCGTCGCTGAGCTCGAAGGCGCGCATCGACTCGCGCAGGAGCACCTCCAGCTCGGCGCTGACGGCGAGCCATCGCCCGCCTGAGGCGTTCAGCCGCGACACGTCGCTGCTCGGATCGAAGCGCGTCAACCGGTCATGCCTCCGGCGGATCCAGGCCTCCGCGGCCACGAGAGCGTCAGGGTCGACGCCGATCGCGAACAGCTCGCATTCGCCCCCGAGGGACTCGAAGGTTCGACGCTCCACCGTCGGAGACTAACTAGGAGACGTGCGTGTAAGTGATGCCCGGCAGCTGCGTCGCGAGAACGCCCGGGGCGGTGGTGATGCGCGGCGGCGGCGTGCCGCGGCCGGTCCGCGTCGGCGCGGGCGTCGCGCTTGGAGCGGGCGTTCGCAGCGCCACCTGCGACTCGGCCGGCGGCTGCAGCGGAGCGGCGTCGTTCTTCGGATGCGCGACGACGTAGCCCCCGGAGCCGACGAACGCCGCGGTCGCGAACAGCGCCGCGCCGGCGCGCAGGATCGTCGATCGCTCCACGTCAGGCCTTGATGATCGCCAGCTTGTCGAAGCTCTGGCTGAAGACTTCCTTCGCGTCGACCTCGAGGTGACCTTCGAGGATCTCCTGATAGACGGAGCGGAAGTCGACGTTGAAGGCGAGATTGCCGCCGGTGTCGAGCTTCGCGAGGCTCGGGGCCGCGCCGTAGAGGCCGCCCTTCACCGCGTCGCCCATGAGGAACACCGGCGCCGACGTTCCGTGATCGGTCCCGGCGCTCGCGTTCTCCTTCGGACGGCGGCCGAACTCGGACCAGGTGGCGATGAGCACGCGATCGGACATGCCGTGCGCCGCGAGGTCGGTGTAGAACGCGGTGACGGCCTGGTCGAAGTAGCCCATGAGGTCGTCGTGGCGCTGCTGCTGCGTGTAGTGGGTGTCGAACCCGCCCAGCGTGACGTGGAGGATCTTCACACCGGTCCCGGTCACGATGAGCTGCGCGGCGAGCTGCAGCGCGGCGGCGAGCTGATTCTTCGACGAGTACACCAGCTTGGCGTTGTCGGTGTACTGCGCCTTCGGGGTGTACGAGGCGGCCGAGGTCTTGAGCTGCGCGACGGTGTCGCGTGCGGTCGTGACCGCGGTGTCGAACAGCGCGCCATAGATGCCGGGCGTGGTCGTGTAGAGCGCGCCCATGGCCTTTTCCATCTCGTCGCCGCCGTTGAACTTGAAGCTCTGCTGGCTGTTCACGACGGTGAGGGTCGCCTCGAGGTCTCGCAGCGCCCCGGGGATGCCGGTGGTGCCGCAGGCGCAGCCGACGAGCGGGTGGCCGGCGGAGTCGTAGTTGTCGGCGATGGTCTTGCCGAGCCAGCCGTCCTGCTGGCGCCGCTCCGGATCGGCGGTCTCCCACACGCGGATCGAGTCGAAGTGCGAGAACGACGGCTTCGGGTAGCCGACGCCCTGCACGATCGCGAGCTTGCCGTCGTCCCAGAGCTTCTTGGTGCCGGTGAGGTTCTTGTTCAGGCCGAAGTCCTTCGTGATCGGAAGCGCTTCGTCGGCCGACTTCGAGAGCTGCGGCCGCAGATCGCGGTAGCTGGGGTCCGCGAGCGGCATCACCGTCTGGAGCCCGTCGTTACCGCCGGCGAGCTGGATCATCACCAGGACCTTGTCGTTGACGATCTTCTCCTGCTTCGCGGCGTACATCGCGCGGGCGAAGACGTCCGGAACCGCGGCGTAGCCGGCCGCCAGGCCCGCGGCTCCGGCGCCGAACACCAGCCCGGCGCGGAGGAACTCGCGGCGACCGATCTTGTCGATACTGGCGACCATCTCGGTGCTCCTTTATTTGAGCTGGAACTCAGGCGAGGCCAGGAGGATCGACCAGCGACGCCGGTCATCCGCCGCCTCGTTGAGCAGCTTCAAGGTCTGTGCGGACATGACGCCATCGATCTGCGTGTTGTGCGCGTTCCCCGCCGAGGGCAGCTTCTTGACGCCCTGCACCGCCGCGGTCACGAAGTTCGCGCGCGCGAGCATCGTGTTCGACGAGACCCACGACTCGTTCTCGGGCCAGCCGCCGACGCTCGGGGGATCGAACAGCGTTTGGCCCATGCCCATGCCCTGACCCGCGACGAGCTTTGACAGCGTCTTGTCGCCCAGGGCCTTCGCGGCATTGATCATCAGCTCGGTCGGCGACTTGATGAGTGCGCGGTACGTGTCCGCAGCCGTGAACTCAGGGCTCATGAGGATGTCGCGCATCAGCGCTTTCGTGTCGTAGCGGCTCGCCCGGTATCCGGCGGCAAGCCGCGCGACGTAGGGGTCGGACGGCGTCGGCGACACGAACGACGTGAGGAGCTTGCGCACGATGAACGGCGCGGTCGCGTCCTGCTGGAGGATCCTGTCGAGCACGGCGTCGGTGTTCCAGACCCGGGACTCACCGAGGAACGCGAACGCCGCCCCGCGGTAGCCGCGCTGCGCCTCGTAGACGCCGGTCTTCACGGTGTCGGCTTTCGGCGTTGTCTTCGGCGCCTGGCCGGTGCGCATCTGCTGCCGCTTGACGTCCGCATCGATCATCGCCTGCGTGCGCGGCTCGCGCCAGCCACTCAGAGCCTTCGCGCCGGCGCGCACGTCGTCCTCGGTGAACGCGTCGGGGCCCATCGTGAAGAGCTCCATCAGCTCGCGCGAGTAGTTCTCGTTGGGGCTCTGCGCGGTGGAGTTGCCGAGGTCGAGGTAGCGGAGCATCGCCGGATCGATCGTGACCCCATAAAGCATCGTCTTCAGATCCGCGAGCGCGTTCCTCCGCCAGGTGAGGTTCTGCCAGTAGAGGAACGGGTACTGATTGCCGACCTTGCGGAAGTCGGACGTGAAATGGCCGTGCCAGAAGAGCGTCATGCGCTCGCCGAACGGCGTCGGGCTCGCGAGGATCCAGTCGATCCACCACTGCTGCAGCGCACCCACGTTGAGCGGGCTGTCCTGGCTCGCGTCGTCGGCACCGGCGAGGACCGGCGGCTCCACGAACTTGGTCTCGAGGAGGCGGTCGACCGTCTTCGCGTAGCCGTCGGCCTGCGCCTTGTCGAGCTCCTCGGCGCTCGCGCCGAAGGTGGTGCGCCGCAGCAGGTGCGAGACGCGTGCGGCTTCGTTCCCGAGCGGCGTGACCCAGTCGAGGCCCGTCTTATTGCCCTGCGTGCCGGTGACCGGCACCCGGTCGAAGGTGGGCTCGTTCGCCAGCGCGATCAGGCGAGCCGCCGCGACGCCCGCGCCGGCCGCAGCCGCGGCGGCGAGGACGGTTCGACGCGTCACGAGCGGCTTCTTCTCGGGCGCCGGCTGGTCCACGGGAGCCTTCGGCTCGTCCATCTGTCTGCCGAGAATACGCACGCGTGCCGCCGGTGTGCCGCCCGAAAGGGTGCCAAAGGGCCCGTTTTACCGACTTCTGACGCCTGTCCCGACGGGTGGGAGCTGCAAGAAAAGGGGTCTTGACAAGGCCCGGCCTCAAGTCCAAATTTGACGGTTCCCGCCGCTTGACCGGCCGGTAGATGACGGCCTACGATATGTCCCTTGCCACAGGTCAGTCCCCGTCTCTCTTTGCGCCTGCCCCACCTAAGCGCCTGAGGAGGGTCCGTCTATGTCCGTCACCCTCGACCGGGTCTTGTCGCCTGCGCGCGAACGCCGCAACTTCGCCTCGCTGCCCGAGGTCCTGCCGCTACCGAATCTGATCCAGACCCAGCTCGACAGCTTCAAGTGGTTCTGCGACGAGGGTCTGGGCGAGCTGTTCACCGAGATCTCGCCGATCCAGGACTTCACCGGAAAGAACCTCGACCTGCGTTTCATCTCGAGCGAGTTCCGTGAGCCGAAGTACTCCGAAGAGGAGTGCCGCACCAAGGACCTCACGTTCAGCAAGCCGCTCTGGGCGCGCGTCGAGCTCGTGAACAAGGAGACCGGTGAGGTCTCGGAGCAGGACGTCTTCCTCGGCGACTTCCCGTGGATGACCGACAAGGGCACGTTCGTGATCAACGGCGCCGAGCGCGTTGTCGTGTCGCAGCTCGTGCGCTCGCCCGGCGTGTACTTCACCGCCGTCGACGACCCCACGACCGGCCGGCGTCTCTTCTACGCCAAGCTCATCCCGAACCGCGGCGCGTGGCTCGAGTTCGAGACGTCGAACAAGGACGTCATGTCGGTGAAGGTCGACCGCAAGCGCAAGCTGCCGGTCACCACGCTGCTGCGCGCGGTCGGGTACTCGACGAACGAGGAGATCAAGGCGCTCTTCACCGCGATCGACAACGACCCCGAGCACCAGTACGTCCAGTCGACGCTGGACCGCGACCCGACCACGAACACGAACGAGGGTCTGGTCGAGGTCTACAAGCGTCTGCGCCCGGGTGACCCGCCGACGATCGACAACGCGCGCAACCTCGTGCAGTCGCTGTTCTTCAACTTCCGGCGCTACGACCTCGCGAAGGTCGGCCGCTACAAGCTGAACCGCAAGCTCGGCCTCGACCTCGAGATGTCGCAGCGGACGCTGACCAACGACGATCTCGTCCGCATCGTCGGACGGATGATCGAGCTGAACAACGGCAAGGGCCACCCGGACGACATCGACCACCTCGGCAACCGTCGCGTTCGCGCCGTCGGCGAGCTCATCCAGCAGCAGTTCCGCGTGGGACTCCTGCGCATGGAGCGCGTCGTCCGCGAGCGCATGTCCATCGTCGAGCCCGAGAAGGCCACGCCGAAGGAGCTCATCAACATCCGGCCGGTCGTGGCCGCGATCAAGGAGTTCTTCGGCGGCAGCCAGCTGTCGCAGTTCATGCAGCAGACGAACCCGCTCGACGAGCTCACCCACAAGCGACGCCTCTCGGCCCTCGGCCCCGGCGGTCTCTCGCGGGAGCGCGCCGGCTTCGACGTCCGCGACGTCCACTACAGCCACTACGGCCGCATCTGCCCGATCGAGACGCCGGAAGGACCGAACATCGGTCTCATCGGGTCGCTCGCGACCTACGCGCGCGTGAACCCGTACGGGTTCATCGAGTCGCCGTTCCGCCGCATCGTGAAGGACGGCAAGGGCAAGCCGCGTGTCTCGGACGAGATCGTCTTCCTCACCGCCGACGAGCAGGAGCTCGCGACGGTCGTGCAGGCGAACGCGCGCCTCGACGACACCGGCTTCTTCCTCGACGAGCGCGTGCAGGTGCACCGCGGCGACGCGTACCACGAGGCGCCGCCGGCGAACGCCGACTTCATGGACGTGTCCCCGAAGCAGATCGTCTCCGTGTCGGCGGCGCTCATCCCGTTCCTCGAGCACGACGACGCGAACCGCGCCCTGATGGGCTCGAACATGCAGCGGCAGGCCGTCCCGGTCGTGCGCCCGGAGGCGCCGATCATCGGGACCGGCATCGAGTACCGCGCCGCGAAGGACTCGGGCCAGGTGGTGCTCGCGCGCGCCAAGGGCGTCGTGCGCTCCGTCTCGGCCGCCGAGGTCTGGGTCGAGGAGGACGCGGGCGACGCGTTCCGCTACAAGCTGCAGAAGTTCATCCGCACCAACCAGGGCACCTGCTTCAACCAGCGACCGCTGGTGAAGGTGGGGGACCGCGTCGAGGAGGGCCAGGTCCTCGCGGACTCCTACTCGACCGACAACGGCGAGCTCGCGCTCGGCCAGAACATCCTCGTCGCCTTCATGCCCTGGGAGGGCGGCAACTACGAGGACGCGATCATCCTGTCCGAGCGTCTCGTGCAGGACGACCGCTTCACCTCGATCCACATCGAGAAGTACGAATGCGAGGCGCGTGACACCAAGCTCGGTCCCGAGGAGATCACGCGCGATATCCCGAACGTCGGCGAGGAGGCGCTCGCCGACCTCGACGAGAACGGGATCGTCTACATCGGCGCGGAGGTCGGCCCGCAGGACATCCTCGTGGGCAAGATCACGCCGAAGGGCGAGACCGAGCTCACCGCCGAGGAGCGCCTGCTGCGCGCGATCTTCGGTGAGAAGGCCCGCGAGGTGAAGGACTCCTCGCTGCGTCTGCCCTCGGGCGAGCACGGCAAGGTCGTCGACGTCGCGGTGTTCAGCCGCGAGAACAACGACGAGCTCCTGCCGGGCGTGAACAAGATGATCCGCGTCGCGGTCGCGCAGAAGCGCAAGATCAGCGTCGGCGACAAGATGGCCGGCCGCCACGGGAACAAGGGCGTCATCGCCAAGATCCTTCCGGTCGAGGACATGCCGTTCCTGCCCGATGGCAAGCCGGTGGACATCGTGCTCAACCCGCTCGGCGTTCCGTC
>WNGJ01019894.1_pt1 | contig 12039 bp, 9 predicted proteins | sample 5400611 | NCBI WGS metagenome assembly WNGJ01 (sample SAMN13153375, study PRJNA577476) | soil metagenome | isolation source: 40 cm soil or saprolite under Garry oak tree replicate 1 | place: USA:California | collected 2016-06-15 | reverse complement strand
CAGAACAATTCCGAGCACCAAAGGGGCGTGGCCGAAGCCCCTTTTTTTGTTTGGCAAGGATCGTACCAAGCCGCCATCCTCGAAACTAACGATAACAAACTGCCAGATCTCCTTCAGGCAGCAAAGGCCGCGATTGACAACCGGATTCACGATTTGCAGAGGACCATGGCGGTACGCCCGAAGAATGGCAAGCTATCACCGACGCGCTTGGTGTCTGTTTAAGCGTCACAAGTGCAAAATGTTGGCTGAATCGTCGAATCGGATCGTGAGGATCGCGTGAAGGTAATACCGCTAAGCCGGTGACTTTCAAGAGTGGCTGATAGCGGCTGAGAAGGCCGAACAGGCTGAACCGCTTCCCGAGTTTTTCTTGCGGGCCGTGAAACTAAGGCCCTCTGGACAAAATCATGCGGGTAAGAAATGGCGGAAGTGGTTGAACGCCTTCAGGCATTGAAAATAAAGCAAATCCTTTGGAATCAAACGCAGTTTACCTCAACACCTTAACGTCCGCAGGATTCAGCACAGGCTTCTAAATGCAAGAATCCGGCGAAGGAACCACTCTCCGTGCTGGCGGTGTGCAGCGAATCAACCCCGAGCAGATGCGGCGCATCTTAACTGCCAGGAGTCACGCTATGAAGTACATGTTGTTTCTCGTGGTAGCGGTAGTTGTTGTTCTCGTCGGCTGCGGCGCAGGTCACGCAAACTTGACGAGTATCACCGTCAGCCCCCAATCGGCCACCACTACTAGCAATCCACAGGGCCAGGTTGGCTACACCGCGACCGGAAATTTCGCAAACGGTAAGAGTCGGGAACTGTCGCAAGTAGATGGCCTTTCGTGGAAGACTTCGCCAACAAGCACCGGCACTGTCGCGGCCACTATCGGCTCGACGGGCGAAGCTACTTGCTCCGCACCCGGCACTGTCACCGTCACCGCGAGTGCTCCCGAAAACCTACAGTTCACTGTGAACAATGGAGTGCAGAACACGTCAGCCACGGTAAGTGGTACCGCTACACTGATTTGTCAGTAACGATCACCGGCTATTCGCCACCATGGAGCTACTTCTACAACAGTGAGCGTATCGGCTTTCGACCACTGGAGACCACTGGAGACTACAAACGCTCAAGGAATGTTCAGTGCACTGGTAAAGGCAACTAAAGGGTCCGAATCACAGCGAGCAATCGATCCGTGTCTTGTTCGTTTGCGGCCCGTTCACAGAGTTCAAGCCAGAGTTCTTCGGTTTCCGCCTGCACCCTCTACCTCCAAATAAGCAAGACGGCCTGGGAGGGAACTGATGAATATTATATAGGTCAGACGACAGAAACTACCCCCCCGAAGCGCCATTCCATCTCAAACAAAGGCATCAGCAAGGAACTGCCAGCCATCAGAGGAATGGCCCGAACGTGATGGCATAAGGCACTCTGGTGCCATGTGTTCGCACCCTGAACAGGTAACATCATGCCCACCATCACATCTGTGATGAGGTCTTTGTGCACTGGCCGGTGTTCAGCGCCGTAGAGCACGCCAAAGAAAAGAATAGACTTGCTTGTCGCTTCCCATGCAGTTAGGAGCTCCTATGAGGAAATCGGAACCATCCCGAATAGACAGATTTGTTGTTCCGGTAACCGTCATGCTGAGCTTCATCTCATTCTGGAGAGCAGCGGCTATCGTACTAGCGGACCTTGGCTCTTCGGCTTATTACGTGGGCGGCATAACCGAAAAGGCCGTGGGAAAATCAGCGCCCTGGTTCGTCTTCGGAATCATGCTGCTTTCGTATGCCGTGCGGGCGGTGTACATCGAAAGCTGCAGCATGTTTGTTCGCGGGGGCGTGTACAGAGTCGTGCGATACGCCATGGGAAGCACAGCAGCGAAAGTTTCCGTATCGGCTCTGATGTTCGATTATGTGCTTACTGGCCCGATCAGTGCCGTAAGCGCTGGATTGTACGTTGCCGGACTAATCAACGAAACCGCACAACACTTCCAATTCTTGACGGTGCAGCTACCGCCGCAATTGTTTGCCGCGGGATTCGCAATTCTCGTGACACTTTACTTTTGGCACACCAACCGCGTCGGCATTCCCTTTTCCAGCGGGAAAGCACTCCGCATCATGCAGATCACAAGTGTCATGGTGGTGATTCTCATCGGCTGGTCCATGTATACGATCCACCGCCAGGGAGCCCAGCCGATTCCGCTTCCAACGTTAGATAATTTCAAGTTCAATGATGAAGCCCTGGGCTGGCTAAGAGGCACGGCGGCCCCGAGAATCACCATCGTGGCGATCCTTATTGGACTTGGCCATTCGCTGCTCGCAATGAGTGGTGAGGAAAGCCTGGCTCAGGTCTACCGGGAAATTGCCGCCCCCAAGCTCCATAACCTCAAACGCGCGGCTCTCGTAATTTTCATCTTTAGTATGCTGTTTACGTCCCTGGTGTCGTTCTTCGCTGTGATGATCATCCCAGACAGTGAGCGCACTAAGTACTTCGACAATCTGATATCGGGAATATCGATGTTCCTTGCGGGTCCGTTTGGTCTCAAGCTTGCCTTTCATGCTTTCGTTGTGTTGGTCGGAGCTCTTATTCTCTCCGGTGCCGTCAACACCGCGATCATTGGCTCGAACGGCGTGCTGAACCGCGTGGTAGAAGACGGCGTACTGCCTGACTGGTTTCGAGAGCCGCACCCCAAGTACGGAACTACGTATCGCCTCATCAATCTCGTTATCGCCTTCCAACTGGCCACGATCGTCATTAGCCGTGGAAATGTTTACCTGCTCGGAGAAGCGTACGCTTTTGGCGTGGCTTGGAGCTTCGCGATGAAAGCCCTTGCCGTCTTGGTGCTCCGATTCAAGGAGCCGCAAGCGGAGCGTTGGAGAGTGCCGTTCAACTTGCATATACGCAGGACCGAGATTCCTGTCGGCTTGGGTCTGATTACGTTGGTTTTGTTTTCGCTGGCGGGGATCAACTTATTGACGAAGACGACAGCGACCCTCTCCGGAGTGGCCTTTACGGTGATATTGTTCACCGCTTTTTCCCTTTCCGAGAAACGCTATGGGCCGAAAGAACCTCACAAACTGAAACTCGGGGAAGCGGAAACAGAGAGATTTCGACTTCAAGTGCGCGAAAACCTCTCCGCAGCATCTTTGCAGGTGCGACCTGGCAATATCCTGGTTGCCATGCATGACCCGAACCACCTAGGTGCCCTGCGAAAGGCGTTGGAAGAAACCGATCCGAAGAAACACGATATCGTTGCGCTATCCGTTAATTCGAATGTTCAGGAACCTGCAGCCATGATCTCCGATCCGGTTCCGGTGATGGACAAATGTGAGACCTCGGTTTTCAGTCAGGTGGTACACGAGGCTGAAAAAATCGGGAAGCCGGTGAAACTGGTTGCTGTTGCGGGCAGGAATTGTTACGACCTGATACTCCGAGCCGCTCATCAGTTGTCTTCTTCGCGCCTGTTGATCGGTGCAATTTCCGACATAAGCCAGGGCGATCAGCACCAAGAGATAACAGCTGCATGGCAACGATTACCCTCAGCCCAGGCACTCTCCGTGGAAATTGTTCCGGATGGAGAATCGGCAATAAACTGTTTCAAACTAGGGGAATGACAGAGTTGATTGGCACGAAGTTCGACCTCGTCGTCGTCGGCACGGGAGCGGCTGCCACCACGGTCGCGTCGAAGTGCGCCTCGGCAGGTTGGAAAGTAGCAATCGCTGATTCTCGGCCCTTTGGAGGTACTTGCGCTCTTCGTGGTTGCGACCCGAAGAAAGTGTTGGTTGGCGCCGCTGCAGTGATGGATTGGGTCCAGCGTATGAAGGGAAAAGGGATCCAAGGCGATCAGGCAAGGATTGATTGGCCGGAACTCATCCGCTTCAAGCGATCTTTCACTGATCCAGTACCAAAGAATCGTGAGGCAGATTTCGCCAAAGCGGGCATTGAGACCTTCCATGATCGCGCTCACTTTGTGGGCCCAACGGCAGTTCAGGTCGGTAGAGACGTTTTGGAAGGACGCTACATCGTCGTCGCCACCGGAGCCACACCGCGGAAACTGGACATCCCAGGTGAAGAGTTTCTGACGACAAGCGAGCAATTCCTGGAACTCGAATCACTGCCGGAGCGCATCGTGTTCATCGGTGGGGGCTATATCTCAGTTGAGTTCGCCCATGTAGCTTTGCGGGTTGGGAAAAGGGTCACCATCCTCCATCGAGGCGAGCGTGTACTGGAGGCATTTGATCCCGAACTTGTGGAGCAGCTCACGCAGAGAACCCGCGAAGTCGGAGCTGATGTTCAACTGCGCATGGAGGTACGCGCCGTTGAGAAGATAGGCGAGCGGTTGCTGGTTCGCGCCTCGATCGACAACGAAGAGCGTAGCTTCGAAACAGACTTGGCGGTGCACGGTGCGGGTCGGGTTCCGGATATTGAGCATCTTGACCTGCCCGCCGCTCACGTGGAGGCTGAAAAACGAGGTGTCAAAGTCAATCGTTACCTCCAAAGCACGTCGAACCCAGTCGTCTACGCGGCGGGAGACGTGGCAGCTTCTGGTGGACCACCCTTAACCCCTATTGCCGGGTACGAAGGCGGGATCGTGGCGACCAATTTGCTGGAGGGCAACAGCACAACAGTAAATTACGGTGTGGTTCCCACCGTCGTGTTTTCCATCCCTCCGTTAGCTGCTGCTGGTTTCTCCGAAAGAGCTGCCCACGAAAAGGGTCTGCGTTTCCGAACGCATCGAGAAATCACGAACTCGTGGTATTCCTCCCGCAGAGTTGGAGAAGAATGTTCCGGATTCAAGGTATTAATCGAAGAGAAAAGCGACCGGATCTTGGGCGTTCATCTGTTGGGTCCTCACGCCGACGAGATCATCAATCTATTTGCACTGGCCATTAACTCTGGCATTCCTGCTTCCGAGATCCGGAGGACCATCTTCGGGTATCCGACCCTGGCATCTGACATTCAGTACATGCTGTAGGCGACGAAGTTGTTGATATACGCCGAGCTAGTACAGTTGGGAATGCATCAGACTGCGGCAATGCCGAGCGATTTGGCTGTCTTCTTCGCTTGGAATCACGACAACACGGCATTTGCTGGTTTCGGTAGAGATGGTGGGGGCGTTGCGTTCGTTGCGGTCCTGATCGAGCTGGATTCCCAGGAACTCAAGCCCGCTGCACGCGGAGCTGCGGACCCTTGCGCTGTGCTCGCCGATTCCCCCAGTGAAGACAAGCAGGTCGAGTCCCAGAAGAACGGCCGAAAACGCGGCTATGGTCTTTTGGATGGATCGGCAGAAAACTTCAATTGCCAAACTGGCCGCTGCGCTTCCACGATCCGCTGAAGCTTGCAACTCCCGCATGTCGGATGTGTTCCCAGCTAATCCGACAAGCCCGGAATCGCGGTTCAGCAGACCTTCGAGAGCATCGACGGTCATCTGCTTGGTTCTCATGAGGTGAAGCAAGACACCAGGATCGAGGTCGCCGCTACGCGTTCCCATGGGAATGCCTCCGGTGGGGGTGAGACCCATCGTGGTGTCAACCGAGAGGCCATTTTCTACCGCCGCAAGGCTCGCGCCATTCCCCAGGTGCGCAATCACCACACGTCGCGGCAGATTCTTGCTCAGCCGACGCACAATGGATTCGTACGACAGACCATGAAAGCATAGCGCCGTACTCCATCCAGGAAAAGGTCGCCTGGCAAGGCAAATCTCGTGGCTGCTTCGGGCAAGGTACGGTGGAACGCCGTATCGAAGCAAGCAAAGTGCGGGATTTTCGGGTAGATCTTCTGGGCTTCCTTGATCAACCGAAGCGCGGAAGGAATATGGAGGGGAGCGAAATGAACGGAACGCTGCAGCTCATCAAACACTGCGGGTGTGATCCGTTGATGCGTGGTTAGATGAGGTCCGCCATGCACCACGCGATGTCCGATAGCGGCCGGCTCATCGGCTTGCAACCATTCAGGACATCGGATTTCGGCACTATGGCGAGAGGGCTGGAACGCCAGAAAATATTTCTGGCGTTCCGGCAGGGAGAAGTGTTTTTCACTTGACATCCCCTTTTATAGGACTTCTGGCTAAGAACCGTCTAGCTCAATCCGCTTTCGCGTCAAAGGTATGTTGGACTTTTCGAAGTTGCAAGGATCTGGGTAGCGTTTGCGTCAGTCGCCTTGAACCGCTGCTCGCCTACGCTAAGGTTCGCTGGGATCTCCAGGGCACATCACTGTCACGAATCGTGCGCGTATAGCAGAAGTCACTCTTGGGATATTAAAAAATACGCGCCATCAAAAGCAGGCAGTTCGAAATTGCGGACGGAACTACCAGACTCTCCCGTGGCGTCACTGCGACGGATCGACACACGCTCGCCGTCTTTCCATCGGAGTTCCGCCATTTGATCTGCCGCTGTTGGGTTATAGACATGAACCAGCCAACTGTTCGGAGCTGCCACTGGCTTAATCGAAAAGACAATAATTTTCGTTGAAGAGAGCTCCATCAGTGGAAGATGCAACGGCGAGGGCGAGTCCGACATGCTAACGATTAGCGGCTGTCTTCTCTCGGTGCCGAATTTCGCGGCTTCGGTTGCATCGAACGCTGCGTGCGGCCGAATCGAATAGGCAAACGTGACAGGTCCTTCCTGATCAGCTTTGTAATTTGTATGCCAGTAATTGTTCATGACATAGGAGTAGATCGAGGATGACGTTTTGATCGACTTCATCCAGGGCTGCTCGGCTGTGATCTCGCCGATTTCCACCAGCGGCGCGTTCGCTGTTGTCCACGTTACACCGTACTCGCGGTTCGAGATGTCCACCCAACTCTCCACCGAGAAAAAGTTCTTGCAAGCACCGGCTAACTGATCGGCCTCTGGACGAACCACTCCATCGGCCACGTCGTACCGCAACTGCCCTTCAGGTACGGAAAACGGAAAGGCAATATGCACCCCCTCTTTTTGGCGTACGGCGAGTTTGTCAATATTCGCGATGACGTCCACTCGATCAATTCCTTCGACGAGTCGGATCTCGCTCGAATAGTGCTTCGCGCCGGGCGCATCGCCCTCCACGAGAAAAGAGACCACCAGGTCTCCCTGTTCCTTTGCTCTCACATGCACGTTCGAGATCCCCTGTGCTTTTCGCGCCGCGTGCTGCATCCACCAACTCAACTCCATTCTTCTTCCACTTCAGACTGCCGATCGCCCCCGTTTGCGGGTTAATCGACAGTCAAAGAAAATCATTGTCCAGCGCATTCCCTGTGACCTTTGCGGAACCACGCCTATCGGGGTTCCCAGGGGTTACTACAAGTTCCTCGGACGAAAACGGCGGAATGTTATCGACCAACACTGCCAGTTCTCCCGTGGACAGGCGTTGCGACCGCAGCGGCTTGCGGCTGGGTCCAATCACTCGATCTCCCGACGAACTCTCCTCCTGCGAGAGAAAAACTACGTCAGTCCGCGGCCAGGAGTTTGTGTTGTAGATCTGGATTTCTTTATGCGACAGTTCCTTTTTCGATGGAGCGTGCAGCACTTTTTCTAATTCCTCGCGCGATTGCCTGTCTGCATTCAGCGCAAACTCACGCTTCGTCTCCCACTGTTGTTTCACAAAAGGTAAGTCCGGTTCTTCCGTACTGTTGTGTGCTCCCCACGTGTGCTCGTCGAAGAAGGCCACATTGCGCCATGCGGCCTCGTATTCCGACGCCGGATACGCGTTTGGCGCCAGCATCGACCACAAAGTCTCTCCCTGAATCAGGCGATCGGCCGTCGCACGGTTGAGTGCAGCCTCGTACGCCGTAGAGACCGCCCCGTCCTCCCAATAAGGAGTGAAGTCACCTTGCACGATAGGGAGAGTTGCACCGTAGCGCTTCTCGAATTCCCCGAACATCTGCTCGTGCGTCGCAATGATCAGCCGCGGCGTCACGTATCGCTCATTCCAACGCCGGACAAAATCGGCCAAGGTTGAATCCGGCCCGCCATTGTCGCCGAGCGTGTAAGGGAGCTGCACCATATCGTACGGATACGATGATTCATCCAGCTTTCGCATCAGGTTCATGATCTTTTCGTCCCCGAGTTGGCTGAGTGAACCTTCATGAAAACTGGAATAGCTGGCACCGGCCATCCAGGTCAGTACCCTTTCCTTGCCCGATTGCGACGCCCAGTAGAACGGTTTGTCGCCCCACGCCTGTAAGGTATATCCGATGCGATCGCCCGCATTCGGCGCCGTGGCGAAATACTTCACGCCGCTCTGTGCCATGGCTGAAACAATCCCCCAACTGAAACCGGGAACATCCGAAGTCACGGCAGTCGTCATCGGGATCTGGTACTCGCTTCGCAGGTGTCGTGCGAAGTCGAAGAAATGTGACATCTCCTCCGCATTGGCGAGGCCGGTGAGCATGTTGGCGTAAAGTGCACTGAGCCCGATACTTCCTTCTCGTATATCGGCGAACACTTCTTCCCGTTGTGCGGGAGAAGCCTGCTTGAGATAACTCTCCAGCGCCCAGATCGTTTCCATATTCCACTTGTACCTGGCATCCTGCGGGTAATCCACCGTCTGGCGGATGAGCTGCATCGCCTGCTCCAGGTTCTTCCACTGCTTCCGTTCGACGTCGGCCTGCAGATCTGTGTATCCGATGTCGTTGTGCGAATAGCACAGGAGATAGATCTTCTTTGTCTTGACGGGCACGACCTGAATGTTGTCGGTTCGCACAAGCTGCCCGTTCAGCTTGAATCGGATCGCGACAATTTCCGGAGACTTTGCTTCGGGAACGGCGATCTGCAAGACATTCGCTCCGATCTTTAACGGCGTATCGGCAATTTCTTGCGTAGGCGTGCGAAGGCTGAGAGTTCTGCCTGCAATCAGATTGTCCAGGCTCAGCCGCAGCGATTGCATCTCGCGACCGTTATCTCTGACCAGGGCGGGCTCGGCTCGTACTCTCGGTGCGAAGTTGAAGGCATGTTGAAAAGTCATATACCAATCAGGGCTTCCCGAATGGTCTCCTCTCACTTCGAGCAGGAGCGTCTTTCTGGGCGGGAAGTCTTTCGCGGGAGCTTTGAGGACCATGTACCCGAACAAATCACCCGCCTTGTCTGTCATCGCGGCATTGAACGTCAGTTCCGAGCCGTCCTTACCTGTAATCTTCCAGTTCTTCGCCGTGTCATCCTTCGCATTCCTGAAGGTGAACCACCGCTGGCCGTTGATCAGGAAGTCGAAATTGTGGCTCTCCACTTCCCCGGTAAAGCCGGCACATTCAATCCCTGCCAGCCAGATGAACTGGGTAAAGTCGCTATGCACATCCGGCATGGGCCCGGTTTTCCAGGAGATTGAGGGGGCGACGTTCTGCCCTCTTACCAGCAACGCCGAGTCTGCATCCGGGTCCGGTGAATGGTAGTGGATCGTTTCTCCATCGACAGATGAGTGGTATCCGCTGACGTAACGGTCAGCCGCGGCGGAAGGCTGCGACAAAGCGTCTTTCACTTCAATGACAATCTCTTTCCCAGTTTGCTGGCCAACCGCGCGGGCTGGGGGGATCGATAGTGATATCCCCGAAACAGGCTTGTGGGACATCGTGTTCTTGTCCTTACAATTCATGAACAGTCTTGTTTGGCCCGATGGATCGTGGTTCAAGTGTAGTAGAGGAACTGGGGCCATCGGCGCTCTCATTCAGAAGGTCATCGAGTTTCTCCTGCTGTTCCTTGCGCACTAAATCCTTAATTGACGCTTGCTATTAGCTTTCGAATTCTGCTCTCTGGACAAGAGCCAAGAAGCACCTGTGACCAGCCAAATTAGTGCAAATCCAGCCCACCCGAAATCCTTCTTCGATGCTATAACCCATTCAGTGTTTATGCCGGGTCAAACAAGGGTCACCACACTCGTGACGCACAGTATTCATGCGGCCCCCTGGGTTGTCCTCATAACCCAAAGGTCGGTGGTTCAAATCCACCCCCCGCAACCACTTACGAGTTCCTCGGTACCTACTGGCTCCCATTCGTTGCCCTTGGTCATGCGGCAGTGACACCACCGCAAGTCTCAAATGGCAATACGCTCCGCACCACCACACTGTTCGCAGCCCGCTTTCCTTCCGACATCGCCTGCGTATAGACGTTCATCGTGCTCTGGATGGTGGAGTGTCGGAGCAGTTCCTGTTGGACCTTGATGTCGGCGCCTACCCGACGCAGCAGGGTTGAATAGGAATGCCGAAATGTGTGCCAGCCAATCTTGCCTATGCCGTCGCGCGGCTGCGGGTTTGATCTGGCGTTGGAGAATACTCTCTTGCCAGCGCGGCTTACCCTGATGATTGGCAAAGACCCAGTCCGACGCTTCGCGGTGCCTGCTACGGTACCGTTGTTCCAAGAGAGCATCGCTCAGACGCGGATCGACGGGAAGGGGAAGAGTTCCCCTAGCACCAGGCGAATCTCGCGCACGCTCAGCACCCGGGGTATCGATCGACGCCCACCTCGCTGACGTACTAATTCAATGGGATTCGCATCGGTTAGCTCCCAGCGCCGTCCGTGCTGATAAACAAGGTGGAAGAGGCTCCGCATGTTGACCTTGGTCTTCGGCGCCAACGGCAGAGATCGAAGCCACTGCTCAACCTCCATCGGTCTCACTTCGTCGAGAAGGAAGGCGCCCCAGCGTGGTCGGATCCAACGATTCAAAGTGGAGAGATGTGCCTGCTGGGTCGCATAGCGCAGTTGTGGTAATTCGTGCTCGACGTAGTGGTCTATCAGAGCGTCGAGCGTGACCGGCCTGCCAAATCGGTGCATCAGATTTAGCCGCAGTCGAAATCGTTCGAGAATGCGAAGCGCATCTGCCCGTGTCGGGTACTGGCCTAGCGTGCCGATGATCTTTGATCTCCGACAGCGTTGCCCCTCTGGAGTGGTTTCGTAGTATCGAAACTGCCAGACATCTTCCGTCTGGATTCGTTTCCTCCTGGTTAAACTTCCATATTGATACCTGTGTCGCGTGTTCATGCTCTCCCTCCTTTGGGTTTGCGCGACGCAGATGACAGTACGAGTCTAGTCCTTGACGGAGTTCGCTTCCCATGAACAGGAGGAATTGCTAGGACGTAATCCTTCAGATCGGATGCCCGCGAGGGCGTCCACTATGAGGAGCGACTTTCAAATCAACAGACTGATTTCACGGGGTTTGCGCTAGCGACCTTTGGGGTACGCTACTCAAGAGTCCTCAATGCCTCACAGCATAGGGGAATACTTACCGTAGTGGAACGTGTGAACGTGTGCCTGTCACGCAGGAGGCCGCGGGTTCGAGTCCCGTCGCTCCCGCCTGCCATCCGGCAGGGCACGAACAGGGATGCTCGCGTCGAGCAGTAGTTCACTGGTCCAGTTCGTTCTCTTAGGCAACCGCATGAACACTTTATTTCTTAGTGATGCTATTTGGGCACGGCCTCGATAACGCTCTGCGGAGCCATTGTCGGAATAATTCGGGTGACTCTAAGGTCGGCCGCATGGAGCAAGGCGTGAAACTCAGATTTCGTCCGCTCCCGCCCTGCGGTCATGACCATCATGTTCACATCGAGAAGCTTGCTAAAGGAGGCGGAATTCGTTTTCGGCACAATCATCTCAACTATTAGCGCTCTGCCGTTCTTTGTCATCGCCTTGCGGCAGTTACTGAGAATTGCCACCGCAAGATCGTCGCTCCAATCGTGGACGACACCGCACAAGACGTAGACTTCGGCTCCTTCGGGAACCGAGTCAAAGAAGTTTCCCGTGATGTAGGAGCATCGCTCTGCATTACCCATAGTTCGTCTGGGTGATCCAAGGGTGTTGGCCACGGTGTTGGCCACATCGAAAACGACCCCGGTCATCTCTGGATACAGTTCCAGTATCCTTATCAAGAGCTCGCCCTCGCCTCCTCCGACATCGACCATGGAAGTAACTCCTGAAAAATCATAAGCGAGGAGAATAGCGTGCGCCAATAGAGACGAGAGGTTTGTCATGCCTCGATTGAACACGTCCGCCGCTCTAGCGTTGTCCCGCAGGTAGTCAAACAGGCTTGTTCCAAACACGTGGTCAAAGGCGGGAGATCCAGTCCGAACACTGTGAAGAAGCTCTCCACAAG
>WNGJ01034796.1_pt1 | contig 12040 bp, 11 predicted proteins | sample 5400611 | NCBI WGS metagenome assembly WNGJ01 (sample SAMN13153375, study PRJNA577476) | soil metagenome | isolation source: 40 cm soil or saprolite under Garry oak tree replicate 1 | place: USA:California | collected 2016-06-15 | reverse complement strand
GGCGCGATCCTCGGCGCGGCCGCGATCGTGGGGGATGAGAGTGATCGGGCAGCGCTGAGCACCGCCCTCACGCATCCCACCACGCCACTCGCCATCGCGACGGGGCGCTGGCTCGCGATCGTGGTCCCGGCGTGGGCCCTGGTCGTGACCTGCGCGACGGCGACGGGCTGGCGCACGGACGCGGTTGTCGCGGGAGTGATCGCCACGGCCGCGGTTGGCAGCTTTGCGTTGGCGCTCGTGCTCCCGCTGGGCCGCGGCGTGGCGCTCGCGCTCTTCCTCTTTATGGCGATCTCCGGCACGATCCCGCCGGAGCGGCTGGTCGATCTCGCACGCCCGGGCGTGGTGCGCCTGACCGCGGCCAGCGCGATGGAGCTCGGACCGGCGCTCTGGCACTACCGCGATATCGTCGCCGCCGATTGGGGTGCGATCCTCCACGCGCTCGCGTGGACAGGGCTCGGCATTCTCGTTGCGGCGGCCTTCATCGGTCGACGTCAGCGATGACCGACTATGCTCTGACGCTCACCGACATCCGTGGCCACAGGCTCGGCCCCGTCTCGCTCGCGCTGCTGCCCGGCGAGATTGCGGGGTTGGTCGGGCCGGCAGGGGCGGGGAAGACGAGGCTGCTCCGGGTGGCCGCGGGGACCATGAGGCCGAAGACGGGTGAGGTGCGCGTGTGGGGAATGCGCGTCGCGGATCCTGCGGCGCGCCAGCTCATTGGGTATGCCGGCGACAATCCGGTATTTCCGCGAGCGCTCACGGTCCATGAGGTGCTCACCTATTACGCGAGCTTGCATTGCGCGGTGAGTCGCGAGCGCTCGCCCCGGGGGTTGGTGCGCGAGGCCCTCGTCGCTCGGGAGAGCGGATCTGCACCGTCTCAACTTTGCGCAGGCTGCGCTGGCTGGACGGCGGGTGCTGCTGCTCGATGAGACATTCTCGGGGCTCGACGCCTTCGCGCGCCGCGATCTGCGTGGCCGGATCGCGCGGCTCGCGGCGGAGGGCGTCGCCGTGTTGATCACCGCGCGCGACCCCGCCGCGCTGGAACGGCTCGCCGCGCGTGTACTGGTCCTGCGCGACGGACGGATCGTCCGCGCCGGTCCCCTGGCGACACTCCTCGGCGAGCGCGTTCTCGAAGTGATTCTGGACGCCCCACCCGCCGAGCCGCCTCCCGGTTTCCGCGTCACCGCCGCCGGTTTGGAGGCGCCGCTGGCCGGCAGGACCGTCGAAGCGGCGCTGGCGTTGTGCCGGGCGCACCGGCTGCCGGTTCGGGCCTCGCGCGTGCGCGTGAAGTCGCTCGAGGAGATCGTGCTGGAAACCCACGACGCCCACTAGTACGTTTCGCCGTCAATGACGGCGCACGTTTCGCTTTTCAATACGCTGACCCGTCGCGTCGAGCCGCTGCAGCCGCTCGCGGCGCCGCGCGTCACGCTGTACACCTGCGGCCCGACGGTCTGGAACTACGCGCACATCGGCAACTTCCGCACGTTTCTGTTCGAGGACTTGCTGCGCCGCTGGCTGGAGGCGTCCGGCTACGACGTCGTCCAGATCATGAATCTCACCGACGTGGACGACCGCACGATCAAGGCCGCGCGTGAGGCAGGGAAAAAGCTCACCGAGCACACGGCACCGTTCACGCAGGCGTTCTTCGAAGATCGCGATTACCTGCGCATCAAGCCGGCGCACGTCTATCCCGAGGCAACGAAGTACATGCCGCAGATGATCGCCCTGGTCTCGCGGCTGCTCGAACGGGGCGTCGCTTATAAAGGAGAGGACGGCTCGGTCTACTTCGCGCTCCAGAAGTTTCCGACCTACGGCCGGCTGTCGCAGCTGGACAAGCGCGAGATCAAGGTCGGCGCGCGCGTCGCGAGCGACGAATACGCGAAGGGCGATCCGAGCGATTTCGCGCTCTGGAAAAAAGCCGACGCCGAAGACGAGACTGTCGGTGCCGCCTGGGATGCGCCGTTTGGCCGCGGCCGGCCCGGGTGGCATCTCGAATGCTCGGCGATGTCACTCGCAGAGATCGCGCAATGCTGCAACGTGCAGACGCTCGACATCCACGCCGGCGGGATCGATCTGATTTTTCCGCATCACGAAAACGAAATCGCGCAGTCCGAGGGCGCGACGGGCCAGCCGTTCGCGCGCCACTGGGTGCACGGCGAGTTTCTCAACGTGCGCGGCACGAAGATGTCGAAGCGGCACGGAAACTTTCTCACCGTGCGCGACCTGCGCGAACAGGGTGTGGATGCCGCCGCCGTGCGGTTGCTGTTTTTTCAAACGCACTACCGCCAGCCGGTAGACTTCACGGACGAAGCGCTCGAGGCGGCGAAAGAAGGCGTGCGGCGGCTCGGGGAGTTTCATCAGCGACTGGAAAAAACAGGGAGAGGGGAGAAGGGAGAAGCACTATCCGGTCTCGCTGACAAACTCGAGGCCGATGTTGCGACCGCGTTGAACGACGATCTCAACGCGCCGCGCGCCGTTGCCGCGCTGTTCGACTTCGTCCGGGCCGTGAATCGCGAGCTCGACAAGCCGGTCCCGCCGCCTGGAACGGCGCGCGCGCTCGCCGCGTTCGAGCGCGTGACCGGCCTTCTGGACGTGCTGCCCACAGCGCGGGCGGCGGACCCGGCGCTCGCACGCTGGGTCGAGGAGCGCATCGCCGCCCGGGCGCAGGCCCGTAAGTCCAAGGATTTCAAGGCCGCCGACGCGATCCGGGCAGAGCTCGCCGCGCAGGGCATCGAGATCGAAGACACGCCGCAGGGCACCACGTGGCGACTCCGCTGACGAGGCCTAAGTCGTTCGAAGGCCATCCCTTGCCATAGCTGCCAACCCCGTCTAAGATACGGGTCTGTCGGATTCAGCCTTGACCAGCTGACGTAGCTCAATGGTAGAGCAGCTGATTTGTAATCAGCAGGTTAAGGGTTCGAGTCCCTTCGTCAGCTCACTGCCGAAGCGTAAGAGGAACCAACAAACCCCGCGCGCAGCGACACGCGGGGTCTGTTGTCAGAGGATGTTTCGTGGGGCGAGGGGCGCGGTGGGGTGCCCGAGCGGCCAAAGGGAGCAGACTGTAAATCTGCCGCGCTTAGCGCTACGAAGGTTCGAATCCTTCCCCCACCACTTTGTAGCGCGCGGGCGTAGCTCAGTTGGTAGAGCATCAGCCTTCCAAGCTGAGGGTCACGGGTTCGAGCCCCGTCGCCCGCTCCTTGTCCTGAGTAAAGGCTCGCGTAGCTCAGTCGGTAGAGCGCGTCCTTGGTAAGGACGAGGTCACCGGTTCAATCCCGGTCGCGAGCTCTGGGAAAGGAAGTCGTCGGTCGTCAGTCATCTGTCGTCAGTAGGCTGACAACCGATGACGGATAACCGAAAACAATAGGAGATCCGGAACTACAATGGCCAAAGCAAAATTCGAACGGACCAAGCCCCATGTGAACGTTGGCACGATCGGCCACGTCGATCACGGCAAGACGACGCTCACCGCCGCGCTGACGAAAGTCTCGGCCGACAAGGGCCTCGGGACGTATGTCAGCTACGATCAAGTGGCGAAGGCCTCGGAGTCGCAGGGCCGGCGACCACCGCGCGGCATTACGCGCACGTCGACTGCCCGGGGCACGCCGACTATGTGAAGAACATGATCACGGGCGCCGCGCAGATGGACGGGGCCATTCTCGTCGTCTCGGCCGTCGATGGCCCGATGCCGCAGACGCGTGAGCACATCCTCTTGGCCCGGCAGGTGAACGTGCCGGCCGTGGTCGTCTTCCTCAATAAGTGCGACCTGGTGGACGATCCGGAGCTGTTGGATCTGGTCGAGCTGGAGGTCCGCGAGCTCCTGTCCAAGTACCAGTTCCCGGGCGATGACGTGCCGGTGATCCGGGGCGCGGCGCTGAAGGCGATCGAAGGCGACAAGCAGTGGGCGGGGAAGATCGAGGAGCTCCTGAGCGCGCTCGATAAGTCGATCCCGATTCCCAAGCGCGAAATCGACAAGCCGTTCCTGATGCCGGTCGAGGACGTGTTCTCGATCACGGGTCGTGGGACGGTAGCGACGGGACGGGTGGACCGGGGCAAGGTGAAGTCTGGGGAAGAGCTGGAGATGGTGGGCTTCGGGACCGACAAGAAGACGGTCGTGACGGGTGTCGAGATGTTCCGCAAGCTCCTGGATGAGGCGCAGGCGGGAGACAACGTCGGCCTGCTGCTCAGGGGCGTAGAGAAGGATCAGATCGAGCGCGGGATGGTGTTGGCCAAGCCCGGGTCGATCAAGCCGCACACGCACTTTGAGGCGGAAGTCTACGTGCTCACGAAAGAGGAAGGCGGCCGGCATACGCCGTTCTTCAAGGGGTATCGGCCGCAGTTTTACTTCCGGACGACGGATGTGACGGGCAGTGTCGAGCTGCCGGCCGGGGTCGAGATGGTGATGCCGGGGGACAACACGAAGATGACGATCGAGTTGATCACGCCGATCGCGATGGAAGAGCAGCTGCGGTTTGCGATCCGTGAGGGCGGCAGAACTGTTGGTGCTGGTGTCGTCACCAAGATCTTGAAATAGGCCATATGCCAAGAGAAAACATCATCATGGAGTGCACCGTCTGTAAGAGTCGGAACTATTTCACGACCAAAAACAGGCGCAAGCACCCGGAACGGGCGGAGTGGAAGAAGTTCTGCCCGCGGTGCAATAAGCAGCAGGCGCACAAGGAATCGAAGTAATGGCCACGGAAGTTCTGACGGGCGGCGGGGGAAGCCCCGACGTCCGCCCGCGCGGCCGGATCGCTGGATTCATCCAGTTCCTGCGCGAAGTGCGCAACGAGCTGCGCAAAGTCACGTGGCCGACGTTTGACGAGCTGAAGAAGGCGACGACCGTGATCGTCATTTTTGTCACGGTGCTGGGGATCGCGATCGGATTGATGGACTCGTTCTTCCAGTTCGTCTTCGTGAAGCTGGTGGCGAGGCTGTTCTAATGCCTGACCTGCGCTGGTACGCGATTCAGACGACCGCCGGGCACGAGAACAAGGTGCGCAACTTGATCGCGCGCCGCATCGCCGAGGATACGCGGCCCGAGGCGGAGAAGCCGATCCGCCAGGCCCTGGTCCCCACGCAGGAAGTCGTGGAGATCAAGAACGGCAAGAAGGTGAACGTCGAGCGGAAGATCTACCCGGGGTACGTGCTGGTGGAGATGGACCTGAACCAGGAGACCATCCACACGATCAACGGCATCCAGGGCGTGATCAAGTTCGTGGGAACCAGCCGGATGCCGATGCCGTTGCGTCCGGACGAGGTCAACCGCCTGCTCGGCGTCGAAGAAGCGATCAAGGAAGAGGAGCCCACGGAAGCGATTCCGTTCCTCGTGGGCCAGGTCGTGGAAATCACGGAAGGACCGTTCTCCGATTTCAGCGGAACGGTGCAGGAAGTGCTGCCGGACAAGGGCAAGGTCCGCGTGTCGGTTGCGTTGTTCGGGAGACCGACCTCGGTGGAGTTGGATTACTTGCAGTTAAAGGCTCACTGACCACGGAATGCGTGGGAGTCCGCTCCTAGCGGACGACAATAGAGGAAACGATGGCCAAGCCAATCACCGCAGTAGTGAAGTTGCAGGTGCCGGCCGGGCAGGCGACGCCTGCTCCCCCGGTGGGCACGGCGCTCGGGCCCCACGGTGTCAACATCATGGAATTCGTGAAGCAGTTCAACGCGAAAACCGGCAGCGCCCAGGGCATGGTGACGCCCGTCGTCGTGACGATCTACAAGGACCGCACGTTCACGTTTGTGACCAAGACCCCGCCTGCGGCGGTCTTGCTCAAGAAGGAAGCGGGCATCGAGAAAGGCTCGGCGACCTCCAACCGCGAGAAAGTCGGGAAGGTCACGCGCGCCCAGCTGAAGAAGATCGCCGAATTGAAGATGCCGGACCTGAACGCGACCGATCTCGAAGGCGCGATCAACATGATCGCGGGCACGGCGCGCTCCATGGGCCTGGTGGTGGAGGGCTGATGCGCACGCACGGGAAGAAATACCGCGCGGCGGTGGCCACCATCGAGGCGCGGAAGCTGTATCCGCCGCCGGCGGCGGTCGAGCAGGTGAAGAACAGCGCGTTCGCGAAGTTCGACGAGTCGGTGGACGTCGCGGTGCGGCTGGGTGTCGATCCCAAGCACGCCGACCAGATCGTGCGCGGCACCGTCTCGCTGCCGCACGGCACGGGGAAGACGATCCGCGTGCTCGTCATCGCCCAGGGTGAGAAGATCAAAGAGGCGGAAGCGGCGGGCGCCGACTTCGTGGGGATCGAGTACATCGCGAAGATCAAGGAAGGCTGGCTGGACACCGACGTCATCGTGGCGACACCCGATGTGATGGGACAGCTCGGCGCGCTCGGGAAGGTGCTCGGGCCGCGCGGGCTGATGCCGAACCCGAAGGCGGGCACCGTCACGATGGACGTGACGAAGGCGGTCAAGGAGCTGAAAGCCGGCAAGATCGAATTCCGCGTGGACAAGAGCGGCATCGTACACGCGGCCGTCGGCAAGAAGTCGTTCACGGCCCAGCAGCTCGCCGACAACCTGCAGGCGTTCATGGACGCGATCGTCAAGGCGAAGCCGTCGGCGGCGAAAGGTCACTACATCCGTTCGGTGACGGTCTCGAGCACGATGGGACCGGGCGTGCGGGTCGATCCGGCGGGGTACCACGTATGAAATCTGCGCCGCCGCCTCCGCGCGGTCGGCGTCGAGTACGTAGTGGTGAAGAACACCTTGGCGCGCCGCGCCCTGACCGAGCAGCAGCTGAAGGACGGCGGCCTGGAATCGTTCCTCGCCGGTCCGACAGCGCTGGTGTTGGCGGGCGCGGATCCGGTCGGCGCGGCGAAGGTGCTGACCGACTTCGCCAAGGAGTTCGAGAAGCCGTCGATCAAGGTGGGACTGGTCGAGGGCAAGCCGGTCACCCAGGCGCAGGTGAAGACGCTGGCCGCGCTGCCGTCGAAAATGCAGCTCCTGGCGCAGTTGGGTGGAGCGTTGCAGGCGCCCATGGCGGGATTCCTGGGAGTGCTGAACGGCCTTCTGTATTCAATGGTGGGTGCCCTCGAGGCGCTAAAAACTAAACGGGCGGGAGAACAGTAATGGCGACCCAGACGATGAGTAAGGACGACATCCTCGAAGCCATCGGGAACATGTCGGTGTTCGAGCTGGCGGAGCTGATCGACGCCTTCAAGTCGAAGTTCGGCGTCACGATCGCAGCGCCGGCGGCGGCTCCGGCAGGTGGCGCGGCCGGCGGCGCGGGCGCCGCGGCAGCTCCGGCGGTCGAGGAGAAGACGGAGTTCACGGTCGTGCTGAAGGCAGGCGGCGAGAAGAAGATCCAGGTGATCAAAGAGATTCGCGCGATCACCAGCCTCGGTCTCAAAGAGGCGAAGGATCTGGTCGAAGGTGCGCCCGGAACGGTGAAAGAAGGCGTGAACAAGCAGGAAGCCGAAGAAATCAAAAAGAAGCTCGAAGCGCAGGGCGCCGTCGTCGAACTGAAGTAGGCGCGGAGTTACTACAACCTGCTCGCTTTTCCGAGCCCTAGGATCCTTCCCCGCACCGCAGCCGGGTACGGGGGCGGCAGGGCCTTTTGCATCAATTGAGGGTTCGAATGACCACTAAGACGCTACCGATTCTTTCGTTCGCAAAACTGGCGACGGGCATGCCGATGCCCCATCTCCTCGACATCCAGACGCGCGCCTTCCAGTCGCTGTTGCAACCGGACGGCAAAGATGGCGTGCGCTCCGACGTCGGACTGGAGCGGGTCTTCAAGGATCTGTTCCCGATCCAGGACGTCAACGGCAACTACTCGCTCGAGTTCGTGAAGTACGCGCTCGGGGAGCCCAAGTACACCGTCGAAGAGTGCATCGAGCGCGACATGACGTACTCGGTGCCGCTCAAGGCGACGCTGCAGCTCGTCGTGATGGAAGAAGTGGGGGAGGTCACCAAGACCAAGCGCCCCAAGAACATCATCGAGAAGGAAGTCTATCTCGGTGAGCTCCCGATCCTCACGCCGCTCGGCACGTTCGTCATCAACGGCGCGGAGCGCGTCATCGTCTCGCAGCTGCACCGCTCGCCCGGCGTCGTGTTCGAGGAGAGCATCCACCCCAACGGCCAGCGCCTGTTTTCGGCGCGCATCATCCCGTTCCGGGGCTCGTGGGTCGAGTTCACGGTCGACATTCACGACGTGATCTACGTCCACATCGACAAGAAGAAGAAATTCCCGGCGACCGCGCTGCTGCGCGCCTTCGGGTACGGCACCAACGCCGACATCCTGAAGCTGTTCTACGCGGTGAAGGAGATCGACATCACCGGCAAGCTCGAGGGCCGTGCTCAAAAGCGTGAGGTCCTGGGGACGTTACTTGCTGCGGATGTCCCCGATCCCGAGAACAAGAAGGGCGAGCCGTTGGCGCGCGTGGGCGACGAGCTGGTGCTGGAGCGCTTCAACGCGTTCCGCCGCGCCGGCATCACGGCGGTGAAGGTGTTCGCCGGCTACACCTCGCTCGACCTGCGCGAGGACGCGCAGCCGACGACCACGCAGCAGACGCCGAGCAAGTATGTGCTCGCGTTCGACGTGGCCGATGCCGACGGGGAAGTCGTCGGCGAAGCGGGGCGCGATCTGTCGGACACGCTGCGGAAGAAGCTGCTCAAGGCCGGCGTGACGAAAGTGGACGTCCTCCTGCCGCCGGGCCGGAGCGAGTCGCCGCTCATCAAGAACACGCTCGCCAAGGATCCGACGCACTCCGAAGCCGAGGCGCTGGCGCAGATCTACACGCTGCTCCGGCCGGGTGAGGCGCCGAATCTGGAGACGGCGCGCGAGGCACTGAAGCGGCTGTTCTTCCACCCCAAGCGCTACGACCTGGGGAAGGTCGGCCGCTACAAGATCAATCAGCGGCTCAAGGTCAACGTGGCGAAGGACAACACGGTCCTCACCGAGGACGACTTCGTCGCGATCATCCGCTACCTAATCGAGCTGTCGGAAGGCCGCGGCTACACCGACGACATCGACCATCTCGGCAACCGGCGGGTGCGCTCGGTCGGCGAGCTGATCGCCAACCAGTTCTCGGTCGGTCTGTCGCGGATGGCACGGCTGATCAAGGAGCGGATGAGCATCAACAACGATCCCGAGCGCATCACGCTCGACGATCTCGTCAATGCGCGCACCGTGAGCGCCGTCATCCAGGCGTTCTTCGGGAGCTCGCAGCTGTCGCAGTTCATGGATCAGACCAATCCGCTGGCGGAGCTGACGCACAAGCGCCGCCTCTCCGCGCTCGGACCGGGCGGCCTGACGCGCGAGCGCGCGGGCTTCGAAGTCCGCGACGTGCACTACAGCCAGTACGGCCGGATGTGCCCGATCGAGACGCCGGAAGGTCCGAACATCGGCTTGATCACGAGTCTGTCGTGCTACGCCCGCGTCAACGAGCTCGGCTTCATCGAGACCCCGTACCGCGTGGTGAAGGACGGCAAGGTCACCGACGAAACGCGCTGGCTGTCCGCGTCGGAAGAAGAGGACTACGCGGTGGCGCAGGCCAACGCGAAGCTCACGCCCGACGGCCGCTTCGCCGACGAGCTGGTGCTGTGCCGCAAGCGGGACGACTACCCGCTGCTGCCGCCCAACAAGATCGACTTCATGGACGTGGCGCCGGAGCAGCTCGTGTCCATCGCCGCGGCCCTGATTCCGTTCCTCGAGCATGACGACGCGAACCGCGCGCTCATGGGCTCGAACATGCAGCGGCAGTCGGTGCCGCTCCTCTTCCCGCAGGCGCCGCTGGTGGGCACCGGGCTGGAGGAGAAAGTCGCGCGCGACTCGGGCGCCGTCGTGATCGCCCGCCGCGGCGGCGTGGTCACGCGCGTCACGGCCGATGAGATCATCATCGACTCGGGCGACGAGGACGCCCCGGGCAACGGGGACCATCCCCTGGCGCGGCTCAAGCAGCACGACCGCTTCCGCCTGAAGAAGTTCTGGCGGACCAACCAGGACACCGCCATCAACCAGCGGCCGCTCGTGCACATGGGCCAAAAAGTGAAGGCGGGGCAGATCGTCGCGGACGGCGCCGGCACGGAGCGCGGCGATCTCGCGCTCGGTGCGAACGTCACCGTGGCCTTCATGCCGTGGTACGGGCACAACTTTGAAGATGCGATCGTGCTGTCCGAGCGCCTCGTGAAGGACGACGTCTACTCGTCGATCCACATCCAGGAGCTCGAGCTGCACGTCCGCGACACCAAGCGGGGCCGCGAGGAGATCACGCGCGAGATCCCGAACGTCGCCGAGGAGTCGCTGGTCGACCTCGACGAGCGCGGCATCGTGCGGATCGGCGCCCACGTGAAGGCGGGCGACATCCTGGTCGGCAAGATCACCCCCAAGGGGGAGACCGAGCTGTCGCCGGAAGAGAAGCTGCTCACGGCGATCTTCGGCGAGAAGGCGAAGGACGTCAAGGACAGCTCGCTGAAGGTGCCGCCGGGGATGGAAGGCGTCGTGATCGACGTGAAGATCTTCTCGCGGATCGAAGATCAGGTCGTCGAAAAGGACCGCGGCGAGCGGATCGGCGAAGTGCGCCGGCTCGAGACGGAAGAGAAGGCACGCATCTCGGAGGCCATGTTCGTCGAGATGGCCGAGCTCCTCGCGAATCAGGAAGTCGGATTGATGCTGAAGGCCGGCACGGTCGAGGAGTACCTGCCCGCCGGCACAAAGCTGTCGAAGCAGCAGCTCAGCGAGATGAACTTCGCGGATGTCGACCTGAAGACGCTGCGGGTCACCAACAAGGCGGTGAACGAGAAGATCCGCGCCGTGCTCGACGCGGCCGGCGCCGAGCGCGCCAAGATCGAGGAGAAGTCGGAAGACCAGATCGACAAGATTCTGCAGCCCGACGAGCTGCCGCCCGGCGTCATTCAGCTGGTGAAGGTCTACGTCGCCGAGAAGCGCAAGATCTCGGTCGGCGACAAGATGGCCGGACGCCACGGCAACAAGGGCATCATCGCGCGGATCGTGCCGGAAGAGGATATGCCGTTCCTCCCCAACGGGACCCCGGTGGACATCGTCCTGAACCCGCTCGGCGTGCCGAGCCGGATGAACGTCGGCCAAATCCTCGAGACGCACCTGGGCTGGGCGGCCAACCTGTTGGGCTTCGACGCCAAGACACCCGTCTTCCAGGGTGCGAACGAGACGGAGATCGGCGTGCTGATGCGTCTCGCCGGCCTGTCGTGGGTGGCGGATGCGCTCCGGCTCGATGTGAAGCCGCCGACGCTCGACACCGACCGCGTGACGCAGATCGTATCCGACCTGCGGAGGCTGCCGGGGACCAACGGCGACCGGCCCGATATCGGGACGGCCGGCATCGAGCTGCTCGCCGGGCGCGGCGTCTCCGCGGAAACGCGGGAGCTGCATCGCCAGATGGTGGACTTCCTGAAGTCCGCCGCGAAAGAGCTGGCGGAGCGTGACCTCGCGCAGCTCCGGATCGAGCAGGAAGTGCACGCGGCCAGACTGGAAGCGGCGGACGCCAGCAACCTGTCTGCCGCGGAGAAGGCGGCGCTCAAGTCGGGATCGAAGGAGATCGAAAAGGCGCTGGCGAAGGACAAGCCGGCCGACGTGCTCGAGGCGAAGGGGCTTCCCGCGCTCGCGGCGCTGTTCGGCGCCAAGTCCGAGGCCGACGTCGATGCCGCGGCTGACGAGCTGCTCATCGCGGCGGGGTTGTCGCCGGTCGGCAAGTGCCGGCTGCGCGATGGCCGCACGGGCGAGCTGTTCGAGTCCGAGGTCACGGTCGGCTCGATCTACATGATGAAGCTGTCGCACCTCGTGGACGACAAGATCCACGCCCGGTCCATTGGGCCGTACTCGCTGGTGACGCAGCAGCCGCTCGCCGGCAAGGCGCAGTTCGGCGGCCAGCGGTTCGGCGAAATGGAAGTGTGGGCGCTGGAGGCATACGGTGCCGCGCATACGCTGCAGGAGATCCTGACCGTCAAGTCGGACGACGTGAACGGACGCAGCCGCGTGTACGAGGCGATCGTGAAAGGGCAGAACCTGCCGAAGCCCGGGATTCCGGAGTCCTTCAACGTGCTGGTGAAGGAGCTCCAGG
>WNGJ01020115.1_pt1 | contig 12041 bp, 6 predicted proteins | sample 5400611 | NCBI WGS metagenome assembly WNGJ01 (sample SAMN13153375, study PRJNA577476) | soil metagenome | isolation source: 40 cm soil or saprolite under Garry oak tree replicate 1 | place: USA:California | collected 2016-06-15 | reverse complement strand
CGCCACTGCACCCGCGACGGAGATGTGGGGAAGCGATGCGAGGGTGTGCAGGCCACCCCCTCGTCGTTCAACGTCTTGACCAGAATGCCGTACGTCACACCTCCACCGAAGGAGACCGTGTGTGCTTCATGGTCGACGACCACGTCAGCGGGCAGGTTCTCGAGCGAGAGCAACTCCGAGGAGTCGGCGATGTCGTTGAACGAGTGCCGCGAGCCCAACACATGCACGCTGGCTGCGTTGGCGACGATCTGCTGCACCTGTTGCATCGTCGTCGGGCGGTGCAGCTTCTCCGCTCGGTATGTGTAGGTGCCGGCCCAGTTCTTTTCCGGCGCATGCGACTCAGTCATGGCCTTCCTCCAGCTTCATGGCCGGCCTCCAAGCCTGACGACGAGCACGACACTTCGTCACAGGAGAGTTGAAACCCTTGGGCAGTCCAAATGCGCAAAAAATCGGGAGCGTCGATCTCCTCGTCCGGCGCTACAGAACACGTCTTGTAAAACATTGATTGGGTTTTTGCTCATTTGGACTACTCACCCCCTTCAAGGATCGTATGACGAAGCGTCACCACGGGGCACAGGCTTTCCTGCCGATAGGGGGCTGAGGCCGAAGGCTCAGCCGCTTTCTCTGCACGTCCCACTGGACTCATCATATCACCGCCAAGCTTGTTCAGACAAGAGGTATGTGCTGCCAGGATGTGTTGACCATCCTCTGAGTGAGTATGTTGATGGTGATGGAAATGGCCATGTGGGTATCGCCACTGTACTGGCTACTTGGGCCATCCGTTCGGGAAACAGGCACTTCGCGAACGAGATACCTTTCCTTTATCGCTTGCAAACGAAGAATGGCGAGGGTTAAATTGGGAGCCGTCACTATCTTCTCATGCTCTCTCGACGACAATCTCAAGGGATGGAGAAACTTATTCTATGGGTTGTGTTCTTACACATCTCCTGCGGTTGAATGATTGCTGCTTGGATGTGCTTTACCCTCGCTTTGTTCGCTGGACGAAACCGTTCACTCCCTCATTACTGCTCGGATCGCTCGCAGATCTGGGCAGAAGCAAATCCTAACTCCTAGCGGAAAACGCCCTTTTACGCCAGCAGCTCATCATTCTCAGTCGCTAAATGAAGCGACGAAACTCAAGCGGCTAATCCAGCGATCTGTCGAATGAGATCAGGCTGACAGCCATCTCACGAAAGAAGGCAAGAACCGCTTCGATGAGGTTCTCAATGGTTTGGAACAGGTGATTATGAGTGACCCGACGGCGCAAATACTTCCAGAAACGTTCCACCGGATTCACATTGGGCGAGTAGGTCGGCAACCGAACCAACTCGCCCTCATCGGCATGTTCAGTCAGCCAGGCGTGTACCGCTTTGGTGAAGTGAATGCGATAATTGTCGACGACCACATACTTTTTGCGTGGCGAGGATTCCGCAGGCGCTTGAGCCTGCGCGATCAACTGCGTGAGCACCGAGCGCAACAAGGCATTGTCTTTGTGCTCGCTAACTGCCCAGTAGAGCTTGCCACTGCCCCAGTGGATCAAACCAGCTCCATACCGCTTTTTGTTTTGGCGAGGAGTTTGGATTTTGCGTTGGCAGCCGCGTTTGCTCCAACCCCGAATCACGCCTGGCAGCAAAGCCAGATCCACCTCATCTTCGTAGTACAAATCAATTTCACCTGCCAAGGCGCGTCGTTGCAGATCTTCAAGGGTGGAGCGCTTCTGCTCGTACTCTGGGTCAGGACGGCTCACTGTGAGCACAGGACGCTGCACGGTGGAATCCTGCTGATGCAAGGTGCGTCGTACACAGCTTTCACTCACCTGCACCCCCATCTGCTCTACCAGCACCTTGGCGAGCAATCCGGCCGTCCACCTCGAAAAGTCATAGCCCAGGTCGCGTGGATCCCTCTCGACCAATTCCAGCAGCCTCTTCAACCAGTCGGCAGTGAGCTTGGCAGGCCGCCCGCCTTTCGGCTGAGGGATGAGGCCTTGCAGTCCTGCCTGATTGAAGGTGTGGATGGGATCGGCCACCATAACTTCACGGTAGAACACCAGGCCAGCAATCTGCGGGACGCTATAGTGCTGGGCCGACAGCAAGATGAGCTGACAGTCGGTTTTCAACATTGCATCGGTCGTTTGGTGATACATCCGCGGAACCCACTGCTGTTCTTCCTCGCTCAAGGGGCGCACGGATACTTCGCTGGGTCGACTCATCTTCAGTCCTCTTTGCGTGGTGATTTTGCCCTCTATTCTATGACATTTCCCGCTTTTGTTTCGACGTTTTATTTAGTTGAAACGACCAGCTTATCGCAAGGCAGATCGAATGCTCCTCGTATTGCTGGCCAAATTGGTTCGAACATGGAAGCAGGCCCTCTTCCTTGTTCAACCAGAAACACTGCGGACGCTCGCATCGTGAGCTCTTTCGCCTGGTCTGGAAACGCAGGTCAAAGGCCACCTCTCATCAGCCGAAGGTAGCCGCAGAAACCGTCGCCTTGATCAGGGAGATGGCAGTGAAGAATCGACTATAGGATGCTGAGCGGATTCGTCGGGAACTACTGAAACTCGGCATTCGGGTGTGCAAGCGAACCATCCAAAATACATCAGACGAGTTCGCACATCCCAGCCAAGAGGACAGCGATGGGCTACCTTTTTGCGCAATCAGGCGGCAGATATCTGGGCCTGCGACTTCTTGCAGGTGAGCGATCTCTTCTTTCGACCGCTCTTTGCGTTCTTCAACACCCTCGCTCAAAACACGACGGGTGATCCATGTCGGCGTCACAGGGTCCCCTACCGATCCCTGGGTGGCGCGTACCGCTGCGAGAAGCTACCCCATATGGGCAAGCACCGAAATATCTGATTTGTGATAACGATTACAAATTTGGATCCAGTTTCGCTCGTGTGGCGACAACGCGTGCTATGGAGATTCTTAAAACACCCTATCATGCTCCCCGAGCCAATGCAATCTGCGAACGCTTCTTGAGAAGTGTGCGACAAGCATGCCTAGACCACCTATTGATCTTTCATGAGAAGCAGCTCCAGCGTGTGTTTAAAGTGTCTGTGGCCTACTTCAACCGGGCACGACCGCATCAAGGTATTCAGCAGGGTCCTGAGTCATGTGGACCTTCTGGTTCCTCTCACCATGGGGGACAAGGTGATGGCAGTTCCGATCTTGGCTGGTCTCCACCATGACTACCAAAGGATATCCTAATTGGATAAAAACATGTTCGGCAATCCCGTAGGTGGTCGAGGTACATCCATGGGTCACTGTCGTTGGTGAAGGTAGCTTTTGAACATCTCTAACACATCTCCCGCATGGCTTCCCTGAGCGGGTTCTGTAAGGAAGCGCCTGTTTTTCTCGTATGAGTGAGGCTGTTATTCTGAAGCGGTGAGTAGAACTCCTCTGCTTCTTCCTCCGAAGCGTTCCATGTGGCAAAGATAGAGATGGATGGGGAAGACGAAGTTGTAAATTTTCGAACAGATGTGCCAAGTAGCCATTACAGGCAAGGTGCGAGAGACAGGGGAAGGTGTTCTCAAAGGCCTCATTTGGCGAGCGGATATCGCACGTAGCCAGCACAGCCAACTCTATCGTTTATCGCGTGTATGGGATATAATTTTTCGGACGACTGTCTACTATTTCGATCATTCATCGGTTCTGAGAAGAACTAAGGAACCTACTTCTGGAGGAGGCCAACGATGTATTGCGTCCACTGTGGAGCGAATAATCCTGCTGCTGCCCTGTTCTGTCAGCGCTGTGGCAAGCCGCTTCCCACCACTAACCAAGATGAGCCTACCATGCTTTCTGTGCCGCCTGTTCCTTCATCACCTGGAAGTGTCCCGAACAGCAGGACTGCTTCGAGCGCAGCAGAGTCGATTGCCGCTCCGCCTCCTCCGTCCGGCGCACCCTCTCGTGAGGGAGCAGGCTTCTTTGGGCCGCAATCTCCCCTTCTCGCTCCACGGCCAAAGAAGCGTCGAGCCTACTTTATCGCCTTGGCTCTCATTATTCTTGTTGTTCTCGCCGCCGTGGGTGCGTTTGTGTACCTGACCCGCTCTACGCCGGACAGAACCCTTGCGACCTACTGTGATGCGCTCAAGAATGGAGATTACCCAACTGCCTACAATCAACTCTCGACGCGGGCGATGAACAGTCTCAGTGAAGCGCAGTTTGCTCAAGAATGGCAGGCTCTCGGTGGGGTCAAGGCCTGGACGGAAAGAAACGTGCAAGAGCAGGGCTCAACCGCCACTGCCACGGTCACGTTCACCTTGGGCAATGGCCGAACTGCCCTGGCTACCATTCAATTGGTCGATGAGAATGGCGTGTGGAGGGTCGATGCTGAAACCATTGGCTAAAGCCCAACCTCAGGGAAAAAGAACCACGAAATCTGTTATGTTGTTTCCACTTGTACCTACCTATAGCGGGTTGCCCGTGGGATATTTAACGTGAGTTCGGGATAAGCTACGCCTCAGGTAGAGTGAGGAGTTGCAACCCGAGAGAGGGCTTTTTGGGCTGATGGCAGTAGGCAATCAACCCTGCGACCAAGTTGACCAGGAAGTTGATAGGACTGCGATGCCGGGAATGCTCGATCTGATAGATGTGTTTGAGCTGATCAGTGATGGTCTCGATGATGGCTCGCTTGCGTAAGAGGAGTGTGTCCGACCAGGCAAGCAAACGGGTGCGCATTTGTTTGCGCAGCTTGGTGATGAGGTGAAGGCCATGGGTCATCAGCAGCTGCTCGGCCAGCGGCTGGGAGAGAGAGCCTTGGTCCCCAAAGAGTTTGCCGACGAGTCCTATGACCAGCTGAGGGACAGGCCGTCGATCCTCGACATTGCCAGGCGTGAGGCAAAATGCCAACAGTTTNNNTCATGGACGACCAGGTGCAGCTTGAAGCCGTAGCACCAGCCGACCGAGGTCTTGCCACGTGCAGCGCGCCCGGCAGACACCTGATGCTGGTGGATGCGTGGGTTGCGGCAGACCGCAAGCGCGGTCGAGTCGATGAAGCTGATGCCGCTACAGCGGCCCAGGTGCGTATGCAGAGAGGCTCCCAGCGGAACGAGCACCGTGGGCATCAACTCGACGAACCGCTGGTAGCTCACCAATGCGGGAAATTCGCTACGTCGGTGGCGCTGGACGGACTCGGTGTCATACGCGCTTCCACGTTCGAGAGTGCGATTGATGGAACAGGATCACCATGGTCATGAGTTCGCTGGGATGCATCTGGGTCGGACGCAAGCGCTCTCGCTGTCCCGACGCCACTCATGTGGTGTGCCAATTTGGGGCGAACTGCTGCCAGAAATCGTCCACCGAACAAAATACTTCGAGTCTACTCATTCTCGGAACCTCCTGGGGATAGGCAGAGGCGTTGTTCTCTTCTCTATCTTACCAGGAGCTATTCCTTATCCCGAACTCACGTTATTTTATGTAGATAGACGGTTCGGTGTGGACCAACTTACTTGCCATTCCTGCAGCACATACCTCTACTGACAAAGGAACATGTTGTACAGCATGCAGAGTCGAGAAGAAGTCATGAAAGGATGTTTTCATGAGAATCGATCTACATGCAGTGAACAAAGAGAGCGAATTTGTAGATCGCAATAGCCTTCACGCAAGGAGAAGAGATAGTACTATGCACTACCCAGGCCATGTCGGCGTGCGCCCAGAATAGGTAATGACCAACAAGATGTCTGATAGCTGCTCGTTCTCGAAGAGTGCTCGGGTCTGCGCGTCGTTAGACAACGCCAACTCCCAGTCACCTACTGGATTACTCCCGATCATCGATACCCAACTCGCGGCATTTCCCTTGCGCGTGCTGATTACACCATCAAGTGAAACCGCAGTGCCTCCAAGAGGGCTATTACTGCCAGCCGCGCGAAGCTGCAGATGCCCGACCGAAATTTCCATCTGGACTTCAGCACTGCGAGCAAAATAGAGCACGACCTGCTGGATCAGCAGTGCGTCCAGGTTAGGCGGAAAATCTTCACGCCGGGTCGCAAAGCGTACGATCATCGGAGTCGCTGTCTGGTCGGGGTTATGCAAATCGTACCATTGGTCGGCGAACTCCTGGCGGAAGCTAAAGGCGCGGTCCGCGCTGAGTGTCGGCTTGAGCGTCTGGAGCACCTGCTGGCGATAGGCAAAACTGTTGAGGGCCGTGTATTCAAAAGAGATCAGCACATCGGCAATTGTATTGTAATCGAACATATTGGCTGCTTTAGGCATGCTGAACTCCCAGGTCGTATCGACACCCATGCCTTCGAAAGGCAGGAGCAGATCGGATTGTGCATCGAGTTCAAAGAGTCCAGTGGCGTCGCGTGGGGAACTGAGAGCCACTATCTCTGGGTCGTGCTTAATGGCGACGGTCTGAAAGACATCACCCCCAATAACCGTGCGTGATATCCCACGCGAGCTCAGAGTGGCACGTATTCCCTGCGTCGGAGGAATGAGTGCGATGACTGAGACTCGCACCCGTTTGATGAGGCGGAGGTAGTGACCGGGGAAATCGCGGTCGAACTGCTCCATCGCCGTCTCAAACACCATCACCCCTGCTTCACGAAGCTGCTGAAAGGCAAAGGGGTCGAGCCGGAACAGCGAGAAGGTTTTCGTGAGTTGCAACTTGCGCTGGTTCGTTACAAAGGCATACTGATCGAGCTGGTAGATGTCCTGGAGTAAGCGGGCTGAACCGGTGAGGCCCCGGCGATCAGGGGCGTTGCCCTCAACACTGCTTGCTGCGCTATCCGTGGGTGCCTGCCAGTAATCCGACTGGATAAAGGGGGGAGGCACTTCCTGCCGTTCAAAAGCGAGCTGGTTAGCGGCGAGCTGGGCTATCGCCGTTGCCTGTTGCAGGAAGAAGCCGTAGACGCGCCCAAGCACATTACTCATCCACGAGTAGAGTTCGACATTGGTAAATTTGTTTGCCAGGAACTCTACAACAACCTCGGCGTTATCGGCCTGCATTTGCGCGATGGCCGCCTCCTGTCCGACCACGCGAACGTGATCCTCAGCATTTGTTACCTGCTGGTCGCCAATCACACTATCCTGCTGGGCGAGTGTCTGCTGATATTGCCAGTCCTGCCTGCGGCGCTCATAGCTGGCCTGCAGCGCTGTAATAGAGGCTTGCGTGCCGATAGACTGCGCCACATTGGAAACGGTGCCCGCGAAATCGATGATCGAGCCGGAGGCTAGTCCGACAATGAGGTTAGGAATAGCTGCCAGCTCAGCCGCCGTCAGGTAGAGGCCAGAGACCAGCCCCAGGAGTTCGAGCTGTTTGCCTTCCAGTTCGCTGATATCCACTGCGAGCAAGGCTTTGTAGTGGTCAACTTGCAGCTTCGCACGGTCGCGCTGCAACTCTGCCAGCTTCACGCTCCCCTCTGCCTCCTTGACGCGCAGGGTTTGCAACCGCACACCTGCCTGAGCCAACTGGACATCGTTGCGCGCTTTCAGCAGCGTATACGCTTCCGCATCGCGCTTCTCCAGGGCCGTGAGCATTGCGCTCTCAATCTGCCCTGCTAGCTGTGCGAGCTGCTTGGCTCGTTCGATCAGCGATGAGTAGCGATAGGGAGTTGGGCGAAGCGTCACCGCCCCCGGCAGGACGAGCTGACCGCCGCTGCCAATGCTGGGCAAGCCGCTGGTCGTATCGGTGGGAGCCGAGTAGGGGTCTAGCTGGCGTTCCAGGCCCGCGATATTGCGACACGTGCGCAACTTATACAGATTGAGATCAGCGCGCGAGCGCAGGCTTTCTAGTTCCGGGTTGTGAGGAATACAGAAATGATAGGAAGGAGCCGGAATATATTGCTGCCCCAGCATGCGCGCGATACTCGTTGTCTGCAAGGCATCGGCCTCTGCCAGTTTCGCCAGTGTAGCTGTGTGTGTCGGGGCAAGCGGCGAGAAGTGACTGAGCAGGGTCTGCTCGCTGTTTCGTATCACGAGGGGGCTGATAGTCGTAGCCGCTGTACCGTCTTTACCGCTGGTCATCGGCGCTTGCTGGCGCAGCCAGGGTAATGCAACACGGTCTTTTAATAAGGCTACACTATTGACGCCGGAAACGAGGGAGAGTGCGTGAACATAGTCTGCTCCGGCCGTAATCCCAACCTGTTTCGCAGCTTCGAGGATGCGAGGCTGTGCCAGCAGAGCCGTATGCACCTGCTCTTGAAGCTGCGCCCTCTCTTCGATTACACTTCCCAGTGTTGGTGATGCAGGTATGCTTGCTTTCGCGCTGCTAATCACCGCCTGCGCCTTCACGAAGCGGCTCGTAATCGGTTCATCGGCTGCCAACACCTGTTGCACCTGGGCGACGATAGTTTTGAGCAGTGTTGAGTCAGATATTGTCCACAGCCCGGCTTTTAATCGCTCGAAGACGGAAGCCCACTCGCCCTGGCCGACTTGGACATCAAGCGAACCAATGACATCGCTACATAGCTCCCCTTGCTGTTGTAGCTCATCACCGTTGAGTAGGTCGAGGGCTGTTGTGTACAGGATTCGCGCCCGCGCAACCGACTCTGATGTATCACGGCTGAACTCGGCGTCGGCGAATTCCAGGAAGCAGAGAGAGAGAGAGCAGTGTGTAGCGCGTGTACGCTCCTGGACGTGTTGTGGCTATGGTGTGTGGATTAAGGGGATCGAGCAGCCAGTTGTCGGCACGCTGGTATACAACGTGGGCATCTTGTTCTTGCTCTAGCCCGTAGTAAATCTTTCTCGCATCGGTGGAGGTATTGTAGTCATAGACGTGGCGGAACCAGTCGAGAGCGGCGGGGTAGTGTCCAAGCGATTGGAGTTGCAGCGCCAGCAGGACCGGAACGAAGTAGTAGGCTTCTTCAAGGTAAGTCCTGTTCGAAGCCGGGCCATCATTGTTCAGCTCAAACGCTTGTTTCACCAGAAAGCGTACGGCTTGCAGCTTCTGGCTAGACAACTGCTCTGCAAGGGAGAAAGGCCCTGTGACCTGTGGGGCCAAGCGTATCGGCGTATCTTCCTGCAATGCGTCATCTGAGCGCGTAAAGCTACAGCGATAGCTACCCACCTCTCCGCTGCCCCGTATGAATGCAATCTGCACTGATGTATCGGCTGTGCCTGATCGTGGAACGATGTAGTCCAGCCCGGAGGGAGCAGGCTCACCGCTCCTGATACCGGAAACGACTTCGGGGAATGTAGAGAGAATAACCGAGTCAGGTGGTGGGGCAAACACATCGCTATCGCCGCGCGAGAGAAACGCCACGCCTTGATGATGGTTGACACTGTAGAGAGCCTCTCCCAGTGAGAGATGATCGGCAGTAAACTGCTGCACTAGAGCGCTCGCCTCTTTCCACAATTTCCCTTGCGGGCTGTTTTCGTCCAGGTCCTGTCCCGGATCATGGTTCTCTATGTTGTAGGTCGGCAAGATATCGTACACCATCACACCGGCGACGTCCGCCAGCCAGAGATCAAGGGCCGAGCTATCGCTGATCACGTCCGGTGGCATCTGCTCCAATGGTACATCCGAGCGCTTGAGTATACGATAGGTGGTGGCTGCATATGTCGTAAAGACAAACAGATCAGATGTGCCGGGCCAGGAAAACGCGCCGCTAAACGTGCCTCTATCAAACGGACGCCAGTGTCCGTCGTCATGGTTGCCAAAGAGCCGATACCATACTGCGTCGAGGGTACTCACTAACAGGTAATATTCATCAGGAGCAACCTCGACCATTGCAAAGAGTGCTGCAAAGTCGCCTCCGCGCGCTACATCGATCAGTGGTTTCCATGCATCTTTGCTTGTCTTGTCACCCTGCTGCTTCGTGTCTGACGTCTGGTCCTGTCTCTTGTTGTCCGCTGACGCGTCTTCCCAGTCGGTGCCATCGGCATTCAGTTTGCGATCATAGATCGCGCCATCCTCGGTACGGATGACCAGGCGCGGCGGCTGATCTTCAGTCTTCGTCTGCTTGACGGCGGCTGTAAAGTTGGTGGCTTTGTTTGGCAGTTCAAGCTCGGTTGATTGCCCCCATGCTTGCTTCTCCAGGTCATATTTGATAAAGACCAGCCTCTGGCCGCCTCGTTGCAAGCGCACGAATAGGTAGACGGCTCGCTGGTCGGGGGCAAGCTGATATGGCACTGCACCAATGATATTCAGCACACCGCTGAGTTCCGGTACTTCCTCCCAGAACGTCTGCGCGTAGCCAGATGCGTCGCTGGAATCGTACGCGGACCAGTACACCTTCTGTGATGAAGTGTTGGCAAACGCGAACAGGTAAAAGAGTTCGCGGTAATCAGTCGCGGTTCGCGTGCGGCAACTGTCTCCCGTGTGCATGCGTGTGGTTGCCTGGCAGCATGCTCCTATGCTCAAGTGGCACACATCGTAGAAGTAGTCAGCGTAGTTGGCAGCTGCATCGCAGGCGCTCTGCGGATTGAGGCGAAGGTTGCCGCGCAGGTTGGTGGTGAGGTCGCGGAAGGCAGGTGTTTGCCAGGTGCGTAAGTCCGGCTGCAACAGGTTTTCCGGGTAGAGAAAGACCAGGAGAGCCGTGCGCCAGGTTGCATAGGAACCAAGCCATGGCCATTCCTCGTCAAAATGGTCTGCGTAGAGTACAAGGTTGGGATAAGTGTCGTGCAGGCGGTTGATACGTAGTGCAGTGAGTAAGTTTTGCATGCTCTCAATGGCCTGGGCAATACGCGTGGTCTGTAGGCATCCATTGGCGAGAGCGTCGATGAATAGATGATCGGTAATCCATTTCGCCTTGGCCTGCAGCGTCTTTCCCTCTGCTTGAACCAACATAATCAGCGCATCTCGCAGTTTCGGCAGTGCAGCTTCCTCAACTGCGTCCACCGCTGCATAAAGAGCATCTCTGGTCGCCTGCACCTGATCTATGCGTGACTGCAACGTCTGCTGCCAATCGCGTCGTGCATCTGCTGACGCTCTCCAGGACGGTAGTGGCAGGGGTTCAGGCGGCGGAAAGATCGTGGGTAGTGGAGGAATCGTGAAGAAATCGGGCCCAAGGAAGATGCTCCGTTCCTGTTCTTGCTGTCGCCACTGCGCGAACACCTGCAGCTTCTTCGCCTGTACGAGAATAGCATACACATCGTCCCACTCTGAATCCAGCAGGGGAGCATTATTGGCGAGAAGCGTACGGATGTCCCAGAGGTAGGAAAAGGCTTCATTGCTCAGATTGAGCTGGCGCAGACGTGCCTCAATGGTGTTCCCCTGCGCGCGTTGCGTGGCCAGTGCTGCCAGGTCCATCACCGATATACCAAGCGAGCTTGCAATGATAGTGTCCAGCGCAGTCAATGCTGGTGATGAAGAGGAATCGGTGACACTGGGGATAGCGGGAGTGTGAGGGAGAGGGGGAACGACAGGGGCGGGGGATGCGGGAAGGGTGGGAAACGTGGCAGAGAGTACCTCATTCTTGAGGCTGGTCATCTGCCCATCTATCCAGTTTCTTCGTTCTTGCCAGAGTTGAAAGGCCGGATCATCGACCGTTGGCTGCCTCAGGTCGCCCGGACCAATCAGGTCTGGATCAATGAAAGGGTTCCTGGCGCTGGTCGGGTCGGTTGACCAGTCCTCTTGCTTCCACAGGACGCGCAGATGCTCCAGTCGCCAGGTCAGCAGTTCAGGCTGTGTACCGGTGACGAGCGGATTACGGGTTGTGTCAACTAGGCCAAACAGTCGCTCCAACACCTGTTCCGTCAGCGCGGAAGGAGAAGTGGCCGCTGCTGACGAGTCGAGGAACAGGGCATCCAGGTGGTCGGGGCGCGTCGTGTCAAGATCGATGCCCAGGCGCTCTGCTAGCGCCGCTCGCTTCGTTCCATCGGCATGGCGAGCCAGGCGAATCTCCTCGTAGGAGGTGCCAAACTGCTCCAGGAGCGCGGTATAGGCAGCAATCAGATATTGCTTAGTTGTTTGTTCGAGCGTGCTCTGCTGGCCAGGTGAAAGCGTTGCCTGGGTCGTATTGAGGCTGTTGCGCAAGACCTCGACGCAGAGGCGGACCTGCCGGACCTGCGTCTCTACCGCGTCGCACGAGGAGGGAAGGTCACGGAATGGTTGATGGAACGTTTGCGCGAGGAATTGCAGCGTGAGGGCATCCTGCCCGTTTTTAA
>WNGJ01010496.1_pt1 | contig 12041 bp, 6 predicted proteins | sample 5400611 | NCBI WGS metagenome assembly WNGJ01 (sample SAMN13153375, study PRJNA577476) | soil metagenome | isolation source: 40 cm soil or saprolite under Garry oak tree replicate 1 | place: USA:California | collected 2016-06-15 | reverse complement strand
GGCCCTAAAGGGCCGGCCTTGACTTGATCTGCGCGCGCCATCCTGCACAGCCCGCGGTCGGGACGAAGAGGTGGCCGCAGTCGAACAAAAAGGTGCCTGCTCATCCTTGACACACACATTCCCCATGTGAGCAATCCAGACCTTTCGCGCGTGGAGGTATGGATTGCTGCGCGGAGCCTGTCATCGGGCGCGCAATGATGGCATTTTTGACGCCGCCATCTTCCGCGGCTGCGCTGCGACCGACATCGTAAACCCCTCATAGCCCTTCGCAGCGACGTCGTTGCAGATCTGCCGATACGGGCCGACACCGCCGATATAGGGCATGAAAATCTGCGGCTTGCCGGGGATGTTGGCGCCCATGTACCAGGAATTGGCCTGCGGATAGAGCGTGGTATGCGCGACCTCGTTGACGTGCGCCACCCATTTGTCTTCGGCGTCCGGCTTGGCTTCCATGGTATCGAGGCCGCGGTCGCGCATCCAGGCGATGCAGCCGGTGATCCAGTCGACATGCTGCTCGATCGAGACGATCATGTTGCTCAGCACCGACGGACTGCCGGGACCCGTGATAATGAACAGATTGGGAAAACCCGCGCTCATCAGGCCGAGATAGGTTTTTGGGCCTTCGGCCCATTTCTGGTTCAGCATCTGGCCGTTGCGGCCGCGAATATCGATTTTTGCAACGGAACCCGTCATGGCGTCGAAGCCGGTCGCCAATACCAACGCATCGACGTCATAGTCTTTTCCGCCGGTGCGCACGGCGTTCGGCAAGATCTCCTCGATCGGATTGGTGCGGATATCGACCAGGGTCACGTTCGGGCGGTTGAAGGTGGCAAAATAATCCGAATCGATGCAGATGCGCTTCGACCCGATCGGATGATTGTTCGGCTGCAGCAGCTTTGCGGTCTGCGGGTCCCTGACGATCTCGGCGATCTTTTCGCGGACGAAATCGGCGGCGGTGTCGTTGGCCGCCTTGTCGAGCGCGAGATTGTTATAGACCGACATGAAAGTGAGGCCGCCGCGGCTCCAGCGCGCCTCGTATTTCGAGCGGCGCTCGTGGTCGCCGTCATCGAGCGCGCCCTTGTCGGGTACCTCGGTGTAAATCCCGTTGCGCGACTCTTCACGGGCAAAGCGCCTGATCTCGGGATATTTCGCGCGAAACGCTTCGCGTTCCTCCGATGTCAGCGCGGCATTGCGGGCCGGTATGGAAAAATTCGCGGTGCGCTGAAACACCGTGAGGTGGCCGGCCTGCTCGGCGATAATGGGCACCGACTGAATGCCTGATGATCCAGTGCCAATCACGCCGACGCGCAGGCCGGTGAAATCGACCGGCTGATGCGGCCAATGGCCGGTGTGATAGACCTTGCCCTTGAAACTCTTCAGTCCCTTGATATCGGGCACCCGCGCATTCGACAGGCAGCCGGTGGCGAGCACGACATGTTTTGTCGTGACGATGTTGCCGCTGGAGATGGCGACCTGCCATGAGTTGGTGGCCTCGTCATAATCGGCTCGATCGACGCGGGTGCTAAGCTGGATATCGCTGCGGAGATCAAACCGGTCGGCGACATGATTGGCGTATTTCAGAATCTCGGGCTGCGGCGCGTAGCGCTCGCTCCAGTTCCATTCCTGCTGCAGTTCATCGGAGAACGAATAGGAATATTGCATGCTCTCGACGTCGCAGCGGGCACCGGGATAGCGGTTCCAATACCAGGTGCCGCCGACATCGCCGCCCTGCTCGTAGACGCGGACCGACAGTCCCTGCCCGCGCAGCCTGTGCAGCATGTACATTCCGGCAAAACCCGCACCGACCACGACGACATCGTAGCGCTCATGGCCTGCCGTGTGGCGCTTGCCGGAACCGGATTGCAAGGCGGACATCTGTTCGCACTCCCCTTGGGATTCTTCTTGTATAGGCCAGCAGCATTCTACCCGTGGCGCCAAAGCGCAAGAGACAAAACGGTCGGTCCCGGGTTGCATATTTTGCTACACGGAATGCGCCAAGCACAGTCGTCATACCCTGAAAGCGGGTATCCAGTAATCGCCGACGTACGATAGAACGCAAACAGCACGGCGTACTGGATCATCCGCTTTCGCGGATGATGACATCCGAAACCTGCATCAGCATCTCCCGCTTGGCATGCACACCCATGATGCGCCATGCTGGGAATTGAATTTCCGCTGCTCGCCTTCAGCCATTGCCGTGACGTGGTTGCGGCGGTCAGCCGCGCCGGAGGCTTTGGCGTGCTCGGCGCCACCTCGCATTCGCCTGAATCGATCGAGCAGGAATTGAAATGGATCGACAACCACGTCGACGGCAAGCCCTACGGGCTCGACGTATTGATCCCGGAAAATATCTCGACGGCGGGCGAGAAAGACGTCACCTGGAAAAGCCTGGAGGCGCGGGTGTCGCCCGAGCATCGCGCCTTCACCAAAAACCTCCTGAAGAAATACGGCATCGAGCTGACCACGACTGATGTCGCCGACAATCAGCCGCAGCCGTTCGACGGGCAGCGCGCGCTGGAAGTGCTCGAGGCCTCGTTCCGGCACCCGATCCGCCTGATCGCCAACGCGCTGGGCGTGCCGCCGAAAGCAATGATCGAGATGGGCAAGCAACATAACGTGCCGGTCGCAGCGCTGGTCGGCGCCAAGGAGCACGCGCTGCGCCAGGTCGCGGCCGGCGTCGATATTCTGGTGGTGCAAGGCACCGAGGCCGGCGGCCATTGCGGTGAGGTTTCCACCATGGTGCTGGTGCCCGAGGTGATCAAGGCCATCAAGCCGATCCGCGACGTGCCGGTGCTGGCGGCCGGCGGCATCATGACCGGGCGCCAGATGGCAGCGTGCATGGCGATGGGCGCCGCCGGCGCCTGGACCGGATCGGTGTGGCTGGCGACGGTTGAATCCGAGACCACCGAAATCTTCCGCGAAAAGATGATCGCGGCCTCCTCGCGCGACGCGGTTCGCTCGAAAGGCCGCACCGGGAAACCGGCACGACAGTTGCGTTCGGTCTGGACCGACGCCTGGGATCGCAGCCCCGACAGCCCGGGTACGCTGCCGATGCCGCTGCAAAGCATTCTCAGCCGCGACGCCTTCAACTCGATCGATCGCGCCGCGGCATCCGGCAACGCGCAGGCGCGCGACCTCGTCAGCTATTTTGTCGGGCAAGGCGTCGGACTGATCGACAGCGTGAAATCCGCCAGCGCCGTGGTCCAGGAATTCAAGGAAGATTTTGTCGAGGCGGTGGAGCATATGAACGCGCTGGTGGCGGAGTAGTTGGAGCCCTCGCCGTCGCGAACTAGTTTCCGTCATTGCGAGGAGCGTTAGCGACGCAATCCAGACTTGCTTCGCCGCTAGATGGATTGCTTCGCGGAGCCTGTCATCGGGCGGCGCGTTTGCGCCGACCCGTTGGCTCGCAATGACGGAGTAAATGCACCTACTGCGTTGACTGGCTAAAAGGCGAAACAAGAAAGCAACAAGAAACAATGTCGTACACAACCTCCCCCGTCGCCGAAGACCGCATCCCCGTCATCGTCGGCGTCGGTGAAATCGTCGATCGTCCGAAGGAAATCACGGAGGGCCTCGAGCCCCTCATTTTGCTGGAACAGGCGCTGAAGCGGGCCGAAGCGGACAGCGGCTGCAAACTGCTGGGCGAGATCGGGTCGCTCGACATCGTCAATTTCCTGAGCTGGCGCTACCAGGACCCAGCGCGGCAATTGTCCGAGCGCCTCGGCATCACACCGGCGCACGCCTATTACGGCCCGGTCGGCGGCGAAAGCCCGATCCGCTATCTGCACGAGGCAGCGCAGCGCATCGCGCGCGGCGAATGCAGCGTCGCCGCGGTTTGCGGCGCCGAGGCGCAATCGACCGCGACCAAAGCCGAGCGCGCCAAAATCGAGCTGCCATGGACGCCGTTCGCGCATGATGTGCCGGAGCCGAAACGCGGCGCCGCGTTCCAGAAGCCGATGGCGGTGAAGCTTGGCGTCTTCAGGCCGATCACGGTTTATCCGCTCTATGAGACCGCGACCTCGGCACATTGGGGCCAGACCCCGCGCGAGGCGCTGGCGGAATCCGGCGCGCTATGGTCGACCTATGCGGCCGTCGCCGCACAAAATCCCAATGCCTGGCTGAAGAAACACTTCACGTCCGAGGAGATCACCACGCCGACGCCGGACAACCGGCTGATCGCCTGGCCCTACACCAAACTGATGGTGGCCAATCCGGCCGTCAATATGGGCGGCGCGATCCTGATGACCAGCCTGGCCAAGGCTCGCGCTGCCGGGATTGGCGAGGATCGTCTGATTCACCTCTGGGGCGGCGCTTCGGCCGAGGAGCCGCGGGATTATCTCGTCCGCGACCAGTTTTACGAGAGCCATCCGCAGAACGCTGTGCTCAAGGCGGTGATGGATCTCGCCGGCGGCGACGGTCGAACGTTCGACGCGATCGAGCTCTATAGTTGCTTTCCCTGCGTCCCGAAGATGGCACGGCGGACGCTGGGCCTCGGCACTGAGGTGCAACCGACCGTGACCGGCGGGCTGACATTCTTCGGCGCGCCGCTCAATAGCTACATGACGCATGCGGCCTGCGCGATGGTGCGCAAGCTGCGCAATGGCGCGAAACTCGGCCTGCTCTACGGCCAGGGTGGATTCGTGACAAAACATCATGGGCTGGTGCTGTCGCGACAGGCGCCGCAGGAGGCGCTGGCGCAGGACTCCAGCGTGCAGGCGGAAGCCGACCGCCATCGAGGTCCGGTGCCGGAGTTTGTCACCGAAGCCAGTGGCAAGGGCGCGGTCGAAAGTTTCACGGTGATCTATGGCCGCGGCGGCGAGGTCGAGCATGGCGTGGTGATGCTGCGGACGCAAGCCAATGCGCGCGCGCTGGCGCGGGTGCCCGCGCAGGACGGCGCGACGCTGGCGCACCTCTTGAACATGGACCGCACGCCGGTGGGATCGATTGGCGATATCGTTGACGCGGATGATGGCATGCTGGAGTGGCGGCACCCGTAGATCCTATGGGGTGGCAGGTGGTCAGGAGGTAAGTTGAGTTTATGACCACCAACTCACCCTGAGGATCTACGCACGCTGTCATACCCGCGAAGGCGGTCCAGTAATCGCAAGCGCCTGAGTTTGAATACGTCCGCCGCGGCGTACTGGATCGTCCGGTCAAGCCGAACGATGACAGCAGAAATTGCGATCCGCTCCCGACTCCTATTCCCCGCTCTTTGCGTGGCGAGATTAAAGGCCGCCCCTACCCCTTCACGTCCTGCTTCTCCGAAGCCGTCGCGGGCTTGGCGCCCTTGGCGCCGGCGACGCGGACCTGATCGCCGTCGGCGATGCCGTCGGGCGGCGCGACGATGACGCGGTCGTCCGGCGAGATACCGGACGCCAGTTCGATATCCTTGCCGAGGTCGCGGGCGATGGTGACGATCTTGAACAGCACCTTGTCGTCAGCGCCGACGGTCGCGACCCGCAAACCGCTCTGGTTGAAAATGAGCGCGCTCGCCGGAATATGCAGCGGCACCGCATCGCGCGCCAGGCTCATGCGCACATTGGCATAGCCGCCCGGCATCAACTCGCCGCCGGCATTGTCGAGCGCAAGCTGCATCCGCGTCGTGCCGGAGCCGACATCGACCGATTGCGAGGAGGCCTCGACCGTCGCCGCGAACGTCCGGTTCGGATATTCCGGCATCGAGATCACCGCCTTGGCGCCGATCTTGACCGCGGGAACGTAGCTTTGCGGGATGTTGACATAGACCCGCAGCTTCGTGATGTCGGAAACCACGAACATCGCAGGCCCGGCGCCGCCGCCGGCGTTGATCAGGGCGCCGACGTCGGTATCGCGCGCGGTGACCACGCCGTCGAACGGCACGGTGATCTTCTTGTAGCCGGCCAGGGCCTCCAGGCGTTCGACATTGGCCTGGCCGGAATTCACCGCGGCCTTCTTATTGGAGAGGTCGGCGGTGCGCTCGTCGATTTCCTGCATTGAGACGAAGTTCGAGGCGATCAGCGATTTGCGGCGGGTCAGCGTGGCTTCAGACAATTTCGCGCTGGCCTGCTGGCTGGCGAGATCGGCGCGCGCCTGCAGCAATTGCTGGTCGAGGTCCGGCGCCTCGATCTCGGCGATCACCTGCCCGGCCTTGACCTGCGCGCCGATATCGGCGCTCCAGCTTTTCAAGTAGCCGCTGACGCGGGCAAAGATCGGCGCACGATAATAGGCCTCGAGCCGGCCCGGCAGATCGATGGTGGCGTTGAGCACTTTAGCGTCGGGCAGCACCACGGCGACGGTCGGGATCGCCTGGTTCTCGGTCCATTCCCGCAGCTTGACGCCGGAATCCTCGCGTGCCCGGATGCCGGTCACCACCACCAGCAGCGCCGCGATCACCGCCACGATCCCAAAGGTGCCCAGCTTCCGGCGAGAGACCGGTGGGCTCGGTTCAGTGGGCATGCGGCATCTCCGGTAAGGCGGCGGCTTTGGCGCCTTGTTTCTTGTGTACCATACTAAAAACCACGGGAACAAACATCAGGGTAGCCACAGTGGCGAAGATCAGCCCCCCGACCACCGCACGGCCGAGCGGCGCGTTTTGCTCGCCGCCCTCGCCAAGGCCGAGCGCCATCGGCGCCATGCCGATGATCATCGCCAGCGCCGTCATCAGCACCGGGCGAAACCGCACGAACCCGGCCTCGATGGCTGCCGCAATCGGATCGCCCAGTTCGTCATAGCGATCGCGCGCAAAACTGATCACCAACACGCTGTTGGCGGTCGCGACGCCCATGCACATGATGGCGCCGGTCAGCGCCGGCACCGACAGCGTGGTTTTCGTGGTGAACAGCATCCAGACGATGCCGGCCAGCGCCGAAGGCAGCGCCGTGACGATCACGAACGGATCGGACCAGGACTGGAAGTTCACCACGATCAGCAGATAGATCAGCACCACCGCGGCCAACAATCCGAACAGCAGCCCGGAAAACGCGCTGTTCATGGTCTGCACCTGGCCGAGCAGCACCACCGATGAGCCCTTCGGCACGTCCTTGGCGGTGTCCGCGATCGCGGTCTTGACGTCGGCTGCGACCGCGCCGAGATCGCGGCCCTGCGGCGTCGCATAGATCTGCACCATCGGCTGGATGTCGTATTGCGAGACTACCGCGCTCGAGGTCGATCGCTTGATGTCGGCGATGCCGCCGAGGATCGGCGGCGAGGCCGTGCTGCCCGCGGTAATCGGCAAGGTCTCGAGCGCGCTCAGCGAGTCGATCTTGTATTGCGGCGTCTGCATCACGATCGAATAGGACACGCCATTATCCGGATTGAGATAATAGGTCGGGGCAACCTGCGCGCTGCCCGCCAGATTGACGACCAGGCTGTTGGTGACGTCGCGCTCGGTCAACCCAACATATTGCGCGCGGGTGCGGTCGACATCGATATTGAAGGTCGGATTGTTGGGCGACTGCTGGATCCGCGCATCCGCGATGCCGGGTATCCGGCGAATCCGGCTCAGCAGTTGATTGGCATAGGCGAAATTCGCCGTCACATTGGCGCCGCGGACCTGCAGGTCGATCGGCGCCGGCGCGCCGAAATTGAGGATCTGGCTGACGATGTCGGCCGGCAGGAACGCAAATGTCAGGCCGGGAAAGGCGCGCGGCAGCTGTTCGCGCAGCGCCTGAACATATTCGTCGGTCGGCCGATGCCCCTCTTTCAGCTTGATCTGGATATCGCCGTCCTGCGGGCCGATCACGCCGGTGTTGTTATAGGTCATGTTGATGCCGCTGATCGGCATGCCGATGTTATCGGCGAGCGTTTCGATCTCGCCGGGCGGAATGATCTTGCGGATCGCCTTCTGCACATCGGCGAATTGATTGGCGCTTTCCTCGACGCGGGTACCGACCTGGGTGCGGACATGCATCAGGATCGAACCGGCATCGACCGAGGGAAAGAAGTTGCGGCCGAGGAACGGCACCAGCAGGAATGAAACCGCGATGAAGCAGAGGAAGCCGATCACGAAGATCGGCCGTCGCTGCATCGCCAGCGACAGCAAATCGCGGTAGCCGCCGCGCACGCGCTCGAACCGCGCCTCAAAACCGCGCTGGAATCGCACCAGCGGATTGCGCGACGGCGGAGGCCCCTCGCCTTCGGCATGATCCACATGCGGCCGCAGCAGATATTTCGCCATCGTCGGCACCAGCGTGCGCGACAGGATGAACGACCACATCATCGCGAACATCACGGCTTCCGCCATCGGCACGAACAGGAACCGCGCCACACCGGTCAGGAAGAACATCGGCACGAACACGATGCAGATGCAGAGCAGCGAGACGAAGGCCGGCGTCACGATCTGGTTGGCGCCGTCCATGATCGAGGTTTCGACGCCCTTGCCATGCTCCAGATGCCAGTTGATGTTCTCGATGGTGACGGTGGCGTCGTCGACCAGGATGCCGACCGCAAGCGCAAGACCGCTGAGCGTCATGATATTGAGGGTCTCGCCGATCGCCGACAGCATCACGATGGCGCCGAGCACCGAGAGCGGGATCGAGACGGCGATGATGACGGTCGACCGCCAGCTTCCCAGAAACAGCAGGATCATCACGCTGGTCAGCAACGCCGCGATGACGCCTTCATAGGCGACGCCGGTGATGGCGCCGCGGACGAACAGCGACTGATCGCCGATGAAGCCGATCTTGAGCGCATCGGGCAGCGAATCCTTGACCTCGATCACCTTCTGCTTGATGCCGGCGATGATATCCAGCGTCGAGATCGACCCGGCCTTCAGCACCATCATCAGCACCGAACGATTGCCGTCGACGTGAACGATATTGGTCTGCGGCGGGTTGCCGTCGCGCACGCTGGCGACATCGCTGATGTAGACCATGGCGCCGTTGACGGTCTTGATCGGCAGGCCGCCGAGCTCTTCCATCTTGAGCGGCGAGTTGTTGAGTTGGATGTTGTATTCGAAACTTCCGATCTTCTGGGTGCCGACCGGGGTGATCAGATTTTGTGCAGCCAGCGCGTTGGCGACGTCCTGGCCGGACAAACCACGCGACTGCAGCGCCTGCGGATTGAGATCGATCTGGACTTGACGCTGCTTGCCGCCGAACGGATACGGAATCGCGGCGCCGGGCACGGTGACCAGCGGGGTTCGCAGCTGGTTGATGCCGATGTCGGCGAGATTTTGCTCGGTCAGGCCCTCGCCGGAGAGCGCGACCTGGATGATCGGCACGGTCGAGGCGCTGTAGTTGAGGATCAGCGGCGGCGTGGCGCCGGGCGGCATCTGCTTGAGCAGCGTCTGCGAAATCGCGGTAACCTGGGCGTTGGCGGTACGGATATCGACGTTGGGCTGGAAGAAGATCTTGACGATGCCGAAGCCGTTATAGGAATTCGCGACGATATGCTCAATGTCGTTGACCGTCGTCGTCAGCGCCCGCTGGAACGGCGTGGTGATGCGCCCGGCCATCTGATCCGGCGGCAGGCCGGTGTATTGCCAGACCACGCCGATCACGGGAATCCGGATCTCGGGAAAGATGTCGGTCGGCGTGCGCAGCGCGGCCAGCGGTCCGATGATCAGCAGGAGCAGCGCCAGCACGACGAAGGTATACGGCCGGCTCAGCGCGATACGGACCAGAGCAATCATAAAGCGGGCATTCCTGGGCCCCCGCCGAAGAACGGGGATTGGCGCGGTCAAGGATCAATGCGTTCGCATTGACTTAACCGAAACGGAGCCAAAAAGACAACATCCGTGGGCGCCGCCAGCCTTCACATCCCTGGCACCCGTCCGCGGGCCCTACCGCCGACGGAACCGACGCCGTGGGCGCGTCAGGCCGCCCGGACCGAATTGAGGAACTTGCCGACTTCGAGCTTGAGCCGGTTGCTGTCGCCGGACAGCGACTGTGCCGCCGAGAGAACCTGCGAGGAGGCCGAGCCGGTCTCACTGGCGCCGCGCTGGACGTCGGTGATGTTGGAGGAGACTTGCTGGGTTCCTTGCGCGGCTTGCTGGACGTTGCGGGAGATCTCTTGGGTCGCCGCGCCCTGCTCTTCCACGGCAGCCGCGATGGTCGACGCAATCTCGGACAATTTTTCGATGGTGCCGCTGATCTCCTTGATGGCGTTCACCGAATCCTGGGTCGCGGCCTGGATGCCGGTGATCTGCTGGCCGATTTCGCCGGTGGCTTTCGCGGTCTGCTCGGCCAGCGCCTTGACTTCGGACGCCACGACCGCAAAGCCGCGGCCGGCTTCACCCGCGCGTGCCGCCTCGATAGTGGCGTTCAGGGCCAGCAGGTTGGTCTGACCCGCGATGGTGTTGATCAGTTCAACGACATCCCCGATCCGGGCCGCCGCCTTCGACAGTTCGCCGACGCGTTCATTGGTCTTGCGGGCCTGGTCGACCGCCTCGCCGGCCATTCTCGCCGAGTCCTGTACCCGACGGCTGATCTCGTTGACCGACGACGACATCTCTTCGGTGGCGGAGGCCACCGACTGGACATTCGTGGAGGCTTCCTCGGACGCCGCCGCTACCACCGTGCTGAGTGCCTGCGCACGCTCCGCGGTCGAAGTGAGTGTACTGGCGGAGGCTTCAAGTTCGGTCGAGGCCGATGATACTGTTTCAATGATTTCTCCGACCGCACCCTCGAAATCATCGGCCATCTTGATCATGTCCGCCTTGCGTTGTTCGGCGTTGCGCTTTTCGGCCGCCTGCTGGTCTGCCCGCATCCGTTCGACTTCGAGCCCGTTCTTCTTGAAGACTTCCACCGTACGAGCCATGTCGCCCAGTTCATCGCGGCGTTCAACACCGGGAACGTCGGCCTTCAGATCGTTGCGAGCAAAGGCCTCCATAACGGTCTTCAGCAAATTAACCGGTTTAACAATTCCAAACTGACCAATGACGAAGCCGGCCAATACGCCAAGGAGAATGCCGACGGCAGAAACAATCATCAGTTGGCGCGATGTCGCTTGATATTCATCCGCGGCCTGTTTGGCGAAATAATTGACGCGATTGTTCAGCTCTTCCGCGGCGGCACGCATTTCCGCGCGCAATTTCGTCGCGACGGCCTGGCTGGTCATGGCCGAAGCACGCAAACGCTCGATTTGCTCGGTCAACTGAACGTCTTTCGCCTCGTTGGCCAGACGCAACGTATTTTCCAGGCCCTTCTCGTAGGCAGCCATTGTATCCCTGATGGCGGGCAGCATCGATTTGATTTTTTCGTCTCGCGTTTTGCTCACAACATCAAATCGCTCGTGGAACAACTTCGTCTGCTCATCAACGATCTTGCGCACGACCGCGCGATTTTCCGGGCGCGGGTCGAGCGCAACCTGGAATTCGGCGCTCCCAAGCGTCATCAAGCTCGTACTGGCCCGCGCCGCCTCAAGTGCACGTTTAGCCGACGAGCTCATGGTTTCGGCATCTTCATTCATCGAACTCATGGCATGAATGCCAAGCCAGCTCGTACCGGCGGCCACGCCGGCAAGGAGCAAGATGACCGCAAGGATCTTGGTGATAATCTTGACGCGTCCCAGCAATGACATTGAAGACCTTTCGAATCGGCCAGACCGAAGTGAAACTTTCCGGCATATGAACCTGTGCGTGCTGACCTTCGGTTAACGGCCTTCCGTAGGACTACGGAAGACAACGCCAAAGGCGACCGACAAATGAGGTCGGCGGAGTGATCAACGCATCAGCTTGATTGCGCCGACACAGATTCCGCTCCGCGGCGATTGCCGGATTCAGCGCCGGCAGCGTCGTGCGACGAACAAGATGATCTTGATGGATCGCCCATCGTCGCCGCTTTTACTGGCACGCGCCTTTCAAAAAAATAATAATCGAGCGCACCGACTCCGGGTATGTCGGAGCCGCCCTTCTTTATCAGGATCAGGCTATCAGGCCGCCCGGACCGAATTGAGGAACTTGCCGACTTCGAGCTTGAGCCGGTTGCTGTCGCCGGACAGCGACTGTGCCGCCGAGAGAACCTGCGAGGAGGCCGATCCGGTCTCGCCGGCGCCGCGCTGCACGTCGGTGATGTTGGACGACACCTGTTGCGTGCCGCGAGCCGCCTGCTGCACGTTGCGGG
>WNGJ01014496.1_pt1 | contig 12043 bp, 17 predicted proteins | sample 5400611 | NCBI WGS metagenome assembly WNGJ01 (sample SAMN13153375, study PRJNA577476) | soil metagenome | isolation source: 40 cm soil or saprolite under Garry oak tree replicate 1 | place: USA:California | collected 2016-06-15 | reverse complement strand
TTGGCGTATTTTTTGTTGCGCTTGCGGAAGTGCTCCATGTGTTCGGGGCAGCAGCGGCGCTTCTTTCCGTTTACGACCTGCACTTTCTTGGGGCAGGGGCCGTCAGCGTCTCGGTACAGGCAAATCCCGTCCTTGATCCGCTGGCCCTTGTCGTAGTCCGGTTTCGCTTTCTTCGCCTTGGCGATCGCCTTCGGAGCCTTCCCCGTGTGGGGCTTACCCGTTAGCCCGGCGTTCACTTTGTCGAGGTTTGCTTGGGTCGCCGCCGCCATCGCCGGGGTTTCAGTGGCGACCGGCTCTGCCGGGACTTCAACTTCCCGTCCGTGTTCGAGGACCGTGGTTACGCCACGCATCTGCTCGGCTCGCATTACACGAATCGCTTGGCCACGTGACACGCCGCGTTCCTCTTGGATGAGCTTGATTCTCGCCTGCTCGTCTTCAGTCCAACCTGTGTTCGCCTTTAGGGTCTTTTCCATCACTTGCGTCCTGCCGGGGCTACCGGCGTTGTCTTCAAACTTTTTGCGCGCACTAAAAATATCCACTTTTTGCTGACCGTGATTCGGTGCGTCGTCTCCACGGCAATCTCAACTGGCTCCGGCGTCTTCATCGCGTGCCCCACACTACGGAATTCATTTGCATATCCCCTCCCGGTCCGAATGAGGGCTGCCCTTTCTCTGGCCGCCCTTTGGAGTTCTAACTTGTTCTCCATATTTCACAGTTTGTTATCTGTTTATCAAAGCGACAATAGTACTGGCGTACTGATTTTGTCACCAGTACTAGCTAGATATCATTGGGAATGTGGTGGTTTTTACGCGGCGGGGATTACGCGGCTACTGCGGCGTTCTTCGGTCTACCGCTGCCCGGTCGTACCCGTGAAACGTGGCCTGGCCTGAACATGCTGAATTCGCCTTTAACCCGGCCTTTGAATCTCTCGGTCTGCTTCGCACGCTCGGTCATTTGACCGCAGCCACACACGCAGAGACCCGTGGGGTTCGGGATAAATACGGGCTGCTTCGCGGGCTTCTTGGGTAGGTACTTCGCAAGGTGTTTCTGTTTCGCGGCTTCGTCAGCAAGGACGCGCTTTGGGAATCTGCACGTTCCTGCCGCCAACCGCTTTGCCATGTAATGCATGCGAGCCAACATCACCCGAACATTCTGCGGCGTGCAGTGCATCTCCTCTGCCACAACGGTGCTCTCTAAGTTTTGACGAGTACAACGCAACAGAATGCCGAGATAGAAATGTGAAAGCCCCCCTGCCTGCCGGGCTGAAAAGATACTGCGCGCCTCTTCATTGGTCGGGTGTTTAGGGCGCGCATGAAACTTCTCCCAGTGTCTATGTGCTTTTACCATCATCCGCTCTGACTGACACTCAAACAGCTTGTCAGCGAACCGAATGTTCTCAAGCGTGGGATGAATGCGAACGTATAGCCGCTTACTGAGCATCGCTGCCAGAACTTCTCGAACGGTCGCGTCGTTGTGCGCCCATGAATAGTCGTTGCGGTGATGGACGCCCGCAGTCATCCTGTGCGTGTGCATGCGCTCGTAGTCGGCGTACGCAATACCGTCTCCATCGCGTCTAGCTGCCGTGGGTCTTAGTTTGCGATTGAATTGAATAAGGTCAAATGAAAGACCGGAGAGCGGAGGTTTGGGTGGCAGAACTTGAATGTTCATGAAATCCATTTCTCTGTTACAGAAAACAAAAGAGCGGAGCCGAAGCCCCGCCCTCTTAGGTCGCATGAGATGGTTTAGGTCTTAGCCGTTGATTTCGCGGAAGACGCGGGTCAGTCTGGCATAGCGGTCTTCGGGCGGCGTGGGGGTATGAAATTCTGACGAGCGTTTGCGAGCCATGGCGTCAGTGTCTTCGTAGGCGGGATAAGTAACCACGCTCACGTCTGACAGTTCACTGATATTTCGAAGCGTTCGGATAACGCATTTCTTACCATCATCGTCCACGCCGTTCTCATCCCATGACTGGTCTTCCTTGGTCACAGAAAAGCTGAACGAGCATTGTGAAATATCTCCTCGTCGGACGGCCACATAGTAGTCACGCGCGTATTGGGTGTCGGGTAGTTCGCAGCGGAACCGTAGGCCAACGGAATCCTCTTCCAGTTTCAGCGTCCCCGATGTGGTGCGCCCAAGAATCAGGCTTGCGTCGTGGTTCACAAGACAGCGAACATCCTGTCGCTGGCTGACGGCCATGCGGAAGGCACCGGGCGCAATTTTCTCTTTGAAGCCGCCAACGTCATTGCTTAGGCGGCTGTATTTCGCCGCGTATCCCGAGACGACCCGGGCCTTACCTTGCTCTTCGGCGCGTAGCTCTGCGGCGTCGTTGATGCGAAGCTCTTTGTTTTTTCCCACTTGAAACTCCTGCTCGTTGCGGTTTGTGTTGCTCGTTGCGTTCCCACTCGTAATCTTTTTGCTTACCCCAACCGTCCGGTATGCGGACGTGCTTCAACTCATCTCTTGTCACTGCAAAACTTCTTTCTAGAATTTCAAGGAACGCAGGGGAGCCGCGCCAACGTCTAACCCTGCGTCCCAGTTCTGTGTTCGGCACGTGCCTGTAGAAGTGGGCATGTCCAGCTAGCAGGTCGTAGTAGTCCGAGCCGCTGGAAACACAGAAACTCTGTTTATCTCGTTTCATGCTGCGGCTTGTAATTGACGCCGCTTGCTCGCGTGACCATCGCCCTGAATTCAGACAGCACAGCAGCGGGAACAAACTCGCCCACGCCGCAGCACTGCCAACTTGATTTCTCCGTCGGATTGGGAATCCCCGCACGGCTCCCACATGAACAGGAAACGTCGATGAAATATGCAGGAGAAGAAAATTCGGGAGATTCAGGGTGCTGCCTAAACCGGGAAACACACACGGTCCAAGTGAGCACGGCTCTTGGCGTTGTTTTGGGGAGGTCCGGAAGGATTTCGACAAAGCCGAGCTTCGCCATCAAGCCGAATTCGGCGCTACTATCAACTGACTGAATTTCTCCGGCGTGGGGACCGGAAAGGACTTTGATTTTCATTTTGTTCTCCTAACTACGAACTACGAAAGAACTTCTTCACTTTGAATGTGGCGTGTTACGACGTTTCCCGAGCTTGTTGAAGGCTCTGGTCGCCGCGTCGTCGCGCTTTTTCAGCCAGCGAGCGGTAGCCAGTTGCGCCTTGATTTCCCTTAGGCGCTGCTTGACAGACGACAGGCTCCAAGGTGTCAAGGCTTCGTGACTCACAGTGGCTCCGGTGGTTCTTCATGGCGCTTCGGAAGCACGAGCACGGGGCTGGGCGCGCTGTTAAGGAAATCCTCTATCGAGTCGCCTTCCGTGGCCTTCGGCTTCGGCAATCGCACCTTGTCCTTATCCACGGGAGACAGCCCCAAAGTTTTCACGAGCGCGAGCAGTTGGCGTTCGCATCCGGTCGCGATGTCAAGGCACGGGTTCTTCACTCGCTTGTCGTGCGGCGCACCATTTGAATCCAGCACAGTGACCGTGACCATCAACCCATACTTCGCAAGCTCGCCTTTTGCATCAAGCCACCGAGCGTAAACTTCGGCATAGACCGCGAGCGCCGATTCATGCTCAAGCAGCTTGCAGGCTCTCTTGTAGGCCGAGCGAGCAGCAGGGCAGAGATGGCTCAGGAATCGCGGGCGACCGGCCTTGAAGTCGCTACCTGAAATCGTGCGACCAACTTGCGACTGGGTGCCTTCGAGATGATGTTCTTGTGCGGTTTTAGCCCGTGGCATTTGAGACCTCATGCGAGGTTTTGTGTGTTACATGATTTTGGCGTGGCCGGTAGGCACGACGGTTTGCCATTTGCTCTTTCGCCGTCGCCCATCGCACGTTCCCTGATTCGTAGTGGCCATCGTTGTTCGGGAAGCGGTCTAGCGAGTGCTTTGGGCTGGGCTTCAAGCCAAGCTCCAGCATGAACAGTTCGAAACTCTCAAACAGAAACTTGATGCCACGCCCACCGTAATCAGGCCACGCGGGATGCTTGGGATTCATACATCGCTGCGCTGCGTTTCGAAAGGCCATGTATTCGGGCGTTCCTACGCGCCAAGATGGTGGTCGGTGGTATGCGTAGCTGTGGCCACGGACGAATTTGCCGCCAGGGTTGTGACCACGGATAAACCGCATGGGCTGACCTTTGACCATGTTCTTGGACCGGTCGGTATATACGGGGCTATCGTCGTAGGTTGTCCGCAGCCACATTCGCAGAGTTTTTGCATCGTGGGAATGTACCAGAAAGATACTGGTAACTCAACGGGAATCAGGTGGGAAGCAGGCGGGAAGAATCACTCAATCACGTATAAAAATAAGTTTTTGCACCTCAAAAGCATCACAGATGTGCGCAACAAACTTCGCGGCGGTCGTCGGCATCGAGTCGAAACGAATTTCACTACCCCCTACCCCTCATCATTTCTAGGCCACAGTCGGCATGGAGCTTACACAGTGAGTTTCCTCGACTGCTCGGCTACCTGCTCACGCTACAGGCTAGGTGTCGCGCTGTAGCCTACAGGCTTCGCGATGGCGTGGCGTTCGCCGGGGTTTGGCGTGGGTTTGTACCGGGTAGAGGTAGGTTTCGGCGTACAGCGACGATTAGCCTGTTGCTCTTTCGCTGTGGCCCATCGCACGTTTCCCGGCTCGTAGTGGCCGTCATTGTTTGGGAAGCGGTCAAGAGAGTGCTGTGGGCTTGGGCGATTCCCGAGCACGAACATGAACTGCTCAAAGCTCTCGAACAGGAACTTGATGCCCCGCCCGCCGTAGTTCTTCCAGTTCGGGTTGTTTGGGTCTGTGCAGCGCCGACGGGCTTGAAGGTAGGCTGCATACTCCGCAGTGCTTGACATTCCATGCCCACGATAATGAAGCTTTCGATGAAAGCATCTCCCGCTATGGCCTCTGACAAATCGTATGGGTTGACCTTTGACGTGACCACAGGAGCGCTTAGTCTTTGTGGCTATCGGCGCGGGTTCACCGCAACCACATTCGCAAAGTTTGATTGACATGGCCGTCCTGTTTACCATGACGCCATTAGAATCTCAACGCTTACTCTGGCCGTGGTTCGTACGCTTTGGCCATCTCTTGGAGAGTGCCTTCGCCGCCCTGAATGCCTTTGCTGACGCCTTCGTACAATCCGGGCAGTTTCGCTAGCGAGCTTTGTGGCACTGGCGCGTTAGGCGAAAATACCTTCGCGTCCAGGCTTGCCTGCGTGACTGGGACTTCTTTTTGTTTGCTCATGGTTTCTCTTTTCTGTGTTTGATTTGGAACTACGAAACTGGGTCGTATCTCAGCGAGCGCGGGGCTGCCGGGACTCTTGCGGGAATCGGCGTTGAAGGTTGGCATGCTGCGCCTATGATTTGTTGAATCAGTGGCACGTCGAATTTCAATCGCCAGAGCAGTTCGTGAATGGCTTCATAGCTCATGCCAGCAGCCACTTGCGCCTGAATTGGCGGAACGAACTGTCTGAACAATAGCGAAATCAGGTCAATTTGTTCCGAGGGAGTAAGATGCGTGGTTCCCTGAACTTCGACTACTCGTTCTGCTAACTTCTCCCAAGGCTGTTTGGCCATGTGATTCTCCTAACTTTCCTGTGCCTCTTCAAATCTGTAGTCGCCCGTGTTCTTGAACGTCCGCTTGTAGTCGCGGTTTCCAACGCGGTCCTTCGTTTTACCTGTTGCGGTCGATGCTGCTGCTTCCACGTTGCGACCGTTTAGCTGCTGCCCGTTTATGGCCCAGTTTACGAGCCGCGCCGTGGCCTCGCGGGTTATCGTGACTTTCGCTCCGGAGCAGTGTGGGTACTGGCGCACACTGATATTTTCCAACGGAAGGTCGATGCCACAGTTCGCCAAGAATTCCTGCAAGGCCACGTCCGTTATACCGGCAGCCATGTCAGTGAAGTAAAGCCACGTGCCGCTAGGAATTTCTTTGTCCATGAAAAATTACGCTCCGTTTCAAAGTTTAGGAGAACAGAGCACAACGCGATGGTTCAGCCCGGCTTTTTGGGGGCCGGACAGTTCGTGTCGGACTAGCGCAGTTACACGCCGCAGATACGGCGCATTACTTTGTGGAGTTCCGGGTAAGGGTCTCCTGCTGCACGGTACGTTCACGAGTGCCCCACCGAAGGCGTCGTGCTCGGCTCAAAATTATCTGCTCGTGTTACGAGATATTCCCGCTGTCAGGTACTTGCTGCTGGCTGCTGTCGGCAATCTCGAGCACAAGCAAGACGAGCATCTTGGTCCGTTCGTCAGGATTGAGCACGGCTTGAATCTGAAACTGTCGCCCTCGAAACCACACTTGCATTCGCGCCGTGATGCCAGCCATATAGCGAATTGTAATTTTGTGTGTCGTTGTCGAAACGAATTCGCCGATAGCAAGCTGGTCCCGCCCGGTAATGGCGTCGATGCTCGCCCACACACTGTTGCAACGACCGTGTTCTGGTTTAGCGAAATTCCACCACTGGCATCCTGCGAATTCGTTGGAGCCACAATGTCGATTTGATGGCGCAGCTTACCTGTGTCGATTCTCGTTGAAAGCATTATTCTCCAAAGCCTTTCGGCAGCCCTTCTAGTGGCTTCGTGATTCTGTAGTGCTGGCGGTCGCCAAAGCACGGATGCCGACCACATTCGCAATTCTTCCAGCCTTCGTGCGCGATATCGCGCAGTTCAGGCGTGGGATACAGAAACACGAGCGTTCGCCCACACGTCGAGACGAGCGCCCACGGCGCATTACCGCTGATTTCGGCCTGACTTCCCCATCTGCGGCGAGCGCTAGTTTTGTATTCGAGACCCATACACGGGACAAGTACCGTGTGTTGGCTCGCCAGAACCACTCCGGGCTACGGCGTCCTACCGTGTGGCGTGGCTCCGGGTTTCCTTCTTTGCCCTGTTAGCGGTTTTGCCTTTGGGTTTTGGTGATGTAGAGAGATGACAAACGGTACGGCGCAGTCGGTATCAATCCTAACCACAAACCTCTACCACAAACCTCAAGACAAAACCTATATGCTGTGTTGAAGTAGTCTTGCACCCTACTTTGAAACAGCATATACAGCACCCTACTTCAAAGTAGTCTTGCACCCTACTTCAAAGTAGGAGTTTCTACTGTGAATTTCTCTTTCAACTTCATGTAGACGCGATAGAAGCATTGGCTCGGCGCGGTGAGATATTTGTCTCCGCTCATCCGCTTCACCTTGGCCGCTTCAAGCTCTTCGTTGAACACAGCGAGGATTTCTTCTTCTGTGCCGTACTTGCGTACCCCTAGAAGAAAATGAGGCTTAGCTCTGAACCTTCCGCCTGCTGCGGCCCACAGCTTACCGATGAACGGGTCAGCGTCACCAGACCACGGGAGTAGGTCTCGCTCGCAGCACTTGTTCGGGAAGAGAATCGCCCACGCATCGTGAGTAACAAAGTAGAAGTATCCCTCATCATTCGGAACGGGAGACAGCCAGCCATTGCTCACAAGCAAGCATCTGGCGCGACGGGCGGCTTCGTAGCTTGAGCCGAAATAGTTTTTGAGAGTCTCGACCTTGGCAAAGAATTCAGTTTTGCCGCCGTTGGTGATTGTACCTGCTCGCAGGTAGATGGCTAGAGCAAGACCATGCCGCCATAGATGCCAAGCGGGGCTACATTTGAAGGGTTGATGTTTGGGATTGGACTGCTTGAAGTCAGGCACGGTCTCCTAGTTTGTGGGATACGGCGAGTCCAGAGGCTTCGTCTCAGGGTAGGAGTACCCTTTCGGAAACTTGAACCCGCCGCACTAGGTAGCGTTGTGTATTGCACTGACCCGCTGGCGACGGGCCAATCTGATTTAGGTGTCGGCTCCCATTTAAGGGTTCCAAACTGGAGTTAGCCTACCCATCATCAGAAGCAATACTGTTGCGCTACTTTCCCATTGCGCGACGGTGCCAGCCGCCGGGTGGTACATATTTTAGGAGGAACCACTTCCTCCAAATTGTTTGTCTCGTGTTACGACAAAAGTGTGGCCCTACATATACTATCTGGCTACTTGGCTGTCAACTGAATTATCGGGCTGCAAGGTGCTGTCGATATCTTTGATGCACTTATTACCGGACTTGAGTGATTCGAGCTTCTCCGCTCTTTTCTGCTGTAGTTCCAGCTTCAGTTGTGCTGAGAGCTTCTTAACTTCAGCCGTGATGGCCTCACGGTTTGCAACGAAGTAAGTATGTGCCCATCCACCGAGCACTTCACCGGGCTGCTTCTTGTGTGCTCTAGCGATAAGTCGGATGAGCTTGGCCGATTTGGGGTTAAGCCAGACGCCAATTCTTTTCGGGTATTCATTAGGATTTCGCTCTACGCCATCATCGTATCTGTTACCTCTCGCCTTTGCCGTCTCTTCCTTTGCCAAAGGGCGAGTCCAACTGGTTTCGACCGTATAGCGCATCTCGCGCACTGATAGCTCTTTCTTGCTACCGTTTTCCAGTAATTCGTCTTGAACACTCTCATCGGTTATCGGAGCCACTACGACGTAATGTGAAAACTCCAAATTCTCACGACGTCGTGAGATTGGAAACCTTCTCGCGACCGAGACTATGTTGTAAAGTGTTTCCCTGGCGAAACCTGTAATTTCAACAGCTTCATCGTAGGCTGCGCTGAGATGCTCACCGCTTATCAGCCAATCGCCAAGCTCAAAGAGCGTAAGGACTTTGGCGCGTCGGCTCTCTTTGCTTTGATGTTCAGCGACCCGTCCCCGTGCAACAATGTCCGCGCCTTTATTCCTCCAAGCTTCATGGTCGAATGCTATTTCGTGTGTGGTAGGGTCAACTGACGTGCGTACTTCCTGTTGCAATTCTGTCTCTTGCATTGGGAAAGCTCCCGTTAGGAATTCGGGAGCCATTCTTCGGAGGATGTTGCTCTCTTAGGCTCAGGCACCTGCGTTGCCTGTCGTGCTAACTCGCAGTGTAAAAGGGTTGCCGTGGCCCTTCGACTTGAGAGCACTCTATCATGCGTTCAGAGCCTTGTCGATAGTACCTCCGTACTGTTTCATCTCCGCTGTGGTGCTTTTGGGATAAGTTCTCGCCGGGTTAGGTACAGGTCCAATGCAGTCTCTCGAAATCGCACCTGGTTCCCCACACGGATGAAACCTATTTGACGGCCCCCTGTAAGACGCTGCAAAGTTTTGCGCGAAATCTGGAGCCGCGAACACACATCGTCCGGGGTAAGTAAGTTTGACACTGGGAAACTCCCGTATGACTGACGGGAGCCATTTTTCAGCTAACTTCGCTTAGGCTCAGGCGGCTGCGGTATACTCCCCACCTGTTGTGCTTCCTACGCAGTGTTGAAGCGTTTGCCGTGACCCTTCAACTTGGTCCCGAGAGTACCAGACGTTATGAACTTTGTCAACACGAATCTCGGTTTACTTCCCCGCCACGTCTGAGAACAATTCTTCGACGGCTGCTGCTGCAATTTTGGTCTGCGCCATGTACTTCTGCGTGGTGCGGATGCTGGCGTGGCCGAGCAAATGTTGCGCGTTCACGATGCCATGCTTTTCGCCGTACCGCGTGCCAAAGGTCTTGCGGAACTTGTGCAAGGTAATGCGCTCCGTGATGCCAGCGCGCTCCGCAGCGCACCGCACCCGCGCCAGCAAGCAGCTATCAACATTGCCGTCCTTATTTGGGAAGATGAGGATGCCTTCGGGGTTCCGTTCACGCCGTTCTTGTAGCCGCTCAACAAGGTCCGCAGGTACGCGGACCACGCGTTCCTTGCCGTTCTTCGTCGTGTAGTTAATCTCCGGCTTAGGGCCAACCTTTATCTCATGTTTCGTGAAGTTCACGTCGCCATACACGGTATGAGCCGCTTCGTCGTCGCGGAAGCCAGTGTAGAGGAAGAAGAAAATCAAATCCTTCTCGTCCGGGGTTGCTTTGGAGAGCAGCTTATTCAACTGCTCGGGTGTGTACGCCTCAACCTTCCGCTCTTCAACCTTTGGCCACTGTTTCTGTGGTAATGGATTCTTCATCCCGTTCTCTGTGAAGAAGTAAGTCAAAAACTGAAGGCGGGTCCGAATGGTTCCGTTCTGCTGTCCGTGCGACCGTGTGGGGACGTTCGCACGAATCCATTCGATGTGGTCAAGCATGTCCTGGCGGGTAACGTCCGCCAAGCAGGTGCGACGGCAGGAATCCCGGAACTGCTCCACTGCTCGCGTGTAACCGTAGACCGTCGAGGTAGCTTTGTCCAGTGTGGTTTGATTGCGGATGAACTGGTCCGCAGCTTCGCGCAGTGTGAAACCGCCCTTGTCCTTCGTGAATTCCGGCGCAGCCAGTCCGCGCTTCTCGTATTCCTGCATCGTCTCCCGGTTGACGAACGCCAAGTACGCTACCTCAAAATCGTTACCCACGGCTTGCATGTGCCGCTTGCCGTCTGAACTGTATCGCAGGTAGAATGAGAGCGCGTTTTGTGGCGGCTTCGGCTTGGACTTCGTTGAAATGGTTTGGAAATCATAACCACCGCCATCCTTGGGAACCCTTGCAACGAACCTGACGACCTTACGCATCACCGCCTCCTGTGAATCAATGAGTAAATTCTACAGGATGGCACTCGGATTGTAAATAGTACTGGTAAACAAATTTCTAAGCTCTGTGTTTTCAACCCGATACTTATAAGCAACACTTACAAAAAACCAGGGGCGGGGGTCTTGTTATTGTTAACCAGGAATCCGATAAGAATTCCTGTACTGAGGAGCATCCCGACGATGGATCTCTCTTCGACTCCGTTCAATGCGAGGTGCTCCAGGTCTGACTGATTCGCGCAAGTTGCTCTGCCAGCTTGCGCACTTCTGCTTCAAACTTCTTGTAATCGCGGTTGCCATACGAAAGAACGCTGCTCAGTCCGGAGTGAAATTCGCGCGCCTTTGTTCGCTGCGCAATTTGGCGAATATTCGCACCGCTGATTCCCGCGCCAGGGACAATGACGATCCGTTCCCCTGCGGCTTCGACAAGCTTGGCGAGCACCGCAGCTCCCTCCAGCGCGCTCTTTGCCCCGCCGGACGTCAGGATTCTCTTCGCGCCGCTTTGAATCACGTCTTCGAGTGCTTGGCGGAGATCGGCGGCCTCATCGAGCGCCCGGTGGTACGTCACCGGCAACGGCTTCGCAAGTTCAACGAGTTCTCGCGTCCGCTCGACGTCCACGCGAAGGTCTTTCGTCAAGACGCCCAGCACGACGCCGTCCATTCCGGATTCCTTGGCGTCGGCGATCGAGCGCCACATCTCTGAAAATTCAGCGTCCGAATAGACGAAGTCTCCCGCGCGGGGGCGGATCATCGCAAAAATGGGGACGTGAACCTGCGCTCGCACAGCGCGAACGAGATCAGCACAGGGTGTAACGCCGCCGGCAGACAAATCACTACAAAGCTCGATGCGGTTCGCCTCGCCGCGTTCTGCTGCCATCGCGGCTTCAAGAGTCTCCACACTGATTTCGAGCAGGCACTTCTCGCTCACGGCAGAAATCCCGCGGCGGAGGCGACATGCGTAAGCGTGTCGTGGGCCCAATCCCAGTACATTCCCAGCAGCGCGGCGCCGTTCCAGCCCCACAAGAAGAGGCGCATTTCCTTTGGGCTGTAAGCCCGGTCTTTCCACAGTAAAGTCGCATCGATCAAGAACCAGAGCGCGCCGATGGCGAGAAATCCCGTGATGATCCAGTCCCGAAAATAGATCTGCACCAAAGTAGTTTCAATGCCCAAAAAAGTGGCAATCAAGAATTTTGCGCGCACTCTCCCAATTACGGTCGCCGTTGTTCGCCGCCCGCTCAACCGGTCGGGTTCAAAGTCCATCACCTCACCGAAAATGTGAGAGTGCATCGCAAACATCGCGCCAAACAAGAAAGTCTGCCAGGGCAGTTGCGCGACGTTGTTCAGCCAACTGCTCAGCACGAATACCAGCAGGTAGCTCGCCTGAATCAGCACGTCGAACGGAGGACGGCCTTTCCATGCTATGCCGGGAGCATTGTAGATGCCCACCGCCAGCAGGAGCAGCGCATACCACCACAAAATGCGCGGGCCGACGAAGAAATAGAACACTGCTGCGAAGGGGATTTGCGCCACAGCGATCTGCCATT
>WNGJ01055804.1_pt1 | contig 12044 bp, 9 predicted proteins | sample 5400611 | NCBI WGS metagenome assembly WNGJ01 (sample SAMN13153375, study PRJNA577476) | soil metagenome | isolation source: 40 cm soil or saprolite under Garry oak tree replicate 1 | place: USA:California | collected 2016-06-15 | reverse complement strand
CCGGCTCCGGGGGGGCCACGTTCTCGATTCCGGACAGCGCCGGGGTGCCGGCGCCGCTCGCGCAGCTGACCGTGACCGCGCCGTTCAACGACCTCGACGCCGTGCGGTCGATCTTCCGCGAGCGCGGCCGCGAGATCGCGGCGGTCATCGTCGAGCCGGTGGCGGGGAACATGGGTGTCGTGCCGCCGCGCCCGGGCTTCCTCGAGGGACTGCGCGAGATCACGCAGGCTCACGATGCGGTGCTGATCTTCGACGAGGTCATCACCGGATTTCGTGTGGCGTACGGCGGCGCGCAGGAGCTCTACGGCGTGCGCCCCGATCTCACCTGTCTGGGCAAGGTCATCGGCGGCGGGCTTCCCGTCGGCGCCTACGGCGGCTCGCGACGGCTGATGAGCCACGTGGCGCCGCTCGGCGCCGTCTATCAGGCGGGAACCCTGTCGGGGAATCCTCTCGCCGTCGCGGCGGGGCTGGCGACCCTGGCTCGCCTCCGCGATCGCGACGTCTATCGGCGGCTCGACGCGCTCGGGGCCGAGCTCGAGCGAGGGCTCGGAAGCGGCGCCGCGAAAGCCGGCGTGCCGCTCACGGTCAACCGCGTGGGATCGATGCTCACCGGCTTCTTCTGTGACGGCCCCGTGACTGACTACGCCTCCGCGAAGCGCTCCGACACCAAGCGCTACGCGCGCTACTTCCACGGAATGCTCGAGCGCGGGGTGTTTCTGGCGCCCTCGCAGTTCGAGGCCGCCTTCGTCTCGCTCGCGCACACCGACGCCGATATCGCGCTCGCCGCGCGCGCCGCCGCCGAGGCGCTGGCCGCCGGCTGAGTCCGCGCGCCGCCTCTCCAGCGCGCCCCGTTGATTCGCCCGAACCATGTGAATAGATTGACGGCTGCTGGGAGCACGTGATAGCGTTCACGAGCAATCTAGAATCTGTCGGAGGGCGATCGACTGTCGATGACGGCTAGGGCTGGAGTAGGCGCACTCGGCGCGGCGCTCCTAGCCGTTCTGGTCTTCCTGGCGATCTCGTCGTGGAGCCGCCAGCCGGCCGCCGCCGCGAAGCCCTCGGCGCAGCCCATCAACTTCCCGCACAACGTGCACGCCGGGACGTACAAGATCGACTGCCAGTATTGTCACAGCGACGCCCGCCGATCGGAATACGCGGGACTGCCATCGGTCGAGCGGTGCATGGGATGCCACAAGATCGCCGCCGCGGACAAGCCGGAGATCAAGAAGATCGCCGAGTTCTTCGCGACGAAAACGCCGATCCCCTGGGTGCGAGTGAACAAGCTCCCGGAGTTCACGTACTTCCCGCACAAGGCGCACATCCGCGCGGGTCTCAAGTGCCAGACGTGTCACGGCCCGGTCGAGACGATGACGACCTACGCGGCCGAGACCGGGCCCAAGCTGACGGTCGACCTGCTGCATCTGGTGGGCTTCAAGCCGGCGCCGCCCCCTCTGACGATGGGCTGGTGCGTCGAATGCCATCGCGAGCAGAATGCGACGGCCGGCAGACACGCCCCGCTCGACTGCGTGACCTGTCACCATTGAACACAGAGCCACGCGTGTCGGTCATTCGCCACCCTCGGTCCGATCCGGGCTGGAGCAGTCGATAAAATGAGAACCCACTAGATGAACCGACGCGACTTCTTCAAGATCGTCACGGTGTCCGGCGCGGCCGCCGCGAGCGGCGGCTGCCAGCAAGCCAGCGAGACCATTCTTCCGCTGGTGGTGCCGAACGAGCAGCTCGTGCCGGGCGTCGCCTCGTGGTTCTCGACCGTGTGCCGGGAGTGCCCGGCCGGCTGCGGCGTCATCGCGCGCAATCGCGAGGGGCGCGTCGTCAAGCTCGAGGGGAACCCCGACCACCCGGTCAACGCAGGCGCGCTCTGCATGAGAGGCCAGGCTGCGCTCCAGGGCCTCTATCATCCGGACCGGATCGCCGGACCGATGGTTCGTGAAGGCGGCGCCGGATTCAAGGCCGCAGCGTGGGACGCCGCCTCGAAGATCATCGCGGACAAGATCGCCGCGCTCAAGAACAGCGGCAAGGGCCGGGCGATCGCCGTCGTCACGCAGCTCGAGAACGGGAACCTCGGTGGGCTGCTCGACCGATGGGGGCAGGCCCTCGGGGCACGTCCCCGGGTGACCCTGGAGCCCTTCGCCTACGAGTCGATCCGCGCAGCGAACAAGATCACGTTCAATCGCGACACGATCCCGTACTACGCGTTCGAGGACGCCGAGGTCGTCTTGTCTTTCGGCGCCGACTTCATCGAGACCTGGCTCTCGAACGTGAACTACGCCCGGACCTTCGCGCGCATGCACTCGTTCCGCGACGGCCGCGCCGGCACGTTCATCCACGTCGAGCCGCGTCAGTCGCTGACGGCGTCGAACGCGGACGAATGGGTCCGCAACGCCCCCGGAACGGAAGGGCTGCTCGCGCTCGCGATCCTGCGCGTGATGGTCGACGAGGGAATGGCCGATCGCCGGTTCGGCGAGGCGGTCGGCTCCGTCGACGTCAAGCGCGCCGCCGACGAGAGCGGCGTGAGCGTCGAGACGATCAAGCACGTCGCCAAGGCGTTCGCCCACGCCAAGCCCGGGCTCGCGGTCGGCGGCGGCGTCTCCGTCACCGGGACCAATGCGACCCAGACGCAGATCGCGATCAATCTACTGAACGCGGCCGCCGGCAACGTCGGAAAGACCGTGCGATTCGGCGCCGATTCGGCCTACGGCAAGGTCACTCCGTATGCGGAGGTCGCGAACCTGGCCGGCGCGATGGCGGGCGGCGATGTCGAAGTCCTCATCCTCGGCCCCGGCGTGAACCCGGCGTTCACCTTGCCATCCGGGCTCAAGCTCGCCGACGCGATCCGCAAGGTCGCCCTCGTCGTCAGCTTCGCGAACGTGCCGGACCAGACGAGCGAGCTGGCGCACGTCGTGCTCCCGGACACTCACTGGCTCGAGTCGTGGGGTGACTACTCGCCCCGCGAAGGCGTGCTCGGGTTCCTCCAGCCGACCATGTCGCCGGTGCGCGACTCGCGGCCGATGGGCGACACGCTCCTCCGGATCGGGCGCGCCGCGCTCGGGGTGGAGGAGGGGAAGGGCCCAATTCCGTGGCCGACGTTCGAGCAATATTTAAAAGGGGCTTGGGCATCACTGGTTAAGGGGGAGCTTGAAGGCGCGCTCAGGCGTGGCGGCGTCTTCGGCGAGGTCGCGCCCGCGGCGGTGACCGCCAAGGTCAGCGGCGGCGAAGTCGCGCCGCCGAAGCTCGCGGGCGACGGCAGCGGCCTGACACTGCTGGCCTATCCGTCGCTCAGGTTCTACGACGGGCGTAGCGCGGTCAGCTCCTGGCTCCAGGAAGCGCCGGACACGATGACGCAGGCGGTGTGGGACGCGTGGGTCGAGATCTCCACGGACACCGCGAAGAAGCTCGGCGTCGTCCAGGGCGACATGCTCGCGGTGAAATCGCCACAGGGCACGCTCGAGCTGCCCGCGTACATCTCGCCCAGCTTGCATCCTTCCGCGGTCGCGATCCCGATGGGCCATCGCTACGCGCCCTATCAGCGTCCGCGGTACGTTGCCGCCGATACGCGGTCACTGAACCCGATGGACATCCTGCCCGCGGCGGCCGATCCAGCCTCCGGCGGGCTCGCGTTCATGAGCGTGAAGGTGACGTTGACGAAGCTGGGCACGCGGCGTCCGCTCGCCGTGCTCCAGGCGACGCACGATCAGGACGACCGCGAGCTGGCGCAGCACGTCGACCTCGGGGCGGCGCGCGAGCAGGCGTTGCGCGGGCGTGGTCCCGAAGCGGCCGTGCCGACCTTGTACGAGGACCAGAAGTATCCGGGGCCGCGGTGGGGCATGACGATCGACGTCGACGCGTGCGTGGGCTGCCAGGCATGCGTAGTCTCCTGCCAGGCCGAGAACAACGTGCCGGTGGTGGGCAAAGCGTCGGCGGCGTACGGTCGCCAGCTCCACTGGATGCGTCTCGAGCGCTGGGCCGAAGGGAAGCCCGAGCATCTGTTCCTGCCGATGCTCTGCCAGCACTGCGAGGTCGCGCCGTGCGAGCCGGTCTGTCCCGTGTACGCGGCGTACCGTACCGAGGAAGGGCTCAACGGTCAGGTCTACAACCGCTGCGTCGGGACGCGCTACTGCGGCAACAACTGCCCGTACCACGTGCGCCGGTTCAACTGGTTCCAGTACGAGTTCCCGGCGCCGCTCGAGGTCCAGCTGAATCCGGACGTCACCGTGCGCCAGCTCGGCGTGATGGAGAAGTGCACGATGTGCCTGCAGCGCATCATCGCCGGCAAGGACCGGGCGCGCGACGAGAAGCGCGCGGTTCGCGACGGGGACATCCTGACGGCGTGCCAGCAGACGTGTCCGACGCAGGCGATCACGTTCGGCAACCTCAAGGACGAGGGGAGCGGGGTCACGAAGCTGACGCACTCGCCGCGGGCCTACCACGTGCTCGAGGAGATCGGCACGCGGCCTTCCATCACGTATCTCCGCAAAGTCGTCCGCGGCGGACACGCGTGAGCCGATGAGCGACGGCCGGACCACCTCCCCCACGTTCGCCGACGTCAACCGCGACGTCCTCCGCACCCTGGAGCCGCCGGGCAACCTCTACTTCGCCTGGATGTGCTTCGTGGCGCTGTTGCTGGCCGGATTCTTCGCCGCCTGGGCCGGGCAGGTCTGGTGGGGCATGGGCATGGCCGGCAAGCGCGTGCCCCAGATGTGGGCGATGTACATCACCACGTTCGTGTTCTGGATCGGCATCGGCCACGCCGGCACGCTGATCTCGGCCATCCTCTATCTCTTCCGGGCCCGCTGGCGGACGTCGATCTACCGCGGCGCGGAAGCGATGACGATCTTCGCGGTCATGACGGCGGGCCTCTTCCCGCTGATCCACGCCGGGCGCATGTGGTTCGCGTACTTCCTCTTGCCGTACCCGAACCAGCGTTTCCTCTGGCCCAACTTCCGGTCGCCGCTGGTCTGGGACGTCTTCGCGATCTCGACGTACCTCTCGATCAGCACCGTCTTCTTCATCGTCGGGCTCGTCCCTGACATCGCAGCGCTACGCGACGCGACCACCGGCTGGCGGCGGCGGATCTTCGCGATGCTCGCGCTCGGATGGGAGGGCTCCGACACGCAGTGGCGGCACTATCGCCGCGCGTACGGGCTCCTGGCGGCGCTGGCGACGCCGCTGGTCCTCTCGGTCCACAGCGTCGTGTCCTGGGACTTCGCGATGGCGCTGGTTCCCGGCTGGCACTCGACCTTGTTCGCGCCGTTCTTCGTCGACGGCGCGATCTTCTCCGGGTTCGCGATGGTGCTGGTGCTGATCCTGCCGATGCGGCACTTCTTCCACCTGCACGCGTACATCCAGGAAAAGCACCTGGACGCGATGGGCAAGCTGATCCTGGTCACCGGGCTCGTATTGACCTACTTCTACATCTGCGAGATCTTCACCTCGCTCTACAGCGGCGAGCACATCGAGAAGGCCTCGCTGTTCTGGAAGGTGACGGCGACGTACGCCTGGGCGCTGTGGACCATGTACTTCTGCAACTGCATCGCGCCGCTGGTGCTCTTCTGGAAGCGCGCCCGCACGAGCCCGGTCGTGCTCTACGTCGTGTCGATCTTGGTGCTGATCGGGATGTGGTTCGAGCGCTTCAACATCATCGTGCCGTCGCTCGGCCACGACTTCTATCCGTACACGTGGGGCATCTACTATCCGAGCCCGACCGACACCATGATCGTGATCGGCAGCTTCTCGTTCTTCTTCCTCCTGTTCCTCGGCTTCATCAGGTTGATGCCGTCGCTCTCGATCGTCGAGGTCAAGGAGACGATCCCGCCGCCGGTCCGGGACAGAGCCCATGGCCACTGAGACCGTCCTCGGCGTCTTCGCCCACGTGGACACCACCGTGCGCGCCCTCGAAGAGCTCCGCGCGCGCGGCTACCACGATGTCACGGTCTACACGCCGCTACCGGTCCACGAGATCGAGGAAGTGCTCGAGCGCGACCGTCCGGTCAGCCGTGTGCGGCTCTTCACCTTGATCGGCGGCCTCGCCGGGATCGTCTCGGCCTTCCTGCTGACGATCTGGAGCTCGATGGTGTGGGGCCAGGTCACGGGCGGCAAGTACCTGCAGCCGACCGGTGGGGGCATCAGCGGCTCGTCGCTGCCGCCGTTCTTCATCATCGCCTTCGAGCTGATGGTGCTGTTCGGTGGGTTCGCGACGGTCATCGGCATGGTGGTGCTCGGGCGGCTTCCGCGCCTGCGGACGAGCGCCGCCTACGATCCGCGGTTCACCAACGACCGCTTCGGCGTGGCGGTCCACTGCGCCCCCGAACGCGCCGCCACGGTCCACGAGCTCTTACGCACGTCGGGCGCCGAAGAAGTCAAATCACGATGAACCAACCCTCATGAAATACGTGTTCATCCTGATGCTGCTGGTGGTGGCAGCCGCGGCCGGGGCGTGGGGCGGTGCGATCGTCGTGCGCTGGAACGACAACATGACGCAGACCGCCCGGATCGTTCCGGGCGAGCGCGTGTTCTCGATGCCGCCGGGCGTGATCCCGCGAGGCGGCGACCTGATCATCCCGAAGGAGCAGCGCGACGTCGCGGCCAAGCAGCCCAATCCGGTCAAGGTCTCGGAGGCGTCCGTGGCGATCGGCAAGGAGCGCTTCGCGACCTTCTGCGTGCCGTGCCATGGTCCCGAGGGGAAGGGGGGCACGACCGGGCCGGTCGCGACGAAGTTCATCCCGACCCCGGATCTGACCAACGCCGATCTCCAGAAGCAACGGACCGACGGGTACTGGCACAGCTACATCGTCGTCGGCGGCGCGGTGATGCCCGCCTACGGTGAGGCCATGTCGACGCAGGAGGCATGGCATATCGTGAACTTCCTGCGTTCGATCGCCCAGAAATGACCGTCTTCTGGAGTCTCGTGGCCGCGCTCGGCGCGGTGGTCTTCCTCGTCGGCGTGAACTCCGGCGACGCGCAACAGGTCTGGTCGATCTATCTGGTGAACCTCGTCTTCTGGTCGGGTCTCGCCGTGACCGGACCGGCGATCGCGGGCATGATGCAGGTCACCGAGGCGCGCTGGTCGCCGAGCGTGCGGCGCATCGCGCTGACGACCGCCGGCTTCCTGCCGATCTCGTTTCTCCTGCTGCTGGTGCTCTATACCGGCCAGACCGTCCTCTATCCGTGGGTGACCAAACCGATCCCGGCCAAGGCGGGCTGGCTCAACGTGCCGTTCTTCTGGCTGCGGACGTACGCGTGCGCGGCGGTCCTCTTCGCCGTGTGCTTCGCGTTCGTGCGGGCGCTCCTGCGCGACGCGATCCCGCCAGAGGACGAGCGCGAGCGCGCGCACAGAAACCGGGTCGCCGTCATCCTCCTGATGCTGTGGCTCGTGACGGTCTCCCTGTGGGGATTCGACCTCGTGATGTCGCTGGACCCGAAGTGGTATAGTGGCCTGTTCGGCGGCTACTTCGCCGTCAGCACGCTCTACACCGCGTTTTGCCTCCTGTCGATCCTCACGGTCCGGACCAACGCCCGCGGGCGCGCCTCGATCCCGCCGGCCGCCGTCCAGGACGTCGCCAAGCTGCAGTTCGCCCTGTCGATCGTGTGGATGTACTTCTTCTGGTCGCAGTACCTCGTGATCTGGTACGGCAACGTGCCGGTCGAGACTCGATTCTTCATTCAGCGGGTCTTCGTGCAGCCATGGACGACCCTGGCGTGGGTAGTGCTGGTGGTCGGCTGGATCATCCCGTTCGCGTACCTGCTCAAGCGCCTCACCGGCCGGCCGCCCCAGCGACACGCTCCGCTCGTCGTGGTCGCGATCTTCGGCCTGGTGGGGATCTTTCTCGAGCGCGTGTTCGTGGTGTTCCCCTCGGTCTCGTCGACCGCACGGCTCCCGTTCACGCTGCGTGATCTCGCGATCACCGCCGGATTCCTCGCGCTGTTCGTGCTGAGCCGCCGCTGGTTCTTCGCTCAGTTCAAGCCCGTCCTCAACCTTCCTCACACCGGCCACTAGCTCCACGTCACCGGGCACCGAGGGGCGGGCCGGCGTGCCTCCCGCGACCTGCGCGCAAACACCACGAGAGGTGAACCTCCCGGGTTGGTACACAGGTCGCGGGAGGCACCCCGGCCCGCCCCTCGGTGCCCTGCGCGTGTAGTAGAGTAACGGTGTGCTGACGGTCGAGGACGCGCTCGAAGGAATTTTGTCACGCGTAGGACCGCTGTCGGCGGAGCGAGTCGAGATCATGGGCGCGCTGGGGCGGGTGCTCGCCGAGCCGATCGTGTCGCGCGCGACCATTCCGCCGTGGCCGAACTCGTCGATGGACGGCTACGCGATCCGCGCCCAGGACACGAACGGTGAGCCCGTCGAGCTCGCCATCGTGGGTCGGATCATCGCCGGCGCGATGCCGTCACGCCCGCTACGAGCCGGGGAGTCGATGCGGATCTTCACCGGCGCGCCGCTCCCCGAAGGTGCCGACGCCGTCGTGCCACAGGAGGACGTCGCCGCCGACGATCGGCGGGTCACGGTCCGCGGCCGCATCGCGCCGGGCGCCTACGTCCGCGCGGCAGGGGAGGACGTCCGTACCGGCGACCTGGTCGTGAAGCCCGGCGGCGTGGTCGGCGCCGCCGAAGTCGGGCTCCTGGCGACGCTCGGATACTCGCAGGTGCGCGTGTATCGCCGCCCGCGCGTCGCGATTCTCTCGACCGGCAACGAGCTCGCGGATCTCGGCATGGAGCCGGGACCGGCCCAGATCCCAAACACCAACACGTATTCGCTGATGGCGCAGGTGATCGAGGCGGGGGGCCAGCCCATCAATCTCGGCGTCGCTCCCGACCGGCTCGAGGCGATCACCGAGCGTGTGCGCTGGGGCTTCGCGGCGGCCGACCTTCTGGTGACGTCCGCCGGCGTCTCGGTCGGCGAGCTCGATCTGGTCCGCGAGGCGCTCGAGCGGAGCGGCGCCGAGCTGCATCTGTGGCAAGTGTCGATGCGCCCGGGCAAGCCGATCACGTTCGGGACACGCGACGGTCGCCCGGTTTTCGGGCTGCCGGGCAATCCCGTCTCGGCGATGGTGACCTTCGAGCTCTTCGTACGCCCGGCGCTGCGCCGGATGGCTGGCGCCGACGTCATCGACCGACCGCGGCTTCGGGCGCGGGCCCTCGACCCGATCGCGAACCCGGGTTCGCGGCGCGGGTATCTTCGCGTCACGCTGACGCCCGACGCGCAGGGCTACGGCGCGCGGCTCACCGGCGACCAGGGCTCGGCCATCCTTCGCTCCATGGTGCTCGCCGACGGGCTCGCCGTCGTCGCGCCCGACACCACGATCGCTGTCGGCGAGGCGGTCGATGTCATCGTCCTGCGAGCGCTCGAGCCCAGATCGCGCTGAGTCGTTGACTTCGTTTTCGGCCGCGTGCTACGGTCGGCTCGGATGAGCCGGGGCCTCTGCGTGTTGGCCGCGCTGGCGATCCTCGCGAGCGGCTGCGCGAGTCGGCGTGCGGTGGACCGACTCGGATCCGATGTTGGCCGGCTCCGCTCTGAGCTCGCCGAGATGCGTGTCGCTCAGGAAGCCACCTCCCGTGATCTTGCCAATGTCACATCGAAGCTCCAGGCCCTCGACGTCAGGACGCTCGGCGACGAGGTCGCGCGGCTGACCCGGCGTGCCGACGCCGCCGACTCGGCGCTCGCCGCGACGCAGACGAAGGTCGAGGCACTCGCGACTCAGCCCGGCGGGACGCCCCCGTCGGGCCGGCCGGCGGCATCGCCCGTGCCGGCGCCGATGCCGCCCGATCCGGCCGTGACGTCCCCGGCGCCATCGCCAGCGCCGGCGTCGCCACCCGCGGCGGCCGTCGAGCGGCCGAGAGTCGCGCCGGCACCCGCGCCGACGGTCGGAGCGCCGCCGACACCCGCGCCGGCGCCGTTGCCGAACGTCGCGCCTGCGCCGACGCCATCACCCGCCCCGACGGTCGCGCCGCCGCCAAGCGTCACGCCCGCGAAACCGGCGCCGAAAGCCGGCGGCACCCCGGAGCAGGAGTACGCGGCGGCGCTGGCCACCTTTCGCTCACGTGAGCACGGACAGGCCGTGCTCGACTTCATCGACTTCATGGCGAAGTATCCCAAGCATCCGCTCGCCGGGAACGCGCAGTACTGGATCGGGGAAGCGTACTGGGCGCAGCGCGACTACCGTCATGCGCTCGTCGAGTTCGAGAAAGTGTTCGAGCGCGGTCCAGGCAAGGTGCCCGACGCGCTCCTGAAAATCGGGCTCTGCCATCTCCGCCTGAGCGACCTGCCGCGCGCGCAGCAAGCCTGGCAGCGCGTCGTCAACGAATATCCGAAGTCCGAGTCGGCCACGATGGCTCGATCGCTGATCGCGACCCACTCTGCCGCGCGGCGGTAAGGCCCCGCGCCGTATCTGTTCTGGTTCTCTGGCGATCCCGACCGTTTCGCTATACTGAAAATCCGCGACGCGATACTGAACATCCGCGCCGCGCGACACCGATGATCGAGCTTCGCCCCGGAGATCCTCGTTACCCCGCGCTGCTGGCCGCGATTCCGTCGGCGCCCGCGCTCTTCGTGCGTGGTGAGCTTCACACCGACGATGCGCTCGCCGTCGCGATCGTCGGCTCCCGCCGCGCGACGCCGTACGGGATCGCGGCGGCCGAACGGCTTGCATCCGACCTGGCCGCGCGCGGCGTGACGATCGTGAGCGGCCTCGCGCGTGGGATCGACACCGCCGCGCACCAGAGCGCCCTGGCGGCGGGCGGACGTACCCTGGCCGTGCTCGGTTGCGGTGTGGACGTCGTGTACCCACCGGAGAACGGCCCGCTCGTGCGCGCCATCGAATCGCGCGGCGCGATCCTGTCGCAGTTCCCGCCGGGCATGCCGGCGCTCGCGGGCCACTTTCCCGCACGCAACCGCACCCTCGCGGGGCTGGCGCTCGGTGTCGTCGTGGTCGAGGCCGCCGAGCGCAGCGGAGCCCTCATCACGGCGGGATTCGCCGGCGATCTCGGACGCGAAACCTTCGCCGTTCCTGGCCGAATCACGTCGCCGACGAGCGCCGGCGCCAATCGCCTCATACAAGACGGTGCTAAACTCGTTACATGCTGGCAGGACATCGTGTCAGAATTGCCAGAACAGTGGCGCCGCGCCGTACGCGGGCTGTCGGCGCCGTCGGGCGAGCACGAAGCGCCCGAGACCGGGACTGACGAGGGTCGCATGCTCCAGTTGCTGGCTCCGGACGAGCCGCAGCACATCGAGCAGCTGATCACGCGCGCCGGGTTTGCGCCCGAGCGCGCGGCGGCGCTGCTCGTGACCCTCGAGCTGGGCGGATGGGCCCGGCAGCTTGCGGGACAGCGGTGGGTCTCGCTCGAGACGCGCGCGAGGAGAGCGTAGGTGGCGGCAAAACGGTCGTTGGTCGTCGTGGAGTCACCCACGAAGGTGAAGACGATCCAGAAGTATCTGGACTCGAAGTACATCGTCAAAGCCTCGATGGGCCACGTGCGGGACTTGCCGAAGTCTCAGCTCGGGGTCGACCCCAAGAAGAACTTCAAGCCGAAGTACGTGGTCTCGCCGGCCAAGAAGAAGATCCTCGACGACCTCAAGAAGGCCGCCGAGAAAGTCGACGCGCTGTACGTCGCGACCGACCCCGACCGCGAAGGCGAGGCGATCGGCTGGCACCTGGCCGAAGAGCTCGACGTCGCGAAGAAGAACGTGTACCGGATCACGTTCAACGAGATCACCGAGCGCGCGGTCAAGGCCGCCTTCACGCAGCCGGGCAAGATCGATCTGAAGAAGGTCGACGCCCAGCAGGCGCGGCGGGTCCTCGATCGCCTCGTCGGCTACAGCCTTTCGCCCTTGCTCTGGGAGAAGGTCCAGCGCGGTCTCTCGGCGGGACGCGTGCAGTCGGTCGCCGTGCGGCTGATCGTCGACCGGGAGCGCGAGATCCAGGCGTTCGTCCCGGTCGAGTACTGGTCGCTCCACGCGAAGCTCAAGGCCGCGCGCCCGCCCGAGTTCGTGGCGACCCTGAAGGAGGTCGCGGGCGAGAAAGCGT
>WNGJ01006935.1_pt1 | contig 12044 bp, 8 predicted proteins | sample 5400611 | NCBI WGS metagenome assembly WNGJ01 (sample SAMN13153375, study PRJNA577476) | soil metagenome | isolation source: 40 cm soil or saprolite under Garry oak tree replicate 1 | place: USA:California | collected 2016-06-15 | reverse complement strand
GATGGGGGGGTGCCGGTGTCGCTGGCGGCGGCGATTGAGGCGCGGCTGGGGTTTTTGTCGGGGCGGGCGGTGGAGGTGCTGCGGGTGGCGGCGTTGCTGGGGGTGCGGTTTTCGGTGCGGGATCTGGTGGTGGTGGCGGGGGTGCCGGCCCGGGAGCTGGCGGTGGTGGTGGGTGAGGCGACCGCGGCGGGGGTGGTGGTGGAGTCCGGGACGGAGCTGGTGTTCCGGCATGGGCTGATTGCGCGGGCTTTGGTGGAGGGGATGCCGGCGGGGTTGCGGGTGGAGTTGCGGCGGGATGCGGCGCGGGCGCTGGCCGATGCGGGGGCGGCGGCGGAGCGGGTGGCCAGCCAGCTGCTCGCAGCCGGGACCGAGGGGGAGGGGGACGGGTGGGTGGTGGACGGGTGGGTGGTGGGGTGGCTGGCCGGGCATGCGGCGGCGCTGGTGTACCGGGATCCGCAGGGCGCGGCGGAGTTGCTGGCGCGGGTGGTGGCGGGCGTCCCGGCCGGGGATGAGCGCCGTGAGGTGCTGACCGAGCAGCTGGCCGGGGTGTTGTTCCTGCTGGCGCGGTATGAGCGGGCGGAGCCGGTGGCGCGGGGGCTGCTGGCGGAGACCGGTGACCCGCAGCGGCGGGCCTGGATGGCCTGGACCCTGTCCTACACCCTGATGCGCACCGGGCGGGCGACGGAGGCGCTGGCCGTGGCCGATGCGGCGCTGCGGGAGGGGGCCGTGCCGGAGGTGTGGCGGGCGCGGCTGCGGTCGGTACGCGCCGTGGTGCTGCTGAACGATTCCCGGTACGGCGAGGCGGGCTTGGCGGCGGCCGAGGCGCTGGCAGACGCCGAGCGGGTGGGTGACCGGTTCGCCGCCGGGTACGCCCTGCATGTCCAGTCCCTCGTTCGCTCTGTCGACGGCGGTGGCGCTGGTCTTCAGTTCGACGCTGGTCTTCTGGCGATCACGGAGCGGGCGCTGGCGGTGATCGGTGACGATCCGGAGACCACCGACCTGAAGCTGGTGCTGCTGAACAACCGGCTTTGGGCGCTGTCGAGCCTGGACCGGGAGGTCGGCGCGGAGGTGCGCCAGCTTCTGGCCCTGGCCGAGCAGGCGGGGACGGCGCGGATCAGCATGGTCCGGGACACAGTGGCGGAGTACCTGTTCGAGGGGGGCCGCTGGGATGACGCGCTGGCCGAGCTGGAGGCCCTGTTCGAGCCCGGCGCCGATGTGATCGACCTCGCGGTCCGCAGCGGGCGCGGAGTGGCGGCGCTGATCGCCGCGCACCGCGACGACCGCGCCGCGGTCACCGCCCACCTGCGCGCCGCGGAAGACCGGCCGGATCTGGCCGTCTACCGGCACTTTGGTCTACATCTGCTGCGGGCGAAGGCTGTGGCCGCTGAACGGGACGGGCAGCCGGGCGAGGCGGTGGCTTTTCTTTTGGCGGCGGTTGCCAGGAGTGACACCGGGGGCCCGCCGGAGGTGTGGCTGGCGGATCTGGTGCGCTGCGCGATGGCCGCCGGTGACCGGGCCGCCGCCGAAGCCGCCGCCGCCCACAGCGAGGAGGAGGCGTCCCGGCGCTGCGGACCGAGCATGGCGGCGGCGGCGCTGCGGTGCCGGGGGCTGGCGGACGGCGACCCCGCGGCGCTGGCCGGGGCGGTCGGCTACTACCGCACGGTCGCGCGGCCGCTGGAGCTGGGCCAGGCGCTGGAGGACCTGGCGGTGGTGCACGCGGCGGGCGGGGATGCGGCGGCGGCGCGGGGTGCGCTGCGGGAGGCGGTGGAGATCTATGCGGGCCTGGGGGCGGAGTGGGATATCGGCCGGGCAGGTGCGCGGCTGCGGCCCTACGGGATCCGGCCTGGCCGGGGAGGTTACCGGCGGCGCCCGGTTACCGGGTGGAAGGCGCTGACGCCGACCGAGGTGAAGGTTGCCTACCTTGTGGCGGAGGGGCGGTCCAATCCGGATGTCGCGGCGGAGCTGTTCTTGTCGCGGAACACGGTGCAGACGCATGTCTCGCACATCCTGGCCAAGCTCGGTGCGCGGTCGCGGGCCGAGATCGTCCGCGAGGCGCTGCGGCATCCGCCGCCAGCCAGCCAGCCGGCTACCGCCTGAACCCGGCTCTGCCTGCGGTCGGCACGGGCATCAGCGCCGGCGAGGCCGCCGCCGGGTAGCTGACCTGATCAGCTTGATTCAGCCCGCCCACGCTGACCTGCGCGATGACCACCACGCTGCCAGGGGTGGCTGGCGGGCCGCGATCCCCGTTGGGTGCGGCTCTTTCACAGTGACCGGTTCGATCAAGCGGTAAGACCGTGGTCGTTCTGGTAGCGGGCCTGGTGGACGCGATGATGCTCCTGGGCGAGGTGGAACGCCCAGTACGCGTCGAAGTCCCCGTTGTCCTCCAGGGCGCGGAGTTTCAGGATGGCCTCGGCGTCCTCGATGCTCCACCGGGAGCCGGTGATGTTGAAACGATCGCCGGTCAGGTGCCGGCATGCGCCTTCCACCACCCCTGCCGCGATTGGCCAGCCCGCGGCCAGCGCCAGGTCGTAGCGCAGGTGTTCCTGCTTGTTCACCAGATACCGCACGCAGGCGTCCACGCCCGTTCGCTGGCTGTCTGCCAGCATGTGCTCGCCGGCCTGCGCGGCCGGTGACCCGGCGACCTGCCCGGCTCGGCCGCGCAGCACCGCCAGGGCCTTCCCGGCGACCCATTCCCCGGCGGCCGGATCGTCTTTGGCGTGGAAGGACCACGCGGCCGCCCAGATGTGCTCGAGCACGTGCACGAGGCCGGCGGCGATGTGGATGGCCACCTTCCGGCGGGCGGCCCCGGCCTCGGCCAGCTCGATCTGGCGGCGGTTGCCCGTCCACCAGGACCACCCAGCTGCGCGCGTGCTGCCGGTCGCGGGCCCCGGCCTGGCCGAAGGCGGCGGCGATGACCTCGCCCGCGCCGCTGCGCCCGCCGGGCACGGCGATCACATCGTGTGGCCGGCGCACCGCCGGGGCCGCATCGTAGACGCACGCTAAGGTGGCCATCCGCTTGCGGCACGGCTTCTCCCCGTGGCTAGCCTGGTGCGAAACACGCCCCGGCCCCGCCGTTTGCCCTCGGCGGCCCTGCGGGTGGCGGGCCGCAGTCCTTCGGGCCGCATCACGATCCCCTTGCCGTCCGCGCTGAGCACCAGCAGCACCTCCGCGGTGCACGGCATCGGCGTGCGCCTAGCGTAGAAGGCGTCGATGTCGCAGGCGGCCGAGCGCACCAGCTCCTCTAGCTGCCGCTGGCCCGCCACCTTCCCGCACCGCCGGCCGGCTGCCGCCTTCGCGGTGCCGCAGGAGCCGCGCACCGCCTCGCGCACCGCCAGGCGCCGCAGCCCGTGGCTGTGCCGCCCCCTGGGCAGTGACAGCGCCGCATCCGCCGGGCAGACATTCGCCCGGCCCGGCGCCCGGACGGCCAGCCGCCGCACCGTCACCGGGCCGAACACCGTAGCCAGCCCCCGTTCGTGGCCCCGCCCGGCTCGCCCCCGCCCCGCTGCCCGCCGCGCCTCGCCCTCGGCGGGCAGCGCCTGCTCCTCGGCGGCCGCGCGCAGGCCGGGGTGGTCTTGCAGCAGCTGCCGCCTCAGCTCGCGGCCCTGGTCTTCGGCCAGCTCCTCCAGCTGATCGTGCGTCATCTGCCCGGCCCGGCCACCGGAAAGGTCCCCTGCCAAAGACTCAAAGCGCAGCCGCGAGCGGGCAAAGGGGTCAGCCGGCGCGGTCGTGTCACAGGTTGCCATCGGGCTCTTCTTTCTGGTCCGGATCGGCTTGCATCCTCGAACCTAGGAAGAAGAGCCCGCCTGTCCACCCTCAGGCGCCGGGCTGGACGCATCCTGCGCATCGCGGCGGGGCAGCATGAACAACCCCGGCCCCTCCCCGGCCAGCCAGCCGCGCTCTGCCAGCCGCTTCAGCTTCGAGCGCAGCCCCTCGACGTTGGGCTTGCCGGTGCTCAGCCCGGTCGCCACGGCGGCACCGTCATCACCCCGACCGGCGAGCCGTCCGCCACCTGCCCCGCAGCCGGCCGCTCCGCGCCGGCCCCGCCGAGGATCTCCGCGACCGTCTCCCGGGTGATCTCCAACCGGACAGCGCCTCCTCCGCCCGCGCCAGCCGGTCGTTCAACCGCGCGATCTCACCGCGCAGTTCGTCCACCTCCTGGCGGGCTGCCGCCTCACGCCGCTGCAGTTCCCCGATCAGCGAACTCATCGGGCATCTCCTCGCTACCCCCAAACAGTAGGAGATGACCCGCTGTCATGGCCGGTCAACCCACAGCCTCCCAGCTCAGCCAGTCCCTGCAGAAGCTACACCCCCCGGAAGTAAGCGGCAGCTGCGGCTATCACCACGCCATCGGCGTCGATCAGCCGGAATGGCTGAAACAGATCCCCGGTCGCCTCAAGCGAACCGGACTGCGGTACCACCAGACGGGACAACTCCCGCGGTGCTTCCCCTCCAGTGATCATGGCGGGAGACGCTAGCCACCCAGATCCCTGCCTGTCCGCTGACCCGCCCAAGCCCCGCCCGTAGTTCGGTTAACAGGTCGGTCTTACGCCCCGGCACGTTCTTCACATGCGCCGCGTTGCACACCAGCACCCGCTCGAACACACCCGGCTCCACCAGCGCGTGATACACCGGCATCGTGTAAATCCCGGTGGCCTCCATCGCCACCTGCGTGACCCGAAGTGAGGCCAGCCAGGCCGCCATCTCCCGTAGCACCCCATAAAACGCCGGGAACTTCCGCACCGTGGTGTCCCGGCCCCCCGGACCCGGCACCCGCACCGCGACCGTGACCTGATCCTTGTGCACGTCGATCGCCGCGCACCGCTCATAGATAACCTGCACGCCCTGCGCTCCTTACTCTCACCTGCATGGCCAGGCGTGCCACCCGCGAAGCCCCAACATGATCAAAGACACTGATACGCGCGCTCGCAGCGGCAACCGGGAAACACCCGAAACACAGGACCTCAGCGTCAGTCTTAACGACGGCCTCAACCGGGCCAAGGACAACCGACGTCAGCGGGCAGCACACACCCCAGTCTCATCCACCGCGAGCGGTCCCCAAGACAATCAGGTCTTAACGGCCGCGCATCGAGCCACGGTCTGGGACGGGGTACCCGCATACGGTCGCGTTCCCCGGCGTGACGGTCTTCCGCTCCGGCGGCGGTGTCCTCTATGCGGCTTATACCGACTTTTGAACTCCACAGGGCTCGGAGATCTAACCTCCATGTGGATAGCCTTGCGCAGAAAGTTATCAGATGATCACGGATTGACCCGATGTGCCGGAAAGGAGTTCTAAGGTGAACTTACGGCGAAGTTCGGCATTCGTGGCGGGCGCCAGCCTCGTGCTGGCCGTTGTCACGATGGGCACGGGAACGGCCAGCGCATCCACCGGCGGCGGCGCAGGCACCGCGAACCCACCGTTTCGCCTGAAGGTGGTGGGACACTTACCAAACGGGGCGCCGCAGTTCTCGGCAAGCTCACCGACTGGCCTTCCGCCCTCGCAGATCCAGTCTGTCTACAACCTGTCAGGCCTGTCGCCAAGCTCGGGTGCGGGGGCGGGACAGATCATCGCGATCGTGGATGCCTTTCACGACCCGAACGCGCTCTCGGACCTCAACACCTTCAATGCGCAGTACGGGTACGCCACGCTGTCGACGTGCACCTCGCTGACCCAGTCGGGCCCGTGCTTCCTGCGGGCCGACCCGCAGGGCACCCCGAAGGTGAACAGCGGCTGGGTGCTCGAGGAGTCCCTCGACATCGAGTGGGCGCATGCCGAGGCGCCGGCGGCCAAGATCGTGCTCGTCGAGGCGGCATCCAACAGTTTCACGAACCTGTTCAACGCGGTGGTGTACGCCAACGGCCTTCCGGCGACCGAGGTGTCGATGAGCTGGGGCGGTGGCGAGTTCAGCAGCGAGACCTCCACCGACCCGGACATGACGCACGCGGGAACCTTCTACACCGCGTCGTCGGGCGACAGCGGGCACGGCACCGAGTACCCGGCGGCCTCCCCGAACGTGATCGCGGTCGGCGGCACGACGCTGAACGGCTGCAGCGGCACGTCGTGCGCGGGGTTCTCTGGCGAGTCCGCGTGGTCGGGCTCAGGCGGCGGCGCCTCGACGGTTGAGCCGATCCCCGGCTACCAGACGGGCTACACCGGCCCGGTGTTCGGTGCCAGCACGATCTCGGGCCTTACCGGCGCTAAGCGCGGCATTCCCGATATCTCGTTTGAGGGGAACCCGAGCACCGGTGTGTCGATCTTCGACAGCACCAGGATCCAGGGACAGACTGGATGGTTCACCGTTGGCGGCACGAGCGTCGGCGCTCCCAACTGGGCCGGGATCCTCGCGGCCGGCAGGGCGGCGGGTGCGACCGCGCTGCAGGGTGACGCGGCCATCTACTCGGGCGGCTTCTCCACGAACCTGCGGGATGTCACCAGCGGAACCAACGGGACCTGCGGCACCGACTGCACCGCGGGGACCGGGTACGACCTGGTGACCGGCTTGGGAAGCCCGGTCAACTACCCATAGCGGAGACCGGCGGTTCTTCGGCAGGCGGGGCCGCCGGGCCAGGCAATGGCCCGGCGGCCCCGCCGCGGCAGGCCGGTCCGAAGGATGCGCAAGCCCGGTCACTGGTTCCCGGGTGCCGCTGCGGGTGATAGGCATGGGACACGGAGTAACGGGGCGGCGGTGTATGCCCGGCACGGCCGCGGAACACAAGAGGAGGCGGCCGTGACCATTCGCCGATTAGAAAGGCTGGCTGGGCCGGCGCTGCTGCTTGTTGCTCTGGCGCTGGCGGTTCCAGCCACGCTGGCCGCGACTTCCGCCCCGGCGGCGCAGAACGGGCCCGGCGTCGGCAACGTCCCGCAGGGCACGCAGAGCGACGCGAGCTACCTGGCCAGCTTATCGGCTGCGCAGGTCACGAACACCGACGCGACCTCGGGCCAGGTGAGCTGCTACCGGCCCGAGGTTCCGTACTTCACCAGCGACGGCCCGAACGACGGCTACACCGGCATGTCGCCCTGCCCGGGCGCGACCACCGGTGAGAACACTGGCGCGTCCGGGCCGTACCCGACCCAGGCTGGCAGCAATCCCGGCTATCCCGCCACGGGCCCGATGCTGGTCAAGGACCACTCCGAATCGGACATCCGGGTCGACCCGACCAACCCGGCGCACCTGATCGGATCGTCGAAGTGGGTCGTGAGCGCGGAGGGCTACAATTTCCTGCTCGGCTTCTACGAGTCGTTCAACGGCGGCGCGACCTGGTCCACCGGGCACATCCCCGGCTACGAGGGGTGGACCGACAGCAGCGACCCGGTCGGCGCGTTCGACGGGTTCGGCAACTACTACGAGTTCATCCTCCCCCTCCAGTTCTTCTACGACGCGGACGGAACCCACGACTTCAATGTGGGGACGCCGCTCGAGCCGAACCCGGCGCAGCCGGCCGAGGCGGTGGCGATGGCGGTCCGCCCGCACGGCGCGACCTCAGCGACGGACTGGATCACTACCAGCGCTGGCCACCCCGACTTCGTCGCCACCTACGACAGCATGGGGAACGAGCCGGACAAGCAGTGGATCGCGATCGACACCAACCCGGCCAGCCCGCACTACAACCGGGTCTACGCGATGTGGGTCGACTTCCACACCCTCACGCCGGTGCCCTTCGTCTCCTATGCCGACGCCAGGGCGAACGGCACCCACACCGGCTGGTCCGCGCCGCAGGCGTTGCCGGTCGCCCCGGACAACCCGGTCGGGGTCAGGTTCCTCCTGCCGCACGTGGCCCCCGACGGGAGCATCTACACGACGCTGACCAACTTCAAGCCCCCGCAGGGCTTCTGCTGCGCTTCGATGTTCGTGGACAAATCCACCGACGGCGGCAAGACCTGGTCGGTGGCCGGGACCGCGCTGAGCAGCGTGACGGCGCCCCCGTTGCGCTACGCGAACACCACGTTCCGTGACGGGATCGAGAACACCTTCGCCGTCGGCAACCACCTCGACGCCCAGGGCGCCTACCCGCTGTACATGGCCTACGAGGACTACAGCGCCGGCGTGGGCAACGTGATGCTCACCGCCTCCTATGACGGCGGCGCCACGTGGACCAGCCCGATCCAGGTCAACGACAACGCGAGCCTGGTCGACGAGTTCCAGCCCAACCTCGCCGTGGCGCCCGGCGGCACGGTCAGCGTGAACTTCTACGACCGCCGCCTCGCCTGCCCCGCGGCCGGCACCACGGACGCCGCGGCCGCCGGGCTCGCGCTCGACAATGTCAACCCGAACTACACCGGCAGCCTGCCCCCCTACGGCGCCGCCAACTACTGCGTGAACGCGAGCATCCAGTTCTACACCCCGCAGCTGAGCCCGATCGGGCACAACATCCGGATCAGCCAGCATGCGTTCGACCCGCAGCTCAACGCCCCGCACACCGGCTGCGCGAGCTGCGAGACCACATTCATCGGGGATTACTTCGGTAACACCGTCGGCGCGGAGCCGGGCGGTGCGGTGGACTACTCGACCTTCGTCTCCACGTACGACGACGGCACCAACCCCGCCCACTACCAGCAGCAGACAGTGGCGAGCGTCCCGGTGCCATGACCACCACGGCCCATCTCCTCTCGCAGGAGGTCCTGCGAGAGGAGATGGGCCGCGGCGCGCCGGCTGGGACATTCCCGGCGGGGCTGAACTCCCGCGGCCTCGGAGTTCGTACCCCAGAGTGTGGGATACAGCAAACGCCCTCGGCGGATCGGGGGGGCAAGATGACCGTGGAGGCACCGCCTGGCCTGTCGCGTCACAGCGGGTTGCCCGTGAGCAACGGCGTGGGGCCGTGGTCACCCGAGACGGGCGTCCACCGCATCGCTGAGCTGCCGGCGACCATCGATGACTGGTCGCTGACGCAGATCACCGCGGGCTGGTGGTTGTCCGCATCAACCGGGGACGTCCCCGCGGACGTGCTGGCGCTCGCGGCGGAGCCGGGACGGCCGAGCGTGGTCGTTGACGCCGATGGCCCGGGTCCGCGCACCGATCAGCTGCTTACCGAGCTATTTCCGGCGCTGGCCTCGGCCGGCCTCGACGCGGTGCGGCTGGTGCTGCCCGCGGCCGCGGACCGCTACGCGGCGGCGGCATCGCGCGCCTGCGGCCTCGACATCATCGCGGCCGAGGCCGCAGTGACGATCACGCCGCATGGCTATGCGCTTGTGCGATCCACCACGCCGGCCGGCCCGGGTGCCCTGCCGCAATGGCGCCGCTGCCTGCCGACCGGCCGCCAATCGGCGGCCGGGGTGCTGTCGCCGTCCCCGGCCTGGGAAGACGGGCTGACTGCCAGCCTGACCGCGGAACTGGGGCACCACGCCACGGTGCGCCGGGTGCCCGCTGGCCTCGCGCTGCAGCTGCCGGGCCCGGATGCCGGGTTCGTCCGGGCAGCGTACGCCGTGTGGCCCGACCCGGAACGCATCACCATCGTTGCCGACGGGGCCGCCCCGCATGAAATGCTGCTCGCCAGCCTGATGACGCTGCTGCCGCGGCTGGCCCTGGCTGACTCCGACGGGGTGCGCCTGTACTGGCCGCGCGCCGGGGCCGGCGCCGCGGGCCCGGCGCTGCGGGAGCTGGCGAAAAGGTGCGGCGCCGACCTGATCGCACCGGCCGCGAATGTCTCGGCCAGCGGCGGGTCCGGCGCGGTGTGCCACGGGCCCGTTGGCGCCGCGCCCTGGCTCCAGTTCACCCAGGACGGGGGCACACACGTGATGGGATCGCTGTACCCCACGCCAGCCTGGGAGCGGGCGCTGGCCGAGACGGACCTGAGCGGAGTGGGCGGAGGTCTGGTCATCGAGCACGTTGCGGCCGGGCTCTGCGTTCACCGGCCGGAAGCCGCCGAGCGTGGCCTGGCCGCGACCGCGCGAAGCGTCATACCCGACCCGGCGCGAGCCACGATCATCGCCAGCGCTGACGCGCGCACCGAAGCGATCAGGCAGGACGTGGAAACCGTGCTCGGCCGGCTGCCCGCGGCCGCCGCGAGGAAGCTGTGCCTCGTGCTGGCCGGCGCGGGCGCCGGGGGCCAGGGCTCGTATGCGCAGTTTCTGGCCGACACCTTCGGCACCCGGGTGCTCGCGCCCGTGGGCAGGTGGACTGCTACCCCGGACGGTCGGCTGCGAGCGTTCCCCGCAGCTACCGGAGCCGGCGCCCCGGGGGGCGAAGCGCAAGCATGGCATGAGTTCTCGCCGCGCCGCGTCCCCGGCGCGCGGGAACTCCCTGGCGCCCGGGAGATCCCCGCTGCGCAAGGGCTCCCCGCCGCGGTCGCACTCGTTGACGTGGCACCTGTCCAGCGGACGCAACCACACCAGCCGGCGCCCGCCCCGCCTGAGGGTGTGGCCGCCGGGCCCGTAGCCGGCTTGCTTGCGGGTGAGGCCGCCGGGCCTGCGGCTGGCCCGCCGGAGGCGCCCGGGCCGACTGAAGTGACCGGGCCGACGGCAGCGGCCGGAGAGGCCACGAGCACGCGGGAGGCGCCAGCCACCATCGTCCCGCTGTCACGCGACCACCGTTCGTCAGCGCAGGAGCGTCTGCTGTACCGCGAGTCAGCGACGGGCTACCAGGCACATGCCGTGGCAGTGCGCCGCATGCTGACCCAGCGTCCCGGCCTGCGGTCCGCGGGCGCAGCCGAGTCCGAGGACGCGCTCATCACCGACTTCGCCGCGGTGCTCGACTTCCTGCATGACGACCACCACGGCGCCGCGGCCATGCTCCGGTCGGCCGCGGCCACTGATCGGAGGCAGGCGTGCGTCCTGTCGGGGCTGCGGCGCCTGCCGTCGTTCACGGGGGCCGTATTCAGCTCGGCGAGCCTGCCGGGTGCGCTCGCCGATGGGTACGTGACCGGCAGGATCCTCGTCGAGCCGGTATTCGTCAGTGCGACATCATCACACCTCGTGGCGCTGGAAGGCGATATCGACTACGTCATCTGGTCCCAGACGGGCAAGCGTGTCGCGGCCCTCGCCGCCGAGGCCGGCCGCGACGTGATCATCTTCGCCGCCGGCACGGCCTACAAGGTGCTCGAGATAGACGCGGCCACGCAGGGCGCCGGGCGGATCAGGGTCTTCCTGCGCGAACTCGCCAGTCCCAGCCGCGGCGGGACTGGCAGGCGACCACCCTCAGCGGGCGGGCGGGAACGCCAGCCGCCTGGCCAGCTTGACGAGATGGACCACAAAGTGCTGGGACGGCTGGTTACGGCCGCCGCACTGCGGGACGACGCGGACGCCGACGATCAGGTCCCCGCATGGCGAACCGGCAACTCCACGCTGCCGATCGGCCTGGATGCCCGCGGTGTCCCGTACCTCGAAGCCGCCGCCGCCGACGCCTGAGCGGCCAGTGCCGCCGACCCCGCGCAGCCGTTCGGGATCAGTGGTCTGAGCTTTTTCTTCCCCAGCCAGACACACCACTCCCGGCGGCCGGCCACCGGAGCCCGGGTTCGTGCTACGCAGGGATCGCCGCCTTGGCGCAGGAGCCGGCGCGGCACCTGCGGTCCTGGTGATGTGCGGTATCCACCGTGACGACCTCTGTGCGTACGCGCGTTCGGCCCGGGAGCGCGGTCAGGGTAGTTTCCATAGCTGGCCCGGTGCGCCGGTACAGTTCTGGAGCTGCAGCGTGGCGGGGGCGGGGCTGGCGGTGAGGCATTTGCCGGAGGCAAAGTTGGCGAGCTGGCCGTTGGTTTGCGCCTGCCAGGTTTGGGCTTGCCAGGTTTGCGCGGAGGCGTGGGTGCAGGCGGTCAGCCGGGGCGCAGTGGCGTTGGCCAGGGCGGTCAGGCAGCCGCCCTGGGTGCTGATGGTGCCGCCGGTGCCCAGGGTCCAGGTTTGCGCGCCGCCCCCGGCGCAGCGGCCGAGCTGCACCGTGCCGCCGGTGGTGACCTGGGCGCACTGCCCGGTGGGGGTGGTGATCGGGCCGGTGGCCGGTGTGGTGGGGGGGCCGGTCTGGTAGACCCGGACCCAGTCCACCAGCATCTGCTGCGGGAAGGTGGTGGCGGCGCCGGGGGCGCCGGGCTGGGTGCCGCCGACGGCGAGGTTCAGCACC
>WNGJ01007533.1_pt1 | contig 12045 bp, 9 predicted proteins | sample 5400611 | NCBI WGS metagenome assembly WNGJ01 (sample SAMN13153375, study PRJNA577476) | soil metagenome | isolation source: 40 cm soil or saprolite under Garry oak tree replicate 1 | place: USA:California | collected 2016-06-15 | reverse complement strand
AGCGGCACGTCAAGCCGCACGGCGCGGAGACCGGCGTCGAGCCGGCCATCGACCAGTTGCAACAGCCTGTCGCAGCCCTCTCCCGTTACGGCGGATAGAGCGACCGTATCGGTATTGCGCCGCTCGACCTGGTTCGAGAGCGCGGCGCGCGCCGATGGCTCCAACAGATCGGTCTTGTTCATGACCTCGATGAGCCCCTCCTCGACCAAGGCCTCGAGGCCGAGGTCGCGGAGCACCGCCAACACATCGGCCTTCTGCGCGGCGCTGTCGGGGTGATGCGCATCGCGGACATGGACGATGATGTCGGCCTCGGTGACCTCTTCGAGCGTCGCGCGGAAGGCGGCGACGAGATGGGTCGGAAGGTCCGAAATAAAGCCGACCGTGTCCGACAGGATCGCCTTGCGGCCCGATGGCAGGTCGAGCCGGCGCATCGTCGGGTCGAGGGTCGCAAACAGCAGCGACAACCGGGTAGGGCACCCGGCGGCGCGCCTCGCGGTGCAAGGCGCGGGTGCGCTTGACGTCGTCGAGCTCGCGCCGGAGCCTGGCGATGCGCTCGCCGATCAGGCGGCGGTCGATTTCGAGCTGGCTCTCGCCCGGGCCGCCGAGAAAGCCGAAACCGCCGCGCTGCCGCTCCAGATGGGTCCAGGAGCGAACCAGCCGGGAGCGCTGATACGACAACGCCGCCAATTCGACCTGCAGCCGCCCCTCATGGGTGCGGGCGCGCTCGCCAAAGATTTCGAGGATCAGGCCGGTGCGGTCGATAACCTTGGCCTGCCAGCGGCGCTCCAGATTGCGCTGCTGCACCGGAGAGAGCGGCCCGTCGACGACGACAAGACCAATCGCGTTCTCGGCAATCAATTCCCGCAATTTCTCGACATTGCCGCTGCCGAACAAGGTGCCCGGCGCCGGCCGCGCGATGCGCACGATTTCGGCGCGCACGATCTGGAGATCGATGGCGCGCGCCAAGCCGACGGCCTCGTCGAGACGAGCTTCGAGGGAGCGCGGCGGGCTATCGGACAGCGGCCGCGGCGCGGATTTCGCCGCGGGATGGATGACGAGGGCGCGATCGGTGCTCGGGGTTGCCGGGGCGTCGAGGCGGCTCAGAGCTCCTCGCCCTCCCGATTGCCTTCAAAGAGCTGGATCGGCTGCGCCGGCATCACGGTCGAGATTGCGTGCTTATAGACCAGCTGGGAATGCGCATCGCGCCGCAGCAGCACACAGAAATTATCGAACCAGGTAATGATGCCCTGCAGCTTGACTCCATTGACCAGAAACACCGTGACGGGGGTTTTGTTCTTGCGAACATGGTTCAAGAAGACGTCTTGAACGTTCTGATTTTTTTCGGCCGACATGGGTAGTCTCCCAATTTCGGTTTTTGGAGCCGGGGCGAGCGGCTCGGGGCGGGAAGCGCGAAGGTGCGCGATTCTGCCGAATCGCCTACGAAGATGGGCCGCCGGCGTCGATTCTCAACCCCTCCAAAGAGCGAAACAGGCTAGTCCCATCGGTGAAAGACAGCCGCGGCGCGAACTTGGCGAATTCTTCGGGATTGGCCGCTTCGCCGAGGAGAACCGCGACACAGCCGCTGTTCATGGCGCATTGCATATCGAGCGCGGTGTCGCCGACAAACCAAACCTCCTCGCCCGGCGGGACGCCGCTTTCCGACAAAGCGAGATGCACGGGCTCGCAGGCCGGTTTGTCGGCCGAGGCGTCCCCTGCCCCGATGACGCTACCGAACAGCCCGGACCAGCCAAGCCGCTCGACTTCGCGGCGCAATAGCGGGCCGGTCTTGTTGCTGACGACCCCGAGGAAGATCCCGAGCTCGGCGAGCGAGCGCAGCATCGCCTCGCGCCCGGGCAGCGCCGCCAGCCGGTCGAGATGGATCGTGCGGAAATGGCCGAGATAGATCTCGCGCGCCTCTTCCCAGCGGTCGCCGAACAAAAGCGGGAAGCTTTCGCGCAGGCTCCGCCGCGCGTCCGCCTTTGTCTCGTCGAGCGAACGTTCGGGCTGGCCCATAGCGCGCATCAGGTGATTGCGCGCCTCATGAATTGTCACCCAGCTGTCGATGAGCGTGTTGTCCCAGTCGAACAGGATTGCGCGTGGCGGCCGCGCCCCGTTCAGCGGGTGCGGCGTCCCGTTCAGCGGGGCGGCCGCTCCATTCGGCTGGCGACGGACGGTCATGCCGCCGCCGCGGCGTGTAGGAGATACGCTTCGCGCAGCTTGCGGCTGAGCGGACCCGGCTTGCCGTCAGCAACCGGCGCGCCGTCGATCCGCACGACGGGCAGGAGGTCGGCCGTTGTGCTGGTCAGGAACGCTTCGCGCGCGGTCTTCGCCTCGGCGACGGTAAATGGGCGCTCGACGAGGCGATAGCCTTCGCGCTGGATGATGTCGAGGATCGCGGCGCGGGTGACGCCGTTCAGGATCGCATGATCGGCAACGCGGGTGATTACGGTGTCGTCGGCGGTCACGATCCAGGCATTTGTCGAGGTCCCCTCGGTCACCTGCCCTTCGCGGTCGATCTGCCAGGCCTCATAGGCGCCGGCCTCGCGCGCCTGCTGCTTGCCGAGGACATTGGCGACGAGTGCGACCGATTTAATATCGCAGCGCTGCCAGCGGATATCGGGGATCGTGATGACCGCGATCCCGTCGCGGCCGAGCCGCGGATCGGGCGGGCGCGAGCGGCGCGAGGTCACGACCAGCACCGGCTTTGCCGCCTTTGGAAAAGCATGGTCCCGCGGCGCGACGCCGCGCGTCACCTGCAGGTAGACGATCCCGGTCTCGACGCCGTTGCGATGGATAACCTCGCGCATGACGACCTTCAACGCCGCATCGCTCATTGGCGGATTGATACGCAACTCGGTTAATGAGCGGTGAAGACGCGCGAGATGCCGTTCCTCGTCGACAAGGCGGCCGCGGGTGACCGCGACGACCTCATAGACGCCGTCGCCGAACTGATAGCCGCGGTCTTCGATATGCACCGCCGCCTCGCGCTGCGGTCGGTACCGGCCGCTGACATAGGCGACGCGGGACATCGCCGGAACCGGTGCTAGGTTCCGACCCGGAGCGAGCGTTCGTTGCCAAAGACGCCCAATGATTTGAGCTTGCGATGCAGCGCCGAGCGCTCCATGCCGACAAAGGCGGCGGTGCGCGAGATGTTGCCGCCGAACCGCGTGACCTGCGCCAAGAGGTATTCGCGCTCGAACACCTCGCGGGCGTCGCGCAACGGCAAGGTCATGATCTCGCTGCCCTTGTCCCATTTGACGACGGTGGGTGCGATCGCGGTGATCTCGTTCGGCAGCATGTCGGCGTGTACCGACTCTCCGGCATCGCCCGGCGCCATGATCAACAGCCAATCGACGACATTGCGCAGCTGGCGGACATTGCCGGGCCAGGTGTAGGCCTGCAGCGCCGCCAGTGCGTCCTCGCCAAACTCGCGCGGCTGAAGGCGCGCCGCCGCGGCGCCCCGCGCCATGAAATGGCGGGCCAAGAGCGGGATGTCTTCGCGCCGCTCGCGCAAGGGCGGCACTCGGATCGGCACGACGTTGAGGCGGTAGAACAGATCTTCGCGGAAGCGGCCGCCGGCGATTTCGGCGCTCAAATCGCGGTTCGAGGAGGCGACGACGCGGACATCGACCTCGACCCGGCGCGATCCGCCCACCCGCTCGAAGGTCTGCTCCTGCAGGGCACGGACGATCTTGCCCTGAGTTTCCAGCGGCATGTCGGCGACCTCGTCGAGAAACAGCGTGCCGCCATGCGCCCGCTCGAACGTGCCGATCTTTCGCGCCTCGCCATTGTTGCTGGCCTCGCTGCCGAACAACTCGATCTCGAGCCGGTCCGGCCGCATCGTCGCGCAATTCACCGGGACGAACGGTCCCTGCGAACGCCGCGAACGCGCGTGCAGCAAGCGTCCGACGACTTCCTTGCCGGATCCCGGCGCGCCGCTGATCAAGACGCGGCTGCCGGTCGGCGCGACGCGTTCGATCTGCTGGCGCAGCTGATTGACCGCCGGCGAGGCGCCGACCAGGTTGAGCTCGCCGCCGGCGCGCAGCCGCAACTCGGCATTCTCCCGGCGCAATTGCGCGGCCTCGATCGCGCGAGCGACGAGGAGCAGGAGCCGGTCGGCCTTGAACGGCTTCTCGATAAAGTCGTAGGCGCCGATCTTGATCGCCTCGACCGCGGTTTCGATCGTGCCGTGCCCGCTGATCATGACGACCGGGACGGACGGCATCTCGGCGCGCAACTGGCGCAGGATCGCGATGCCGTCGAGCTCGCTGCCCTGCAGCCAGATATCAAGGATCACGAGCGTTGGCTGCCGGCCATGGATCGCGGCCAGCGCCTCGGTGCTGTCGCCGGCCTCACGGGTCGCGTAGCCCTCATCCTTCAGGACGCCCCCGATCAGCATCCGGATGTCGGCTTCGTCGTCTACGATCAGGATGTCATGCGCCATGGGATACCGGGCTCAACTCGGCGGGATCGGGGGCCAGCGATCGGAGCGACGGGTGCGGGTCGCCGGCAAAGACCAGTGTGACCCGGGCTCCACCCGCTTCCCGATCCTCCAGAAGCAATTCCCCCTGGTGATCTTCCATGATCTTTTTCACGATAGCGAGCCCCAAGCCGGTGCCCTTTGTGCGGGTCGTCACGTAAGGCTCGGTCAAGCGCTCGCGATGCTGTTGCGGCAGGCCTTTTCCGTTGTCCTCGACCGTGATCGAGACCCGGCCATCGGCGTCGGTGGCGGTGACCGCGACCCAGCCCGCCGGCTCCGGCTTGCCATCGACGATTCGGCCTTCGATCGATTCGATCGCATTCTTGACGATGTTGATCAGCGCCTGGCTTACGAGCCGCGCGTCGCAGCGCAGAGGTATCGGGCGGCTTCCGAAGCGGGTCTCGAAGGCGATCTCGGGATGCGCCGTCCGCTGCAGAAAGACCGCCTGCTCGACAATCGTCGTCAAATCTTCCGGCTTCAACACCGGCGCCGGCATGCGGGCAAACGATGAAAATTCGTCGACCAGGCGCCCGATATCCTCGACATGGCGGATGATCGTGTCGGTGCAGATCCGGAAGGTGTCGGGATCCTTCTTGATATCGCGGAGATATTTGCGGCGCAGCCGCTCGGCCGAGAGCTGGATTGGGGTCAGCGGGTTCTTGATCTCGTGCGCAATGCGGCGGGCGATATCGGCCCAGGCCGCCTTGCGCTGCGCCGACAGCAGCTCGGTAATGTCGTCGAAGGTGACGACAAAGCCGCTGATGCCGCTTTCATCCTGCTCGGCGGCGATGCGCACCAGGAGCGTGCGGGTGCTGTTGTTGCTGGCGAGCTGAACCTGGCCTTGCGCGCGCCGGTCCGGGCGGCGCGCCGCCGCGTTCAGCAGATCGGTCATCTCAGGCGCGACCTCGGCGAGGTCTTCGCCGATCGAGAGGTCGAGATCGACCCCGAGCAAGCCCGAGGCCGAGCGGTTGGGCAGGTTGATCCGGCCGTCGCGGTCGAGCCCGATAACCCCCGCCGACACGCCCGACAGCACGGTCTCGGTAAAGCGCCGGCGATCGTCGAGCTGACGGTTGGCTTCCATCAGCTCGAGCTGCTGGCTCTGGATTTGATAGGTCATCCGGTTGAAGGCGCGGCTTAGCGAGACGAGCTCGTCATCCTTCTCGCCTTCCGGGACGCGGACGGTCAGATCGCCGAGGCGGATCCGCTCCGCGGCCCCCATCAACCGGCTGATCGGATCGCCGAGCTTGGCGGCGAAATGAATGCCGATCGAGATCGCCGCAGCTAGAAACAGCAGCGCAACGAGGATGTAGATGACGGCGAAAGTGATCTGAAACCCGGAACGCTGACCTTCGAGGCGCTCATACTGCGCCGCCGCAAGATGAACCTCGTCGCGATGCGCCAGCACCCGAGGTTCGATAAAGCGGCCGACATAGAGATAAAGGTCACTGAACTCGCCGAGCCGAACGAGCGCGCGGACGCGCTCGTCCTGGTCGTTGGTCATAATGACGACCTCGCCTTGGTTGGCGCGGCGCAGCGCTCCCTGGCTGACATCCTCGAAGCCGAGCGCAAAGGCGAGGCCGGTGCGCGCCACCATCTGACCACGTCGATCGACGACAGCCGCCTCGGTCAGGCTGCGGATCGCGGCCTGAGCGGTCAACGCCGGCGCGAGATATTGCGGGTTAATCGCCAACGTCGCCGCCGAGCGGTCGAGATCGGCCGCCATTGCGAGCGCATCGGCGCGGATCGCCTGCTGATGCTCGCGCACATAGGCGTCGGCGACCGCGACCGATTCGGAGATCGCGGTGCGCACCTTGTCGCTGAACCAGGATTCGACGCCGAAGCTGAAGAACAGATAGGAGAACACGGCGACGATGATCGTCGGCAGCACCGCAATCAGGCTGAACAGACCGACGAGGCGCACCTGCAGCCGCGAGCCCGCGAGATTGCGGCGGCGCTCCGCCCGCACCTCGAACAGGCGCTTTGCGACAACGGCCGCCAGCGCCAATAGCAGCACCAGGTCAAGATTGAGCAGCGACAGGACGAGGGTCGGCCGCGGCCCGAAGGGCGGCGCGCCGGTCAATGCCAGATAGGTCGCGATGCCCGACGCCAGCGCGGCAGCAGCGAGGGCAACCGCGAGCTTCCGCCACACGCCAATCCCGCCGGTCCAGCCACGCACGTGCTGCGCCAGGCTCATTCAGCCATTCCTACTCGAAAGACCGCCGAGAAATGCTCCGGTCCCTCCCCGCGCCGACGCCATGTGGCGCCGTTCCCCTCGCGGCGAACGCCGAACGAGAGCACCCGGCGCGACGGCCCTATTTTAGGCCGCGTACGACCGGGATGTCCAATTCGCGGATCTTCTTGCGCAGCGTATTGCGGTTGAGCCCCAGCAGATGCGCGGCCTTGATCTGGTTGCCTCGGGTCGCGCCTAGGGTCGCGACGATCAGGGGGCGCTCGATTTCGCGCAGGATGCGGTCGTAGAGACCGGCCGCCGGGAGGTCGCCTTTATGGGCTGCAAAATAATCGTTGATATGACGCTGGACCGCTGATGAAAGCCCCTCTCCGCCCGGCGCTTCGGCCGGCATCTCGGCAGGCGGCCCCTCGGCCAGCTCGGCTTCGATGACTTCGAGACCGATGACCTCCTGGGGGTAGAGCGCAGCGAGCCGCCGCACGAGGTTCTCGAGCTCGCGCACATTTCCCGGCCAGCGATATTGCTGCAAGCGCTGCATCGCCAAGTCATCGATCGTCTTGACCGGCAGACCCTCCTTCGCCGCAAGCGCGGCGAAGTGGCGGACCAAAGGCGGGATATCCGAGCTGCGCTCGCGCAAAGGCGGCAAGCGGATCGGCGCGACATTGAGCCGATAGAACAGATCGTCGCGGAACTGCCCCTGCCGGATCAATTGCGACAGGTCACGATGAGTCGCGGCGATGATGCGCACATTGGCGCGGATCGGGACGCGCCCGCCGACCGCGGTGTATTCCCCTTCCTGCAGCACGCGGAGCAAACGGGTTTGCGCCTCGGGCGGCATGTCGCCGATCTCGTCGAGAAACAGCGTGCCACCCTTTGCCTGCTCAAAGCGGCCCATATTGCGGGCGGTCGCGCCAGTGAAGGCACCCTTCTCATGGCCGAACAGCTCGCTCTCGATCAGCTCGCGCGGAATCGCCGCCATATTGATCGCAACAAACGGCGCGGAGCGGCGCTTGCCAAAATCATGCAGCGCGCGCGCGACCAGCTCCTTACCGGTGCCGCTTTCGCCGGTGATCATGACCGTGAGGTCGGTTCCCATCAGCCGGGCGATGGCGCGATAGATCTCCTGCATTGCCGGCGAGCGGCCGATCAGCGGCAATTGCCCGTCATCGACTTCGTCTTGCGGCCGTGTCGCAGTCGTTGGCGCACTCAAGGCCCGCTCGACGACGCTGACCAGCTCGCGCAGATCGAAGGGCTTCGGGAGGTATTCGAAGGCGCCGCGCTCGGCCGCCTTAACCGCTGTCAGGAGCGTGCTCTGCGCGCTCATGACAATGACCCGCAACTCCGGCCGCATCTTCTTGATGCGGGGGATCAGGTCGAGGCCGTTCTCGTCAGGCATGATGACATCGGTGATGACGAGATCGCCCTCACCATCGGCGACCCAGCGCCACAGGGTCGCGGCGTTGCCCGTCATCCTGACATCGTGGCCCAACCGGGCGAGCGCCTGGTTCAGCACCGTGCGGATCGCCCGGTCGTCATCGGCTACTAATATCGTCGCGCCCATCACTCGCCACCGTTCTGGGCGACCTCGGCTGACGTGGATACCGGCAGAAACACCCGGAAAACGGTGCGCCGGGGTTGGCTTTCGAACTCGATCACGCCGCCATGGTCGCCGATCACCTTGGCGACGAGTGCAAGACCAAGGCCAGTTCCGTTCCGCTTGGTCGTGACGAAGGGATCAAAGAGGTGCGCCTTCAGGTGATCGGGGAGGCCGCCGCCATTATCGGCAACCACAACCATCAGCGGCAGATGCCGGCGCGCCTCGCCGCCAGGCACCGCGAGCCGCAGGCCGTGCCGGTAGGCCGTCGTCAGCGTGATCTCGCCGCCCGACTCCGGGGCGGCCTCGGCGGCGTTTTTGACAAGGTTGAGGAAAACCTGGAGTAGGAGGTCGCGGTCGCCATGCACCGGCGGCAGCGAGGGGTCGTACTCCTCGGTCAGCCGGACATGCCGGGCAAAGCCGGATTGCGCGATCCGGCGCACCCGGTCGAGCACCTCGTGGATGTTGACGGCGGCATGGCGTACCGGCGCGTGCTCGGAGAAGGCTTCCATGCGGTCGACCAGCGCGACGATGCGGTCGGTTTCGTCGCAGATCAGCTGGGTCAGTTCGCGCCCGGCCTCGTCGACGTCCTGTTCGAGCAATTGCGCCGCGCCGCGAATGCCTGAGAGCGGGTTCTTGACCTCATGCGCCAGCATCGCCGCCATTGCGGTTACCGAGCGGGCCGCGTTCCGGTGGGTCTCTTGGCGGTCCATCTTGTCGGCCATCGAGCGCTCGTGCAGCGACAGCACGACAAGGTCCACCCCCTCCCCTGTTGGCGCGCCCTGGATCGTCACCGAACGCGGCGCAAAACGCGGTCCTTCGAGCGGCACGTCGTATAGCGCGATCGAGCCGCCGCTGCGGCGGACGGCCTCGACCAGCGCAAAGACAGGGCTCTGCGGCGACACAATATCGGTCAGGGGATGACCGGATAGGGCAGCCGCGCTGGCCCCGAAAAACTGCTCCGCCGCCGGGTTCACAAACCGCACGATGTTTCCGCTGTCGAGCGCAATCACGGGATCGGGCAAGGCCGAGAGCAGGAGCGCCGTGTCGGGGAGGCGGGAGGCGCTCGCCGTGCCGGGCCGCTGGCGGCGCAGCGAGCTCAGCATCAGGCCGCCTCGCGTTCCAGGAACGGCTCGTAAAAGGCATGCATCAGCTGTTTGACTTCGGCCGCCGCTTCGGTGCGGTTGACGGCGGCGCGGAACTCGGCCGAGCCCGGGAGCCCCTTGCAATACCAACCGATATGCTTGCGCGCGATATGGATGCCAGGCGTGCCGTAATGGCTCAGCATCGCGTCATAGTGCCGGCGCAGGATGCGGTATTGCTGCAAGAGCGGCGGATCGGGCAGCCGCCGTTGCGAGCGGAGCCAGGCGATGACCTGGGCGATGAACCACGGCCGGCCATAGCAGCCGCGGCCAATCATGATCCCGTCGGCGCCGGATTCCGCCAAGGCCCGGTCGACCTCTTCCAGGCTCGTGATATCGCCATTGACGACGACCGGGATCGAAACTGCCTCCTTGACCGCGCGGACAAAGCCCCAATCCGCCTTCCCCGCGTAAAACTGACAGCGCGTGCGGCCGTGCACCGTGACCATGCGGATGCCGCAGGATTCGGCGATTTTGGCGAGGGCCGGCGCGTTGCGGTGATTGTCGTCCCAGCCCGTCCGCATCTTGAGCGTGACCGGCAGGTCGACGGCCTTGACCGTGGCTTCGAGGATGCGCGCGGCATGCAATTCGTCGCGCATCAGGGACGAGCCGGCATGGCCGTTGACGACCTTTTTGACCGGGCAGCCGAAATTGATGTCGATAAGCGTCGCGCCACGATCCGCGTTGAGCTTGGCCGCCTCGGCCATGACCCGCGGCTCGCAGCCGGCGAGTTGGACGGCCATCGGCTGCTCCTCGGGGCAGCTTTGAGACATCGTGAGGGACTGGCGGGTCTCGCGGATCGCCGCCTCGCTGGCGATCATCTCCGAGACGACAAGCGAGGCCCCCTCCTCCTTGACGATGCGGCGGAACGGCAGATCGGTCACCCCGGACATCGGCGCCAGGATGACCGGGTCTTCAAGTGTGATCGAGCCGAGGCAAATGCTCACGGATTGTGCAATCTGACGATTTGCCTAAAGAATAGGCACAAGGTTACCGGAAACTTTGCTGCACCGCAATAGACAGCGCTCGGAGACCGTCCTTCATTGCGCCATCGGCCAAGACGGGACTACGGTCATATAGGCGCCGAGGACCCGATCGAGGGGGAACGCTAGCATGAAAATCTTGATCAAGAGCGCATGGGGGTCTGACGACCCGACGAAAGCCGCCTTTGCTTTTCTCCATGCGAACGCCTTCGCCGAGGCCGGGCATGAGGTCCGCGTTTTTTTTCTCGGCGAGGCGGTCAACCTGATGAAGGACGAGATGATCGCCTCGGTGACGCCAGTCGGCTGGCCGCCGCTATCGGAGATCATTCCGAAGACAATCGCACATCGAATCCCGCTCAATATCTGAACCGCGTGCTCACGGGCCCGTGCGGTCCGCGACACCGATCTCGAGGGCAAAAACGCCCGCTTCGTTACGCCGCCTGATCTAGTGATGCTGGTCGAATGGGCGGACAAGGTGCTCAGCGAGTAAGGACGACCCTCACCACACGTTGACGCGATGACCGCAACCTGCGCCCTGATCGTTGCCGCCGGCCGTGGCACAAGGTTTGGCGGCGATCTGCCAAAGCAATATCTGCCGCTCGGCGGCGCGACGGTGCTGCGCCATGCGGTCAACGCCTTTGCGGCGCATCCGCGGATCGCTGGGGTTCTGGTCGCGATCCGGCCGGAAGACCGCGAACTGTTCGACCGCACCGTTGCGGGCTTGTCGGTGCTTCCGCCCGTACCGGGCGGCGCGGAGCGGCAGGATTCGGTGCGGCTCGGCCTTGAAGCGCTCGCCGCGCACAAGCCAGAGCGCGTGCTGATCCATGACGGCGCGCGGCCCTTTCCGGACGCGGCGCTGATCAGCCGGGTCATCGAGGGGCTCGACAAGGCGCCGGCGGCGATCCCTGCCCTGCCGCTCGGCGACACGGTCAAGCGCGTCGAACACGGACGGATCCGCGAAACCGTCGACCGCTCGCAATTGTGGCGGGCGCAGACCCCGCAGGGGTTCCACTTCGACGCGATCCTGGCGGCACATCGGCAGATGGCGGGGCATGTCTTGACCGACGACGCCGCGGTCGCGGAGGCGGCCGGCCTCATGCCGCTGATCGTCGCGGGCAGCGAGGAGAATTTGAAGGTGACGACAGCTGAGGATCTCGCCGCGGCGGAACGGCACTTGGCCGCGCTCCAAGGCGATGTGCGGGTCGGTCAGGGTTTCGATGTGCATCCCTTCGGCCCCGGCGACCATGTGATGGTATGCGGCGTCGCGATCCCGCATGAGGTGGCGCCGGTCGGCCATTCCGACGCCGATGTCGGGCTGCACGCGCTGACAGACGCAGTGCTCGGCGCGATCGGCGCCGGCGATATCGGGATGCATTTCCCGCCGAGCGACCCGCGGTGGCGCGGCGCCTCCTCGGACCGGTTCCTCGCCTATGCCGCGACGCTGGTGCGCGATCGCGGCGGCGCGATCGCGGCGGTCGATGTGACGATCATCTGCGAGCGGCCGAAAATCGCGCCATATCGCGACCGCATGATCGAGCGTCTGGCGGAGATCCTCGAAATCTCACCCGGCCGGGTCAGCGTCAAGGCGACAACGACCGAGCGGCTTGGCTTTACCGGTCGCGGCGAGGGCATCGCGGCGCAGGCCGTCGCCACGGTGC
>WNGJ01039296.1_pt1 | contig 12046 bp, 9 predicted proteins | sample 5400611 | NCBI WGS metagenome assembly WNGJ01 (sample SAMN13153375, study PRJNA577476) | soil metagenome | isolation source: 40 cm soil or saprolite under Garry oak tree replicate 1 | place: USA:California | collected 2016-06-15 | reverse complement strand
TGGCTGGAGCGCCCGCTGTCACCCACGCTCGATTTCGCGCCGAACCTAGAGTTCCGTCATGAGCTCGCAGGGCCGAGCACGGGGAGCCTCGAGCTCCTGGGGTGGCTCGCGCGGCCGGGGGTGGACGTGCGCTACCGTGCGAGCGGCGCGGTCGCCCTCCTGTTCCAGGGCCAGGTGGCGCTCGGCCGCCTGGCCCAGAATGGCGGCTCGGTGTCGCTGGTCGGCCCGCGCGCCGTGCTGCTCCTCGAGTGGAGCCGGTGATGCGGCGGCTGGCTGTGTTGCTCGCCCTGGGTAGCGCGGTCGCCTGCGCGGACTGGGCCGGGCCGCGCCTGGGGCGGCCCAGTCTCGCGATCGTCCCGGTGTTCCCCGGGTCGCAGGCGACGGTTCCGGCCGGAGATGTGCTCCTGGGCGATCTCGACCGGCTGCGGGTGATCGTGACGGAGCTCCCGGCCCGAAGGTTGGTCGCAGACACGAGCGTCGGCGTGGACGCCGCGGGGAACGCCCAGGTGACCGTGCCCGTCCACGTCGTCGGGAGCTCTCCGACGCTGTTCGAAGTGTCGCTCGAGGGGATCCGCACGTCGGACGGGACGGTGCTGTATTCGGGGATCGACACGGTCGCGGTCACGGGAGGGATCCCGATCCCGCCCGTGGCTGTGTCGGTGATCTACGTTGGCCCCTGTCAACTGGGCGAACCTCACTCTGAAGCTGAGCGAGTCCGTGACGCCGACGGTGTCGGTGGACTTGCTCGGCGTTCCTGTGCCGAACGTCCCCGTCCGGCTCACGAACGTCACGCCCGCCCTGGTGGCGCTCACGAGCGGACCCGGCTTGACCGCGCTCTCGGGCACCTCGTGTGGTCCCGCACGCGTCGCGGCGTCCATCCCCGGCTCGACGGACACGCTGCGTCTGGCAATCAACGCACCCGTAACGCAGGCAGCGGTGCTGTTCGCTGGCGATTCCGCGAGCGGGCAGTCGAGCGGCCTGTTCTGCGCAAACACCGATGGCACGGGGCGGTTCCCCATCAGCGGCAACGGGGCGTTCGGTGCCGTGAACCCCCGGTGGTCTCCGGACCGGCAGCGAGTGGCGTACACGTTCCAGCCGTCAGGTCCGCTCCCGCAGCCGCAACAGCTTTGGGTTGCCCGGTGGGCAGGAGATACCGACGCATTCGTGGCGGGCGACGCCGTGAACGGCGCTTACCGCCCGCGCTGGAGCCCGAACGGTCTGCACATCGGGTATGAGTGCGGAGATGGTTCCTCCAACCAGCACGTGTGCGTGATCCTCGACGCTACCGGCGCGATCGCCTTACTGTCCCAGGTCCCACGGATCGTGCTCAGCGACGTGGTGCCGACACGGCTCACGGGCTCCGGGTCGTTCGCGTGGGACCCGCGAAATCCGGACCGCTTGGCGTTTGCGCGCGATAGTCTCATCCCCCCGCTGCTGCTGCAGACAACCAGTGCGATCTACACGGCAAACGTCAATGGCACAGGGTTGCAGCAGCTCACGCCGAATCCGCTCGACGCTGGCGCCGGGGTGCTGCAGATCAGCGAGCTCGACTGGTCCCCGCCTGGCGACGTAATCGTCTTCTCGGCAACGGATCCGCTGTTCGTGCGGAAGCTGTACGTGATCAATCGCGACGGCACCGGGTTGCTGCAGCTGACCAAGGGGCCGACCACGGATTCCGACAGCCGGCCGGTATTTTCGCCGGATGGTCGGCAGATTGTGTTCCTGCGGAACACCGGCGGGTGTTCGATCGACTACTGGCGGGTCAACGCGGATGGGACCGGGGAACAGCAGGTGAGCGACGAACGGCTGTGTGACTTGAGCACTGCCGCGCTCGGCTACGATTGGTCGCCGGATGGGAAAGACATCGTGCTCGTGGGCGGCGGCCCGGACGGCCCGTTCGTCCAGCTGCTCGTCTACAAGGTTGCGGGTACGACGACGGCGGCCACCTATTTCCAGGACCGGCGCCTCGTCGGGCGCGGCGCAGCCCCGGGCGTCTCAGTGATCGACATCCAGCCGAACTGGCGGCCCTAGACCCGAAACCCCCGCACCAGCCCGCGCAGCCTTTCCGCCGCCTGCAGCAGGTTGCCCGCGGCGGCCGCCATCTCTTCGGTCGAGGCGCCCTGCTCCTCCGTGGCGGCCGTGACCTGCTCCGCGCCGGCTGCGTGCGCGCTGGAGCGCGCCGCCACCTGCTCCGCCTGCTGCCGCAGCCGCTCGGTGGTCTCACGGTTCGTCTGCGCCGCGCGCCGCACCTTCTCCGCCGCCTGCTCCACCTGCTCCACCGCCGCCACGATCTCGGCGAGCCCCCGCGCCGCGCCTTCCGCCACCGACTCGATGCCCCGGACTTTGGCCTGGCCAGCCGCCATGGTCGCCGTCACGTCCTCCATCTGGTCGCGGATGACCGTGGTGGTGCGGGTGACCGCCTCGGCCGCCCGGGCCGACTCGTCGGCGAGCTGCCGTACCTCCTCGGCGACCACGGCGAACCCCCGGCCGTGCTCGCCCGCGCGCGCCGCTTCGATGGCGGCGTTGAGCGCGAGCAGGTTCGTCTGGGAGGAGATGCGCTTGATGAGATCCACGAAGTCGTCGATCGCGCCGCTCTGCGCCGCCAGCTCGGTGATCTGCTTGGACGTCGTCTGCACCACTTCCCGCACGTCGAGCAGGGCCGTCCCCGCCGCCGCCACGTCTCCGCGGTGGCGGTCGGCGACGGTGCGGATCTCCTCGCCCAGCTGGGCCGCGCGCTCAGCCAGCTCGGCCATCTGACCCGTGGCCGTGCGCAGCTGCTCCAGGCTCGAGCCCATCGACCCGAGCTCGGCCCGCTGCGCCTCGGCGCCCCCCGAGATGTCGACCATCGCCGTGGACACCTCGCTCGCCGACGCCGCCAGCTGCTCGCTCACGGCCGACAGGTCGCCTGCCGAACCGGCAATGCGGTCGGACTCCGTGATCACGTCGCCCACGATCCGGCGCAGCCGGTCGCCCATCTGCTGCAAGGCGTCCGCCAGCACGCGAAACTCCCGCGGCATCCGGCCGGTCGTGACCGGCCGCAGGTCCCCGGCCCCGAACCGCTCGGCCGCCGTCACGAGTCGGCCCAGCGGCCCCTCGACCCAGCGCAGCGTGTAGAACGACAGCACGCCGCCCGCCACGACCAAGAGCGTCAGCACAAGCCAGAGGATCCGCTCGCCCCGCCGCGAAGCGGCCGCCAGGCGGTCGCCCGCCTGGGCGGCCCGCACCGCCTGGCGGCCTGAGAGGTCGCGCACCAATCGGGTGAGCTCGGCCGTGGGCTCGCGCACCGCGACCGCCTCCGCCTGGGCCTCGCGATCACGCCCCAGGTCCTTGAGCGCGTGCGCGAGGGCGTAGTCGACCTGGATCGACGCCTGCAATTGCTTGATGCGGATCACCGTGAGACGGTCCTCGTTGGACAGGCCGCCCAGGTTCTCGAGCCGGCGTTCGTAGTCGAACGCGTCGTCCGCGGCGGCCTGGAAGTGATCCCGCGCGGTCGTGCCGGGCGTGGCGAGATACAGCTCGGCCGCGCGGATCTCGTCGAACACCGCGCTCACGAGGCCGCTCCCCACCTCGCTCGCGGCGCGCAAGGCCGCCAGCTCCGCGGCGACGGACCGGCGGAGCATTCGCAGCGTCGCGGCACCGTAGGCGGCCGTGAGGACGAGGCCCGCCGTCAGGCCGAACAGCCCCAGCAGGATCCGGAAGCGGATCGTGTCGAGCGGCGCCGCCCTCACCGCCCGTGCTCCGTGACGAGCCGCCCGTCCCGCACGACGCCGATCGTCACGGGCCTGCCGGCGACGTCCCCGCGCTCGTCGAACGCGATCGCCCCCGTCACGCCATCGAACGCGGGCCTGCCGCGGCCCACCTTTACCAGGTAGTGGCGGATCGCGTCTCGGTCGGGCCCCCCCGCCCGGATCGCCAGCGCCAGCAGGCGCACGATGTCGTACGCCCCGGCGCCCCGGTGGTCGGGCCGCTGGCCCTGGTAGGCGCGCGCGTAGGTGGCCACGAAGTCACGGTTGCGCTCGTCCGGCCGGTCGGGCAGGTACGCCGAGGAGACGTGCACGCCTGCGGCGAGCGGCCCGTCGGCTTCGATGCCGGTGAGCGCGTCGCCGCCGATCACCGGCCACCGCAGCCCGAGTGTCTGCATCTCACGGAGGGCGAGCTCCGCCCCGGGCCGCTCCGTCGCCAGCACCAGCACGTCCGTGCCGCCCCGCCGCATGCGCGACAGGTAGGGCTCGAGCGACGCAGTGGCTGGCACGTAGGGATCGGCTTCCACGACGACGCCGCCGAGCCGCGTGAACTCGCCCGCGAACGTCTTCCGGATTCCGCGGCCGTAATCGTTGTTGATGTACACGATGCCCGCCCGCTTCGCTCCCAGCGACTGCCGGGCGAAGCGGGCGAGCTCCGGGCCGTGGGACAGGTCGCTCGGACAGACCCGGAAGAAATACGGGTTGATCCCGCTGAGATCGGGACTGGACGCGGACGGAGAGATCACGGGAACGGGGCTCGCGCCGCCGCCGTACACGCGCGCCGCCGCGATGGTCGTGCCGGACGTCAGATGCCCCACGACCGCCAGCACGTCCGGGTCCCGGTACAGCTCCTCGGCCACGCGCACGGCGGCGTCCTCGCGCCCGGAATCGTCGACGACCCGCAGCCTGAGGGGCCGGCCCTTCACGCCCCCCTTGGCGTTGATCTCGGCTGCCGCCAGCTCGGCGGCTTGCCGCATCGCCACACCTCGAGGCTGGGAAAACGGGCCGGCGACGCCGATGACGATCGGACCGGCTTCGTGGGAGCACGCCGCCAGCCACAGCGCGGCGCCGAGCAGGAGTGGCTTTCTTCCCAGGAGCCCTCCAGGTACGGCAGGAAAAACGGGATCACCGGTGTCGGCCGGGCGCGCGGCAAGGTTAAGCTGGACACGGGGGAAGCGCAACGTTATCCCCAGCGCTCCACAGGTTCTCCACCCGGTTTCCACCTGGTTTTCCAGACCGACGTGGATGATCTTCTTAGGTCCGATGGAAGCGATTCACAGTCTCTGCCGCTTCACCGACGCCCTCGAGCGGCTGCTCGCGAGCGCCGACGCGGTCGCCTTCGAGCGCGTCTGGCGCGAGAGCGACCTCGACCAGGTCGGCTGGGAGGCAGTGGCGCTGGGGCGGCGGGCGACGGGGGCGGCGGGAGCGGGGGCGGCGCTCGAGCGGGCCCTGGTCCTTTCTCGACCCGCATCTCGTCACATTCCGCGTCCCCGAGATCGAGCGCTGGCAGCACGCGGCCGCGGCGGCGCTGGTGGGGGCCCGCTGGGGCGTTGCCGGGCTCCGGACCATCGTGGCCGACACGCGGGCACCCCTGGCACGTCGTTACTTCGCCTTCCTCGCTCTCGCCGAGCGTCATCCGCAAGGGGCGTGGCCGCTGTTCGAGCGCTACCTCACGACGCCGGGCGCGCATCATGCGTTCGTCGCGGCGGCGGTGGAGGCGGCGCGCTACTACCCGGGCCAGGCGGGCCTGCTGGTCGAGCTGTTCCAGCGGATTCGCGCGGACGAAATGCTGCGGCGCTTCCTCGGGCCGAAGATCCTCGAGTCCCTCTATGTGCTGTGCGACCGGCGCAGCCTGCCGCTGTTCGAGCAGCTGCTCGTCACGGGGCACACCGACCCCGATCTCGAGCGCTGTGAGGTGACCCGCGCCCTCGTGGCGGTGCGCAAGCTGACCGGGCGCCTCGCGCCGAGCTCCAAGTTCGGCGAAGCCGACGAGGCCGCCGTTCAGCGGACGCTGGACGACGCCGAACGGCGCTTCGAGCAGGGGCGCGACCGGATCGTTCCCGTCAACGTCATCTGACCGGCGCGCCTCCCAGCACGAACTGCCACAGCTTGCGACGGTAAGCTTCCCCACCGAGGTCGTAGGTGTCGTTGTGCCCGGCGCCCTGGATCAAGACCAGCTCGGCCGGGCCCCCGGCTGCGGCCGCGGCGACGCGGCGCCCCATGGCGAGGGGCGCGAGCCGGTCGGCCGTGCCGTGGAACACCAGCACGGGGCAGCGGACCAGGCGCAGGTTGGCGAGGTTGTCGAGCCGCAGCCGCACGATGAAGCGCGGGAACAGCGCGTAGTGCTCGCGCGCGATGTCCAGGGCGTTCGTGAAGGGGGACTCGAGGACGAGCCCGGCCACCACGTTCCCCGCCGCGACGTGGGAGGCGACGGCGGATCCGAGGGAGCGCCCGTAGGCATAGATGCGCGCGCGGTCCACGTCCGGGCGGCGTGCGACGGCGGCGTAGGCTAAGTCGGCCGCCTCGTTCATGGTCGCCTCGGTCGCCCGCCCGCCGCTGCCTCCGTAGCCCGGATAGTCGACCACCAGCAGCGCCGCGCCCGGCGGCTGGAAGTCGCGCACGATGGCCCCGATGGACGCGATGTTCTCCCCGTTGCCGTAGAACCAGAGCAGGGCGGGCCAGGGCGGGCCGGGACGGTCCCCGGCGGGCCCCCGCGGCGTGAGATACCACCCCGCAAGCCTCGTCCCGTCTCGCATCATGAGCTCGATCCGCTCGCCGTTCGCGGCACCGACCTGTCGCGGGTCCGGGACGGCCCCTCGGGGCGCAGGGAACGCGATGCGCTCCTGGAACGCCCAGGCGAGGAACACCAGCACCGCGTAGCCGAGGAGCAGGCCGAGCAAGATGCGGACGAGAAGCATCGCAACAACTTAACCATTGCACGGCTGCCTCCGAACACAAATCTTTGGTGCCGTGACGACCCAGCTCACCTGCCCCTCGTGCCGCGGCGAGATCCCCACGGGGGCGGCATTTTGTCCCGCCTGCGGCACTCCGTCCCCCACCGTGATCTCGAATGAGCGCGCGGCGGCCTCGCCTCCCCCTCCGCCCCCGCGCGCGGGCGAGCACGTACCCGACCGCCTGGCGCGCGCGCTCGGCCCGAAATATCAGGTCAAGGGGCTGGTGGGCCGCGGCGGGTTCGCGGAGGTCTACGAGCTGTGGGACACGGACCTCGACCGGCGCCTCGCTTGTAAGGTCTTGCACCCCGAGGTCGCCTGGACGCCGGGAATGCTGGCGCGGTTCCGCCAGGAGGCGAAGGCCCTCGCGCGGCTCCAACACCCCGCCATCCTGCCGATACACTTCACCGGGGACGGCGAGGGTCTGGTGTACTACGTGATGCCGTTCGTCGAGGGGGAGTCGCTGGCCGACGCGCTGCGGCGCCGGGGTCCGCTCGCTCCCGACGATGCCGTGAGGGTGGCAGAGCCGGTGCTGCAGGCGCTCGCTCATGCCCACGCCCAGGGCCTGGTCCATCGGGACATCAAGCCGGACAACGTGATGCTCGAGGCGAAGACCGGGCGCGCGCTGCTCGTCGACTTCGGGATTGCCAAGCTACTCGACCCCGGCACCGGCGACTCCAAGACGGCGACGGGCTTCACGGTCGGCACCGTGCAGTACATGAGTCCCGAACAGGCGTTGGGCCAGCGCGACCTCGACGGCCGCAGCGACCTGTACGGCTTCGGCGCCATGCTGTTCCAGATGGTGACCGGCACGCCCCCCTACGACGGCAAGTCGAGCGCGGAGATCGTCGGCAAGCATCTCGCGGATCCCGTGCCCGTGGCGAGCGACGTGAACGCCAGGATCCCGCGCTGGCTCTCGGACGTGATCGTGAAGTGCCTCGCCAAGAAACCCGAGGACCGTTACCAAACGGGCGACGAAGTGCTCGCGGCGCTGCGGGCGGGCCGGGCCTCCGGCCCGACGCAGCTCGTCGGCGCGGCCAGTGTGGAGCGCCAGGTGCGGCGCTCCGGCGAGCTCCGGCCCGCCCCGAGCCGCCTCGGCTGGTGGCTGCTCGGCGCCGTCGCGCTGGCGCTCGGCGTCTGGGCGGTGTGGTATCTGGGGCGGACGGGAGTGATTGGATCGGGGGTCGTGTGGGTGCACAACGGTCTGGTGGAGCCTGTGGAGATCCTGCGGGATGGATCACCGCTCGACACCGTGGCCCCCCAGGCGTCGCTGCGGCTGACGCTCGCGCGGGGCACGCGGGGCGAGTTCCGCTGGCGGCTCATCCGCCCGGGCTCGCCGCCCATTGGTGAGCCGCTGGAAGGGGCGCTGCCACCCGCGCGCCGCGTGCGGGGCCGCCGGGTCGCGGCGATCGGGGCCGAGCTGGACGGGCAGAGCTATTTCGCGCCGCTCATCACCAACACCACGCCGTCCGACATCACCTTGGAAGTGAATCCGGGCACCGGGGCCGCGAGGCGCTGCAACTGCGTGGTGCCGAAAGGCGCGGTGCGCACCCACATCGGCTACTACCGGCTGTATGCGAACTCCGGCGTCGCGGCCTACAACACCGCGCATCCCTACACCGGTCCTCACACCGATCGGCAGGGGTTCGCGGCTCGGGTCGCGCCGCGCAGCGGGGTCGTCGTCCTGACGTACTGATGGCGGGTGGCGCGGGGCCCGACCCTCAGCTCCTCGGGCGCGCTCGCGGCGCGCTGCTGGGCCTGGTGGCGGGCAACCAGCTCGGCGTGCCCACCGAGCGACTCGGCACCGCGAAGGCGATCCGCGCGGCGTTTCCGGGCGGCGTTCGCGACCTCGCCCCCGCGCCCAGGGGATCTGCGTTCGACGACGACGCGGCTATGACCCTGCTGCTCGCCGAGTCGCTGGTGGAGCGGGGTGACTTCGATGCCCGCGACGTCGCGGAGCGGTGGGCGAGGTGGATGCGGGTCGACGGGCGGGGCATCGGCCTCACCACGCAGCGGGCGCTCAAGCAGATCGAACGAGGGGCCGATCCGTTCGAGGCCGGGCGGCTGGCCCGCGATGCCGATCCCCGGACGGCGGCGAGCAACGGGGCCGTGATGCGCTGCCTCCCCGTCGCCCTCCGCTGCCACGACAGCCTCGACAAGCTGATCCGCGTCTCCGCCCAGCAGGCCGCCATTACGCACGCCGACGAGCGTTGCACGTGGGGCGCCGTGGCGGTGAACCTGGCGGCCCGCGAGCTACTCCACGGCAACCCGCATTTCGTGGAAGAAGTGGTACACCGGCTGGCGGACGGGGCGCCACGGCCGCTCATGGAGGCGCTGCGCCGCGTCCCCTGGGAAGAGGAGCGCGACCTGCCCATCGCCCGAGCCGGCGAGTATGGGTACGTGGTGCACTGCGTGGAGATCGCGTTCTGGTGCGCGGTGCACCGGCCGTCGCTCGAGGAAGCGTTGATCTTCCTGGCGGAGGCAGGAGGCGACACCGACACCAACGCAGCCGTCGCCGGGGCCCTGCTGGGGGCGCGCGAAGGGGTCGCGGGCCTGCCCCCGCGCTGGCTGGATCAGATGGAGGACGCGCGAGGAATCGGCGAGCTCGCGGAGCGGCTGGTGCTTGCCTAGGGCTTGCGCTTGGTCGTCGTCTTCACGTACCGGCTGATGCCGTCCATCAGGTCGTTGTCGGCGAGATTGATGTAGATCCAACGCGCCCCTCCGCGCCCGCGCCAGTTGAGCCGCGCCACGCGGCGCCCGTTCTTCCACTCCCAGGTGCCGACTCCCGTGGCGTGCGCCGGACCCAGGTGCCGCAGCAGGTCGCGCTGTGTGCGCTTCACGAGGCGCACGCCGCCGGAGTCTCCAAAGGAGAGCATCGCCACCTTGCCCTCGATCACGTAGGCGCTGAGGTAGAAGTTGGTCGAATCCGAGGGGTCGCGGATCTGCACGCCGCACTCCATCAACTGTGCGGTCTTCTTCGACGTGTTGCAGCGCAGCGTATCGCGGCGTGCCAGCGCCTGGGCGCGCGTAGCGAAGTCGCGGTAGGCCATCCCCGGCGAGAATCCCCGGTAGACGGGCGGCGCCTGGGCTGCGAGCACGACGGGCAAGAGGAGCGACGAGCAGGCGAAGTGAAGAGCGCGCATGGGGCCAATATAGTCGCCTGGAAAAAAGCGGGCTCGGGGAATCCCCGAGCCCGCTCGATCTGCGATCCGGAGGTCGGTCAGACCTTGCGGACGTTCTGCGCCTGCAAGCCCTTGGGACCCTGCGCGACCTCGAACTCCACCGTGTCGCCCTCGGCCAGGCTGCGGAAGCCTTCGGCCTGGATCGCCGTGAAGTGGACAAACACGTCCGGACCCGACTCCTGCGCGATGAAGCCAAAGCCCTACCCTTTGCCATACTGTTGCATCCTCGGTACTGAGGGGCACTGCCCCGGGAATGATCATCGCTGGTCACCGCGACCAGAGACGGGCTCAAACAAAAACCGCGAGACAAGTGGTCCTCGCGGAGCGCAGACAAACCGGTGACGGTGCCACGTATTGCTTGAACCGGCGGCAAAGGTATGGGGCCCTGTGTTGCGTGTCAATAGCTAAGCCACGTCTCCGACGCAGCGTTAGTGGTACCGACACCATGGTGACATTATGGGAACAGCGCCAGCCCCTACCAGCCCGGCGCGGGCGGCGGTTAAGCTGCGGGCGACCCATTCCACACGCGCCTTCGCGAGGTCGCCATGACGGCATTGCTCTCGATCGCCGCAGCGCTGCTGCAGCTGCCCGTCACGCCGCCCAGGTTTCCCGTGGCGAGGCTCGAGATCTCGCCCGCGGCCGCGGCGGTGGAGGTCGGCCAGCAGGTGCGGCTCACCGCGCGGGCGTTGGACGCCGCGGGCCAGCCGGTGCCGCACGCCCAGATCGAGTGGTTTGCGGCGGGCTACGAGGGCGACGTGGACTCGACTGGTCTCGTCACGGGCAGCTACGCGGGCGTCGCCCGCGTCGCGGCCGTGGCGAGCGTCCCGGGCGTCCGGGGACAGAGGATCGAGTTGGTCTTGGTGCGCGTGCTCCCCGAGGCTCCTGCGCGGATCGACATCGTCCCCGCGCCGGCGCGGCTGGTCGCCGGTACGCGGCTCACGCTGATCGGCACGGCCTTCAGCCGCCACGGGGACCCGCGGGCGGATGAGGTGTCTTTCTCCTCAGGCAATCCCCGGGTGGCGAGCGTGACGGTCGATGGACGGCTCCACGCCCTGGCCCCGGGTCGGGCGGCGGTCACGGCGAAGGCGGGGCCCGCCGTCCAGATACTGCAGCTCGAGGTGCTTCCCAATACCGTCGTCGGACTCGTGCTCGAGCCCGCGACGGCGGCGGTGCGGACGGGGGACGTGGTGCGGTTCGCCGTGAGTGCGAAGCAGGCAAGCGGCCGGCCCATCGGAGACGTGCCGGTGGAGTGGGCCCTCACGGCCGCCACGGGAATCGCCCACATCGATCCCGAGGGCGCGTTCGTCGCCGAGACGCCCGGCCTCTACACGGTGACGGCGGCGCTCGGCGGTCGCACGGCTGAGGCGCTCGTGCGAGCCGAGCCGCGGCGCGTGACGCGCGGGATCGAGGTGCGCGCGCACCTGGCCACCAAGGTGCGCACGGCCGAAGTGTGGGTGCACCCCTCGGGTCAATGCCTCTACCTGACGACCATCGCGGACCGCGTGTACGCGGTGAGCATCGCCGACCCCGCCAGCCCGCGCATCGTGGACTCGATGATGACCGATGCCCGGTTCATCAACGATGTGATGACGACCGAGGACGGCAGGTACGGCGTGTTCACGCGCGAAGGCGCGTCCAACCGCAAGAACGGCATCGTGATCTTCGACGCGACGGAGCCGTGCCATCCGAAAACCATCGCGGGGTACACGGAGACGGTCTCGGGCGGCGTGCACAGCTCCTACGTGTATCGGGGCTACGCCTACATCACGGACGACGCGACGGGATCGCTGCGCGTCATCGACCTGCGCGACCCTGCTCATCCGCGGGAGACGGCGCGCTGGCAGACCGAGCAGGCCGCGGCCGGACGCTACCTGCACGACGTGATGGTCGTGGACGGGCTCGCCTACCTCGCCTACTGGAACGACGGGCTCGTCATTTTGGACGTGGGGAACGGGATGAAGGGCGGGAGCCCGGAGTCCCCGCAGTTCGTGTCGCAGTTCAAGTACGACCTCGACGCCACGTATGCGCGCGTCGAGCAGCTGTGGGGCCCCGGCTTCGTGCGCGGCACGCACACGGCGTGGCGGGCCGGCAGATACGTGTTCGTGGGCGACGAAGTCTATCCCGCGGCGGGCGGCTACCGCGGCCTCGTGGCGGGCAACAGCCTCACCTT
>WNGJ01006933.1_pt1 | contig 12046 bp, 10 predicted proteins | sample 5400611 | NCBI WGS metagenome assembly WNGJ01 (sample SAMN13153375, study PRJNA577476) | soil metagenome | isolation source: 40 cm soil or saprolite under Garry oak tree replicate 1 | place: USA:California | collected 2016-06-15 | reverse complement strand
AATGGCGCAGGCAGTGCACTGACAGCTCAGCCGGGAGCCCGGCCGCGGCCCGCCACTGCGCGAACCGGTCATCGATCTGACGGACAGAGATACGTCCCGCTCGCTCGGTCAGCCACAGCGCCGGATGGCCGCCGGCCTCATAACAGGGCCGCACCTGCTCGATGTACTGGGCCAGCGCCTCCGCGGTCCACGGCATCACGGTGGCGACAGCGCGGCGGCGCGGCGGGCTACCCCGCATCGCCTTGCCGTACCGGACATGGCACACGCCCAGCCCGCCAAGTTCGGGAGCCGCCGGGTTCACCGCGAAGTCAGTCACGTCGAGCATCGCGGTCTCCCGCCGCCGCAGCCCCCACCCGTAGATCACCTTGAACAGCGTCGCGTCGCGGAACGCGGCCAGCCATCCCTTGCGCCGCGACGACGATGCCCGCTCCACGTGATCATCGGCAGCATCCAGGAACGCCTGCAGCTCAGCGCGGGTCAGCGGCCGCCGATCCGGCCTGCCCTCATAGTCGGCCGCATGCACCGCGGTGTTGCCCTCATGGCATACCTGCACCGGCCGGGCGCCGACCCGCTGCTCGCACTCGGCGACCCACCCGTTCCGCGGATCGCAGGCATAGCCCAGGAAACCAGCCAGCGCGCCCTCATAGGAGCGGATCGTCGAATGCGCCCACCCGCCAGAGGCGACCCACTGCTCAACCTGCCCAGGCGTCCACTGCCACGGCCACGCCCTGGTGAACGCCTGGAACCGGCGCACCAGCCGGACCCGCCCGTCGATCAGCGGGCCGGTCAGCCGCCGCGCCGCCTGCTGACGGCGCCAGCCTTCCAGCATCTCGTCGAACAACGCGGGCTCGGGCCGCACCGGCGCCGCGCCGTCCACCAGCACTAAAGCAGCCGAGCCCGCAGCCTTCCGCATCCTGGACATGAGCACCCCCACGATCATGCACCAGGCGCAGTCATAGAGCCACCCGATGCAACCGGATCAGACGCCACATCCTGGCACCTGCCGCAACCCCGGCAACGCATCTCCAGGCCAGGCGCGTGTCGCGATCACAGCCGCAGCGATCCTCCCGGTGGCTGCGCCGCGGCACGCCCGCGCCACGGAACCGCCGTGATGCACCCGGCGCAACCGGCCGCACTTGGATGCATCCCCGTACCAGCAGCCGCAACGATGATGCACCCGGCCCGGCAGAACCAACCGCATCATCGTTGCATCAGGTACGGCAGGTTCATGAAGACCCAGGTCAGCACGGGTGCACACGAGCCCGCTGAGTCGGCGGAACCGCAACGCCGCACGCTGCGCCGCAGGCAGCGCCCGTTCACGCCGACTGCCGAATGATGCATCAGATGCAACTCCGCTCACTTCGGCATCTGTGATGAATAGCCTGCGGAAATCGTGGGGGGTGAAGTTCAGCGGTTTCCCGCTGGCGCCGGTGAGCCCGGCGCCGGCCAGCGCGGTGTTCAGCAGGGCACGGATGGCATGTGCGGTCAGCGGCCGGTGCTCGACGCCGATCTGGCGCTGGAACAGCAGCGGCATCGGCGGGTTCCAGACGCGTTCGTGGATGTCGTAGGCCACCACCAGCGGCACGGTCCCGTTACTGTCGCGGACCCGGCAGATAATGGCAGACAGGACGTCGGCGAGCTCTGGGCTGATGACCAGCAGCCTCTCCTGATCGGTCTTGGAGGGAGCGATCTGCAGCAGCGGGATCAGCTCGCTGGTTGCGGGCTGCCGGTATTGCACGAAGCTGTGGTGCGACAGTTCTGTCAGTTCCTCGATGCGAATCCCGGTGAGCCGGAAAACCTCCACGGCGGCCCAGGTCCAGAACGCGCGGTGTTCTTCGAGGGTGAGGTCACGGCGTTTGCCGGTGGCCGGGTCTTCGGCCCATGCCCTGGCGCTGGTGGCCTTCCTGGTCATGGCCGGCCGGCGCAGCGTCTGGCCGGCGGCGGTGAACTCCGTTCCGGGCGGCGCTGCCAGCGCGGCCTGCAGGATCTGCGCGGCCCTCTCGCGGGCAGCGTCGACGGCGGCGGCCAGGGCAGGCAACACGGGCAGGCGTTCCCTGGTCCGCTGGTCCATCCGTGACTTGCGGTGCGAGCGCTCTTTCTTGCGTGACATCTCCTCATCGCGGATCGGGCAGGGGACGGCCCAGGGGCCCCAGCGGGCCGGGTCATCAACGGCCCACTGGGCGATGTCGAGGTAGAACGCCCGCACCATGGCCAGGGTGTTCATGCCGTCATGCCGCGGGACGGCCGATTCGGTGACCTGCCCGGCGGGGTCCGCGGTCCGGAGCGTCTTGACGGTGACCCGCTGTTTCCAGGCTGCGGCCACGCCGGGGGCGAGCCGCAGCGAGCTGATCCCGGGATGGTGCCGTTCCAGGTCGCGCCAGAACAGGCCGGCCAGGGCGCGGGACAGGCTCCGCAGCGTCGCATGGTCGACCGCCGGCTGTCGTTCCCGCAGGTAATCGATGAGCAGGGCGCGGATCGGCTGGCAGGCGATGGGATAGCGGTCGATCAGTTGCTCCGCGGTCAGCTGCCCGGGCGTCCTGAACGCCCGGACCGTGGGCGGTGCCGTTGCCGGGAAGACGCCCAGCGCGTGCAGCAGCTGGTAGAAGTACGGGCTGGTGTTGCTGCCGCCGCTGCCTGCGGCCAGAGCGCCCAGCAGTTCCAGGCAGTCGCCGACCGTAGTGTCGGCGATCGTGCCGCCCTTAGCGGCCAGGATCGTAGCGATCCGGCGCGCGGCCAGGTCCCTGGTGGCGGCGCTGGCCGGGTCGGTGCGCGCCAGCGCGGCGAGGGCGGCGAAGCCGCCGGGGTCGCGGGACCGGGCCATCTCGGCTGCGAGGTTTTTCGGGGTTTCCGGGGCGAGCAGCCACGACAGGCTGGGCCGGATGACATCGCCGCAGATCAGCGTGAGAACCCCGCGGCCGAGAGCGATGAAGTCGGTCCTGGGGTTACCGCTGGCCCAGCCGGTCGCGCGGAGCCATGACGCGGCCAGTTCCCTCCAGGCCAGGTTGCCTGCGGCGTCAGCGCCGCTGGCCACCCACCGGTCCTGCCAGGTGTCGCCTGGCTGGTCTTCAAGCCAGTGCACCAGCTTGGTCAGGCCGATCCGCGGGCTGGACTGCGGGCCGGCGCTGAACGGGGGCGCGAGCAGCCGCGCCAGCACGTACCCGCGCCGCTGGCGGGTCGCCGGCCAGCCGTCTTGCGCCGGGCGCGGCGAAAACCGCTGCGACAGTCCCGTCATCTCGCCGCCAGGCCGGTCACCGGCATGACCCTCTGCCATGAGGCTGTCTGCGGATGCGCGCCTGCCGGCCTGGACGCGCCGCCCCTCACGGGTGGTCACGGCGTGACCTTCCGAACAGCGCGTCCAGCGACTCCGGCCGGTACCGAAGACCCGGCGGCGGTGCCGCGCCGGGCGGCTGCGCCGTGCCCGCGGCCATCCGGGCGTGGTGGGCGAGCACGCCGGCGATCACCTCGCCGGCGGGGGCCGACAGGTAAAGCTGGGTGGTGGTCAGCTGGGCGTGGCCAAGTACCCATTGCACGTCGGCCAGTGGCATGCCCGGATCCCGGCTCATCCGGTAGGCGGCAAGATGCCGCAGGTCATGCAGGGACCAGTTGGCGCCGAGCGAAGCGCCGGCGCGGCAGAACATCCGGTAGGCGGCGTGGTAGCCCAGCCGGCGGAACGGTTTGCGCAGTGTCCACCACAGCGGGTCATCCGGCCCGGCGGGAGCCAGGCCGTGCAGCTGCGCCTGATACAGCCGCAGCCACACGAACGCATCCGGGGACGCCGGCAGCTGCTGCAGGTGCCGGGTCCCCTTACGGATGACCGCGATCAGCTGCTGCCCGGGGTCGGCGTCCCGGCACGTCGCGGCGAGCAGCTCCGACGCCCGCGCCCCGGTGGACACCCAGAACGCGACCAGCGCCCGGTCCCGGTGCGAGCCCAGGGCGGCGAACAGCTGATTGAACTTCTCCTCCGGGATGTGATGCGGCGCCTGGCGGGCAAGCCGGGGCCGGTATAGCCCCGAACGCTCGCCGCGGTGCGGTTCCATCGGGTTGTGGTGCGCATGAGCCCGCCTGCCGCGCCGGCCCCGGGTCAGCGGGAACGGGTTGACGATCGGCCCGCTTCCGGCGTCACAGTGGAAGTCGTAAAACCCGCGCAGGACGCTCTCGCTATGCGTGACCGTCGCCGGCGCGTAACCACGGCCGGGCGGCGCCTTCCCGGTCACCGGATTGGGTACTCCGGCCAGGCCGCCGCCCGGGCCCGTAGCAGTGCGAGCCGCCCTGCCCGCATCGCCCGCGTCGTCGTGCCGGCCCGCGTGACCAGGCTTGACGGTCAGCTGGATCCAGCAGCAGAAGTCCCGGGCCTCCGCGCGGGTCACCTGATCCCACGGCACCTCGATCGCCCACAAGAACCGGAACCAGCGCAACAGCGCGGTCGCGTATGCCCGCAGCGTGGTCTCCGGCCGCGCGGACGCCTGCATATCCCGTAGATAGACCGCGACCGGGCCGACCACCGTGCCGGCCGGATCAAGCAACCGGTATGGCTCCCACGGATCCTCCGCCTGCTCCAGCCGCCCCGCACGCGGAACGATCAAGGCCGCCAGATCCCGCGGCGTCTCTTCTCCGATCATGGGCACGGGAAGCGACCGTAGGCCCGCACACCGGGATCTGTCCCCTCAACTGGGAAGACTCGCCCGCTAGTTCAGATAACTGGTAGACCAGCGCCGTGCGGGCCCGGTGCCCGCTGGTGATCTTGTGCTCGCCGTTCACGCGTGCCTCCCAGCGCGCAGATCGTCATGCGGGCCACGGCCGCCACCGCCTCGGCCCGGGCGGGGCCGGCCAGCATGACGGCGGCGGCCATCAGCTACCGCAGTTCCCTGCGGGCCAGCAGCTCGGCGTTGATCGCCGAGATCTCCGCCAGCACCGCCTCGACCTCGGCGCCGCGCTGCAGGTAGCGGCGCGCCACTCCGGCCAGGGCAGCCGGGACGTACCGTGCCCGGCCGCGGCCAGCCGGGCGCGGGGTGAAGTAGGCATACGGGCCGTGCGGCTCCCCGTCCGCGCACCGGCAGCCAGCCCTGCCGCACCGCCGTGACTGCTCGGTCAGCGTCCCGGCCAGCACCTGCTGCACGTCCCCGAGCCGCGCGGCCAGCGCCCGCCGCCGTGCCCGCAGCTGCCGGGCCGACATCCGGGCAAGATCGTCCTTGTGTGCATTCATCACACAAGATAATGCCGCGGCCAGCCGCCGGGATCAACGACCCTGCAATGAACGGATCAGCGTGTCGAGCGCGGCCAGCCCCTCCGCCGACACCCGGCAGCCCAGCGGGGCCGGGCCGCGCTCGGTCCACGATTCCTGCACCGTCACCCGGCCCAGCTCAGCGCTCTCGCCGACCAGCACCACCGCGCCGGCGCGGCGCTTGGCGAACAACACCTCCAGCCGCTGGCCGCTCAGCGGGTGAAACGGATGCGTGATGAGAACAGAACCCGAAGGCTCCCTGGAAGCGACGGCACTATGCCGCCTCCGCTGGCAGGCCGAGCGGCCGCAACTGGCCGCTCTTCTTCGGGATGTAAACCCGCTTGACCGGGCTGAACCGGTAGCGCTCGTGGCGCAGCGCATCAATGATGCGCCCGATCTTGCCCAGCGACATGCCATCCGCGGTCTCCCCGGAGGCCCCAGGCGTCATCGCGCCCTTGTTGGCGTAGATCCGCCCGTAGGCCAGCAGATACAACTGCGGGTTGAACAACTGCCGGTACAGCTCCTCCAGCGGCAGGCCGCGCCTGCCGCGCTCACGCAGGACACCCAGCACCGTTTCAGCGTTCTGCATTACGCATACCTCCCGGCGTCAAAGTGTCCGGTCACCTGGCCCCCCCCTTCGCCCTGCGGACGGCTTTCCCGCCCTCCTTGGCCGGGCGTGACTCCGGCGACTAGTACGGGGCCTCCGTCGCCATAGGACTCGCGTCCCGTAGGCGATCCCTGTTCGTCCTGGTCGTACGTGACAGCGTGACGTAGGCGTCCCACTCATCTCCTTTAATGCCCTCACTGGGCATCGCTCCGCGCCCCGGAGGTTGCCCCGGCCATGGCACAAAACCGGGGCAGGGCACGGCACCGGCACCGGGCGTCATTTCCGGCGGATGCGACCTTCCATCTCCTGGAGATTGGGATTCAGGCAATCCAGCTTTCGCCATATCACGCGGGTCCCGCGACGCGCCGCCTCCAACGCCTGAGCACGGCCGCCGCTTCAATGGCATGCTGTGGTCCCCTTCACCTTTCAGATCCAGGTAAGCCATCGGACCCAAGAACCTCCCTCCGAGTTCCTCCCGGCTGAGCCGGGAATACAACCAGGCGCCTCATGGCGCATTGCCAGCGGTCGGCGACCTGGATCGCGTCCGGCGCGCCGTCCCGGGCGCCCTCGGCATAGTTACCGGCCCGGTCCCGGCAGATGATTCCCGCGCCGGGATGCGCCTTCAGCCACGCCTCGAAGCTGGCGGCCTCCCGGTCCGGCAGCAGGTCGACCACGTCCCCGGTGCGCATGTCCACCAGCGCCGTCCCGTAGACATAGCCCTTGGCCAGCGCGAAGCCGGATAGATCGACTCCGAGTACCTCCGGCGCGGCGGTGATCTCCGGCGTCTGCGCCGCGGCGACCAGGCGCAGCACCGTGGCCGGGTGCACGGCGATGCCGAGGGTCCCGGCCAGCCGGGCGGCGGCACGCCCGGCCAGCTCCAGCCCGAACCCGGCCAGCATGGCCAGTAGCGGCACGCTGCGCCGCTGGTACCGGGCTGACACCCCCTCGGCCTGCTCGGCGAAGGTGACCGCCGGGCACTCCGGGTTCCGGCAGCGGAACCTGCGCACCTGCAAGACGATCAGCACCGGCCGCCCGCCCGCCGCGCCGTCAGCCACCGTGCGCGCATACCCGCCGTGCACCCGCGCCGACGCCTGACCGCACCGCGGGCAGCAGGCTGAGCCGGCCTGGCACGACGCGACGATCATCACCGCGTCTCCCACGTCCTCCACCCTGTGCACGCGCAGCCCCGCCAGGTGCGGGAACAGCACGGCCAGCAGGGCCCGCCCCTGCTCCGAGACATCCCAGACGACGCGGGCGGCCGAGCTGGCCGGCCCGGCAGGCAGCTTGACAGACTGATCCGGCAACGGGGCTCCCGGGTGCAGTGATCCTGGCAGACCACCGCGTCAATAGCGGAGCCTCGTTGCCAGCTCACGCCGCCACGCCACGCTTATCCCAGATCGTGACAATCCAGGCACCAGCAGCAGCCTGCGGAGAATCACAGCCCCGGCAGCGTCGCTATGACCAGCGAAGATCACTCAACGTCAGCCGTCACAGAATTTGCGGCAGAGCCGCTAATTCCCTAGGGTGGCGGTCACGTAATTCCGCACCTGGTCCTTGGTGTCGATAGTGCGGTTGCTGTCCTCTTCTCGTCAACGTTGGCTGGGTCATTGGTGGCGTGGGCGCCCGGGTTCGCCGGACGCGCCGCGCGCTGGGCTGGGGCAGGCTGGGGCCTGCCGCTTTTCCTGCCGCCAGGGGCCGCAGGGGTCCCCGGGGTCAGGGCCGGCCCGCAGGGCCGTCGCCGCAGGCGATGCGTCAGCAGCCTTGAGGCCGGGGGGGCGGCCCCGTACCCTGTGCGCGGCGCGTCCCCTGGCCCGGGCGCGGCAGCCTTCTTGGGGTGAGCGGCGGCGAAGCCGCCACCTTCTTGGTCAGGGCGCCCGCGGGGCGACCGGGGTGGGCTTGTGCTGGCCGGGGCGGCGCCGGGGACGGTAGCTCTTGCCTTCTAGCAGCAGGTGGTGGCTGGTGTTGAGGACCCGGTCCAGGATGGATTCGCCGACGACCGCGTTGGGGAACAGCGGGTACCAGTCGGCCGGCGACCTGTTGGAGGTCAGGACCAGCGACCGTCCCGGGCGGCCGATCCGCTCGGTCAGCAGCTCATACAGGTCGTCGGCCTGGGCGGCGAACTCCCGCATCGCGAAGTCGTCGCAGACGAGCACGGCGGTCTTGGCGAGCTTGCGGACGCGGGTCTCGAAGCTGCGGTCGGCGTGCCCGCCGGCCAGGTGGGCCAGCAGCCGGGAGCAGGTGGTGAAGGCCACGTCGTAGCCGCGGCGGCAGGCCTGATGTCCCAGCGCGGCCGCCAGGTGGGACTTGCCTACCCCGACCGGGCCGTAGGCCAGGACGCCCTCCCCGGCCGCGATGAACTCCAGCCGGGCCAGGTCGCGGATCTGCGCGGCGGGCAGCTTGGGGTTGTAGCCGAAGTCGAAGCTCTCCAAGGTGGCGTCGGCAGCGGGGAACCGGGCGGCCTTGATCCGCCGGGTGATCTTGGCGGCGTCGCGGCGGGCCAGCTCGTCCTCGCACAGCACCTGGAGGAACTCGGCGTGCCCGAGGGTGCCGGCACGGGCCTCGGCCAGCCGCGCCTCTAGCGTGCCGAGCATGCCGGACAAGCCCAGCTGCCTAAGGACCGGGCCGAGCCCGGCGGGGGCGCCGGCGGCGGTCACCGCTGCTCCCCGCCGAACGCGGCCGGGTCGCGCAGCCAGGCGGGCACGGCGACGCCGGGCAGCGGCAGCTGGACGCCGTCGTGCTCGGTGCCCGCGGCCAGGATGCCCTTGACGGTCCGGTAGGACGGGTCGCCGGCTTCCAGCGCGCGGGCGCAGGCCGCCTCCAGCCGCCCGTCGCCATACCGCTGGCCCAGCCGCAGCACGCCCTGGGCCTGCCGCAGCCGGAACAGCGCGTTGACCGCCAGCAGCTCCCCGACCAGGGTGGCGCAGGCCGGGCCGACCATCCCGGCCTGGGAGGCGCACCAGGCCGGGGTGCGCATGAAGAACCCGGCTTTGTGCTCGGGCAGGTCGGCCCAGTCGGTGCGCCGGCCCCGCGGGGCGAAGACGTGGGTCTTGACCAGCTCCCCGTCCAGGTAGAACTCCACCATCGCCGCGGTGGCCCGCGCGTCCAGCCGCTTGCCGATCAGCCGGTACGGCACCGAGTACAAGGTGCGGCCCACCACCACGTGCGCGTCCGGGGCGACCTTGGGCTGGCGGGCGCCGTGCGGCGCAGGGCTGGGCGGCGGTGTCGGGCTAACGGTCGTTTCCCCTACACGGGTGAGCAATAGTCCTCGGGTTCGTGAGCCTTCCGATGGCTGCCTGCTGAGCCCGATCATAAGAGGCCTGCCGGGGCCTGGCCTCGGCGGCCGGTTCCGGACCGCGGACGCCCAAGCCAGTCACCTGCCTGGCGCCGCGAGGCGGGACTCCTGTTCCTCCGGCCGGCCAGGCGTATGGCAGGAGGCAGCCGCCGCCCCCGTGGGCTCATACATGCGCCCGGTGGGCCCATTTCTCCGGTCACCGGCCGCGGTACTGCCGTGGATCCCATCCGGCCCGCCTGAGCTGACCCCGCCCGGGGGCCGCGGCTGGCACGGGGGCAACCAGCCGGGCCCGGCCGGGCAGGTACTGCCAAGCCTGCCCGGCCCGGCGGCCCGTACACGCACATCCCCGAAATCGATCGCTGACGCGCCGTGCCGTTCGGCATGCCGCCCGACCCCGAACGGGGCACCGTGCTGCAACGGGTCCGCCAGATCGGGCCAGGGCCCTGCCCCGGCAGCCTGGCCCGGCTGCCCGGGGAAGGGGGCAGGGGTGAAAGGCTCAAGCAGAGTGGTCAAACGACTTTGCCAGGTGGAAGGCCCCGGGACTCCCCGGAGCCTTGCTGAGACTGATATACGTCTAACTTTCCGCTGCCCGTTCGGCGCGGATATGGCTGGCTACCAAGTCGCTGATGTCTGTGAAGCCCAGGCACACTCTGACCATGGCGGGGATGGCCTCTTCCGCCGTCAGGCGCGGTGGGCCGGTGGGGGCTGCTGTCCTGGCCAGCCAGCGGTCTAGGGCTTGGCTGGTCTTGTCGTCAAGGGTGACGGTAATAAGTTGCACCGGCTATCCCTGGCCCTGGCGCAGGAGATCAAGCACGACGCCGGCAGCGGTCGTGTCCGTGACCGTGGCTTTGATCATGGCGTGGATTGCCTGACCTGCGTCCAGGCCCGGGATGCCTGCCGCGACGGCCGCAGAACTGATCCAGCGGGTTAGCGCCGCGTGTTCTTCGGGGCTGAGTTCGGTGCTGATCTTCGGCATGACGTACCTCCTTGGTCCCAGATCCGGGCCCGTCCCCCGGTCGCCAGGCCCGGATCGGCCTCCGGCTCCTCCGGCAACGCCCGGAGCACCTGGGCGCCGCCGGTACCCGGCACTCTCCCGTGATCATCTCAAGCAGCTGCGAGCTGGCTGCCATCCTGGTCTTCAGGCAGCAGCGATCGTCGCGGCCCACGGATGCAAGCCCACCTCATGCACGTCTCGTCCTTGGCGGGTTCCGGTGCCGCGGTGCGGGGTCGTCGGGCGGGACGCACTCGTAGCGCCGCTCGGCCCGCCGCCGCTGCTCGTTCCGCAACCTTGGAAGCGGAACAGGCCGATCGGTGCAGGCTGATCGGCCTTCGCAACCTCGGCCGGTCAGCCAGCCGGCCGTTCCGGAAGTCGTTCCGCTCAACGCGTTCTGCGGTGACCGTACGGAGCTGGATTACGGTGCGCTCTGCGTATCGGAATCCGGTACCGGCCGGCCGCGGCGGGACCCCGGCCTCGGCTGTGCCCGCGCCTGCGCCACCGGGCAGCCTGGACCACCAGCCCGGCGCCCTGGCCGCCACAGGTAACCGGCCGGCCGGGGGGCGGCTCGAAGTTTTGGCGGCCAGCATAGCGGGAAGTTGGGGTGTCCAGCTATACCCGGGGAGCGCCAGGGTAATACCGGTCGTTCCCGGCTCGGGCAGGACACTGGCCGGGCCGGGCGGGAGGCTGGCCATGGGTGAGGCACTGACCATCGAGGCCCGGCACGACCGGGGCTACCCGGTCGTGACCGTCGCCGGGGAGATTGACATCGCCACCGCGGCCCGGCTGCGGGAGCGGCTGTTCGAGCTGGCCGCCGGCGGCCGCCCGCTGGTGGCCGACCTGGACCAGGTCCGCTTCATCGATTCGGCCGGGCTGGCCGCGCTGGTCGGCGCGGCCAAGCGGGCCGCCGCGCACGGCGGCAGCCTGCACGTGGTCTGCGCCCGGCCAAGGGTCCGCCAGCTGTTCCGGCTGACCGGGCTGGACCGCCGGCTACCGCCGGCCCGCAGGCCGGCCGCGCGGCGGGCGCGGGCCAGCTCATCTACATCGGCACCAATCCGGTTCAGGATCGCCGCCACCCGGGGCAGGCCGGCCACCACATGCGCCCTCTCGGGGTGGTCGCCCTCCGGGCGCAGGCTGACCGCCGGCGGGAACCCCTTGGTGTGCCGGTGGGTCAGCCACCCGGCGCACTGGCGCAGCCAGTCGGCCTCATCGAGCAGGCGGTCGCAGATCAGGTCGCGGCCGTCCAGCTCGGCGTCGTCATCCCCGCCGGGGTCTTCCGGGGCCGGCCAGCCCGCCGCCCGCAATCCTCCCAGTGCGGCATCCCGCTCGTCCATGTCCGCCGCGGCCGTGATCTGGTGTACCCGCGCTGGTGAGAGCCCCGCCGCACTCGCCAGCGCGCGGATCGAGATTCCCTCGGCGCGTGCCGAAGCCAGCGCCCAGCTACGTTCCCGTCCGGCTTGTTCCTGGCGCCACGCCGCCCGCGACACCCGCAGCAGCACCCGCCGTTGCCGATGCCACGCGGCCATCCGGTCCGTGATCGCCCCGCCTGAAGCGTGCCCTGCCAGCGATGTTCAGCAAAGTGGACACGCTGGCGCGGCTGGTGGTTCGTTCCTTACCGACACCCCGTGTCCCCGGATCCGAGTGGAACGCCTAGGGCAGGGATATCCGACCAAAGTTTCCCCAGGACTACGGGGACCCCGAACCTGCCGGGTGGAGAGCCATCCGGTGCCACCCCTCATCACCGCAGCTCAGGTGCATATCCGTTGGATTTTTCGTCAGGACCACTGGGACCCCCCATGAGGCCGAGGCCGGCACCAGCACCCCGATGCTGCTCGCCCGGTCCCGGCACGCCTCCGTCCGGTCCCTCGAGCGCTACGCCCGCCCCGGCCCCGAGGCCGTCGCCCGCCACGTCGCCGCCAGCGACCCCGCTGC
>WNGJ01006932.1_pt1 | contig 12046 bp, 6 predicted proteins | sample 5400611 | NCBI WGS metagenome assembly WNGJ01 (sample SAMN13153375, study PRJNA577476) | soil metagenome | isolation source: 40 cm soil or saprolite under Garry oak tree replicate 1 | place: USA:California | collected 2016-06-15 | reverse complement strand
CCTTCAGCAACCGGGCCCACTCCGCAATGACAGGTGGCCGGTCGGACAAGTGGTTGATCGCGTCAATACAGGTGATGGCGTCGAAGCTGGCGTCAGAAAATGGCAACGGCCCGGCTGCAACAGAGAATTGTACGTTTTCTCTGCACCCAGTAGTCTGCACCGTTGCCCCGAAGGAGGCCTTCTGCAGAGGACGCAGGTCATCGGCGGTGGATGAGGTCAATTCTACGTTTCTCCTCACCGCCACTCAAATGAGCTGCCGATCCCGTTTGAGTTGCTCATGCCCTCTCGCGGCGATCGTGATCCAGGGAATTGCGCTGCCCGAACCGTGGCCTCGCTGATCTGTTCTTGCGTCATCACGTGTGACAGGCTTTTCATTCTCGCTCGAGCGCGTTCGTCCCCTCCCGCCAATGCCAGCTTATACCATGCGTAGGCACTGACGTAGTCCAGCGGAACTCCCTTTCCTTGCTCGTAAAGGTGGCCAAGATCGATTTGCGCACGGGCATATCCCTGTTCGGCTGCCTTCTGCACCCACTTCGCTGCTTCCGAGTAATCGAGTGTCACACCAGTGCCGGTGTAATACATCCACGCAAGGTCTTCTTGGGCTGGCGGGTGGCCCCGCTCGGCGGCGGCCCGAAACCAACTCGCCGCCTCTCGATAGTCTCGCCCTACGCCGCTGCCGCGAAAGTATAAGGACCCCAAGTTACACTGGGCGGAAACCTCGCCGTGGTCGGCCGCGGCACGATCCCAGCCGACCCCCTCCACCAGGTTCCTTCGAACCCCCTGCCCATGCGCGTACATCGAGCCCAAATTGTTCTCCGCCGTGGCATGGCCCTGTTGCGCGGCGGCGGTATAGTGTGTCACGGCTTGGCGGTAATCTCGCCGAACACCCTTACCATGTTCGTACAGATAACCCAACCCAAATTCCGCCGCGGCCGAACCCCCGGCGGCGGCCTTACGGTACCAGGTAGCCGCTTCTTGGTAGTCCTGCGAAACACCCGCCGCGGTCATATAGGACCAGCCGAGCAAGTATTCTGCCTTCGCATCCCCCGCCTGCGCTTTCTGCTGGAGAGAGTAAAGGTCAGAGGGACGCGTCCCCTCGCCTCCTGCCGACCGAGCCCCTGCCTGATCTTGTGCCATGCTCCTAAAGGAGCAGAACCAAACCACCGCCATCAACGTAACTGGAAACAGCACTCGCGAGTTCATCATTATGTCCTTGGGTTTTGTGGCCGTGAGTCCGCGCAATGACCTGCCAACGAAAATCTCGGGTCGTTGCTCGCCTTCCTCCCGCCTCTGGATGCAACTTTTGCGTCAAATGGGGCTGGTTGGCAATGCAACAACACGCACCCGTGCCACACCTATGGGTAACGGGGCAAGTTGCTCAACACGCTCGACTTTCTTTACAGCTCGCGCGAATACACGACGGGATTTCGACCCGAGTCACTAACATCGGTGATTGAGTTCCGTCCAACCAAATGGTGACCGGATGCCAGATGCTGAGTTGTCTTCCCTGGTAGTGCGCTTTGATGTCTTTGAGGTGGATCTTCGGGCGGGTGAACTACGTAAGGAAGGTCGGCTCGTCAAACTACAAGAACAACCCTTCCGTGTTTTGTCTTTGCTGTTGGAACGATCCGGGGAAGTGGTCACGCGTAACGAGCTGCGCCAGAACCTCTGGCCTGCAGACACGTTTGTGGACTTCGAACATGGGCTGAACAGCGCGGTCGCCAGGCTGCGCGTGGCGCTCCGCGACTCCGCCGACAGGCCCCGCTTCATTGAAACCGTGGCCAAGCGAGGCTATAGATTCATTTCTCAGGTCGATGCGCCCCCCCCAACGATGCTCGTTGCCGCACCTCTTGTCGATGGAGCGCGGAGTAGAAAACATGCGCGGGTGGCAGCCTGGATAGCAGGTGTGATGCTCCTCCTCGCTTTTTTCTGCACGATTGGTCTCTGGGCCCTGTATCGGAAAACGGCGGAAGGGCCACTCTCGTCCATCGAGGTGGTGCCGCTGGCGGGCCTGCGCGGGTTTCAAGTCACCCCCGCTTTCTCTCCGGACGGAAATCAAGTCGCCTTTCGCAACGGCGACGGCGCGCACAATACTGGAATCTACACGACGCTCGTAGGGGGCGAGAAATCGCTACTGCGCCTCAGCCGTGATCCCGCAGATTGTTGCCCAACCTGGTCGCCCGACGGCCGCCACATCGCGTTCATTCGCTTTTCTGACAAAACATTTTCAATCGTTGTCGTTCCCGCTCTGGGTGGCACCGAACACCGCGTGTATATGGGGCCTGCTTCCATGGGAGCGGGACTCACGTGGTCCCCTAATGGCAAGGTTCTTGCGTTCCCTGAGGCCAGTGCCGCCGATCCGCCTCGCTCCTGGATTTCGTTGCTGTCATTCGCTGACTACAGCACGCGGCCGCTGACCGCACCGCCGGGAGGATCACTCGACGCCGAACCGGCGTTTTCGCCGGACGGCTCGCAGGTCGCGTTCGTCCGCTCGACCGTAGCTGGGGTGTGCAACGATGTCTATGTCGTTTCCGCGGCGGGTGGCGAAGCCAGGCGCCTAACCTTCGATCATCGCCCGATCATCGGTCCTCCCGCTTGGACGGTCGACGGCCACGAAATCGTTTTCTCCTCCACGCGTGGAGGTCCGGATAGCTTGTGGAGAATACCGGTTTCCGGTGGTGTACCTCGACCGGTTGCTGGTCCGATCGGCGACGGAGGTTGGCCGTCCATACCTGCCAAGGGTGAGCAGCTGGCCTACGAACAGATTGTTGCCAAGTTCAACATCTGGCGCCTTGACCTGAAAGATCAAAAACACTATCAGGCGCCGCCCTCCGTTTTGATTTCAGAAAAGGGCGACAAGATGCGTCCTGACTTGTCTCCCGACGGAAATAAGATTGCCTTCGAGTCCAATCGCCTAGGCTTCTGGGATATTTGGACGTGTGCCACCGATGGTTCCAATTGCGACCAGGTCACTTCCTTGCACGGAACGGCTGGACGGGCCCGCTGGTCTCCCAACGGACGCTACATCGCCTTTGAATTTCATCCCAAAGAGCGGAGCGAAATCTATATTGTCGAGGTGCCGGGCGGAGTCCCTCGTCTCCTGCCAACCCTCCCCGGCGCCGATAATCTTTCGCCCAGCTGGTCGCGCGACGGCAAATGGCTCTATTTCGCTTCCAAGCGCGACAGTGAACCTTTTCAGCTGTGGAAGATGCCTATCCAGGGTGGCTCTCCGACCAAGCTTACCAAGCACGGTGGAATCTCCGGAGTCGAGTCTCCCGATGGCCGTTTTCTCTATTACTCGAAGTACGAACTGGGAGGCCTCTGGAAAATGCCGTTGGAGGGCGGGGAAGAGACTCAGGTGCTGGAGGAAGTCCGGGGCGGAAGTTGGCCGAATTGGGCACTGACTTCCGATGGCATTTACTTCCTCAGGTTCGATAAATCACCGCGAGTGTCAATTCAGTTCTTCGATTTTACGGCCCGCAAAACTATCCCTCTCTGGACCCTGGACAAAGAACCCGGTTGGGGATTGGCCATGTCTCCGAACGGCAAATCCATTCTCTATGTTCAGGGCGAATTCGCCGAATCCAATATTATGCTGGTCAAAAACTTCCGCTGAGCAAGGTTCGCCGTGTGACACGACAGCGCGTAAAGTGGCCACCTGGTCGTGCCAACGAGCCCCCCTCTTGTCACGCCAGCAGCCTGAACAGGGGTTCTATCAGCTTCACGGAAAGATGATTCGATTTCGTGGCATGGAGTGGGGGAACCCTCTCGCTGGCTGGTTCGTCGTCAGCGTGCCGGATTAGACACCAGCCTAAGAATGCCGAAGCGGTCGGGTACGTGGAAGCTGTCGCTCATCGTGGGTTGCCAGGCAATATATTTTCGCTGGGAGGGTGGCCCTTGAGCGCGGAAGAGGTTGATGCGGAATGTATTGCCATCCGCTGGAGGACGTTGGTCGATAGCAGCGAAAGGAATCCGCATCGCCGCATACCAGATCTTCGCCGCATGGTCGATGCGCGTGGAAATTTGAAATCCCGAGTTCCACTTCCAACCCTCCTCGTGATGTGGCTTCGTCAAGTCGATGTCAAGATCGATCCATTCGCTTTGCGGAGAGACTTCGAACTCTTTATAGCGCCGGATATTCTGGAAATCCGAGCCGATGAAAATCTCCGCGACGTCCCAGTCCCAGAGTTGGAACGTTTCCGTTGACGTATCCGGGGCTGGTTTTAGATAGAGCGTATCGTACGGGCAGATGAACAAGAAATAGAGATTGTTCTTCGTCCACCGCGAACGAATTTCGGTGCGGAAACCGGGCAGTGGCTTCCCGTAGGTATTGCTCTCGGCATAAACAGCATGCCCACCCTGCCAGAATGATGAAACACGATTTGTAGTGAGGGCGACGTCGTTATCCGCCTTCATGCTCTCGATTGACTTGTCATCGGCAGCGAAAGCGACCGCTGCCAACAGCGCTAGAACGATGCAGACTCCCGCGGGATCATTCATCGCGATCCTACCGACAAAGATGTTGCTCCGGCAAATGAGGCTGAACCTTGCATACCCGCTAACGACAAATAGCCTGTATTTCTGCCACCGCTTGCTTCGAGGCAGCGGATGATATGGAGGGCTCCAGTCCTTTTGACGTGAACGACAAGCCTGCAACCGGTTCACCCAGGTGCCGCACAATATCCAGCGCGGAAGGGCACTGTCCTTGCGCAGCCATTGACTCCGCGCGCTCCAGCTTCAATGCAATATAAATGTCGCGGACATTCGCGCCGCCTTCCTCCCGCGGGAAGAATCGATTGACGAGTTGCTTCTCAGCTTCATCGAAGTCCCCGGCATCGCTCAGCAAGCGCACCAGCCGGAATATCAGAACAGCCGGGGCGGTCTGCAATTCCGGGAATTCCTGGAGCGCACGCGCTCTTTCGCTGGCCGGCCGCCCGGCTTTTTCCATGGCTTCTTCCCGCCCCAGATAAAGGTCGACGTTCCGAGAATCGTACTGCACTCCTTCGCGGAAGATTTCAATCGCCCGCTCCGGCGATTCCCCGGATTTCAGCATGGTGTACCCCATGTTACGGTGCAGCGTGGGGATGGCCGGTTTTATGCCGCGCGCCGTCTCCCATTCCTGCAGCGCCTGTTTGGGCATACCTCCAGAGAGGTAGAGCGAGCCCAGCAGGAAGTGAGCTGGCGCATCCTTCGGGTTCACTTCGATGGCACGGTGCAATACGGCAAACGATTCTGGCCGGTTGGGGAAGACATAGCTCGTCGGCATGCTGGAAGCCGCGGCGAAGTCTGCGCTACCGTCTTTGCCGAGAGCATAGCGGCAAAAACCGCGATAATAGGCAATCAGGGGGTATGAGCCAGGATGAACCGCTCCGGGCTCACCGATGACTTCTGTGCCTGCGGGATACTGGCGCGAGAGCACATCGAGCGCGTCCTCATAAAGGCCGAAGCGCAGGTAATCGGTAGCGATCTCAAGGATGCGCTCGGGATCCGCGGCCAGGTGTGCCATCAGGCCCGGGTCGCTCTGACCCAACCGAATGCCTTCGTAACGCAGAAATGAGCTGGTCGGGTCTTGCCGCTTCCAGAGCGCCAGCCGCTTGGTCGCCTGGGCGTTGCCTTCGACCGCGCGCAAAAGCGCAACCTCTATGCCTCCTGCGCGAGTCAGATTGGGACGGTTGCTCACAACCTCCTGGATCATTCTCAACGCTGACAGACGGTCCCCTGCTCCGGCTTCCAAGCCGGCCAACATCATCATCGCGGGCGCGTGATAGCTGCCGGATTGTTGCGCGAACTCCCACCGAGTCCGGGCCCCCTGAACATCCCCTTGGGCGGCCAGCGCCAGTCCTAAGTAGTAGGCCGTTTCATGGTCGCTATTTACCCATGCCAGCGCCTTGGAAAGATGCAGCGCCGCAAGATCGTACTGGTTGAGAATAACCTCAAGTCTGCCCGCCGCCTGGTTAAGAGCGATGCTATTCGGAAAGCGCGTTAGTCCCCGTTGGTAAGTCTTGAGCGCAATTACTAGTTCGCCATTGCTTTCCTGGTCGATGCCGACCGCGAGGAAGTCGTCTGCACCGCGATTGACTTCCGCCGGGTATTCGCGCGGAGGTTGTTGGCCGGTTTGAACCTTGTCACGACTGACAAAGTCATACTTGCCTTCGCTATGCCGCAACAACACTCTACCGGTTTGATCTCGTATTTCGATCGTGTAGGTTGCACTGGCGGGAAGACTGCTGAAGGCCTTTCGAAAGGTCTCACGCGGCGAAAGTGAAACCCGCGTGGATGCGACTCTCTGCCTGCCGTTCAGAACGCTTACCAACGCGTTCGGCAGCTCGCGGGTTACATTGATGACGCCTTCGATCGTCACGGTTTCTGTGTCCTTAGTGTGGCGACTCAGGTTGATCACAGCGTCCGGATTTGCGCGAGAAACGCCGCCGAGTTGGCGGATCGGAATCCAGTATTCGGTGAAGGATCGGGTTTCCTGCGGATCCAGAAATCCGTAAGTCTCCTGATCCCGGAACAGGCCCGCCTGGATCTCCACGTATGCGCTGTTGTCGTCCGACAAAGCGGTGCGCCAATCCAGACCATCTTCGTTACTGCCCCAAGACCAAATCTTCTTGGCAGGAAGGTCCAGAGGCGAAGAATAATGCACGATGCCCGAGTCAGTGTGCGGATGGTACACCGCCATGTACGGTTCCCGGCTGCCGTAACTAAACCGCGATACAGGGCCATACTTGTGATTGCCGACAATACTCTGGTCAACGCCTGCCGAATTTACCGGCCAGGTATCTATGTCAGCGAATCCATGCGCAGCAGTGAATTCCATGGGATATAAAATGCGGCTGTCGTCCCAGACTTGGACGCCGGCATTCGTCCACCAATAAAAACGGTGACGGGTGTCACTGCGGTTATAGAGCGTGGTCTTCTGTTCGAGGCAGGCGCGTCCTTGGCGGAGCGTGAGTTGTACGCGCCATTGCATGCCGTAAGGCCGGTCGATGTTGCCGATCCAGACCGATGCGCTGCCGTCGGGTTCTCGGCCGGTGGCGAAGTCGACTGGCGAAACCGTCATCCAATTGTGCGAAACCGGAAAATTGAACTCAACGCCAAGAGCCGCCCACATGCCGCGGTAAGCAATGCGCGCAAACTTGATACTTGGATTTGCGTAGAACATCGAGGCACCATTGATCTTGTCGATACAAGTGTAGAGGTGGCCTCCGAGATCGGGCAGCACGGTGCACTTGAGGTATTCATTTTCCAGGTTGAGCGTTCTCCATTTTCGCGGTATGCGTCTGTCCACCAGATTGTGGCGCAGGGTGTAGGGGTAATTGAGGAACCTGCCTGTGTTAAAAAAATCGAAAGGGGGATTGGGGTCGGGAAGCCCTTCTTCGGAAGTCGGAATGGTCATCGAGTCCTCCCAGACTCGCACGGTTTCTGCCCGGTTCCGATCGGGCGCAGCCCAGAGGTCGGAACTCAAGAATACGATTACCATCGCAGCCAAAAGGGGTGTCAAGACTTTTTGGCCGTTCACAAAACGTGCTTCCGTCCTGGCGGGCACAAGGCTGTCGATGCACTGAACCTGCCTTGCGCGAGGATAGCCGGTCACTTCCATTTTCCCTGCCCTTCCACAATGGTGATGTACCGATCGATAGGGAGATTGGTAAAGCGTTCCACCAGTCCACTCGGCTGCGGCCATTTCACTTCGAGCCAGTCAATCTTCGGACGCACCCCAATTCCCAATACCATGCGGGGGTCATGCGATGACAGATAGCTCCCCCCTCCCACCTTCATACGACTGCGTTTGAGATCGCCTGACTGGTAAGCGACTCGTGCTCCAATGGCGTCCGGGTTCGACTTCTTTCCCACCAGATTCACGCCCAGCCAGTGGTTCTGTTTCCCGGCGTGGTTGCGCAGCAGGACTGGTGGTCCACCATTGACCGAGATCAGGACGTCAACCGCGCCATCATTATCGAAGTCCCCGGTAGCCATGCCGCGGGCAGAAATCGGAGTTGCAAAGATGGGACCGCTTCGCGCGCTGACGTTCTCAAACGACCGTCCCGTGTTATGCATGAGGATAGGCGGTTCCTTATAGGTCACTCCTGGATGCAAGGATTCGATCAGATCATCCGGATTGCCGTTCGCCAAAAACAGATCCAGGTTGCCATCATTATCGTAGTCGAAGAATTTCAATCCCCAACCGCTCATCAGTCGAGTCGCGGCGCCCACGCCGGTCTGTGGGGCCTGATCGTCAAAAGTCTCGTCGTGATTGTTCCGATAAATGGAGTAGATTTCACGATCGATATTGGCAACGAAAAGATCCTGCCAGCCGTCCTGATCGTAGTCGGCCGAATCTACTCCCATCCCGGAGCGGGCACGTCCGTCAGCGCTGAATGCGACCCCGGCCTGGGTGCCGATCTCCTCGAACTTTCCTTGTCCCCGGTTCATGAGCAAGAAGTTGGCTACGGTATCATTCGCCACAAACAGATCCAGCAGGCCGTCATTATTAAGATCGGTAGCCACCACGCCCCAGGCTTTGCCCAGGTACTTTCCAATACCTGACGCCTTACTCGCGTCGGTAAATGTCCCGTCGCCATTGTTGTGGAATAGCCAACTCGGCATAGGATTATAGAAGCGCGGAATGCAATATCCGTGCTTTCCTTCCTCGCCGGTCCCGCAAGTCTTGTTCAGGGACTTGGAGAATTCCACAAACTGGCAGACGAACAGATCAAGCCGCCCATCGTTGTCATAATCGAACCAGACCGCGCTCGAGGCCCATCCCGGCGCGGCCAAGCCGGCCATCTCGGTCACATCGCTGAACGTGCCGTCGCCATTGTTGTGGTAAAGGATGCTTCTGCCATACTGCGTAACGTACAAGTCAGGGAAACCGTCGCCATCGTAATCGCCCACTGCGACTCCCTGGCCGTACCCGCCGGCCGCTACTCCAGCTTTCATGGTCACATCGGTGAATGTGCCGTCACGATTATTCCGACACAGCGCGTTCCGTAAGAGGGGGTCGGGATTGAAGAAATCGCACTTTCCACTGTTGACCAGATAGATGTCCATCCATCCGTCGTTGTCGTAGTCAAAGAAGGCGCATCCCGCGCCCGTTGTCTCGGGCAAGAATTTCTCCGGGGACTTGCCGTTCGTGTGCGCCCAGGAAATGCCGCTAACGGAAGGAGGTACCGCTTCAAAGGGATAAGCCGGTTCCGGCACCGTACCGGCAAACCGAGCGAGTCCGCTAAACGCGATGCTGCCTGCCAGTCCCTTTAACAAGTCTCGCCGGGAAAGGCGCAGCCGTCCTTTACTTTCCTGCGAAATGAAGTTGCTCAATTCAGGGTGACTCTTCAGACCTCGATTACAGACACACCAATCCCGCCTGGCGGCTAATTGGGATTTTCGGGTTGAGCTGCCGGCGGCGAATCTGGCTTGCCGCCGGCCTTTTCCGTCATTTGACGATGCACTGCAAATTCCTTGTCCGCATCTTCTCTCCGTCCGGCGCGATTGTAGGCCATGGCCAAATTGTAGTGTGCGGCTGGATTTTTCGGTTCCAGTTTGACAGCGGTCTCCAGCGGCGGAACCGCATCCGAAAATCGTTTGGCGGAAATCAGGGACTGACCCAGCGCCAGATAGGCATCGCCAAATCCGGCATCCAGCTTGGCCGCGCGCGTAAAATGGGCGATGGCTTCGGGCCACTGGCTCTCCTGGCGCGCCAGCTCGCCCAGCACGTACTCAGCGTCCGAATTCGAAGGATCAATCTCGATCTCCTGCTGCAATTCCTGCTTCGCCTCTTGGGCAACCGTAGGACTCGGGTCCGGCTTGGAGAGCAGCAGTCGCGCCATACGGAAATGGATCCCGGGGACGCGCGGGTTCTGTTCCAGCACACGGCGGTATTCCTTCGCCGCCTCGTCCCACTTTCCCTGCAGTTCGAGAGCCTCGGCATTTAGCTCGCGGGCCTGGCTGGAGGCCGGCGCGGTGGCTGCCAGTTCCTGCGCCGCCGCGGTAGAAAGATCAGAGTAAGCGTGTGCCGACACGTACAGAACATCTGGATCGCGAGGGAAGTCGCGATTCAGAAGGCGAAGAAATTCCAGAGCTGCATCCGGGTGGTTCTCAGATATTGCGCATCGTACACCGGCAAAGCCGGCCTGGCGCTTGAGTTCCTTGTCCGCAATCTGCGATGTAGTTTTCCTCAGCAGCGGAATCGCTTGCTCGCAGTGTCCATCCTTGGCAAGCTTCAACCCCCGTTGGGCAGAAGCCGAAGGGTCGGCTGCTGGTTTTGATCTGGTCTGAGCGGCGGGGCTTCCGCATAGGAGCGTGCCTAGAACAGCGGGAATCAGGGCCCGGGAAAGAGGTCGAGGCATAAAAAAATAGGGCAGGCAATCATGATTGCCTGCCCTATCGTACCGCATCAATAGTAAAGCTTGAGAGCGAACTGAATGTTGCGCGGAGGCTGCGAGCTATTGATCAGCCCCAGGTTGCTACCGAAGGCCGTTGACGGAACATTCAGGTTGACCCGGTTAAAGGCGTTGAGGAAGTCGCCCCTGAACTGAAGCCGTACGGTCTCGGTGATCCGGAAATCCTTTTGCACGCTCAGGTCCACGTCAGCATAACCTGGTCCGCGAACTGGGCCCTGCGCCGGACAATTCCCAAACCCTTCGGCGCTCGTCGGTAGGGAATACGGACCCGGATCAAACCATTGGTAGCCAATGTAGGCGCCCGTGCTGGAAAGCGCATTTTTCCGGCCCAAGGTTTGACCCGCGCCCGGTCCGCAATCCAGGCGGGGACCGCGCGAGTTCGTGTTGGAGGGGTCATTGGTGAAGTTGTACAGGGCCAGAGGGAAGCCTGTATGCAATGAGATGATGGGACTCAGCGTCCAGCCACCGGCAACGGCATTCACCACGCCATTCGCGTCGTGGCCAAACCGTCTACCGCGGCCGAAAGGTATGTCATAGATCACGTAGCTGCTAAGCAAATGCTTTACGTCGAAGAAGCAGGGCGCATAGTCCGCTCTAGGGTTGTACAGATTCTGGTAATAGGGATTCGCTGGTGCCGCCCCCGCTCCCCAATTGCCGTAATAGCCGCTGTTGTCGGTCATGCATTTGGAGTAGGTGTATGCCACCTGATAGTTCAGCCCGTGCAAATAGCGTTTTTGGAAGACTGCTTGTAGAGCGTCGTATTTCATTTCGCCGACCGACGCCGTTCCCGAAATCTGCGAAATATCTGACTGGAAGGTGGGATTCCCGGAAAAAAATAGGCTCGGACACGGTGTTGCTACCGGTGGAGTGCCCGTTGGGCAGTTGGTGCCAAATTGCTTTTGCAGGTAAGGCATGGGAACCATCAAGTGCGTTCCGTGCTGACCCACATAGCCCACCTGCAAGGTGGACGAACTCCCTACCTGCTGCTGGATGGTCAGATTCCACTGTTGAGTTAGAGCCGGCTGAACATTCGGGTCCCACACTCGGAGTGTTGCACCGCTGAATGGGTCGCTAGGTGCCGAGACTACCAAACCTTGATCGGTGGTAGTTTTAGGAAATGCCAGTCCGTTGTAGGTCACAAAACTTTCCTTCGGTGTGAAAGGCGGATTGACCGGCAGGCGCAAGTTGGTGCCCGTACCTTCCAGATAAGAAGAGATCGTAAATCCAGCACGGAGAACGGTCTTGCCACCTAGTGCGTTAGGCGTCCACGCGAATCCGATGCGCGGCTGGAAGGCCTTCCCGCCGTAGTCTCCATTGTAGAGGCCACGATTGCTGCTCTTCTGACAGGTTACCGGTGCCGTACCCAAAAGTGGCGTCACCTTAGAACAGTCCGGAGCGATCAACTGGCCGCTGATGAGATCGAAATTGACTTGCTGGTCGTGCGCTTCGGACCACGCCGTATGAGCCTCATAGCGTACGCCGAGATTCACCGTCAGATTGTTGGTGACCCTCCAATCGTCCTGGAGATAGGCCCCAATCACGCTGGCGCGTTGGCCCCATTCGCCGGTGCTGATTCCCCTTCCGTAGGAGAACGGCAACCCGAGGTAAAAGTCTGCGCCACCGTAACCGCCGGTGCCGTTGCT
>WNGJ01006931.1_pt1 | contig 12047 bp, 9 predicted proteins | sample 5400611 | NCBI WGS metagenome assembly WNGJ01 (sample SAMN13153375, study PRJNA577476) | soil metagenome | isolation source: 40 cm soil or saprolite under Garry oak tree replicate 1 | place: USA:California | collected 2016-06-15 | reverse complement strand
ACCTCAAGGTCCGACCGCCCAAGGGTTCCTCCAATCGCTCAGTCAACCACCGGCCATTTACTATATCGCGATTGTTGGAGGAGCGATATTATCCACGGCCGTGGCGCTCACCGTATTGATGGCCAAGAAGCGAGCCCGGCGTACAAACCAGCCTCATGCCCCGCAGCCTGACGCTTCTGCTTAATCCCAGAACTAATCTTAGACTCATTACATCCGCCAAGAGTCGAGAACGCAAAGAAGAACGGCTGGGTCTCACGCCTCTGGCCCATGCCCAACATAACAGAGAGAATCAAGAACCTAACAGTCGAATGACTGCTTTCCGCAAGGCTGTCTAAGCCTAGTTCTGAATGAAAGAGTCCAGATCAGAGGGTCCTAATGTGACAAGGCCAACACACAATAGCGCAATTGTCTATCTTGTCTGACCCGCCATCACTCTCCGGGACTATGTGATGTGCTTCCCAAGCCCCCTCACCCTCCCCTCCACGGCTAGCTAGACGAAGCGAGACCCCGCAAGGAACAGCATGCAGATGATCAGCCAATCTGCATTCACACGTTGCCATCGACCTTACCCACGCTGCGCTCAAGACTGATGCCGAGAAGGCCAATAATCGTTTCCTAGATATTTGCTCAGCAAATCTTCTGCATTTAGGGTTTAGCGGTCAAAGTTGAACGACTAGCAGTCTCGGTCCATAGACGCTTCCATTTCTCATACAAAGAGCAATCTTTTGTCGCGAGGATTAACTACTTTTGAGAACCTTCGGCTGGTAACGGGTCTGGTAACCGTGAATGGTAACGGTCTGGCTGTCAAAAGTCAAGAGCGCAAAAAAGGAGACGTGGCTGGACCGCACGCCCATGGCCCATGCCCAACATTACAGAAAGAATCCAGAACCTCACGGACATTGATCATGCGAGAAGCGACCTTGAGCAATCTGGAATGGAGAACTCGATTAAGATTACGGCCCTAAGACGTTGCTATCTTACGAGCTCAGCCAATTCCTCTTCCATGTAATCATCGACCTGTTCGTTGCCTTTCGACTTCTTTTGCCACAAAGCTGCTAGGTCGCTATCATCTAGAACGATAATGTATTTTGAATCCTTCAATCTGTCTTTGCACATAGCAATTGACTTGTTGCGATTGCCAATTCTTCGGCACACTAGAATACCGAGCTGTCCCCTCATCGAGTTAAGCCGTCCAGCTAACTGGTCGAAATCAGGATTCTCAAGGTCCTCGTAGTTCTTGCACTCGACAAACACTTCAGGACAGAGGATGTTACGCATGTCTTTCGCGTTCTTAAAAAACCCGGGTTTGTTCTGATTTTGAAACTTAACATCGATACGCCCTCTACCTTCATTGATTTCATATTCAATTATGGGCTTTTTGAGTTGATGGTCAAAGATGTTGGCCAGTAATCTCGCAGCGAGTCTGTGGAACTTTCCCTGCTCATGTTTTCCTGAGCGGGTTTTCTTCAACTCTCCAAGATAGATGTCTGGAAGCTTCGACATTGGTTCTTCCGATATGACCTTGGCCGGGTCCCTTTTCGTGGCACCATTCATGATCTCCTGGAGTCCCAAATACTTGTCAATTAGCACTGGTCCATTCGCTCTGAAAACAAGCGCCTGGTTGCCGCTAACCTCAGGCAGATCAATATCTTCGTCGTGCGTGAAGCCCGTGGACCTAAGCATTTCAATGACTTGTGGTCTGTCCCATTCGCCGTGAAACGTTTTGACCTCCCTTCCTTCTCCTTTGAAAAAGCCATCATTGAGAGAAGTCGTCTTCGTGTACTTTTCCGGGTGAGAAGAAATATCCCGCCAGTTATACCACAACAACAAGCCATCATCCTTCATCTTCTCCCGCGTGATCGCTAGCAAAGCGAGGCGCTCATTCGGAATCGGCATGACATTTGTGACGTTGATCATTAAGCTCAAGTCAACTTTGTCTGGTAGCTTGAAGAAGTCGACAGGAAAGATCAATTTTTGGAAATCTGAGGAAGCTTGGGCTTTATCCCAGTTCTTCGTCGCCTGTGGTGATCTCTCCGCGAGTTGAGGAAACTCCACGGCGTACACTTTGAAACCCTTCTTGAGAAGATAGAGAGTATTCCGAAGCTTTGCAGCACCTATATCCAGGATTTTCGTGCGCTGAGGCTTCAATGTCTTGGTCAATATCGAGAATACGCCTTCAAGGGCTCCTCCCGGTTTTTGCATTGAAGGAGCCGACTGCGTGACATCAACTGTTATCAGTTCAGGCCTGGCCTTGCCAACGTATTTTTCGATCCTATAGATTGGGCTCTCCCACATCTCAATAACCTGCGGAAATCTTAGAACTGCACCCATCAATATTGCATATAGACGTTGCTTAACTTTAGATTATCCAGTAAGCGTGAAATTTGTGGCGAGGTCTTGGCATTTGGAAGACGACAGTCCAATATGGCTCCGTGGTCTTTGCTTTGGTCCTGCTCCAAACCAATGTCTTTTCGCTGATAGTTTCGCTCTAGTGTCTGAGCAATAGCCGAACAGTAGCTCAACCCCAAAGATGTCGAGTCTGCGGAGCAACTGGCGCGAACGACTACACGCCAACCCCTCACGAATGGAACAAGAACTGGCCATCAAACTAGAATACGATCGAATAAACTATCTAACACAAGTCGAAATACCAGTAACCACAGCCGACTTCTATTTCCCAATAGAACCTCGACCATTAATCGTCTTTGTCGACGGTCGGGTCCACCTTAAGACAGCCCAAGCGATGAAAGATGAAGAACTGCGAACACTCCTACGGAAGAGAGGATGCAGAATCTTAGAGCTAGTCTACAACACGTACTCGGACACCAAAAGAGACCAGCTGTACGAAGAACTGGTGCGTCTTCTTGGCATTAGTAGCTGTTAGCCTTTCCTCCTTTCCTCCCTTATCGTGCGAACCGAGATTAACTCGAACCGTTCAACTCTGCAGGACAGAAGAATCGCCGGTTCCGATCCAGTCCTTGGCGATCAGTTCCGCCTGTTCCAACACTGTTTGCGTCGCCTTCTCTCGCTTGTCAGGGGGATATCCATATTTTCTGAGAATTTTCTTGACCTTCAGTCGAAGTTCGGCCTGAACGCTTTCTCTTTGTGTCCAGTCGATTGTTACACTCTTCTTTATCATCTGAGTTAATTCTAACGCGATCTTTCTCAACGTTTCATTTCCCAGGACTTGCACAGCACTATCATTCACTCCCAATGCGTCATAGAACGCCAATTCGTCGTTAGTCATATCTTGACGCTTTCCTCTGATCTTCTCATCTCTGACTTTTCTTGCTAGTTCGATCAGCTCTTCTATTACCTGGGCGGCCTCGACGCTTTTGTTTGTGTACCTCTTGATCGTCCTTTCAAGCATTTCCATGAAGGATTTTCCTTGAACCAGGTTCTTTCGGGAAATGAACCTAATCTCATCGTTCAGCAACTTCTTCAGCGCCTCGAAAGCTAGATTCCTTTGCGGCAGCTCCTTGACCTCAGCGAGGAAGCCTTCGGATAGGATGGACAGCTCGGGTCTTTGTATTCCAACGGCTTCGAAGATGTCTACGATACGGTCCGATATTACCGCCTTCGAAAGAATCTGTCTTATTGCAAAATCGAACTTCTCTTCATCTTCTTGCTTCGTGTCCGTTGTTTTTGTTATGGCGGACTTAATCGCCTGAAAGAAACCAACCTCGTTCTTTATGCTCATCGCCTTCTGATTCGGCACAGCGAGCGAGAATGCCTTCAACAGCCCAGTAGTCTCTCTTGCAAACCGTTCCTTCTTACCCGGCTCCTTTAGAATATGTTCCATTGCATCTGGAACAAACGATATTCTCTCGGCCGGTTTGAGCTCGAAGAATTTCTTGTAATCGAATCCATGGAACATATCCTTGACGATCTCATACTTCTCCTGCATTACCAATACAGCTCTCTCTACATCAAAGGTGGGCTTACCTACTCCACCACTAGCTGTGTAGTTGATGAGAGCTTCCTTCAGTTCGGCGCCTACGCCCATATAATCGACTATTAGGCCACCCTCCTTGCCAGGATAGACCCGGTTGACTCTTGCTATCGCCTGCATCAGTGTGTGACCCTTCATCGGCTTGTCAAGGTACATTGTGTGAAGGGTTGGAGCGTCGAAGCCGGTCAGAAACATGTCTCTTACGATGAGAACTTTGAGCCCATTCTTCGGATCTTTGAAGTTGTCTCCTATCCGCCTTCTTCTAACCTTATTCCTTATGTGTTCCTGCCACTCTTTAGGGTCGGAGGCAGACCCAGTCATGACAACTTTGAGAATTCCTCTCTCGTCGTCTCCGTTCAGCCAGTCAGGTTTCAGCTTCTCAATCTGACCACAAAGATCGACGCAGATTCTTCTCGACATACAGACAATCATGGCCTTTCCTTCTAAGACCGAGGTTCTCTCTTCGAAATGGCCTACGATATCACGCGCGATCCTCTCGATCCTTACGGGAGAACCGGCAACTCTTTCCACTCTTGACCATTTGCTCTTCAGTTTCTCTTTGCCCTCGACCTCTTCGCCTTCAGTAACTTCCTCGAATTCCTTGTCTATCTTCGGCCTCTCTTCGGGCTTAAGCTCCAATTTCGCGAGCCTACTTTCGTAAAATATCCGAACCGTAGCACCATCATCAACGGCTTGCTCAATATCGTAGGTGTCCACATATTTCCCGAAAACTGCTGGAGTAGATCGATCTGCTTTTTCTATAGGAGTCCCAGTGAACCCAATGAAAGACGCGTTAGGCAGAGCGTCTCGGAGGTACTTGGCGTATCCATACGTAATCAGGGTCTTGTCCTTTCTTTCCAAGACTTTCGCCGAAAACCCGTACTGACTCCTGTGCGCCTCGTCAGCGATAACAACGATGTTGTCTCTCGCTGATAAAAGCGGATGTTTCTCTCTGTCATCTTCTGGAAAGAATTTCTGGATAGTTGTGAACACTACCCCGCCCGAAGCTACACTTAGTAATTCTCGCAATTCTTTCCTAGAATTCGCTTGTACAGGTGTTTGGCGTAGAATTGCCTTACACTTGCCGAACGTGTCGAACAATTGGCCATCCAGATCATTTCTGTCCGTCAACAGAATAATAGTCGGATTGTCCAGTTCTCTAACTAACTTGCCCGAATAGAAGATCATCGTCAGCGACTTGCCTGATCCTTGCGTGTGCCAAACTATTCCTGCCTTCCTGTTTCCTTTCCTCGCGCCTATCGTCGCCTCTAGAGCTTTGTTAGCTGCCCAGTACTGGTGATAAGCGGCAAGTTTCTTCCTTGTTTCCTTGTCCTTTTCGAAAACGATGAAGTTTCTGATGATGTCGAGGAGCCTGGGTTTTTCACACATTCCTCGCAACAGAATTTCTATCTCGGTGAATCCTTTTCTTGGCTTTTCGCCGTTGATAGTCTTCCATTGCATGAAACGCTCTTCTTCTGATGTTATAGTACCTGCTCTTGCCTGTATACCGTCGCTGATGACCAGAATTTCGTCGAACCTGAACAACGAAGGAAGCTGGTCCTGGTAGGTCTGGAATTGATCATATGCCGCCCAAATGGTAGCATCTTCGTCTGCCAGATTCTTGAGTTCGAGGATTACAAGTGGAATCCCGTTTACGAACAGAATGACATCGGGTCTTCTCTCGATGTGATTCTCAATTACCGTAAATTGGTTGGTCGCAAGAAAATCATTGTTCTCTGGATCTTCAAAGTCAAAAAGCCAGACCTTCTGATACCTTTCTGCACCACTTGACTGAAACGGAACGTCTATTCCGTCGACTAGCAACTTATGAAAACTTTCATTGTCTGCTATTAGCTTGTGGCTTTCACTTCTTAGTACCTGCTTCACCGCCCAATCCGTTGCTTCTTCCGTAATTGATGAGTTGACCTTCTTGAGTGCTTGCCTTAGCCGTTCAACGAGAACAACATCCTTGTAATCAGCTCTTAATGCGTCTCGTCCGCCGGGTAGATAGCGCTCACTGTCTCCCCGAGCAATTTCATAGCCGAGGTCTTCCAGAGCAGCTAGAACATTTTCTTCAACATCTGACTCATGGATAACCTTCGGCACATTCATCTAACCCTCCATGGGTACTCTGATTTCTCCAGACATAAGTTTAGGAAGAAGCGAATCTCGCACTTGAGAAAGCGTCCTCACTTCCTTTGCATTTGCAGTTATCTTGCTAAAGTGCGGCGAGACAACCACATCAAATTTCTCAACGAGTGCAGCAGGTGGGACAACAATCGATAGAGAATCAAACAAACTATCTGGTACTCGCTGTCTACCAGATGTTCCAGTCATCGCATTGATGGCGCCGGTTCGAATTTCGTCTGACCTCGACAAGTGGAAAATATATGGTTCAGAGTATACTACTTTCTTACCAAATACAATAAACTCCGTAGATCCAAAACCGATTTCGTCATCGTCCAAGATTGAGACAATTGCTGTTTTTCCATGCTCCAAGCTTGGGGTGATTCTGGCAAAGAGTACGTCCCCATTCTTGAACTTTTGACCTGAGTTGTACTCCTCCAACGCCCAACCGTCAATCCAAGATTGCCATGGTTTAAGGTCGGCCATCCCAACCTTCTTGGACGTTTTCCCTTTTGGCAATTCCCTTCTTGGATTTACCTCAATTACTTCTGAGAAATGCTTGACCTCCCATCCCTCAGGTACCTCCTTTCCAAGCTCCTTTTGGTAAACCATCTCTCCGCCTGAGGACTTGTAAGGTCTTCCCGCATTGTTTGGAAATTCAAAGTCGACGAACCAGTGCTTGAAAATTGTTCTGCCTATTGCTTCGAGGGTGTTGTTCGTCTGCTGGTTCAGTTCAATCTTCGAGTCTATGCAGAATAGCATTTTCGCTACTTCCTTTTGTTCCTCTTCGCCTGGGAAAGGAAAGGGAAGTTTTGCTATTTCATCACGGGTAACGGCCCCGTAGACAGTGCCAGTTTCCTTACGTGTTACATAATGTTTGTATGCTTTGAAAAGATAGAAAATGAATTTGTTGTTATCTCCATCAATTGACATTAAGCCTCTTCCAATGCAAATGTCATTGTCTGCGAGATTGACTTCACCTACGGGTGCCCTTACACTTAGCAGGACAGAACCCTTCTTCGCAATCTTGGTAATTCTAGTTGTCCACGTGTCATAGCTCGGATGGAGATAGCCGAACGTCCTAATCCCCTGTAGGAATAGGATACCCTCCCCCGCAGAATTGTAGAAGATGGATTCCGGAGATTGACCCATTGTGACCTTGGCGTGTTTGTCTAACTCCTCAAATTTCCAATCTTCGGGAATCATTCCTACCTCAGTCTCTTTCAGGCGCGATCCAGTCGTCATTAATCGCCTCCAAATTCCGTGGATTGGATTCCTTTAGCATCGTCAAGGTACGTGCGTGCCTTGATGTCGACCTCTTTCTGGTCACCGTCCATTTCGAGAATTCCTTTGACGGAGGCCACTAGAATGGTCGCTGTGTCAGTTTCCTCGTTTTCGTCCGGTTTCTCGACGCCATCAAGGTAGCCGATAACCGAAGCTCGAATGACTTTGTACTCGATGCCACTAACGGTAACATATTCTAGCTTGGACAATTCATTGTCGAAATAGCTCCTGAAATAGTCCGTGTTAACGAAATCTCTCCATTCTTTATTCTGAATGATGTCAGCATAATCCTCTTCAATTTCGCTCTGCAAGAATTGTGACGAAGGCGTGATCAGGATTTCCTTCTTCAGTCTGGATTCAAATTCGATCTTGCAATCGTCATCGAAACCGGAATCCCCAGTAAACAAGATCACTTTGTCATAACGGTCGTAGTTGTCATAGTTCAGCAGGGACTCCCAAATTAAGACGTCCTTGAAACCCATGTCAGTAGAATTCTTTCCTCTTCTGAAAGGTGACCTACGCTCGATAGCCCTCTTCAACACCTCTTTCAATATATGCCCGAATCTATCCTCTGCAATATCTATCACTGCAAATTCCTTGTTGCGAATGAAGCTGGCCATTAATGGATTCAGGTGTTGCTTACAATCGAAACTAGAATCGGGCAACGAAACCTTGGAAAAATCGACGCCCGGGAGTTCCGAAAGTCTACTCTTGATTTGTGAGACGGATCGCATATCTTGCGAAAACTGTTCTATTTTCTGTTGAAGCACCTCCTCTATGGCCACGCTTGGAATCGCAAGGTCGACAAATTCAGAAAGCCCGTTATCCTTGATGTAAGACTTCAGTGAGTCAAACTCGGACCCGAATTCGAAAGATCCATATGAAGGACTCCCAGATAGCGTTGAGCGAACTTTGTTGGTGTCAAATATGACAAGCGTCTTCATCGGGTCCAAATCCCGAGCATCTCAAGGCCTTTCCTAATTTCACTGTCTAGCTCTTGACCTTGTTTCATTTGCTCTGAAAGCTTGGTGGTCAAGCGTCTCATCTTGTTTTCGAATGCTTCTCCGTCATCTTCCTCCTCCTCTGCACCTACAAACCTGCCAGGAGTTAGAATCCACCCTTGTCTCCGTATTTCTTCTAACGAAACAAACTTGCAAAAGCCAGGAACATCTTGGTACTTCTTGTCTTTCAGTTCTCCTCTCCAAGCATGATATGTATCTGAGATTTTCTTGATGTCGTCATCTGTCAGCTCTTTGTGCCGCCGATCGACCATGGTTCCGAGCTTTCTAGCATCGATTAAGAGAACCTGGTTTCTCCTATCTCTGAACTTTTGGTTCTCCTTGTCTCGCGAAATAAACCACAGGCAAGCAGGAATCATTGTGTTGTAGAACAATTGGGACGGCAAAGCTACCATACAATCGACCAAATCTGCTTCGATCATGTTCCGGCGGATCTCTCCTTCGTTCGAAGTGTTGGAAGACATCGACCCGTTCGCTAGAACATAGCCCGCAGTTCCAGTAGGCGAAAGATGATAGATGAAATGCTGAACCCAAGCAAAATTGGCATTGCCCTTTGGAGGAACTCCAAACTTCCATCTCACATTGTCCTGCAGAAACTCTCCTCCCCAATCGCTGTCATTGAAAGGTGGATTGGCTAGGATGAAGTCTGCCCTAAGATCCTTAAACTGATCGTCTCTGAACGAATCCCCCCATTCGATTCTCGCATCAATGCCTCGAATTGCAATGTTCATTTTGCACAATCTCCAAGTCGTCTGATTGCTCTCTTGTCCAAAGACGGAGACATCTCCGACTCTTCCACCATGCGCTCTAACGAATTTCTCGCTTTGAACAAACATTCCTCCTGAACCACAGCATGGGTCGTAGATTCTACCCTTGTAGGGCTCCAGCATCTCGACCAGGAGCTTGACGATGCTTTTCGGGGTGTAGAACTGGCCTCCTTTCTTGCCTTCTGCATCTGCAAATTGCCCCAAAAAATACTCATAGACTCCCCCTAGAACATCCTTGTCTCTGTTTTCCTTGTCGCCCAAGCCAATCGTTCCGATAAGATCAATTAATTCTCCCAGTCTCTGTTTATTCAGGCCGGGCCTTGCGTAATTCTTCAGGAGAACGCCTCTGAGAGAACGATTTTCCCTCTCGATTACATCAAGCGCGGTATCGATCAACTCTCCAATCTCTGGTTTCTTGGCGTTCTGTGTCAAGTAGTCCCATCTTGCTTCTTTGGGAACCCAAAACACTCTTCTGGATGTGTACTCGTCGATATCCTCTAGGTCAGCTGTTGGATCCTTCTTCAGCTCCTGGTACACTTCGCTAAAAGCATCCGAAATATACTTCAGAAATAATAGTCCGAGCACGACGTGTTTGTACTCCGCAGCGTCCATGTTACTGCGTAGCTTGTCGGCTGCTTTCCAGAGCTTATCTTCGAAGCCCAGATTGGCTCCGTTCGTTTTCTCCTGGATGATCTTGGTTTGTGCCACGATTAAGCACACCTACCGTGAGTTATCGGTGATGTACTGGAAACTAGATAAGGTTCGAGGGTCTTTGGGATGGTCGTCGATTAGGATGAAATTGGTTGCGGGAAGAGTGTTTCGAGTTCATCCAAGTTGAGAACTTGTGAAAGTCGACTTGTTGAAGGAGCGCGAGGTTGAGCCTCACAATCTTGCAGCGGAGCTGGTCCTGCAACTTTCTACGGGCGCTAGGTTCAACGTATTGCTGGTGGCTGCTGCACCAGTAGATGTATTCGTATCGGACCATCGCTAGGTGATTACTCTTTTGTCTGGTCCCGAGTGGTTGAGAGACCTGGGGACCCTTTGGCTAGCTTGGACTTGGCGGTGCTGGGTTCGGCCCATGTTGTGTCTGGGCTCAGCTGTTGAGGTCGTGTAATGTCTGAGGTTGTTGGTTCTGGTTGGACCCATGCGACGTTCTTGCGAACTGTCGGGGTTGGTAGTCCGGGTCTTGCGTCGTTGACGCCTTTGTCGGGCGGCGGTAGGGGTCCTTCTCGGGTCTTGTTCTTTGTCATTCTCTCACATCGTTCCGTTTCTTCTGAGCATAATGCTCCGAACCGGACCCTTCTCGGCATTGCTTTGACGTCGAAGCGGAAACAGTTCCGATGGGGGAATTCGGTAGGATTAGTAAGAGCTTTCGATGCAGTCTTCCTAAACGAAGACGATGGAAGAGAACCTATCCAGTCAGACCTAGGTCGTACACTTAGGTCCCTTCGGATTCAGCCGCGGGTAGTTGGACCTTGAAAGGGCCCTCAAGTGCCTGAGACCCCCTGATTGTGACGTAGACCGAGTATTGCTGGCCCTTTTGGAGCAGATGAGTTTGCACACCTAGGGTTCCAGAGGAGTTGGGAGCAATTCTTAGAAAAGCACCGACACTTGCGTATCGATCAACGTAGTAGCCTGTAATCTCTACGAAAGAACTGCTCGGATTCTTGAAGGTCAGCCAGGCATAGTCCCACCACGCAGATGCCTTTTCGAGGACTATGATCATGACTGCAGAACGAGCGTTCTCATGCCTAGATATGTCAGACAGTCTCACGAAAGTGATCTTGATTATCTCGTGTTCAATTGCCAGTTCTCGTTGCGTTCGTGAGGGGTTGGCGTCCAGTCGTTCGGGACAATTGCTCCGCTGACTCGACATCTGTAGGGTTTCTATTGTTCGGCGAGTGCTTCGACACGAGAACGAAACTTCTAGAAAGGTTATCTCAATCTGTCTGATCCAGTCTCAAACGATAGGTTGGGAGTGCACAAATGGACCTTCTTTGGTTGGTCCTCGGACTGGTTCTCGCAGCGATCCTAACTATCGTCGGTCTAGTTGCTGCTCCATGGTATCGGAAGCACAGCATCGAGCAAGCCAGAGTTTCGTTGAAAGAGGTCTTTTCGATTCTCACCAAGATCGATAATTCCCTTGAGCCCTACCTGTCCTCGAAGGACTACCTTCCCGAGCGCGTTGGTAGACCTTTGAGGTCAGAGATCCAGACACTTGTTGAGTTGACGTTGCCGTCTCTCGGGAAGAGTGTCCGGCGAGCTCATGATGGTGCAATGAGAAAGGATTTCGAGTCGATGACGATTGCTGCGAATCATTTGCGTCAGAAGCTTATGGGGCACAATTACCAGTATGTCCAGCGAGAAATCAACGAGCACTCAAAGTTGCTTGTTGAAGAGCTGAGACTCGATACTGCTCAGCGAGAGGCGACCGTTCGAGATGATGAGCGCAACCTAGTTGTCGCTGCGGCCGGGTCCGGTAAGACTCGCACCTTAATCGCCAGAGTCCGTTATCTCTTAGAGCGTCGCGTGACTCCAACCAACATTCTCGCAATAACTTTCACAAACAAAGCAACTGAGGAGATGGAAGCCCGCCTCAAGCAGATGAGTGTAGCAGTCGCGTTTCAGGGAAGCGATGGTGTGACTGTCTCTACACTTCATGCTCTTGGCAAGCGAATAGTCCAGGCCGCGACGCCAGGACCGGTTAGTGTCGCTGACGAGCATTGGACAAACTTCCTTGTCGCTAGCGTGTTGCGCGATGCTAGGGAAGGTCGAGACCTGCAGCTTTCGAATTTGTATGTCAATGCGATCCTGAACTTCCATCGTGATCTGGACGAGCGGACCCCAGCTCTCGGAGTGGACCTTACCTACAGAACTCGTCATGGAGAGCAAGTTCGG
>WNGJ01017939.1_pt1 | contig 12048 bp, 9 predicted proteins | sample 5400611 | NCBI WGS metagenome assembly WNGJ01 (sample SAMN13153375, study PRJNA577476) | soil metagenome | isolation source: 40 cm soil or saprolite under Garry oak tree replicate 1 | place: USA:California | collected 2016-06-15 | reverse complement strand
CGGGCGGCGCCAATCATTCGAATTATTCGTTCCGCGCCATGGCGGCGGACCAAATCGAGGTCATGGCCGCGCTTGGCCGTGAGCGGTTCTACGCGGCCGGCCACGATCGCGGCGCACGCGTGCTGCATCGCATGTGCCTCGATCATCCCGAAAGAGTGGCGCGCGCCGCTATTCTCGATATTATGCCGCAGCATCATTTGCTCAATAATGTGACACGCGCTTGGGGGACGTTCTCGTGGCACTGGTTCTTCATGATCCAGCCGTACGATTTTCCCGAGCGCCTGATGGGCGCCGACCCGGACTATTTCATCGAGAAGAAACTCGCCAAGACCGCGCAGGGCTTGAGCTTCTTCGATCCGCGGGCGCTTGCCGAATACAAACGTTACTTCAACAATCCTGCGACCATCCACGCCATGTGCGAAGATTATCGCGCCACCCATGGCGTCGATCTCGACATGGACACTGCGGATTTCGCGGCGGGGCGAAAGATCAATTGCCCGGTGTTGTTGTTATGGGGCGCGACCGGCGGCGTCGGCCGCAATCACAATCCGGAAGAAATCTGGCGGCGTTACGCCAGCGACATTCGGCGCGCCAAGGCACTGCCCTGTGGGCATTATTTATCCGAAGAAGCGCCAGAGGAAACTTATCAGGAACTTCGCGACTTCTTTGTTAAGGGCGAGCTTGTCTAAGCGCGAATGGCGAGTGGCTAGACGCCGCTCGTCCCCGCGAAAGCGGGGACCCAGCACCAGATTCCCGCCTTCTCAGGAATGAGCGGGGAGTAGCGAACTCGTCAGCTCGCAACCGGCGCCGGCGCGTCGAGGAAATTCTTCATCGCATACCACAACAGCTGGCGATTCTTGCTGAACGCTTGGCTGTGCGCCGTGTTCGGCAGGATGACATATTGGCGGTCGCCGTTCGGTAGCCGGCGGAAGAACTCAAGGAGATCATCGTCGGTGGAATTGCCGTCCCATTCACCACGCGTCATCAGCACCGGACAAAGCACTTTGGCCGGATCGACCAGCGGCAGGTTCGCGGCCATGTCGACATAGGTTCCGCTCGGTACGCTGTCGCCGAATTGCAGCTCGCTGGCCATGAGCGCGTCCACCATCGCCGGATCGTAGAGGCTCGGATGGCCGTCGCGGGTGAATATCGAACGGATCATCGCGGCATCGCGCTTGCGGCGCGGATTGGCGCACAGCTCGGCAATGCGTTCTCTGCGGCGTTCGATTTCCGCCGCGCCGTTTCCCTTGTAAGTGAAGGCGGTCAGAATGAGTCGATCAACACGTTCCGGCGCCATTTGTGCAAACGCGCCGGCGCGAATGGCGCCCGAGGACTCGCCGAACATGTGAACCTTGCTGACGCCGGTTTTGTTTTGCACCACCTCAATCGCCGCTTTGAGATCATCAACCCCGCTGGCGATGTCCGAATTGCTCGAAGTCTGCGTTGAGCGGCCATAATTCTCATAGTCCATGGTCCAGACATCGAAGCCATAGCGGACGAACGCGTCCATCAGCGAGTAATCGCCGCCCGGAACGCTCAGATCGAAGCTCGACATCGCCGACAATGAGGAGCCGTGAACCAGGAATAGCACCGGAAGCGGCTTATCGGGCCAGCCTCCCAGTTTGCCGGGCCACTTGCGATACATTGCAAGCTTCACGCCGCCCTTTTCCGCCAAATAGCCCTGGCTCCATACATCCCAGTCAGCGCCGGCTCTGGCCTCGGCAGGCGCGATTCCGGAACCAAGACCGGCGCTAAAGCCGGCGCCAAATGCTGCGCCAATACCAAAACCGGTCCGGGTGAGCAGCGTTCGTCGGGCAATGTGGCGATTAGTCATTTCGCATCCTCGAGTAGCACGGGTAAGTTGTCATGACTTATTGGCGGTGAGCCATTATCTCTAGATCGGCCGCTTTTCTGATCGGCCGCGGTGCAGCAAAACAGAAGTAGGGCAAGCCAAAGCAGTTCCACTTAAGTTAATCGCACTTTTAATTGCACTTGCCAGTCTCGCGCCTGCCTATGACATTTGCTAGTGGGGCCGGCGACAAGCGTGCGATTCCGAACTTCGTAACCTCGTTACCCTCATAATCTATGCGACTTCAACTATGCGATTTGGCGAAACGAGCAGGCTTAGAAAGGCGGAACGGAACTCGTGATGGATGCGCAAGCAGCCGATCCGGAGCGCAGCATTTTAAAGCGGCTGCGCGGGACCGCGCACTATTTCGACAGCAGAGTGGGCCTTAGTCGTATCGGCCTGGTGGTGAGCCTGACCATCATCGCCGTGGCCGTGGTGGTGCTGTACCACATCCTGCGCGAGATCGATCCCGACGAGCTCATCGACGCGATCGAGGCAACCAACTGGCGCACGTTCTTGATCGCCGGCTTGTTCGTTGCCGCCGGTTACCTCACGCTCACCTTTTATGACTTGTTTGCTCTGCGCACGATCGGCCGCTCGGAAGTGCCTTACCGCGTCGCCGCGCTCGCCGGCTTCACCAGCTATGCCGTCGGGCACAATGTCGGTGCCAGCGTGTTCTCTGGCGGCGCGGTGCGCTACCGCATCTATTCGGGCTGGGGATTGAGCGTCATCGAGGTTACCAAAATCTGTTTCGTCGCCGGCCTGACGTTCTGGCTCGGCAATGCGACCGTGCTCGGGCTCGGCATCCTGCAGGCGCCGCAGGCCGCGCGCGCTCTCGATCAACTGCCGCTGTGGACCAACCGCCTGCTCGCGATCATCATCCTCGCTTTGCTCGCTGCTTATGTCGCTTGGGTCTGGGTCAGGCCGCGCGTAATCGGCCGCGAAGGCTGGCAGGTGACATTGCCCGGCGGGCCGCTGACGCTGTTGCAGATCGCCATCGGGATTGTCGATCTCGCCTGCTGCGCCGCCGCCATGTACATGCTGGTGCCCGACGAGCCGAATGTCGGCTTTGTTACGGTAGCGGTGATTTTCGTCGCCGCGACACTGCTGGGCTTTGCCAGCCACGCGCCCGGCGGGCTCGGTGTGTTCGATGCTGCCATGCTGGTCGCGCTGTGGCAATTCGACAAAGAGGACCTGCTTGCCGGCCTGTTGTTGTTCAGATTGCTCTATTACATCGTTCCTTTCGTGCTCTCATTAGCGGTGCTGGGCACCCGCGAAATTCTGCTCAGCCGTGGCATGCGCCGGCTTCCTGTTGCGGCATCGCCGCCGCTCGGCGATACCGATGCGCGCATTCGCAGGACATCAGATCTGCCATAATCCGGCGGCGCTCGCGAGGGATGCCATGAGCCTGGCCGAGAATCGAGAATCTGTCGGCGCCAAGCGCTGGCGTGGCGGCGTTGTGATCGCGGCCGCGGCGCTCGTATTCACAGTTTTCGCCGCTGCCGGGGCGCTGCCGTTTGCCTATGCGATAGCGGGCTTTGCCGTCGTCGCGGCCGCGGTTGCGGTTACATTGCGCTCGACACAAGAAAACGACCGCCTTGCCCAGCCAACCGCCAATGTGCAAACCGGCGACGATTTACTGCGCACACTGGTCGCCGGCTTGCCAGATCCGGTCGTGGCGCTCGACCGTGATGGCCGCGTGCTCGCGCTCAACGATCGCGTGCGCGCTCTCGCGCCTGCGCTGCGACAGGGCGAGCCGGTTTCGTTCGCGCTGCGCATGCCGGAACTACTCGAGGCGATCGGCCGCGCGGCCAAGGAGGGTAAGGAGCAGCGTGTCGTCTATTCCGAGCGGGTGCCGCTCGATCGCTGGTACGAGACGGTGGTGACGCCGGTCAAACGCGACGCCAAGGCGCGCGGCCCTGACCTCGTTCTCATGACCTTTCACGACCTCACGCCGTTACGCCGCGTCGAGGAAATGCGCGCCGACTTCGTCGCCAATGCGAGTCATGAATTGCGCACGCCGCTTGCCTCGCTGCTAGGCTTCATCGAAACCTTGCAGGGCTCAGCCAAGGAAGATGCTCCGGCGCGCGAGCGATTTCTCTCGATCATGCAGGAGCAGGCGCGCCGTATGGCGCGCTTGATCGACGATCTTTTGTCGCTGTCGCGCATCGAGCTCAATGCCCATCGCCGTCCCGACACGCCGGTCGATCTGGTGCCGATCATCCGTCAAGTGTCCGATGGGTTGGAGACGCTGGCGCGCGATCGCGGCGTGGCGGTGAACATCGACAGCGCCGGCGCGTTGCCGGTGCTCGGCGATTACGACGAGCTGGTCCGCATTTTTGAAAACCTGGTCGAGAATGCGCTCAAATACGGCGCCGCCGGGCGGCGGGTCGACATCAAGCTCGGTGTCGGCGCGTCGGCCGAGGGCGAGCCGGAGGCGCAGGTTAGCGTTCGCGATTACGGCCCCGGCATCGCGCCCGAACATATGCCGCGCCTGACCGAACGGTTCTATCGCGTCGATGTTACCGAAAGCCGCGCTCAAGGCGGCACCGGGCTCGGTCTCGCGCTCGTCAAACACATTCTCAATCGCCATCGCGGCCGGTTGACGATCGATAGTGCGCCCGGCGCCGGCGCCACTTTCACCATTCACCTGCCCACCGCGATGACCGCGCACGCGCGATAAATGATCGCGTCTTCAATGCCTTGCCCTGTCATCTGACTGTCACGCAATCTTCATAGAACGGCTATGCGCCAGCCCTAACGGTGCGGCTGCTGCAGCTCCGCCTAGCTAGGGGCAAGCCTCGATGCAGCGTTCTGACAGACGGCAACCGAACCGCCCAATAACCGCGTCCGTCACACGCGGGACGGTAGCTCGTCGCACCGCATTCCGTCACAGGAGAGAGCACAGTGAAACATCTCAAGACCATTACCGTCGCTGGCTTCCTGGCCGCGGCGATTCTGCCCGCCGCTGCCGACGACATTTCCGGCGCCGGCGCCACGTTTCCCTATCCGATCTATGCCAAGTGGGCCGACGCTTATAAGAAAGAGACCGGCATTGGTCTGAATTATCAATCGATCGGTTCAGGCGGCGGCATCAAGCAGATTCAAAATAAGACCGTGACTTTTGGTGCCTCCGACATGCCGCTGCAACCGGCCGAGCTGAACAAGTGGGGCATGGTCCAGTTCCCGACCGTGATCGGCGGAGACATACCAGTCGTCAACCTGGAAGGCATTAAGTCCGGCGATCTCAAGCTGGACGGCGACACGCTGGCGAAGATTTTCCTTGGTGAAATCACCAAATGGGATGATCCGGCAATCAAGAAGCTCAATCCCAATGTCAAACTACCCTCACAAGCCATTGTCGTCGTGCATCGGTCCGACGGTTCGGGCACGACGTTTATCTGGACTGACTATCTGTCGAAAGTGAGCGCCGAATGGAAATCAAAGGTGGGCGCCAACACGTCTGTTGAATGGCCCGCCGGCATCGGCGCAAAAGGCAATGAAGGCGTCGCCAACAACGTCGTCAACACCAAAGGTTCGATGGGTTACGTGGAATACGCGTATGCCAAGCAGAACAATATGACGACGGTCAGCATGATCAACTTGGATGGAAAAGTCGTTGCCCCCAACGCCGCTGCTTTTCAGGCGGCTGCCGCCAATGCAGACTGGGAAAAGGCAGACAACTTTTACGTCATCCTGACCAATCAACCAGGCCCCGCTTCCTGGCCGATCGCGGGTGCGACGTTCATCCTGATTTATAAGCAGCCGCAGGACCCGGCTGCGGCAACCTCGGCGCTCAAGTTTTTTGCCTGGGCCTATGCCAAGGGAGGCAAGATGGCCGAGGAACTCGATTATGTGCCGATGCCGGCAAAAGTGGTCAGTCAGATCCAAGCGATGTGGGCTAAATCCATCATCGGCAGCGATGGCAAGCCGCTGCATGTGACCTCGAATTGACGCCTCACACACCGCGCCGGGCGCTTCTGCGGAACGCCCGGATGCCATCCACCGGCTCGTCGCGCAGGTGTCTTGTGCGACGGCCGGCCGTCCGTTTGAGTGGAGGCTCCCGCGCCGAGGCAAAGGAGCGTCGTGATGGATCCCTCGGGGAGGCGATCCGTGACTGATTTCGCAATGCAAGGGCGGGGTCTGATTGCGGCCGCGCCCGGTAGCCGCGCCAAGGTGCTCGACCGGCTCCGCCTCGGCGATGCCGCGTTCCGGCAATTGACGCGCGCGGCAGCCCTGGGTGTATTGATCCTGCTCAGCGCCGTCATCATTTCGCTGGTCAAAGGTTCGATTCCCGCGCTGCAGACATTCGGTTTCGGTTTTCTTATCAGCGAGCGTTGGAATCCGGTCACCGAAAACTTCGGCGCTCTGCCCGCGATCTACGGCACCGTCATTACATCTTTCATCGCCATGCTGATCGCGGTGCCGGTCGGCCTGATGATCGCCTTCTTCCTTACCGAACTGTGTCCGCAATGGCTGCGGCGGCCGATCGGCACAGCGATCGAATTGCTCGCGGGAATCCCGAGCATCATCTACGGCATTTGGGGTTTGTTCGTATTTGCTCCTTTCCTGCAAGAGACGCTGCAGCCGCTTCTGATTAATACGCTCGGCAATGTGCCCGGCGTCGGATCGCTGTTCGCCGGTCCCCCCTATGGCATCGGCATGCTCACCGCCGGACTGATCCTCGCCATCATGGTCCTGCCGTTCGTCACCTCGATATCGCGCGATGTGTTTGAGGCGGTTCCCGCGGTGCTCAAGGAAGCCGCCTATGGCATCGGCTGTACGAAGTGGGAGGTCACGCGCAACGTGGTGTTGCCCTATGCTCGGGTCGGCGTCATCGGCGGCGTTATGCTCGGGCTGGGCCGCGCGCTCGGCGAGACCATGGCGGTGACTTTCGTCATCGGCAATGCGCACCGGATTTCCGCCTCAATACTCGCACCCGGCACCACCATTTCCGCGACCATCGCCAATGAATTCACCGAGGCCGTCGGCGATCTTTATACCTCCGCTTTGATCGCGCTCGGCCTCATTCTGTTTGTCATTACTTTCATCGTGCTGGCGATCGCGCGCTACCTGCTAATGCGCATCGAGCGCCGGATCGGGTGATCGCCATGGCGGAACAGATTTTAGAATCCCGCTACAAACGCCGCCGGCGGCGAAACGCCACCGCGACGATCTTGGCGCTGGCCGCCACAATGCTCGGTCTTGGCTGGCTGGTGCTGATCCTGGGTGCGCTGTTGTGGCAGGGCTTTTCCGGCCTGTCGGTGGCAGTATTTACCGAAATGACCCCGCCGCCCGGTGCGGCTGGCGGCCTGCTCAATCCGATTGTCGGCAGCCTCATCCTCACCGTAATTGCCGTGGCGATCGGCACCCCTATCGGTATCCTGGCCGGCACCTATATGGCTGAGTATGGCCGCCATGATGTGCTCACCTCGGTGGTGCGCTTTATCAATGACATTCTGCTGAGCGCGCCGTCGATTGTCGTTGGCCTCTTCATCTACGAAGTGATGGTCGCGCCAATGGGCCACTTCTCGGGACTGGCCGGCGGCGTGATTACACGGATCTGTTATCGCGCGGCGCGCGCCGGCATGCTGACGGGTGTGCTGCTTGCGGTAGCGCGGATCAGCGGCGAGACCGCGCCGCTGTTATTCACTTCGCTCAATAATCAGTTCTGGAGCACCAATCTCAACGCGCCGATCTCCAGCTTGCCGGTCGTGATCTTCCAGTTCGCGCTGAGCCCCTATAAAGATTGGCAGTCGCTGGCCTGGACCGGCGCCCTCATCATCACCATGGCGGTGCTTGCCTTGAGCATCTCCGCGCGCGCCCTTATCGCAACGGGAAAACAGTCATGAACGTGAGTGCTTCCGTCGCCGTTCCCGCCGTAGCTCACACGCCAAGCGATCAGTCGCGGTTGGCCGAGAAAGTTACGATCCGCGACCTCGACTTCTTCTACGGCGACTTCAGGGCGCTGAAATCGGTCAGCCTGCCGCTCTATGAGAACAAGGTGACGGCGTTCATCGGTCCGTCCGGCTGCGGCAAGTCGACTTTACTGCGCGTGCTCAACCGCATGTACGATCTCTATCCGCGCCAACGCGCCACCGGGGAAGTCTGGTTCGACGGCGGGAATATCCTGTCAGCGAAGCAGGACCTCAATTTGCTGCGCGCGCGCATCGGCATGGTGTTCCAGAAGCCGACGCCATTCCCCATGTCGATCTATGAGAACATTGCGTTCGGCATCAGGCTGTACGAGAAACTGCCAAAATCGGAACTCGATGGCCGCGTGGAGACCGCGTTGCGCCGCGCCGCGCTTTGGGAAGAGGTCAAGGACAAGCTCAACGCCAACGGGCAGAGCCTGTCCGGCGGCCAGCAGCAGCGGCTGTGCATCGCGCGCACGGTCGCGGTGCGGCCTGAGGTGATCCTATTCGACGAGCCGTGCTCAGCGCTGGATCCGATTTCCACCGCCAAGATCGAGGAACTGATCGACGAATTGACCGACGATTACACGATCGTGATCGTTACCCATAACATGCAACAGGCGGCGCGTGTTTCGGAGTTCACGGCGTTCATGTATCTCGGCGAGCTGATCGAATTCGACCCGACCAGCAATATGTTCACCGCGCCGCAGGATCAGCGCACCCAGGACTACATCACCGGCCGCTTTGGATAATCCAGATGACCGAACTCACCACGACAAGAGTCGACCACACCGCCAAGGCATTCGATACCGATCTGCAGGAGATCACCCGCAAGGTCGCCGAAATGGGCGGTCTCGTGGAGCGCCAGATCGCGGATTCGGTTCAGGCTCTGGTTCACCGCGATGTTGAACTGGGCGAGCGCGTGATTTCGCTCGATCCCACTGTCGATGGCCTGCAGCGGGAGGTCGAGGAAAAATGCATCCTGACCATCGCTCGCCGCCAGCCGATGGCGGTCGATCTGCGCGAATGCGTCGGCGCCATGCGCGTCTGCAACGACCTGGAGCGGATCGGCGATCACGCCAAACATATCGGCAAGCGCGTCGTTGCGCTCGACGGCGATTTTCATCCGCAGAAGGTGATCCGCGGCGTCGAACATATGTCGGCGCTGGTTCTGGCCCAGGTCAAGCAGGTGCTCGACGCCTATGCGAGCCGCGATCTGCAGTCGGCGCTCGCGGTGTGGAATGGCGACGAACAAGTCGATTCGATGTGCGTTTCGCTGTTCCGCGAGCTCCTCACCTACATGATGGAAGATCCGCGTAATATCACGCTCTGCATGCATCTGATGTTCTGCGCCAAGGATATCGAACGCATGGGCGATCATGCCACCAACATCGCCGAAACCGTCTATTACATGGTCGAAGGCCGTCCCATCACTGACCAGCGTCCCAAGGGTGACACCACGAGTTTTCCGGCAGGCGTACTGCAAAAATAGGAGACCGGGATGGGAGCGAACATCCTGATCGTGGAAGACGAGGAGCCGCTCATCACGCTCCTGCGCTACAACCTCGAAGCCGAAGGCTACGAGGTTGACGCGGTCGCAAGAGGTGATGACGCTGACACTCGGCTGAAGGAAACTGCGCCCGATCTCGTGGTTTTGGATTGGATGCTGCCCGGCCTCTCCGGCATCGAATTGTGCCGCCGATTGCGCGCCCGGCCGCGGACCCAATCGCTGCCGATCATCATGCTCACGGCGCGCGGCGAGGAGAGCGAACGCGTGCGCGGCCTCGCAACTGGCGCAGACGATTACATCGTCAAGCCATTTTCGGTGCCGGAACTGCTGGCGCGGGTGCGCGCGCTATTGCGGCGCGCCAGTCCGGAGCGGGTAGCCCTGGTGCTGACGATCGGCGACCTCGAACTCGATCGCGAGAAGAAGCGCGTCTCACGCGCCAACCAGCCGGTCGATCTGGGCCCGACCGAGTTCCGCCTGCTCGAATATCTAATGGAGCGGCCAGGGCGGGTATTTTCCCGCGAGCAGCTGCTCGACGGCGTCTGGGGCAGCGACGTCTATATCGACGAACGCACGGTCGACGTGCATGTCGGGCGCCTGCGCAAGGCGCTCAATCGCGGTCATGCGACCGACCCGATCCGCACCGTACGCGGCGCCGGTTATTCTCTTGACGATCGGTTCGGCAAGCCGGCGTGACAGATAGGGCCTGGCGGTATTAGCAGTGCGGCCTCAGCGCATCGGCCGTTTATCGCGCCGCCGTTCGCCGGCAGGCTGATAAGCAACCCGCGAGTGATAGGCGCAATAGGGCAGGCCCGCTACCGTGTTGCCGCCACAGAAAAAGAAGTCGTTACTGCCGGGATCGCCGACCGGCCAGCGGCAGGTTTGCTCGTTGAGTTCCAGAATGGTCCGGCGCTGGCCGATTGGAATGATATTGTCGATCAGTTCCGGTTCGGCCTCCAGTTCGAAATCGTAAGCATGTGCCAATGCCGTATTGCCGCGGATCGATGCGCGGCCGATGCGCAGCATATGCGACGGCGAACGCGGCTTGCGCGGCCGCGGCGATGCGCTCGAACTGCTCTTGGCGCGGCCGGAGAGCCCGAGCCGATGCACTTTGCCGATCACGGCGTTGCGCGTGATGCCGCCGAGTTCGGCGGCAATCTGGCTGGCCGAGAGACCATCGGCCCATAGCTTTTTTAGCAGCTCGACCCGCTCGTCTGTCCACGACATGCTCAACCCTCCTTGAACCCGTCGACAAAGTCGTTGCGAGAATCCCCCCTTGCGTCAGGCAGCGCGTAGCCGCCCAACACGCACTCAACCACAACGCTTTAGAAGACTGTCCGCCGCACGAGATGTCGTACTAGACAATCAAAAGGCTACAATATGGCTGGAGTCTGACGCAAGACTCGCGCTACTTGCGTCCACACATTCCTGCACGCGTGTGGATGAACTGGGTACAAATCGGGTCCGCATCGCGCAATTATCGTGTGTTGACAGTAAGGCGCGCCGAAATAGAATATTGGAGCGTGCCGCCCGGAGAGGCGGCACATTTTGTTTCAGCTGCGCCGCTTATTGCCGTGCAGACTTCGCGGACCGTGCCGTGACATCGCATCTGATGGCGACCTTTGCGCGTGTCGACCTCGCCTTCGAGCGGGGCGAGGGCGTATGGCTCGTGACCAAGGACGGCGAACGCTATCTCGATTTTACTTCCGGAGTCGCCGTGAACGCGCTGGGCCATGCGCATCCGCATCTCGTCGCCGCGGTCACCGAGCAGGCACAGAAGCTCTGGCATGTGTCCAATCTCTACGAGATTCCCGAAGCCGAACGCGTTGCACAGCGGCTGTGCGCAGCAAGCTTTGCCGATGTCGTGTTCTTCTGCAATTCCGGCGCCGAGGCGGTTGAAGGCGCAATCAAGACGGCGCGGAAATATCAGGCGGTGAGCGAACAGCCCGAACGCTACCGCATCATCACCTTCGAGGGCGCTTTTCACGGCCGCACGCTGGCGACGCTCGCTGCCGGCGGACAAAAAAAATATCTCGAAGGTTTCGGCCCGACGGTCGAGGGTTTCGATCAGGTTCCGTTCGCCGATCTGACGGCGGTCAAAAAGACGATCGGCGCGCAAACCGCGGCCATCATGATCGAACCGCTGATGGGCGAGGGCGGCGTGCGCAGCGTCGAGCCCTCCTTCCTGCGCGCGCTGCGCGAACTCTGCGATCAGAATGGGCTGCTGCTGATCTTCGACGAAGTCCAAAGCGGCATGGGCCGCACCGGCGAACTATTCGCCTACCAGCGCATCGGCGTCACCCCCGACGTCATGGCGCTTGCGAAAGCGCTTGGCGGCGGCTTTCCGGTCGGCGCAGTCCTCGCCACCAACGAGGCCGCCAAGGGCATGACCGCCGGCACGCACGGCTCGACATTCGGCGGCAACCCGCTGGCGATGAGCGCCGCCAATGCGACGCTCGACATCATGCTGGCGCCGGGCTTCTTCGACCATGTTAAAAAGATCGGCATCCTGTTCAAACAGCGTCTGGCTGAGATCAAGGACCGTTATCCGTCATTGATTGCCGAAGTCCGGGGCGATGGCCTCCTGGTCGGCTTGCGGGCGATCGTTCCCGCCGGCGAACTGGTCAATGCAATCCGCGCCGAGAAGATGCTGACAGTAGCGGCAGGAGACAATGTCGTGCGCTTGCTGCCGCCGCTGATCATCAGCGAACAGGAAATGGCTGAGGGCGTCGCGCGGCTCGATCGGGCCTGCGCGCGGCTCAGCGGCAGCAACAAAG
>WNGJ01006929.1_pt1 | contig 12048 bp, 15 predicted proteins | sample 5400611 | NCBI WGS metagenome assembly WNGJ01 (sample SAMN13153375, study PRJNA577476) | soil metagenome | isolation source: 40 cm soil or saprolite under Garry oak tree replicate 1 | place: USA:California | collected 2016-06-15 | reverse complement strand
CATGTGTTCCGATCAAGCCGTACGGACTCGCTCGGGGAGAATGGCCCTCTGCCACGCTTTTACCCACGAACCGGATACCGCATTACGAATTCATCCACGTTCTTCTTTATGGTTGCCTGTTCCGATTTCAAAGCGGAATGCAGCTCGGACAAGAGCCGCCGCCGTGTGTCATCGTCACGCGCAGACGCAATGAGCAGGGTGAGTTTCCGAATAGTGAGGGATTCTCCGGGCACAACCTAGTGTCCTGAACAGCGGGCAGCGCCCACACAATCCTGAGCTGAGAATTCCAGCAGCAAGATGAAAAGGCGCAGCTAGGGGCTACGCCCTGAAGGTTACGTCTGGGCAATTGCCAGCGAAGTGAACGGCTAAGCTGACATCGTCCTCCGTTGCGGCTTTTCGCGAATGGGAGACACGCCCCGACGGATATTCAGCCAGCCGTTTTCCTGAAACACGCGGAACAAGTCATGCGTGTAGGGGATTTCGCCGGTGATGATCTCTTCTTTGCCTTGTTCATCAGTCACCGAGAATGCGACTTGTACCGGCTCATCGGGCGAGGTCTGTTTGGTAAAGTGGACGAGTTTTACGTTGAGAGTTTCTTGCTCTTGCGATTGCAGTGGCATCTTGTCTCTCCTCGTCCCTTGTTGGGAACAACCAAAATGTTAGGCGACAACGAGAGCGGATTCAACCCCTCAGCCAGATTGCATTAGCGAAAAATTGTGGAAATCGCGAGTTCCAGAAATATTCTGGCCGTGCTCTGGGACTTGAGGCGGATTTTTCAGGCACAAGTTTCAAGAGCACGGGTAAAGATTGCCCCCCGAAGGGGAACCTGACTAAGGCGCTTCGATTTTTCCGGGCGGTCACCAATAACCGCGATAGAAAAGCAAAAGCACGCGTTGGCCGCGTAGGGAGGCCAGTCGAAAGATCTTACCGGGATCTGATGAAATTTAGCGGAGATTACTTGCGGGTTGGAATTTTCGCACAGCGAAATACGACAACTATATAGTCTGATCCTGTATTCAGTATAGGTTTTTCGTGGGGGCTGCCCAGAGGAGGAGAGAAATCGCGGGTGGTGAGTCGGTTTCCTGGAGCGGGCCGTGTCGAAACAAAACACTTCCGCGCACCGGGCGCTCTCACCTGCCAGCGATATTCTCGGCAATGTCACCAGCCAAAGGCAGCTTGAATCGCACGCCCTGATAGGCCTTCACCATGCAAATGATCCACAGCACAAACGTCAGCAGTCCCAGAAAGCTCAGCAGCACTACACCCATTCCGAACCCGCCCCAGTGACCAAAGCCACCGAACCACCAACCCACGCCAAAGGGCATGCCGAGCGCAATTCGTAGTATATGCAATCCCCCAAAAGTCACAATCGACTGCGCCGCGTGGAACCGCACCGAGGGCCGCGTGTCGATCAAAAGGAAAATGATCCCCGTAATCCAGCCTAGTGCGTAGCTCAGAAGCGCCGCAGCGTTTTCTGAGAGCCCAGACCGTGCTGAAGTGGACGTAACTGCTGCTGGCACAACAGAGGCCTGGGGCTGGCCGCAGTTCTGGCAAAAACTTGCGTCCTCAGAGACTGTGGCTCCGCATTTTGTGCAGTGCGGCATTAGGTTCTCCTCTCCGCCCGTTTGGGAGCTGTCGCAATGCGAGAGATTGGATAAAAATTGTAACGCTCGGATCACCAGTGACAAGGGTTTGTCTCGAAAAGCGATGCTTTTCGATGATTTTGGGGTAGCCTGAAAGTTGACAACAGGAGCGCAAGGAGTACACTCACTTCCTCTCCGAAGAGCAATTTCCAGTCTGAGGAATTGTACAACTCCCCTGAGGCAGGCCCAATCAGCATCGAACACCGACCAGAAAAACTTGAACCAAGCTCGCGTCAAGATGAAACCAAACTCCGCTTGCGGGTCCCGCTCGCTGATCGGGAGTAAAGTAAAGTCGTTATTTTGTGGGCTGTTCGGGCAATTCGGCAAGAGCAGTTGACCCTGAAGGGCACACAGCGATGCACGTCAGTGAATAGCAAGGTTGACGCGTGCGAGGGCTACGCTACGACACTCGCATATATCGTAATTTTACAAAGCCGGAAGCAATCCAGCCCCTCATTTTCTTCCCGAGTTCGTTTGAGCAAGTCGTCAGGGCTCTGAACAACTCACCAGAAGAATATGAAAGTTCGCTGGAGCTGAAGGAGCGGGTACGCCGTAACAAGGATCACAAATATGTACCCACGGGACTGCGGCAGGCATTCGGATTTCAGGTAAACACTGAACCGTGAGTCCGCTCCCTTTCGCGTTACTCTGTCACGTTTCGTGCGTCTGGGGTTCCGGGAGTACAATTTGTGTCCAAAAACCTGCGTGGGGGTGGTGCATGTCCCGCGAAAGCCCAATCGTGAAACTCCCATTGAGCGCATGTTCCGCCAAGTGTTTCGCCGCAATATGAACCGAGCCGAGAGGCGTTATTTCCTGCGAAGGCGCAGGGCCAAGCCTAAGCGTTACTGACCGATTCGCGGCAGGAGGTCTGTACCGTATCAACGGAACGTGTGCCAGCATCAATCGCCGTCAGTGTGGTAGAAAAGCTTCATCTACTCTGGAATTTCCTTGAAACCAGGTAGATGCTCTCCTACTCTGTCTCCTAGACGAAGTGGCGCAACAACAACGGAGGCGGAGAACTCGGCCAGAGGCTCCGCTTTCGTTTTTTGCTATGGAGATTGTCCCGCTAATACACGCTATGGAGATTGTCCCGCTAATACACAATGACGAATTGCTCTTGCATGTGGAGCTGATTGATGTATCCGATGAAAGTCAGCTGTGGGGTGAGCAGTTCAAAGAACATCAGCCATGCCCGACGATTTTGATCTTTGATCGAGACAAGGAAGATGTTGTGGCGAAAGTAGAGAATCCGTCAAAGGGGTTCGAAGATTGGGAAATAATGTATTCTCTTTCGCGATTCCGACACCTTCTCACCGCCAGGGGCTGCATGGCATTTGTATTGAGTCCTATTACACCGACCAGGAACTTCGAACAGAGGATCAATTCGGCCGCCGTTTGTTCCTTTCTGCTGAATTTACCTAGCAGTGGGCGACACGTGTCAAATCCTAACCTCAGCGTTGGGAACAAGGGCAAACCGCAGCGGTCGGCAAGACATCTTCCGACCGATCGATTCGGAGGTCTACGACGAACAAAATCAGAACGTCGCGCTTTCGAAGTCTGGTTTCGCCGCGCACGTCTCAGCGGCAGTTGAGAAGTTTGGTGAAGTGAACTTTGATCAGTTCCGCCATATTGAAACAGTAATCAACCGCATCATCCGTGAAGCGACTGCTCTAATTGATCTTCCCTTTTGTGGCCTTGCCTCATTCCTGGCCACTCTCGAAGGCTCGGAGCCACGGCGGCAACTGATCGCAGTTCTCGAAGCTGCGATTAGGGCCTCCAAATTGACCGCCATCACCTCGACCAAGTCGAGCACAGTCGGTAAACACTGGGGCGTTCTTCGTTCTCAATCCGCTTGATGCTTGGGATGTGCGCATGAGGGCGCTTTACCTCCGAGTTTTCGGGAGTAAAAGTGAAGCAGCCCCCACGCGGCTTCCAAAATCTCAAGACCGCTACAGCATGCCCCACCACTCAAGGACTCAATCCTTCGATGCGCCAAGGGAACGCAGTGGTAGACTGCACCCAAATTAGGTTGCTCGATGATCACGGTCTCCAAAGAGGATTATCTGAAGGCTGTCTCAGAGGCTGAGGCGGAAGGCCAAATCGTAATCGCAGCCACGCTCGCTCATTGGCTCTCAGTCACAAGGCCTGCGGTAGCTACCGCATTGAAGCGCTTGAAGAAAGATGGCCTGGTCATTGTTAAGAGCGACGGCCGCATTCAGCTCACTTCTGGAGGTCGGCAGGTTGCGGAGCGGACTATCTTTCGACACTACCTGATTGAGCGCATGCTGTCCGAGATCTTCGGTATGGCATGGTATGAGGTTCACGACGAGGCTGAGCGGCTGGAGCATGCTGTTTCTCCAGCATTTGAAAGAAGGCTGGTCGAGAAGCTGGGTAGTAAGGATGTCTGCCCCCACGGAAACGGCCTCGCGCTGAGGAGCGCAGAGGAACGACGGCAAAAAGGCCTATGTCTGTTAAGTGAAGCAGAACTGGGTCCAGCTTACCAAGTGTTTAGTGTTTACGAGAGAGATCGCAACCTATTGGAGTTCTTGGAACAGAAGGGAATTCGTCCGGGTACCCGCCTCAAGGTCCGAGCCCGGAATTACGACGGCACCCTCTCCTTAGCCGTTGAAAAGAAAAGCATTGAGCTCGGCGGCCCGGCGGCCGACAAAATATGGGTCGCAGAGACGCAATAGCCGTATTTCTATTAACCTCAGTTAACTCAGTATGGTATATTCCTGTTAAATGGATGGGGTGAATGGTTGTATCTGTCCGAAATCCAAGGCGGAGGAATGTCCTGCCTCCTCAACCTGCTGAGGTCATTAATCTGTCGAGCATTCTAGTCCCTTGGTTGTTCCTGTACTGCATGGCCTGCGGCCCGTCTGACTATGGCGGCATCGCTGCTGCAACTGATTGCACCCGTAAGTCTGCCGGCTCGAACGCGCCCGACGCGGGTTGCCAGGACGCGCTTTCCACAAGCCTCCTAGCACTGTTGCCAGACGATTCTGCTCACCCCAATCCCATCGTCACGAAGCCCGAGCCGGCGTCACCAGCCGACAAGTCGGGCTTCACGCTGCTAAATCCGACGCCGCGGTTGCTGATGCGGAATTTCAACACCGACCGGCCGGACGTGACCGAAAGCCCCTACACCGTGGACGCCGGCCACTTCCAGGCGGAGTTCAGTTTCGCCGAGTACACGTACGACCACGGTTATGGCGAGCGGACCAACGGCATCTCTGTCCTTCCCGTCAACCTTAAGCTCGGATTGCTGAATAACCTCGACCTCCAGTTCGTGCTGAACCCTTACCAGAACATCCTGACGCGCGGCCCGTCTCTCTCGTACCGAAACTCGGGTTTGGGGGATGCCGAGCTCCGCGCGAAGCTGAACCTCCGGGGCAACGACGGCGGGAAGGCGGCATTCGGCGTGATGACCTTCGTTCGGTTCCCAACCGGCTCAGACAGGCTGAGCGACCACCACGTTGAAGGAGGACTAATTCTCCCGCTGGCCATGCAAGAACTGCCGGGCCGGTTTGACCTGGGTACCATGGCTGAGTTCGACCTGGACCGCAACGACAGGAACGACGGGTACGGCGTGGACTTCGTTCATTCTGCGACCATCGGGCACGAACTTTTCACGGAGAAGCTGAATTGCTACGTGGAGTACGTCGGGATCGCGCCAATGCGTACGAGCCGCACCTACCTTGTGTACTTCGACACCGGCGTAACCCACGCCCTCAGTAAGGACATGCAGTTGGATGCGGGAATCACCGTCGGGCTGTCCCGTCGGGCGGACGACCTCACCGTGTTCGCCGGATTGTCTTTCCGCCGATGAATGCCGTGTTGGATGGATCTCGGAGTTCGAATGGATGACTCAGCACTAGATCGGAAAGGGGCGGCGAAGCATGGTCGCATACCACCCGATGGAAGCGGGGCCGCAGCCCACCCCAGCCACGTGTCTTTGGAGGGCGTGCACAGCTCCGTCGAGGTGCCGCGCTATCAGGCCGGCTTCTGGGAGCAATGGCGGGCTTTCGTCGGGCCGGCGGTTCTCGTCAGCGTCGGCTATATGGACCCGGGCAACTGGGGGACGGACCTGCAAGGCGGCGCTCAGTTCAAGTACGGGCTCTTGTGGGTGGTTGGCCTAGCCAGCCTGATGGCCATCTTCATGCAGGTGATTTCCGCCCGCTTGGGCGTGGTGACCGGGAAGGATCTCGCCCAATGCTGCCGCGACTGGTATCCCAAGTGGAGCCGTTGGCCCAACTGGCTGATGAGCGAAGTGGCAATTGGTGCCTGTGACTTGGCGGAGGTGCTCGGGAGTGCCGTAGCCCTTAACTTGATGTTCCATATTCCCCTGCTATGGGCGGTCATCATCACGGGCTTGGACGTGCTACTGCTCTTGGCTTTGCAACGGTTTGGGATGCGCACCATCGAGGCCGTAGTCCTGCTGCTGATAGCGACAATCGGCGTGTGCTACTTCATCGAGATTTTCGTTCTCCCCGAGACCCAACCCAGCTTTCTGGAAATGGGACGGGCACTGGTTGTGCCGCACCTTCGTCAATCGGGGATGTTATACGTCGCCATCGGTATCATCGGCGCGACCGTGATGCCCCACAACCTGTACCTGCACTCAGCCCTCGTACAGAGCCGCAAGCTGCAGAAGGACGAACCGTCCATGCGGCGCGCGATCCACTTCAACACCATCGACTCAATCGCGGCCCTGGCCATCGCCTTCTTCGTCAACGCGGCGATTCTGGTGCTCGCGGCGATGGTGTTCTTTGGGAAGGAAAGCGTGACCCTATCGGGCGGTCAGGTGGTCAAGCTCAGCGGCGGCAGTGATTGGATTCGGGTCGCTTATTTGACACTGGCGCCGTTGTTGGGGACGGCTGCTGCGAGCTCGCTGTTTGCGGTGGCGCTCCTAGCGAGCGGCCAGAGCAGCACCATCACGGGCACGCTCGCCGGGCAAGTGGTGATGGAAGGCTTCATGCATTGGCGAATCAAACCGTGGGTGCGACGGCTCATCACCCGCACGCTGGCCATCCTGCCGGCGGTCTTCATTATCGGCCTGCGAGGCGACAGCAGCGTTACCGATCTGCTGACCCTCAGTCAAGTGGTGCTAGCGCTGCAGCTTCCGTTCGCCATGTTCCCGCTCCTGCACTTCACCAGCTCTCGCAAGCGAATGGGGACTTGGAAGAACGGTTGGTTTCTACTAATTGCCGGTTGGGCCAGTGCTATTCTGATCACCACGATGGATGTCTTCGGCCTGCCGGACTCGCTCAAAGCTGCGTGGCAGGTCATCGTCGGCGGATGACGCCGGACGAGAGAAACGGAACAACATGTACGACACCATTCTGGTGACGTTGGACGGCACGCCGACTGACCGGGCGATTATCGAACACGTCAAACAGCTCGCGGAGCTCGCGCACAGCCATTTGGTGTTGCTTCATGTGGCCGATGGATGGGCAGCTAGAACCTATGGCCCGGACGCTATCAGTCCGGAGATCGCCGAAGACACTGCGTATCTGGAAAAAGTTCGTGCAGAGCTTCAATCAATGGGCATTCCCACAGAGGCCGAATTGGCTTACGGCGAACCGGTCAAGGAAATCGTCAAGTGGGTTCAGCAGAAGGGCTGTGACCTAGTGGCCATGAGCACACACGGTCACCGCTTAATAGCCGACATAGTTCTGGGCGCCACAGCCAGTCGAGTGCAGCATAGTATCAGCGTGCCCGTTCTCCTTCTCAGGGCGAAGTAAAGTATTCGCAGGTCTTTAGTCAATCTTCAAACGTCCCACGCTTGGCCCGGGTGCCAGAACAGCTCTGAAGATCGGCGCGCTGGTGGGCTTCGCTTCTGGCTTTCCAACCAACGCATGTTTCCGCTGGGCTGGATGCTGGAGCTGTGGGTGGGCTCGATTCTGGCGACACTGGTCGCGGGCTGGATATATCTGGATATATATAAGGAGAGGAATGCTTAGACGGTGGAGTTTAGGGGGTGTCCGCGTTGCGCTACGGAAGATTTGAGTCACGGTGATTTGATGGCTCTACCCATCACAGCTTGCAGCAGCCAGTACCGACTCGCGGAAACTTGACGGCCCTGCTTGTTATGGCTTACTCCAGTTTCCATCAGCAGACCCGAGACTCGATTCTTTATCTGAACCATTTGGCCCACCTTAGAGTTGCGTTCTCCGGAATGCGCGTAACATTCTCTACTCAAGCGTTTTACCTAATCCCGCTCTCCCAAATATCGCATCTCTCCGGGCTCTTATGCGAGTAGGCTCTATTCACTCCGACCATGAAAGGAGAGTTTCAGGCCGCAGATTCGGGGACCGTTGCTTCTGGTGTGGACTCCCGTTGCTCGGGTCGAACTTCACAGAGGGAGGAGATCAGGTCAGCCGCCCAGCTGTACACATTCTTGTCTTTCAGCACCGCTCGCATGCGCTGCATTCTTGCGCTTTTTTCTGCGGGTCCCATCTCAAGAGATTGCCGAATCGCTTCCGCAGTTTGCTCGATGTCGTAGGGGTTGATGAGCACCGCGTCGCGCAGTTCGCGAGACGCTCCCGCGAAACGGCTTAGGATCAGCATTCCCTGCTCGTCATCCCGTGCAGCCACAAATTCCTTTGCCACCAGGTTCATGCCATCATGTAGAGACGTAACCAGGCAAACGTCGGCGGCTCGGTAAAATTGCTGGACTTCCTTATGGCTGTGCTGGCGCTTTAGGTGGATGATGGGTTTCCAGTTGCCAAACTGAAAGCGCCAGTTGATGCGTTCCGCTTCGGCCTCAACCTCGCCCAGCAGATCATGGTAGCGCTTGATGTGGGTGCGGCTGGGCGCCGCGACCTGGATGAAAGAAAATTGACCGCAATAGACCGGATACTTCTCCAGGAACAGCTCAATCGCAGCAAAGCGCTCCAGAATACCTTTCGTATAATCCACCCGGTCCACTCCGAGACCTAAGAATAGGGCCTCAGATCCCAGCTCTTTTAGCAATGTCGCCCGCTCAAGGACACCCGAATTTTCATCGGAAGAAGATGTCTTTGCTGCACTGTCAGGGAACACCACGCTGATTGGGAACGGCTTCACCAATGTAAGGTGGCCTTTGCGATTGACGGCAGAATGCTCCCGGTCGATGCGAGATTCGAGTGCCCGTTCCACGGTCTGCAGGAAATTTTCACAATGGGATTGAAGGTGGAAGCCCACCAGATCGGCACCGAGCAATCCATCGAGCAGTTCTTGTTGCCACGGGCAAATACCGAAGGCTTCTGGATTCGGCCAGGGGATATGCCAAAAGATCGCAACGCGAGCATCAGGCCGCGATTGCTTGATCATTTGCGGCAGTAAGGCAAAATGATAATCCTGGAGCAAGAGCACCGGATCTTCCGTAGCTGCCATGGATTCTAGAGTGGCCTTGCAGAATTTCTGATTTACCTTTATATAAGCCTGCCAGTCGGCTGCGCGAAAAATTGGACGAGTGTGGGCAATATGGCAGAGCGGCCACAAGCCTTCGTTTGCCAAACCGTAGTAGTAGCCTTCCTCTTCTTCCTTGGTCAGCCAGACCCGGCGAAGAGTGTACCTTGGGTCCTCGGGCGGAACGCGCAAGCTGTCATTTACACCGACCGCTTCATGGTCTGCATCTCCACTTCCGTGGGCGATCCAAGTTCCATCACACGCCTGTAGGATGGGCTCCATTGCTGTGACCAGACCACTGGGAGGAACAATTACCTCAAGCGACCTTCCTTTGCGCACGTGGGAATACGGCTCTCGGTTGGAAACCACGAACAGAGGCGCTCCTTTCAACTTACTGCGCACGTGAAGAGATAACTTCTCCGCAGTCCAGAACGACTCTGCCGCCTGACGCAGTCGGGCTTCTTGTCCCGCCGCGGCGCGCGCCTGTTCCAGGCTGGCCGCCAACGTGGTAACTTCTCGCCTAAGGGGTCGGAACGCTTCTAGGTCAGCACCACCTGTTCGGGGAAGCGGTTTTCCCGTGCGCAGTGCCCTGATCCACTGGACGGTTTTTGCAACCGGATTCTCCACACTCCAACGAATGATGAGTCCAGTGATCAACACAATGACCGTACCCTCGATGAGGACACGCAGGAAAGTCTCTCGCCAAACTTGGGCGGTACGGCTCTGAATGTAGCTAATGTCATGAATGATCGCGACAGCCCCGGCAACTTCATCGCTCTGGTGGAGAGGCAACGCATAGACGTGGGCCGGAATCGAGCCGAGCCGCAAGAATTGACCTTGCCCTTTGTTGCTGGCAATTGCAGCCGGCACGGCCGGAATCCGACCCAGAAGTTGCGTCTGGATTTCCGAAGACATAGCCATCAAACCACCGCGGTTGTCGTAGACGGCTACTCCCGCCACACGCTCGCGGTTCTCGAATCGTTGTACGACCCGCTGGATATCCCGAGGAGACTTGCTGGCGAGCAGAGGCTCAACGTTCCCTTGAAGACTTTCAGCCACAGCCTCGGCACGCTTCTCCAGGTCGTGTCGCAGGCTATTCCTTTGCGCACGCACCTGGTGAACGGAGAAAAAGAGCGAAACGAGTGCGATGGCAAGAATAGGAGAAACAATCAGGCGAAGGCTCCAAAAACGCACACTAACCCTCCCGAGTCCCTTCTCCGGCTTTTAGCACTCCGGGACTATGTTTTCCTGCTTAAACGCACCTTAGCACCAAGCCGAGAGTTGAACGTATATACCCCAGACGATGGGAACAAGACATAAAGCAATGCTGGTTGGTGGAGCATCCACAGCTTTAGAGGGTACAGGGTGATCTACGTAGCTGCTATACATTGACGACTGTAGTTTTCCCTGAACTGATCAGAGTACAAAAACGTCTCAGTCAAGGGCATGCTGGCCCAGGTGCTCTCCCAGCCCGAGACGTACGAGATTATGGTGGCCGGATTCAGATTCCTGATATGTCACAGCACATCTCGGCAATTTGAGTTGACCTGGTAACCCCTGAAGGTTGAGTTTTATAGCCTTCGTGTGCGCTTCCACTGCTTTCCTGTTCCAGTCGATCGCAAACGCACCGCTTGATCCCGGCTTACGGGCAGGATCGAACTGACGTTCTCGATCGCAGTATTTCCGTCGCGGAATACGAAGAACAGGATCAGGAATGTCAGGATTGCGTTTCCGGCAAAGCCGGCCAGCCCTCCCACTAGGACGGTGCCCGCCGCCAACAAGAACTTGCTTACCTGGCCAGGGAGGTTGGACCATGGCGTCCTGCAGGCGCAATTCTTCCACGCCACATATTTTCCGAGCCAGCGCAGCATGCTTTGCTGCTTATGGCCCAGGTAAATGATGGCTCCCCGTTCCTGGGTGCTCCGGTCGCCCAAGTACCGAGCGGCTTTGATTAGCTCCCCACCGGCCGCGGAGGCAATGAGCAGAGCCGGTAGCACAAAGGTCAGAAGCGCGGCAAAGGTCGTCAGCAGCGCAGATTTATTCGGACCGCGCACGATCCGGCTGATCCTGAGGTAGACAGGGTAGAATCCAATACTGATGACAATTGCGAACGCGAAAGGTGAAGGAAGGAACGGAAAAGCCAAAAGCCCACCAGCAGGACTCCGACCAGCAAGGCCAATAGGAACAACACGCTTGCGATCGGAAAATCTTTCCCTGTTAGGAGCCGGCGTACAATTCTCATTGCTGTGTCTGAGTCTCGCTGTTCTCCTGCGAAGGAAAACCGCCTCATGGGGGCCAAGGTCATTGGGGCTTGACTCAACACAGCTTCGAGGGCGACAGCAGGCTTGGTTCGGGAATAAAATTGGTTTGAATCTTACGTTGCTGCGTATCCGAGGCGCAACTTTATGGATCGCACCGTAGAACAGCACGTTTGAATGGCTGGAGGGACGCCTGCAGGTCCTGAATAATATCCTGATGGCGACAGACACGCGTGACAAGGCCAATGCAATCGAAAGTGAAATCCGGGCCGTGAGACTCGCTCTTGAGCATTACCGCGCTGCACTCGATGTCGAGAAATCAGTATCTGCTCGTCCTGCTTAAGCCAGAGAAGCGAAATGAGGAATGGCTGTGTCGGGTGAAAATCAGGCGGTCCGTCAACTCTGCAAACTGATTGCTTCCGAGAGAGATGACCGTAGACGGCAGCACCTGTTATCACGGCTACGCTCCGCTCTGAAAGCGGAGCAAGCTGTAATCAAGAATAATGTCGATGAGTTCCTGAAGCGGTACCCGGTCCGAAGCGGCTGAGGCGAGAAAATCGGTCTTCCCAGCAAAGCCCGAGCCTCTCAAAGAGTACGCATTTCGGTCGAAGTGAGCATTCCCTTTGCGTAGTCGATGGGCACAGCGAAATTCAGGTTTTGGCCTTCTTCTATGGTCGCTACCGCAATTCCGATGACCTCCCCATTACTGTTGAAGATCGGCCCACCGGAACTGCCGTGGCTAATCGGAGCAGAAA
>WNGJ01019805.1_pt1 | contig 12051 bp, 12 predicted proteins | sample 5400611 | NCBI WGS metagenome assembly WNGJ01 (sample SAMN13153375, study PRJNA577476) | soil metagenome | isolation source: 40 cm soil or saprolite under Garry oak tree replicate 1 | place: USA:California | collected 2016-06-15 | reverse complement strand
CCACCCGGAGACCCAGTCTCAGTACGAACGGCCGTACGCCAAGCTGACGGACTACCTGAACCGGCTCGACGACGCCGGGGTGCCCGCCGGGGACCGGATCCTCGCCGCCCTGTCCCCAAAGACGCTTTCCCTGGTGGGCGCCCGCGCCGCGGGCGCCCACCCGTACCTGGTCACCCCGGCCCGCACCCGCGCCGCCCGTGAGATCCTCGGCCCGGGGCCGCTGCTCGCCCCCGAGCATAAGGTCGTGGTGTCCACCGACCCCGCGCATGCACGCTCGCTCGGGCGCCCTGTGGTCCGGGATCCCTACCTGTCGCTGCGCAACTACACGAACAACCTGCTGCGCGAAGGGTTCACCCCCGGCGACATCGCCGACGGGGGCAGCAACAAGCTGATCGACTCCCTCGTCCTGCACGGCTCGCCCGGGCAGATCCTGGACGGCCTGCGCACGCACCACGCGGCCGGCGCAGACCACGTCGGCATCCAGGTGATCGGCGAGCCGGGCGAGACACCGACGGCAGGCTTCCGGCAGCCTGCCGAACAGCTGTCAGCCGAAGCCGCACGGTAGTAGGTGCCACGGACTTGACCCCGCTCCCGATCCCGGTGGTTAATTCCGGGTCATGCGGCGAGGCCGAATTCGAGGCGTGCCAGGTGGCTGGTTCGCCGCCGGTCCAGTGGCGTGCCGGTCCAGAACGCGTGCAGGCGGAGGAGGTTGAGCGCACAGGCCATGTATGCGTGGTCGAGGCGGGTTTTCGGCAGGCCGCGGTAGCGGGCGCGCCGGGCGCCGTGGCTGGCGGCCTGGTGCATGGTGCCTTCGACGCCGGCGCGGCGGGCGTAGTCGGCCTGGAAGGAGATGCCTGCTTCGGCGGCGCGGGCGGCGGCGGCGGCCTGGTGGATCTCGCGCGGGCGCAGGAACAGCTGCCGCCCGGTCCGGGTCGCGGTGGTGCACTTGTCCCGGGCGGGGCAGTCGCGGCAGGTCGCGGCGGCGAACCGGACGCTGATCGCGTCCTTGCCGTCGCGGGTGCGCATCGGCTTCCATTTGCTGCTCACTGCGCCTTCGGGGCAGGTGGCCTGCTTGCGGTCCCAGTCGATGGCGAATGCCTGCTGGGTGTAACCGCCGGAGCGGGCCTGGGCGGAGCTGTCGGCCAGCAGCGGCCCGGTCAGCGCGGTGCCGTGGCTGGCGGCCGCGCTGACCAGCAGAGCCGCGCTGAGGTACCCCGAGTCGAGGTAGTGCCGTCCCGGGGCCAGGGTCTTTCCCGCCAGCTCCTCGTGGATGACGCTGGTCATCTGGTTGTCAGTCACCGTGGCATCGGTGGTGGCCACGTGCGTGACCAAGTTCGGGAACGCCGGCGCCGCGCAGTCCTTGTCATGCCCGCGGCGGCCGGTCCCGCCGTCGCCGGGACAGCGGCACCGCGGCTCGTCATCGCAGGTCTCGGTGACGTGCAGCTTGTATCCCAGCCAGAAGGCGCCGCGCTTGACGCCCCACCGGGCATCGGTGTCATACGGCGAAGCGATCCGGGCATGGCCGGGCGGGAGACCATCACCTTCCGGTTCCTTCTCCCGCCGCTTGATCACCTCCTTGCCGCCGGTGATGGTGCGGGTGTAGCTCTGCAGCAGCACCCGCCGCAGCACGTCCACCGCGGGCAGCTCTCGCAGCCAGCCCGGCGCAAAGGGATCGTAAACCGCTTCCAGCAGCGCGTACCCGTCCCGGGCATAGGCAAGGGCCAGCTCGTCCTGCGTCGCCTGCGACGCCGGGGGCCGCCACGACGTCAGCGGCGGGCCGTAGCGGCGGGCCCACTCCGGCACGCAGACCCGCTGCTCCAGCCAGTCCGGGTGGGCCGCAGCCAGCGCCTCCACCGCGGCCCGCACGCTTTCCCCGGCCAGCTCCAGCCGGTTCAGCGCCGCCACCGCCGCGACCACGTGCGTGGAGTCGGTGCGCTGCTTGCCGCCCGCCTTGACCAGGCCCTCGGCGGCCAGCTTCGCCAGCAGCGCGTCCAGCACCACCAGCTCCAGCCCCGCCTGCGCCACCTTGCCGCGGAACTCCGCCAGCACCGTGTGATCGAACCCGGGGTCGTCCAGGGAAAGTCCCAGCAGGTACTTCCAGTCCAGCCGGGTCCGCACCGCCTCGGCCGCCAGCCGGTCGGTCAGCTTCCCCGCCCGCTGCAAGACGGTCACCAGCGCCAGCCGCGACGGCGCCCAGCCCGGCCGGCCCCGGATCCCGAACGCGGCCGCGAAATCCTCATCGGCCAGCCACTGCCCAAGCCGGTCCCGGACCTCCACCGCCAGCGGCCGCTCCGTCTTCCGGGAGCCGTACATCGCCTTGATGGCCGCGGCGATCTGCGGATGCGGCTCCGGCCAGGCGGCAGGCTGCATGGACATGACATACCCATTCTGCGGCCGGGACGAGGGGAGACGAGGGAAAGGAACGACCGCAGGAAGGATCATGGCCATCCGAACAGCCCGAATCGAGAACCTCGCCCGGCCTGTCGCGAATAAGCCACCGGGATCGCTCCCACGGGGAAACCAGGCTCCAATGGAAGGGTGCATGGTAATGAGCTCGACGCCGGACGCACCGAGCAACCCCGTCCTGCCGGCTGGGATGCCGGCGGGCCTTCCGGGGCTTGTGAAGGGCCCTTACGCTCGACGTCAGCTACGCGCCACGCGGGCTGACTCGGTCGCGAGTGACAGATTTTCCTCGAGATGCTGCAGTCCGAGAAGGAGTTGGCCTAGCTGCGCCTGAGAAAGGTCGCCGACCGTCTGGGCTTCAAGTTCAGCCCAGAGCTCCTCGATCCGGCCCCGCAGGGCCGTGCCGGCCTTGGTTGACTCGACCATCGTTGCGCGGCCGTCACTGGGATCAGGTCGGCGCCGGACGAACCCAGCGCGCTCCAGGCGCTGAACCGTGCGAGTCATTGATGCTGAATCGGTGCCGAACTCGGACGCAAGATCCGTCTGGCGCTGTGGTCCGGCATCCCACAAGTGCATCAGCAGCAGTTCCTGTCCCGGATGCAGCCCCACGCGCTGCAGCAGGTAGCGCGCCAAGATCATGTGCAGGCGAGTGGCCCGAATCAGCGCATTGCTGACCGGGCCAGCAGAGGCGGCCGTCGACGTTGGTACGCGACCGTGTGATGCCGGACCAGTAGCCACGACCAACATCCTACTGAGCTGCTCCAGGGAGCTTCGATGCAGGCCGGATCGGGGGTGGCTACCACGTCGTTGTTGCGCGCGACTTCATCCGCAGGGAATGAATTCGCGACCCAGTGGATTTAACTGTCCAGGACAGCTAAGGTTCGCCGAGCCAATGACGTGTACTCGAAGGAGCGACCGTGAAGGTGAACATCGAAGGAGCGGGAGCGCCCCGTCATCGTGGGATCGTGGCGGTGCCGTCTCGCCACGCCGCCCCCGGGCCGGTGAAGGTAGCGTTGACGGCAAGCGAGGGCGGGGACAGGCCGTGACCGCGCCAAGGGAGCACTCAGCGCAGCGAGTTGCGGTAGTGACCGGGGGCGCCGGAGCGATCGGATCCGCGATCGTGGAGGGCCTCGTCTCCTCCGGGCGCCGGGCGGTTGTGATCGACCGTGCTGGGGACGTTTCCGCCGACCTCAGCGTCGAGGAGTCGACCAGAGCGGCCGCAGCCGAGGTTCTGCGGCGTTTCGGTCGCTGCGACGTCTTCGTCCACGCCGCGGCCGCGTTTGACCTGGCTGCGTTGGCTGACCTGGATGCCGCCACCTTCCGTCATGTGCTGGCCGTGAACGTGGAAGCTCCACTGTGGCTGGCGCAGGCATTCACGCCCGGAATGGCCGAACGCCGGTTCGGCCGGATCATCTTTGTCACGTCAGACACTTTCTGGGACCCGCCAGCCCCGGTGCTGCTGCCCTACATCGCGAGCAAGGGCGCACTGACTGGAATCATGCGCATACTGGCCAGGTCTCTTGGCCCGGACGGCATCTCCGTCACGGCTGTGGCTCCTGGGCTCACCGACACGCCAGCCGCGCGCACGGTCAACACAGAGGCCCAGTTCGACGAGGTCATCGACGGGCAGGCGCTCAAGCGCCGGCTCGTCCCGGCCGACACGGCGGCGGCCGTGGCGTTCCTTGCCTCCGACGGTGCGGCGGCCATGACCGGCCAGATCCTGTGTGCCGACGGCGGCCTCATCCTCCGGTAACAGCCGCCGCCAGAACCTCAAGCCTCGCCGGCCGCACGATGTCCGCGCCCGGTGACCATCCCTATCAGTACCGCAGACAAGGAGTTCCCGACATGACCACAGTTTCACCCGCCACGAGCGCCGACGGGTTCCACGCCACCCAAACCGCCCAGCGTGCCGACGAACTGGTGCGTGCACTCTTCGAGGCCGTCAACGCTGACGACTCGGACGACACCGACGCCGTCCTTTCCCGTTCCCTGCTCTCCTACGAGGTGCATGGGATGCGAACCAGGACCGGCCTGAAGCGCTACTTCTCCGGACTTCACCAGTCCTTCTCGGACCTGCGCTTCGAGGTGCACGAGAACATCGGCGTGCTGGTTGACAACGATCTGGTCGCGGTCCGCACCATCATCACCGGAACGCACTCCGGCGACTACGCGGGCGTGCCCGCCACGGGCGCGAGCATCCAGACGTCCGCATCACATGTCTTCCGCGTGAAGGACGACAAACTGGCCGAGCACTGGCTTATCGTCGACACCTACCGGATCTTGGTTGCGCTTGGGGCAATCCCCGGGGTAGCCAACGCCTTCCAGCAGATTCTGGGCGTCGCCGAATCGCCCGGCGGACTGTTCCCAGAGCGGCTGGGGACTCGGTTCGATGCGCCCGTCAAGCGGCACGTGGCGAGCGAAGAATCCCGCTCGGCCGTACGTCGTCTGTACGACGGCGTCTTCACCACCGGCAACGTAGAGGACGTTGACGCCGTCGCGGAGGGCTACATCCAGAACTCCGGCTGGACCCCCGACGGAAGAGACGTCTTCGCCAAGGCGCTGGCGATCAGCCGCGGCGCCATGCCCGACGGGCTGGCCCTGCAGACACACGTCATAGCCGAAGGCAACCGCATCTCTTCCCGCAGCGTGTGGGACGGCACCGTTACCGGCAACGGCCGCGCTGCGGACTTCACCGCCCACGACTTCTTCCGAATCGATGAAGACGGGCGAATCGCCGAGCACTGGGAGACAGTCGACTGGGTCCGCCTGTACCAGTCGTTCGGAATGCTCCCCGACGACGTCCGCGACCTGTGAGTGAGGGTGACGACATGAGCACACGCATCGCAATCGTGGCTGGCGCCGGCAGCGGTCTCGGGCAGGCCACGGCACTCGCCCTCCACGCCGCCGGATACACCGTCGTTGCCGTAGACCGCAGCGAATCAGGGCTCAACGAACTGCCAGACGCGATCACCCACCGGGAGGTGGCCGATGCCACCGACCCGGCCGTCCCGGTGCCACTGGTAGACAAGATCGCGACCGAGGTCGGCGCTCCGAACGTCCTGGTCAACACCATCGGGGCGTTCGAGCTCAGCGACGCCCTATCGACAACCCCGGGCGGACTCCGGGCGCTCACTGATGTGAACGTCGGGGCTGCACTGTGGTTGACCCAGGCCGTCGCGCCCCACATGGAGCGGGATGGCTCCGGCGCGATCGTCCACATCACCGCGCGACCGGGTATCGAGCCGACACCGGGCTACGCCGCGTACGGGGTCAGCAAGGCAGCGCTGGCCCACCTGATCCGGATCCTCGACCTAGAACTGCGTCCCAAGGGCATCCGGGTCAATGCGGTGGCACCGCAAGTGATCGCCACTGCGAAGAACAAGGCGATGTTCCCGCCGGAGGCGCTGGCCGGCGCGGTCGAACCCGAGGCGATCGCCAACGTCATCGCGTTCCTCGTCAGTGACGCCGCCGCACCCATCAGCGGCGCGATCGTGCCCACCTACGGCTGACAGGCTGCCGGCGGCGCCCGCACGTGTTAGCGGGGCGATCGCCTGATCCTGGCGATGTGGGTAAACCCTCTAGCGCCCGACCATGGCTTCATGAACCTAGCGCCCGCCCGGTACACGATCAGGATCCAAGGCAACCTCGGCCCCAACGTCCTGTTTGCATTCCGGGACCTGGTGCCGCAGTGCCACGGCCCGGACACCGTGCTCACCGGCAGCCTGGACCGGTCGGCACTCTACGGCGTCCCGGCTGAGATCGAGGCGCTCGTCCCGGTGCCCGCATATTCATGAACCATGTCACGAAAGGTTGGACAAGATGAACGTTTCGGACAGCACAGTCGCCATCATCGGCACTGGCAACATCGGCAGCACGCTCGCGGCGAACTTCGCAGCCGGCGGTCAGAAGTTCCTCCTGGCCGACCGCGAACAGGAGAAGGCCCGCAAGCTGGCCTCAGGGCTCGGCGGCTACGCCCAGGCAGTGAGCCTCGACGAGGCAGTCGAGCGGGCCGACATACTCGTACTCGCCGTCTGGTTCGACGTCTTCAAGCAGCTCATCGCCCACTACGGCGGGCGGCTCGCGGGCAAGGTGATCATCGACCCGACCAACCCGATAGGACCTGACGGCAGCGGCGGCTTCCAGAAGGTTATCGGCGAGCAGGAATCCTCGGGTCAGATCCTGGCCGGCCTGCTGCCGACCGGAGCCCGGCTGGTCAAGGCGTTCGGGACGCTGTCGGCCCAGACGCTGTCCGCAGCCGCCCGGCAGGAGCCCGAACGCGCTGTGCTGTTCTACGCCGCGGACGACGATGCTGCGGGTGACGTGGTCGCGGATCTGATCGACACCGGCGGCTACAAGCCGGTTCGTGTGGGCGGCCTGGACCAGTCCATCCGCATTGAGGCATTCGGCGACCTGCACGAACTCGGCGGCCTAGGCCGAGCTGTCACCAAGTCAGAGGCACTGAGTGCGATTTGAACCGGTGCCAACCGCCATCGGCACCGGCAATAGCCAACCCGGAGAACCCAACGGATCAAACATGAAGGAGATTGTCATGAACAAGCTGCAGCGCGTTACCCTGGCCGTCGCCAGCGCCGCCGCCGTCGGAGCCGCCGGCCTGGGAGTCGCGGCCGCCACGGCGAACGCCCAGCCCGCAGCCGCCAGCCAGGCTGCGCCGGCCTCCTCGCTGGGCGGCGGGCAGGTGAAGGCCAACGAGCGCGTGGTGGAGGCATTCCTCCAGGACGTCATCAACGAGCACAACGGCAACGACGTCGCCGGGTACCTGACCCCCGATATGGTGTGGTACGGCGGCACGGTGGGCGCGGTTGCGGGCCGCGCCAACGTCGCCGGGCTGTTCGCCAGCGTGGTCGCCGCCTTCCCCGATTCGCACATCACGATTGACGACATCTTCGGCCAGGGCGACCAGGTTGTGGTGCGCGTGGTCGTGAGCGGCACCCAGCAGGGCGCCATCCTCGCGATCCCCGCCAGCGGACGCCACGTCCAGTGGGACGGCGTCGACATTTACCGGCTGCGCGACGGCAAGATCAGTAACATCTGGGCCGGCGACGACTGGACCGCGATCCTCAACGACACGGGCACCTACAAGGCGCCCTGGATCAGCTGATTCACATCCGGCGCCGCCACGCGACGACCGCGGCATCCGGTCGCAGCACAAGCGATCCGATGCCGCGGTCGTCCGGTCGGCACTGAACTCCCGGTTGCGGTCCCTCCTCGGTGTCACCGCCGCACCGCGAGGGTGCAGACCGGCACCCATGATCCGGCCTACGAGCGGTCACCTGCGCCTCGGTGCGGCCATGGCTGCTGGCCGTCATCCAGGAAGTGCATTACGCCTCCCGGGGCTCATCGACCGACACCGAGGCCCGGGCCGTGACGGTGAATGGATCAGCGGGCAGCAGCCTTCCCCCCGTCCCGTTCCGGCGCACCCGCTTGGCCCGCTAAGCCGTGACTCGAACCTTGCCCCAGCGCGGGACGGACATGCGTAGCGACGACGTATCTAGGCCGTCTCGGCGAGGCGGCTGAATCCGCTGTGGTCGAAGTCCAGCGGGCTTCCCGTCTGCGGGTGATCCACGGCGAGCAGGTTGACGTTGAGCGGCGAGAAGGGCGTTCATGCCTGTCGACATGAACGGACCCGAACGCCCTTCTCCCGTCTCTGCGCACCTTCCCGAGTTAGGACTTACTCATCCAGCGCGAGGGCTGCCAGGCCTTCCGCACGAACTCTAGGCGGTTGCCGTCGAAGTCGGCGACGTTGGCGGCGTAGTAGCCGGGGGCGAAATACGTGCGGTCGGCTGGCTTGCCCTCGTCAATTCCGCCGGCGCTGATCGCGGCGGCGTAGGCGGCATCAACGGCGTCGTTGGTGTCGCACACGATGCCGAGGTACAGGCTCGTCTCACCGCGCTTGCGCTGGCGCAGCCAGATGCTGGATCCGACTCCGGTGCCGGAGATGTAGGTGTGGTCGCCAATACCGTAGAGATCCGGGACGGTGTCGGGGCCGGAGGCGGCGTCGTACTTCCCGAATTCACGCCAGCCGAGGGGCTCGAGTGCCGCAAGATAAAAGGCCAGCGACTTCTGGATGTTGTTGACCGAGATGTAGACGTGATCGATCATGACGCGGGCGCGCTCCATGCTGCGGCGTTCTTACGGGCAAAGTCGCGGAACGTACGGCCTGGCCTGCCGGTGATCTTCTCGACCACGCCGTTGGGGCGCGACCCGTTACCGGACGCGACTGTCTCGGTGAGCGGCCGAAGCACAGCACCGTAGACGGCGGGCACGCCGTACGCGACCAAGCCGGCAATCCAGTCCTCGCGGTCCACATCGAGATGTGTGATGGTCTGCCCGATGGCCTCGCTGATGAGTGCGGCCGCTTCGGCGACGGTCAGCTCCTGAGGGCCGGTCAAGCTATAGGCCGCGCCGGCGTGCGCGGCGGGATCGGCGAGCGTGATCGCGGCGACTCCCGCGATGTCATCGGCGTCGATGAATGCTTCAGAGCCGTTGCCCGTGGGCACCGCGATGGTGCCGTTGAGCGGCACAAGGAACGTTTCGCTGAAGTTCTGCATGAACCACGCAGGACGCACGAAGCTGTGGCTGAACCGCTGGCGCTGCAGCAAGTCGAGTTCGACGCCGCGAATGGCGACCTCGGCCGACGCGTACTCCATGCCGTAAGCGCTCAGGAACGTCACGTGCGCCACTCCGGCGACCTCTGCTTCGTCGAGGAACGCCGAGACATCCTCGGCATAGTCGAGACGCAGAAGCGGCGGGATCAGGTAGACGCGCTCGACGCCCTTGAGCGCGGGGGCGTAGCTGTCGCGGTCACTCCAGTCGAAGGCGATGTCGGCACCGGACCGGGCGGCGGTGCGAACCGGCAGTCCGCGGTTGACGAGGTCGGCGGCGACGCGGGAGCCGGTCTTGCCGGTGGCGCCGAGCACCAGGGTAGTGGGGTGTTGTTCGCTCATGTAATGACAGTATGAGGGCACCATGAGTCAATCAATGATCATTGCGCTCTATCTACAATGTGATACGCTCACCGCATGGACTTGCTGCATGACCACCTCGTAAGGGCTCGCGCGGCGGGCGCAGTCTTCGCGCGCTCGGTCGCCTGTCCGCCCTGGGGGGTGACGCTGCCTGGCTCCATCCAGCTCTCGCTTCACACGGTGCTGCGCGGTCACGCATGGTTGTGGCTTGACGACCCGGCCGACGCCGAACGCCTGTTGCCGGGTGATCTTGCGATCGTCGTCGGCGGCCGCGACCATCACATCGCAGACGAGCCGAACCCCGACTTGTGCGCGAGCCACGAGCAGTTCTGGGCAGCAGGTGCAGGCGATGACGCTGAGGATCCCAACGCGGCTGTGTTCTTGTGTGGCGCGTACCGCCTAGCCGGCGACGTGGGCCGGAGCCTTATCCAGGCACTGCCGCCGATGCTGGTCATTCGCCCGTCCGCGCACGGCCAGGTTCACGACGTAGTCTCCCTCATCTCGCACGAACTCACCCTGCCAGCTCCCGGTCAGCAGACCGTGCTCGACCGGCTGCTCGACGTACTGCTCGTCCTGGTCATGCGTGCCGCCTACGAACACAGCTCAAACGCACCGCGCTGGTACCGAGCCGCCGAGGACCCCCGGCTCGGCCGAGCACTGCAGGCGATGCACGAAGGTCCACAGCACAACTGGACCGTGCCCGAGCTCGCACACCTGAGTGCGATGTCGCGCCCATCCTTTGCCCGCAACTTCGAACGCGCGCTCGGACAGACACCCATGCAGTACCTCACCGACTGGCGCCTGACGCTGGCTCGCGAATACCTACTCACCAACGAACTCACCATGGAGCAGATCGCCCACCGCACCGGCTACGGCTCACCCAACGCCTTCGCAGCCACCTTCCGCCGCCACGTGGGACTGCCCCCCGGTCGCTGGCGGCAAGAAGCAACAGCCCAGCGGCAGGAAGCAACAGCCCAAGCGCAGATGCCCGTCTAGTATCCCGCGTTGACGAGATGATCACGCGGACCCGGCAGGAAGGGCAACGCACCAGGGTGCGGCCGGGGGTGTACTTCGTGCTCGCGATCCACGGCAGTCCCGGCCTGCGCCCGTGACTCGCCGCGGGCGGCACGCCGCGGTTCTTCTCCCCCGTCCCTGCATCACCGCTGCCAGCGGCGCAGGCCCGGCCGAGGGCGATGACCACCTTGCCGTGCACGTGCCCGGCGCTCTGTAACCCGACCGCATCGCGGACCTGCTCGACCGGGAACGTCGCGGCAATCGGCACGACGAACTCCCCGGCAATAGTCGTCGCCGCGATGCGGTCCAGCGCCCCCGGCGTCGCGTCCCAGTCGCCGGTCACCCGCACACCCTCCGGCGGGCTGCCCGGCGCGATCGCCGCGATCCGGCCGTGCAAGACTCCGAGCTCCAGGGCCGCCTCCGCAGTCTCCGTGCCCATCAGGTCCGCCGCCGCGGTCACGCCCCCCGGGGCCAGCGCCCGGACCCGCCCGGCGAGGCCCTCGCCGTAGGCGACGGGCTCCGCGCCGAGGCCGCGCAGGAACCCGGACGTCGCCTCCGATGCCGCCAAAGTCAAGTCAGCGGCAACCTCCCTCGAAACGCTCCCATGCGAACGCCACCACACAACGCCACCCGCTCACCCTCCGCTGGACCGTGCGCCGGTCACCAGGTCCGCCCGCGCCAGACACTGCTGACGTTCAGCACCCGGAGCATCGCGCCTCGCCGCAATAGCCATTGCCTCTGGTTGCACGGTCATCCGGCCCGCTCCTGCCCGCACCCGGACCTGTGGTCTTGGCCGGCGGGAACCAGCCGAAGCGCCTTTCCGCCTCGCGCTTCGCCGGCAGAGGGCGAAGCAGTTTCCAGCCCGGATACCTCGATCACCAGCCGGCCCGGCACATGCGGCAGTGTGACCGAGATACCGCCCGTCACGGCTGGTTGCGAATCGACGATCGCTGCGGTACGCGGCTTGCGGTCTCGCTTTGCGGCGGCCTCCCGCTCGCTTACGTAGGCGATCAGCCGCCCGTCCGCGCCAAGCAGTTCCTCCAGCCGGGCGGCCATCTTGCGGGACGGTTTCTTCTGCCCGCGGATGAGCTTGGACAAGTACCCGGCATCACAGGGGATCCGGCGGGCCAGTTCGTTTTGCGACCAGCCTTGCGCGGCCCGCAGGCGGCCCACTTCGTCACCGAACGCGCCGTCCCCGGCGGCCGGTCCGTTGTAGGTCTCCGGGGCTGCGGTGTGCAGGAGGATCATGCGGTCGGCGGAGGCGAGGTTCTCGTGGTCCGCGAGATCGAGCAGGCTCACGACATCGGTGCCGTAGACCTTGGCCAGCAGGACAAGCAGGTCAGCGGACGGCTTGCGCCCGCCGTGTGGCCATTGCTCGTAGTCGCCCAACTGGGGTCCGGTCATGCTCGCCCGCGCCTGTGGGCCGGTCCCCTCTTCGGCTGCGCGGGCGTTGAACCGCGCGGCTACCTGATCCAGTGACCAGCCATAGGCCACGCGGTACGCCGTGCGGGGGCGCAGCCGGTACCGGCGGGAAAGCTCGGCCACGATCTGGCCGTATCCGAAGCCCAGGCCGCGCATGCGCTCCCGCGCGGCATCGACCTCGGCCTTGACGCCCCGGTTCCCGGTGCGCCCCGAACTCTCCCGCACGGCC
>WNGJ01006924.1_pt1 | contig 12052 bp, 15 predicted proteins | sample 5400611 | NCBI WGS metagenome assembly WNGJ01 (sample SAMN13153375, study PRJNA577476) | soil metagenome | isolation source: 40 cm soil or saprolite under Garry oak tree replicate 1 | place: USA:California | collected 2016-06-15 | reverse complement strand
AGCGATGACTTCCTCCTCCGACTGAGGCGGCCCTGCTGGCCGGCGCACGAGAAGAGCCGACTCCGAGTCGCGGTCTGATCCGCCGCGTCGCCCGCCTGTTTCGCCCGTACTGGCGGCGGGTCGCGCTCGTCTGCCTCGCGATCCTCGTCTCGTCAGGTCTCGGCGTCGTCAACCCGCTGCTCACGAAAGTGGTCTTCGACCAGGCGCTGTTTCCGAGCAGCGGGCGGCCGAACCTCCACCTCCTCTACGTGTTGATTGGGATCATGGTCGCGGTCGCGATCCTCGGCGGCGCGATCGGCATTGGCCAGACGTACCTGACGAGCCTGCTCGGACAGCGCGTGATGCAGGACCTGCGCAACCGCCTCTACGCCCATCTGCAGGCGATGTCGCTCCGCTTCTTCACCTCGACGCGCACCGGCGAGATCCAGTCGCGGCTCCAGAACGACGTCGCAGGCATCCAGACCGTTGTTACCGACACCGCCTCGTCGATCCTCGCGAACATCGTGATCGTCGTCTCGACGGTCGTCGCGATGTCGATCCTGTCTTGGCAGCTGACGCTGCTCTCGCTGGCCGTCGTCCCCGGCTTCGTCTACCTCACCTATCGCGTCGGCCGCGTCCGCCGCCGGATCGCCGCCTCGACGCAGGAGTCCCTTGCCGAGATGAGCGCGATCACCGAGGAGACCCTGTCCGTCTCAGGGATCCTGCTCGCCAAGGTGTTCGATCGCTCACGCGACGCGATCGAGCGCTACGAGCGCGAGAACCGGCGCCTGGCCGAGCTGCAGGTGCGCCAGCAGATGGTCGGGCGAACGTTCTTCGCGCTCGTTCAGACGTTCTTCTCGATCACGCCCGCGCTCGTCTACCTCGTCGCCGGGCTCGCGATCAGCGGCGGCTCGGCGCCCTCCATCTCGGCCGGCACGATCGTCGCCTTTACCGCCCTCCAGACCCGCCTCTTTTTCCCCGTTGGCCAGATGCTCCAGGTCTCGGTCGAGGTGCAGTCCTCGCTTGCGCTATTCGAGCGCATTTTCCAGTACCTCGACCTCCAGCACGAGATCGTCGACACCCCGGGTGCGCGCCGGCTGCCGAAGGAGGAGGCCCGCGGCGAGGTCTCGTTCCGCGACGTCTACTTCCGCTACGAGGAGCCTCCGCTGCCCTCACCCGAGGGCGCGACGGAGATCGAAGCGAGTCTCGGCGCTCTGGCGCCTGATGCGACGGATGGTCGGCGCCCGTCTCGAGCCTGGACTCTCGACGACGTCAGCTTCGAGATCCAGCCGGGACAGCTCGCCGCCCTCGTCGGCCCGAGCGGCGCGGGTAAGACGACGATCTCCTACCTCGTCCCGCGCCTCTACGACGCGACGCGGGGCGTCGTCGCGATCGATGGCGCCGATGTCCGGCAGATCGCCCTAGCTTCGCTCGCGGACATCATCGGCATGGTCACGCAGGAGACCTACCTCTTCCACACGAGTGTGCGCGAGAACCTGCTCTACGCGCGGCCGGACGCGGCCGACTCGGAGATCGAAGCCGCCGCTCGCGCCGCCGCGATTCACGAACGCATCCTCGAGCTCGAGCAGGGTTACGACACGCTCGTCGGTGAGCGCGGCTACCGAATGTCCGGCGGCGAGAAGCAGCGCCTGGCGATCGCCCGCGTACTCCTCAAGGACCCGCGCATCCTGATCCTCGACGAAGCCACCTCCTCGCTCGACACGGCGAGCGAGCGAGTCGTTCAATCGGCACTCGAGCCGCTGATGGAGGCGCGCACCACGATCGCGATCGCTCACCGCCTCTCGACGATCCTCGCAGCCGACGTGATCTTCGTCCTCGAGCGGGGACGGATCGTCGAACGGGGCACGCATCGCGAGCTGCTCTCCCTTGGCGGCCTCTATGCGCAGCTCTATGAGCAGCAGTTCGCCGGCGGGCTCGTCGAAGCGCGCTGCGAGAACGGCGTCGTCCTCCGCAGCGGAGAACTCGTCGAGATCAACCGTGGATAGCGAGTAGGACGATTCCCGCCCAACCTGTGGCGGCCACGCGAACCACGCATCTGCCCGTCGCCTTTCGGCTCTTCGGCCTTTCAAAACCGGTCAGGTCTGACAGCACCAGGCTGGGTAGGCTCGACTCCTGCGCCGCTCCGTGACGAACGCGCGTCTCGGCAGGAAATGGCTTCGTTGCTTCGAAAGATGCCGTCATCCGTAGACGCCGCGCGGGCGGCGCAGTAGGTTTCGCGCGGATCCAACTAAGGCCGAAGGGGGCTTGGAACATGAATTACTGGAACGGACTGAGCACAGCGGCGAAGGTCCTTCTCGTCGCGGGCCTGCTCATGTTCATCGATCTCTTCCTCGACTGGCAGCAGGTGAGTTTCGGGGGAGTTACGGCCGGCGCCACCGGCTGGGCCGGCGGACTCGGGGTCATCACCGGCTTGCTCGTGATCGCGCTCCTCCTCTGGGAAGGCGCCCAGTTGGCGGGTGTGACGGCGAACCTGACCGTGCCGGTTGCGCTCATCTCGGCGGGTCTGGCGGCCGGCGTCGCCCTGTTTGCGATCATCGAGTTCTTCGACCACAGTCAGGCGCGTCACTGGCCCGCTTGGGTCGGGCTGATCCTGGCGATCGTGATCGCCGTCGGCGGCTGGCTGCGCCTGCAGGCCGGACCGGAGACGGCGATCGTGAGGCGAACGACAGCGCCGCCGCCGGCGCCGCCGCCAGCCTGAGCTTGCGAGTGGCGGCGGCCCCGAACCGGGCCGCCGCCACTACGATCGCCGCGTGATCGCGCCGATTCGCGTCGGTACGTGCTCCTGGGCCGACGAGACGCTGACGAAGGTCTGGTACCCGCCCGGCGTCCGCTCGGGCGAGGAGCGCCTGCGCTACTACGCAGAGCACTTCGACGTCGTCGAGGCCAACTCGACCTACTACCGCCTCCCCGACCGCCACATGGTCGAGCTCTGGGCGCAGCGGACGCCGCCCGGGTTCACGATGCACGTGAAGGCGTTCGGCGTGATGACGCGCCACCCAGTCAAGGTCGAGCAGCTTCCGACCGACCTTCGCGACGTTCCGACCGACCAGCGCGGCCGGGTCGACCGGCCGCCCCGTGAGTTCCGAGCCGAGGTGTTCAAGCGCTTCCGCGAGGCGCTCGAGCCGCTCCGTGCAACCGGGAAGCTGGGCGGAATCCTGCTGCAGTTTCCGCAGTACGTCGTCTACAAGCCGCAGTCGCTCGAGTACATCGAGTGGTCCCAAGGGCAGCTCGCCGGCGAGCAGATCCTGGTCGAGTTCCGCCACGCAAGCTGGCTCGACGAGGAGAACCGCGCGGCAACGCTCTCATTCCTCGAAGACCGCGGCTTGAACTACGTGATCGTCGACGCGCCGCGCTCCGGCGCGCGCAACGTGCTTCCCACAGTCGTCGCCGCGACGGGTCCGATCGCCTACGTCCGCTTTCACGGGCGGAACAAGGAGACCTGGAACAAACGCACCGGAAGCGCCGCCGAGCGCTTCGACTACCTCTATTCAGAGGAAGAGCTTCGCGAGTGGGTTCCGCAGCTCCGCGAGCTGGCCAAGCGGTCGCAGGAGGTCTACGCGATGTTCAACAACAACGGACGCTCGACGATCCCCTCGCTCGAGGCCGGCGAGGAGGAAGAGGTCGCCCAGGCTCCGACGAACGCCGAAATGCTCGAGCGTCTGCTCGCCGCCCATGCTGGCAACTGACATGGTTTCAACAAGACAGAACGGTGGTACCGTCATTCACACCTGATGGCTGGGCGGAGTGTCAAAGGGGTGGAACAGGGAAGCGCGCCTTCCGCAGCCATGCGGCCGAAACCCGGCCTCGTCTTCCTCCAGAACAGCTCTTCCGGACGCTGTCGGCGCGTGGAGGGCTTTCTCGCTCAGGTGCTGCAGCGGCGCTCCAACCACGACACGTTCAAGATGTACACCGTGGACGTGGAAAAGCAGGCGGAGCTCGCGAGCCGTTTCGGCGTCAAGACGGTCCCGACCTTGCTCGTAGTCGAGGCAAAACAGGTTCGTGGCCGGCTCGAGGAACCGCGCGGTTGCCGGGAGATCGAAGCGTTTCTAGCCCCCTGGCTGCGCTGAGGCGATGCCCTTGGACGACCGCGAGCAGCGAATCGGGCGCAACGAGGCGATTTTCCGCGAGGTCAACGAACGGCTCGAACACCTCCAAGACTCCTTCGGCGTGTCTTCGGGACAAACGCAGTTCCTCTGCGAGTGCGGGGACGCCACGTGCGCCCAGCCAATCGAGCTGACCCTTGAGGAGTACGAGCGGATTCGCGCCGACCCGACGCTCTTTGCGATCGTGGCCGGGCACGAGCAGATGGATGTCGAGGAGATCGTGGAAGAGAACGACCGCTTTCAAGTGGTGCGCAAGCAGGCCGGCGAGGCCCACCAGATCGCGGTCCGGCGCGACCCGCGTAGCTAGGAGGGTTTGGTGGAACGTCGCTCGCTCTCGGGACGCGATGGTCGTTCCGAGGCAAGGACGCAGGGAGCGACAATAGCCAAAGCTATTGGCGCGACTGCGTAGCCAGGGCGGAGCCGGTGGCGGCCAGCGTGGCCCGAGGGCACAGACTGCGTTTCGCTAAACCCTCTTGGCGCGTGGTTTCAGCAGGAGTAGGACGGGACAACCGATTCTCGTGGTCACCCGATCGCGGGGCCTCCGATTGCTGCGTAACGCGCGCGAGCTCATCCTGAGCGGCTGGTGCCAGGGCACGGACGCACGGGACCGGGAGGGGAATGCAGTCGAACCGTGGAACGAGCACGCCGTCGAGTGGTCAATCCTCGGGGCAATCGTGCGAGTGCTCGAGCTAGAGGCGGAAGAGTACGGCGAAGTGCCGCTCGACGAGCTTGCCTCGGCGCTGTACGCGCTCGCCGACTTGATCGAAGTCGACTCGCTGGCCGACTGGAACGATGCCGCGCAGCGAACGCAGGCAGAGGTGATCGAAACGATCCGCGCAGCGGAGGCCGTGTTCGAATCGCCCTGGCCGGAAGAGGCGCGGCCAGACCCAAACTGAACGCCAGCTAGGATCGACCGCCATGCAGCCGTGGTCGTACGAGTTCGCCGGCCGCTTCGAGGAGCACGAGTTCCAGAGCGACGCGCTGAAAGGCAATCCGCTCGGCGATCCCCACATACGGCCGCTCTGGGTCTACCTCCCGCCTGGCTACGACGACGCGCCCGAGCGGCGCTACCCGAGCATCTACGTGATCCAGGGCCTGACCGGCCAGATCGACATGTGGCGGAACCGCAGCGCCTTCCGCCCGAACTTCCCGGAGCGAGCGGATGAGCTCTTCGCGGCCGGCGAGACGCCACCCTGCATCCTCGTCTGGGTCGACGCGTGGACGTCGCTCGGGGGGAGCCAGTACCTCGACTCGCCGGGTACCGGGGACTACCACACGTACCTGTGCGACGAGCTCGTCCCCTTCGTCGACCGTGAGTACCGGACGATGGCCGAAGCCGCGCACCGGGGGATCGCCGGCAAATCGAGCGGCGGTTACGGCGCCATGATCACGCCGATGCTGCGGCCGGATCTCTTCGGCGGGCTCGCAACGCACGCAGGAGACGCGCTCTTCGAGGTCTGCTATGAGCCGAGCTTCCGCGCCTCGGTGCGGGCCCTACGGGACCACTACAACGGCTCGTTCGACGCCTTCTGGGTCGACTTCCGCAGCCGGCCACCGTTCGACAAGAAGGGCGATTACAACCTGTTGAACGACTGGTGCATGGCCGCCTGCTACTCGACAGACGAGGACGGCACCGTCCGCCTACCGTTCGACCCCTCGACCGGACTCCTCATCCCCGAGGTCTGGGAGCGCTGGCTCGCCTGGGACCCGGTCAGGATGGCTCCGACCTACGCCGACGCTCTGGGTTCGCTGCGCGCGATCTACATCGACGCCGGCACGCGCGACGAGTGGTTCCTCGATCTCGGCGCCGAGGCGTTTCGCCGCGCGCTCGAGGAGATCGGGGTCACGAACGTCTTCTTCGAGCTCTTCGACGGCACCCACGGCGGTATCGACTACCGCTACCCGCGGGCGCTGAAATACCTCGCGGAGCGGTTGGCCTGATCGTCGCTGCGCCGCCACCCCTCGTGTGCCTCGACCCCGGTCACGGGACCCCGCCCGCCGTGGGGCGGCAGACCGAGCCGATCGGGCCCGGCTCGCACAAGCTGAAGATCAAAGACGGCGGCGGCGCGCCCGGCGAAGCGGTCGTCGCGCTCGCGATCGGTCGCAAGACCCGCACGCTCCTGCTGAGGAAGGGTTTCCGGGTCGCGATGACACGCACGGGCCCGACGTTCCGATACGGCGCCGGCGGCAACATCGCGCGAGCGCAGTTCTGCAACAAGCGCCATGCCGCCCTGATGCTGCGGATCCACGCCGACGGCTCGACGAACAAGTCGCTCCACGGGTTTTCGACCCTCTTTCCACAACTTCACCGCGGCTGGACCGACGACATCTTCGCCGCGAGCCTCCGGGCGGCCAGGCTCGTCCAGAAGGCGGCGCTCAAAGCCACCGGCGCCCAGGACCACGGGATCATCCAGCGCGGCGACCTGACCGGGTTCAACTGGGCGAACGTCCCCGCAATCCTCGTCGAGTGCGGGTTCATGTCCAACCCGACCGAGCGGCGGCTGCTCCAGAGCGACGCGTATCAGTGGAAGATCGCGCGCGGGCTCGTCGCCGGCACGGTCGCTTTTATTCGCTAGGCCGGCGCATCTTGTTCGCGGTCGCGCGGGCCTTCTGCTGGACCTGTTTGCGCCGGTCCTCCACCTTGGTCGGCACAGGCTCGGCCTCGTCCACCGGGGTCTCGGCCGCCTCGAACTCCTCGCGCTCCTCGACGAGCGTCCGCGACTCGGCCAGCTTCTCCCTCAGCTCCTCCGCCCTCGGGTCGGGTCCGACCGCCACGGGCTGGCGCCGGAGCTTGCGGTAAGCAGCCACGCCTGCGACGCCGATCGCACCCGTAATCCAGTTCAGCCGGGCCCGCATGGCGCCGATGCTACAGTGTCGACCTTCCTGCTTCGCCTCGCGTCGTCCGTTCCCGAGCGGCGCTTGCCGGCGAGGCCGATTCAGACCGAAGGAAGGAGGTGCTCGGGGACGTGATTGCGTACGAGATCTTGCTCATGCTCGACCCCGAACTCCACGACGACGATCGTCAGGGCGAGATCGTCTCGCGCGTCCGCGAGGCCGTCGAGAGAAGCGGCGGCAGCTGGGACGGCGACGAGAGCTGGGGCCGGCGCAAGCTCGCCTACGAGATCGACCACAAGCCCGACGGCACCTACCACCTGCTCAATTTCACGACCGATGCGGCGACGCTCGACGAGATCTCGCGCGTCCTCAAGATCACCGACGGCGTGATGCGCCACCTGCCGACCCGGCGCATTGCCACCCGTCCCGGCGGGCCAGTTGCCGCGCGGCCCGAACCGGTAGAGGATCAAGAAGAGCCAGCAAGCCCCGTCGCCTGAGGAGGATTCGACCATGCCATCGAACATCAACCGCGTCGTTCTCGTAGGAAATCTGACCCGCGACCCCGAGCTCCGGCAAACGCCGAGTGGCACCGCGGTCTGCAAGCTGCGCATCGCCGTCAACACGCGCCAGAAGAACAACGAGACGGGCGAGTGGGGCGACAAGCCGAATTACTTCGACGTCACCGTCTGGGGGAACCAGGGCGAGAGCTGCGCGCAGTTCCTCTCGAAAGGCCGCCCTGTCGCGGTCGACGGGCGCCTCGACTGGCGCGAGTGGGAAGCGCAAGACGGGCAGAAGCGACAGGCCGTCGAGATCATCGCCGACACCGTCCAGTTCCTCGGCAGCCGCGGTGACGGCGGCGAGGGTGGCGGCCAGCCGCAGTTCGTCCCCGCCGGCGCGACGCAGCAGACCCCCGACGCGGACTTCGGCCCGGCCGCGGCCGACGACGACATCCCCTTCTAGCCGATGCCGCCCAGGGGAGACAAGAACGAGCAGCGAGGTGGCGGCGCCGGCCGGAGGCGGCCTGGTTCTCCTTCGGGACCGATCCGAAAGCGCAACTGCTACTTCTGCAAAGAGAAGATCGAGGAAGTCGACTACAAGAACCAGAACCAGCTGCGCCGCTACGTCTCGGAGAAGGGCAAGATCCGCTCCCGCCGGATCACCGGCGCCTGCCGGCGGCATCAGCGGCAGGTGGCGGTCGCGGTCAAGCGTGCTCGCGAGATGGCGCTGCTTCCCTACGTCGCGAATTAAGTGGCTCGGGCTGTGCAGGTCATCCTCCGCACCGACGTCGACAACGTCGGCCTTCGGGGTGAGGTGGTCGACGTCGCGCCCGGGTTCGCCCGGAACTTCCTGATCCCGCGCAAGCTGGCCGAACGAGCCACGCCGGGCCGGGTTGCCGAGCTCCGGAAACACGAGCAGCGGCGGGCGCGGCACGAGGCGCAGAGCTTCGACCAGGCCCAGGAGATCGCGAAGACGCTCGAGCAGACCGAGCTCCGCTTCGACGTGAAGGCAGGCCCGACCGGGACGCTGTTCGGCTCGGTGACGACGACCGACATCACGGACGAGCTCTGGAACGAGGCGAAGGTTCGGGTCGACCGCCGCAAGATCGAGCTCTCCGAGCCGCTGAAGCGGATCGGTCGCTACGAGGTGCCGATCGAGCTTTTCACCGACGTGACGGTTGCCCTGCGAACGCTCGTCGTGCCCGAGGGCGGCGAGCTTCCGCCCGAGGAGGAGCTGGAGGCGATGCGCGCGGCGGAAGAGGCCGAGGCTCAGGCGGCTGCGGAAGAGGCCGGAGAGCAGAGCGACGTCGTCGAGGCTGCCGTCGCGGAGGTCGAAGCCGAGGAAGCGGCTGCGGCTGCGGCGGTCGAGGAGGAGCCCGAACCGCCGCCAGAGGCTTCGGAACGACAGGTGCCCGAGGACGCATTCGACCGGGCAGCGGATGCACCGCCGGCCGCCGAAACCGAAACAGAAGCGCGCTAACTCATCCACAACGCCCTCCACAGGTCTGTGGAGGACTGCACGAACTTCCCGCTCCGAGCGAGAAGTCTCTACCTGGACAACTCTCCTCCGCCTGGGGACGACGTCCGATTTCCTGTGGATCATGCGCGAACGCATGTTCTTTCCGCTGCAAATCGCGCTCTTGACGAGGGGTTTTGACTAGACAGGTGGCCCAGGTCGCCCAGCTCGCGGACGCCGCCCCGGTCCCGCCGCAAAATCTCGACGCGGAGGAGTCAGTCCTCGGCGCGATGATGCTCTCCCCCGGCGCGATCGGGGCGGTCAGCGAAGCTCTCGACGCAAGCGACTTCTACCGCGAGAGCCACGCGAAGATCTACCGAGCGGCCCTGTCGCTCTACGCGAAGGGCGACCCGGTCGACGCGATCACGCTCGTCGACGAGCTCGAAGAACGCGGCGAGCTCGAGAAAGTCGGCGGGCGCGTTCGCATCCACGAGCTCGCCGCGCTCGTGCCGGCCACGGCGAATGCCGGCCACTACGCGCGGATCGTCCGGGAGATGGCGACCCTGCGCGGGCTCATCCGCGCGGGCAGCGCGGTGGCGCAGCTCGGCTGGGACCGGCCGGGCGAGACGACCGACCTCGTCGACCGCGCCGAGCAGATCGTCTTCGACCTCTCGCAGAGCCGCGTTACCAGCGAGTTCACGCACATCGAGACCCTCCTCAAGGAGAGCTTCGAGCGGATCACCGCCCTGTACGAAGCAGGCGTAGACGTCACCGGCACCCCCTCAGGGTTTCGCGATCTCGACCGGCTCACAGCCGGCTTTCAGCCCGGGAACCTGGTCATCGTCGCAGCCCGCCCCAGCATGGGGAAGTCCGCGCTCGGCCTCTGCATCGCGACGAACCTCGCTGTCCGCGGAGAGGTGCCGACGGCGATCTTCACGCTGGAGATGTCGAAGTCCGAGGTCACGCAGCGCCTGATGTGCAGCGAGGCAAAGGTCGAGTCGCAGCGTCTGCGCACCGGCAAGCTCGGCGCCGACGACTGGCCGCGGCTCACGGCCGCCTGCGACAAGCTCGCCAAGGCACCGATCTACGTCGACGACACTGGCTCGATCACGATGATGGAGATCCGCTCCAAGGCCCGGCGCCTGAAGTCGAAGGAGCCGAGCCTCGGCCTGATCGTCGTCGACTACATGCAGCTGATGACGACCGGCCAGACGGCCGAGAACCGCGTCCAGGAGGTCTCACAGATCTCGCGCCAGCTGAAGGTGCTCGCGCGCGACCTGGACGTTCCGATTCTCGCCATGTCGCAACTCTCCCGTGCCGTGGAGCAGCGTCACGACAAGCGCCCGATCCTCTCCGACCTGCGGGAGTCCGGGTCGATCGAGCAGGACGCCGACCTCGTCATGTTCATCTACCGCGACGAGTACTACAACGAAGAGTCCGATCAGCAGGGCCTGGCCGAGGTGCACCTGGCCAAGCACCGCAACGGGCCCACCGACTCGATCAAGCTCTCGTTCCTGAAGCGGTACGCGAAGTTCGCCGACCTGGCGGCGGCCTGACCGTGCCCTACGAGCAGACGATCGTCCTGCTCGGCCCCGTGACCGAGTTCACCGTCCTTTGCCAGGCGTGCGCGCAGCGTGCCGTGGAGAACCCCTCCCCCCTGGTCCACGGTACGCTGCGCCGCCACGACGACCTCGCGTGGACGGAGTGCCCCGTCGGTCATCTCATCCGGGCGGTCAGAGCCGGCCGCGACGTTCACGCGGAGCTGACGCAGCCTCTCTGGTAGCCGCCGCTTAAGGCACACTTCCGAGCCGTGCCCGCCACCGCGATCGTCGGCGCGCCAAGGCGCCCGCTTGACGGGCGCCGCTTAGGAGGACGTGCGGCCTTCGCCCGTGCGTCCGTTTCCCACTGGGCGCATGAGGAGGGCTTCTGCCAGCGACAGTGATAGTGGGCGCCCAGTGGGGAGACGAGGGGAAAGGCAAGATCGTCGATCTGCTGGCGCAGGATTCCGACCTCGTCTGCCGCTACAACGGCGGCCCCAACGCGGGCCACACGATCGTGGCCAACGGCGAGACCTTCAAGCTGCGGCACATGCCATCGGGAATCCTGCGCGGCAAGGAGTGCGTAATCGGCGCGGGCTGCGTGGTCGACCCGGCGGTCTTCGTCGAGGAGCTCGACGACCTCGAGAGTCGCGGGGTCTCCACCGCCGGCCTCCATCTCTCGACGAATGCGCACGTCGTCATGCCATGGCACGTCGCCATCGACCAAGGCGGCGAGCGGCGCCTGGGCAAGCTGAAGATCGGGACGACGAAGCGCGGCATCGGCCCCACGTACGCGGACAAGGCTTTCCGGCTCGGGATCCGGATCCAGGACCTCTTCGACCCGAAGATCCTGCGCCAGAAGCTCGAGGTCGCGCTTGCCGAAAAGAACGTCTGGCTCGAGCGCGTCTACGGATCGCCGCCGCTCGAGCTCGAGGCGCTCGCCGAGCAGTCCGAGCAGCACGCCCAGCGCCTGCGTCCCTACATCGCCGATACGTCCCTCCTGGTCGACCGCGCCCTGCGCGACGGCAAGGCGGTGCTGCTCGAAGGTGCTCACGCCACCCTGCTCGACCTCGATCACGGGACGTACCCCTTCGTCACCTCGTCCAGTACGGTGGCCGGGGGCGCGGCGACCGGGATCGGGATCGGTCCGAACAGGATCGACGAGGTGATCGGCGTCGCGAAGGCCTACGTCACACGCGTCGGCGAAGGCCCGTTCCCGACCGAGATCGACGGGCCCGACCAGCAGCGGCTGCGCGAGTTCGGGGGCGAGCGCGGCACCGTCACCGGCCGCGACCGGCGCTGCGGCTGGCTCGATCTCGTCGCGCTCCGTTACGCGGCGCGGCTGAACGGGATCACCTCGCTCGCGCTGACGAAGCTCGATGTCCTTTCAGCCTTCACCGAGGTACCGGTCTGCGTTCGCTACCGACTCCCGGACGGAAGCGAGACCGAGGAGTTCCCGGCGCATCAGAGCGACTTCCACAAGGCGGAGCCCGTCTACGAGACGCTGCCGGGCTGGCAGGAGCGGCTGGACGGCGTCGCCGACCGGGCACAGCTGCCGGAGAACGCGAGACGGTACGTCGAGTACGTCGAGCGCGGCATCGGGATCGAAGTCGGGATCATCGG
>WNGJ01007886.1_pt1 | contig 12053 bp, 8 predicted proteins | sample 5400611 | NCBI WGS metagenome assembly WNGJ01 (sample SAMN13153375, study PRJNA577476) | soil metagenome | isolation source: 40 cm soil or saprolite under Garry oak tree replicate 1 | place: USA:California | collected 2016-06-15 | reverse complement strand
CATGCACAAGGCGAGAGATGCCTTCCTTGGGCTGCGTGCGCGCCAGACTTTCGGCCAGCGCCACGGCCGCGGTTCCCAGCGCAGGATCGGAGGCGGTGAGCGCCGCGACCCATGTGCGCACCCGATCCATTACGTCCGTAGCGCCCGGTGGCGGTCCCAGTTTCATCGGCAGCGATGCCGTGCGCTGCAACCAGCGTGCGGCCAACTCGCCGGCGCGCCTGCCCTGCCCGCTCCTGACGAGATCCCTCGCGGTGGGTCCCTCCAGCCAGCCGATGACCAGCACCCTCAGATCACGTTCCCAGGCCAGCAGCGGCGGCACGCGGACGTCCGATTCGCCCCCCAGCCCGGCTGCAGCGAGCGCCTCGTACAATGCAGCCTCCGGCGCCGGATCCTCCGCGTATGCCTTGACTGCGACCCGGCGGGCCCCGGCACGAGCTTCAAAGGTGGCGCGCGAGCCCGGCGTGTAGCCGCGCAACAAGAACTCGACGGGACCGTCGCCCAGCCCCGGTACTCGAATAGCGCCAGCCAGGCCCGCCGCGCGTATCGCCGCTAGCGCCGGCATCGCGGGATCGTCGGGTAGGTCATTAGTCGCCTGTACCCCTCCCGGCCAGGCTTTCTTGCGCACGTAAGGTATTGAAGATTTTATTTCCCCTTTGGCGATGATCGGCTGCGAAAGGGAAGCGACCAAAAGACTCGTGATGAGCAGAGTCGACCCGACAAAGCGTTTCGAGCCTCCTGAACGGCGGCGGCCACCCTTTCGGGCCATCGCCGTTCCTGGCGTCTGAACATGCCGCCGGCCACCTCGATCAACGCGCCGGCGCAGTGCAGTGGGAACCGTTCACGCCACGCCGGCGGGACGTGCGCGAAGTACTCCTCGGCAAATATCGCGGCGGCGGCGCGCGCCTGCACAAGCGAGAGGGTATCCAGGCCGACGCGGGTCACCATATAGGCGTAAAGATGGGCCGGATCCCGCACCGGATCGCCCATCGCCACGTTATCGAAGTCGATGAAGCACACTCGGTCGTCCGACACGAAAACGTGGTCGGTCTTAAGGTCCCGATGGATCGGCGCCGGCGGGACTTCCTCCAGGCCGGCTACCACAGCGGCTGTGATGGCCTGGACATCCTCTCTCGCACGCGGACAGGCCCACTGGACCAGGCTCGCTTCCTGCGTCACGTCATCGAGCTGATCTGCGAGGGAATCACGCCGCGTGAGACCCAGGTCATCCTGATTCAGCCCCGCCACGGCGCGGGCGACAGCGCTCAGCGCCGGCGCCGCGTCACGTCGGTGAAGCAGAAGCTGTTGCAGCGAAGTGCCTGGGGCCTCCTCCAGCACGAGAGTGCGCAGCTCGCTCAGATAGGTGATGGGACCAACCACCGAATAAAACTTCTGTCCGTTGGCGGCCTTCTCTGACAATGAGCGCAAAAGCTGAAAGGTTTCTTCCCCGCGTTGGTCGCGGTACACCTTCAGGTAGCAACGCAGCGTTTCGTTTCTCGCCGTCAGCGCGTCGCGGGCTTGCATCGTGCATTTGAGCGCGGCACCAAGCTCCGTCCGGTAGCGCGTCGGCTCGATGTTCCGTTCCTCGGCGCGCCACTGGCCCGGACCCAGGCGGGCCAGCAGCAGCGGCTCGATGTCACTCAGCGCTCCACGAAGGACCGGCCCCAGATTGCGGAGCCTGCGGTCATACGGGAAGACCTCGACCAGCATCCGGAGCTCGGGAATGAATTCGACCGGTTCAAACGTAAGCCAGCACTCAGGAATATCCCGGTGTGGGTCCTCGACCCGCAGCTCGCGCCAGAGCCGCTCGGCCTCGCCGGTTTCGGCATAAACCAAGCCGGTCACCCACTGGTCCCATTGGCGGCCTGTGCCGGGTTCGACGACGCGCAGAGTATACTGCAGCACGCACCGCGAGGTGGACTGACGGTACCGAAATCGAAACGGAGTGCAACGCCGGATCTGACACGCCTTCCCCGAGACGGGTTTGAGATGGTTGCGGAACACTTCGAGCATCCGATCAGGATCGCTGGCGACCTTGAGCTGGGGGAAATCCGGATCCTCAGGAAAGACCTCTAAACAAGGCTCAGCAGGTAACTGTTGCTTCTGCATGGTGTTCGGCTCGCTCGTTAATTTGAAACATTCAATGGCGGTTGCTGGACGTCCAGTTCGTAGAGTTCGCGATAGCGGCCGCTGCGGGCAACCAGTTCGTCATGTTGCCCGCGCTCGATGATCCGGCCTTCCTCCAGCACCAGCACCTGGTCGGCGTCCTCCACCGACTGGAGGTCGTGAGTGATCATAAGACAGGTCTTGCCGGCCATGAGCCGATCCAGCGCTTCGCGCACCTTCGCTTCGCTCTCCACGTCGAGGCCCGTCATCGGCTCGTCCAAAATCAGGATTGGGGCATTGCGGATCAGTGCGCGAGCGATGGCGATGCGCTGTTGTTGTCCGCCCGAAAGTGTCGCGCCTCGCTCGCCGATAACCGAATCGTAGCCGTCTTCAAGTTCGCGGATGAACTCGTCGGCATTCGCCGACCGGGCTGCGGACACGATTTCCTCCAGGCTTGCCTCAGGTTTTCCGTAGGCAATGTTTTCCCGGATGGTGGCGCCAAAGAGAATCGAATCCTGGAAAACGATCCCGATCTGCCGACGCAGCGACTCGCGCCGCAATTGCTGGATGTTGATCCCATCAACGAAAATGGCCCCGGCCTGTGATTCGTAGAGGCGTAAAAGCAGACTGACGATGGTGGACTTGCCCGCCCCGGAAACTCCCACGACGGCCACCCGTTGGCCCGGAGCCAAGGCGAAGGAAACCTCCTTCAATACTTCTTTGCCGCCTCCGTAATCAAACGAGACCTTATCGAAGACGATTTCTCCCAAGAGACCATCCACTTCGATGGCCTCCGGGCGGTCCTGGATTTCGGGCTCGAGGTCGAGAACCTCGGAGATGCGGTCCGCGCTCGCCATGGCCTTGGAAAAGTCGGTGGAGAGCTTGGCCAAACCCCGCAGCGGCTTGTACAGATTGTTCAAATAAGCGACGACCAGTACGAGTTCCCCGGGCAGCATCCTGTCGTGGAGGACCTGGAGCGCACCGAACAGCACCGCCACTGCCGTTCCCAGCGCCGTGATAATTTGCGAGGATCGGGTTGCGGCCGCTTCCAGCCGTGCAATCCGTATGCTCTCCTGCAAAGTCTCGGCCGTCACCGTGTCGAATTTTTCCTCTTCATATTTCTCGCGGGCATATGCCTGCACCAGCGGGATAGCCGAGAGCACCTCCGTCATGCGCGACGCCACCTTGCCCTCCTGTCGCTTCTGTTTTTTGACTGAAGCCTTGGTCTTGCGATAAAGATGGAACAGGCTGAAACACAGGAACGGCATCGTGGCCAGCGGAATCAGACTGACCTTCCAGTTCAGAGCGAACATGATGGCGAACATGCCGAAGACCTCCAGGGCTTGGGATGAGAACTTTAGAATCGACTCCGCGAAGACGTCCTTCAGCGTGTTCGTGTCCCCGGCGATTTTGGTCATGAGATCGCCCGACCGCGCGTGATTGTGGAATGACAGCGAAAGTCGTTGAAGATGCGCGAACAGCTCCCGGCGCAGCGCATAAACCATTTTGTAACCAATGGACGAGGTGATGAAGATCTGCGAGTAGGAGAACAGCCCGCCGAACAGCGCAATCAGCACAATCGCGCAGGAAGCCCCTACCACCAGCATGACTTTGCTGCCTTCCACCATGCTGTGGAGAAAGCCGAGAAAATGAGGGAGTGGCTTATCCAGAATACCATGATCCAAGATCAGCTTCAGAGGCCAGGGCTTCAACAGCTCGGCCGCGGTGACACCAAGGGTGCAGAGGGCCGCCAATATCAAACGCCCTTTGACCTGACGCAGGTGCGTCAAAAAAATCTGACGGAATCGCTTTCGTTTTCTATGGTGCATGTGTGTCCCGCAGGTTCATTTTTCTAACAGTACATCGCCGGTTAGTTTGTTTCCACGAGCGCGGGCAATTCCTCCAGCAATCGGATCGCCTCGGCCTGCCGCCGGCCGATCGCTTCGGCCTCCGGGTGCCGGGTTCTGTCGAACTCAAGAACGTGGATCTTCTGCAGTAGCACGATCTGCTCATACCAGGAGACCCGCTCAGCCAGGTCCGGGTCGTGAGAAGACCAGCGTTGATAGGCATCGAGGATGGATCGGCGCAAGAAGGCAAAATCCGGCAGCTTGCCAGGCTTGCGCAGGGTGAGCCGTCGCAGTTGAGTGAGGAGATTACCTAGGTCCATGGCCGGATCCCCACGCGTGCAGTCGTCAAAGTCTAGAACGACAAGGCGGCCTTGCTGCCAGAGTAGTTGGGACGGGCCGAGGTCACCGTGCAAAAATGACGGTACTGCAGGTCCCTTCGGCGCCTGACGCTCAAGCCCGATCAACAGGCGCCGCAGGGCCGCCGCCGTGGCCGGAAACCGAGCGCAGAGATCCGCGATGCGTCGCCGCAACTCGACGAGGACGGCGGCGGGCCCCTTGATACCCCCGGGGTTGACGGGAGCGGCGTGCAGGACCGCCAGCGCGCGTCCGATCGCCGCCGGCACGCTGGGACCGTCTCGCGCCGTCGCCTTGCTCATTGACTCACCCGTTTCGTACGTCAACAGTAAAAGTCCGCACGGGTCGTGACAGGCCACGACACTTGGAACAACAAAACCACCTCGGGCACCGCAGTCAGTGGCCGCCAATTCACGCAGGACCGTTGCCACTTTGCGAACGTCGTCGTTTCGCTCGTAAAATTTCCCCACCCACTGAAAGTGGCGGATGTGCGGTTCTCCGCCGGCGCGAGCGTCGAGATCGTAACGCGTGGTGCGACGCTTTCCACGTTTCAAGAAAGGATGCGCGGTCCAACCCTCAAGCCGCGCGTCGGTACCGTGAATCTGCCGCAGGGTTGCGCTCAGCACCGCCTGCGTTTCGTCCGATCCGAGCATGAACGGTAGAGAATTCATTTGGTCAGCGCCGGAGAAACCAACTCATCCAGCGCCGCTCGCGCGCGTAGGGCGAATTGTGGAACCAGCCTGCGCCACTCGGCCGGCTGCCGCCGACAAACGTTATAGATCTTCCACACGAGAGTGAGGCCACGGTAGAACGCTACATTGCACGGAGAGACTTGCGGCATCACGGCCAGATATGCGTCACGAAAGCACGCGACCCACTCATCTGCGTGCTCCAGCAGCGCGGGATGGCACAGGCATCGCCGCTCCAACTGGGCAAGAAAGTGACCGGCATCGTAGGCAGGGTCAGTGTAACCGAACATGTCCAGGTCGATTAGCACGAGTCGATCTCCCGTCCACAGAAACTGCCCTGCTGCCAGGTCCCCATGGACCGGCGCGGGCTCCGCCGGATCGAGGAGGGACAACGCCCCTTCGAGAGTCGCCAGGAGCGGTTCGATGATCGGGGAAGTATCCGGCCAGCATTCGTGCAGCCGCTCGTACCGGGCCCGCGCCTCGGCGACCAGCATCTCAGCCGTGGTCGGTTGCTCCGGAACGATGCCGAGGCGGTGCAAAGTCGCAGTTAGCCGGGCGGCCCGTCGCAACAGCTCCGGCTTTCGATCGTCGTCATGCTTGGACAGACACACGCCATCCACCCAGGGGAAAATGAGCATGCGCTCGTGAGGGATATAGTAACTCGGCAAACAGAGTCCTTCATGATTCGGAGGGTAGTGCTCCGCCAGGGTCCGAGAGTGTGCCCACACCCGACGGCCAAAGTCGTCTGAATACACTTTTAATGCATACGCCCGTCCTCCGACACCATTTGAGTGCGCCTGCACCCGCAGAACGAAACGGTCCGAACGAACCTTCTGCACAGTGCAGACGGCATCGGTTGGCCTGAGATCGACCGGCATCACAGAGTGAAGTAGATCCAGCACCGCTGCGGGCTGCTGTAAGCGCGTCAACTGAGCCTGCAGTTCGGCGTGTTGCTCGGCAGTCGGTTCGTATCGAAAGCGCATATCCGTGAGCTTTTGGGTTTCAACCAGCGTCGAGCCATCGCGACAGATAGTTGGTCAGCCGGACGGCGCCGTCGAATGACGGGATGACCTCGCGCACGAGTTGAGCGTGGGCCTTCCGATCACAGTTGAGCGCCCACTCCAGGGCCTCGGCGAGACTCTCGCCAGTCAATTCATTAGGGTGGACCCACCGGGCCAGCCCGCGTGCCGCCAGCGTCTCGGCGCGGATTCGCTGCTCGACCTTCTTCTGCGTGGCCCGCGGCACGATCACCAGGGGCCGCGCCTGGACCAGAGCCTCGCACACGCTGTTGTAGCCGCCCATGCTCACGACGGCGTCGGCGGCCGCCATGAGCTCAAAATTGTCGGCCCACGACACCACGCGACACGTAGCGGTGGCTTGCGCCTGCAGCCTTGCCTGCTTGTCAGCCGGCATGAACGGCCCCGTCACCAGGATCGCGTGCAGACCGGGGAACCTTGCTTCCAGCCGCTCCACGGCGGCCCGAGCGGCCTCCAGCACTGGATAGCCGTCGTAGCCGCTGCCTACGGCTGCCAGCACCACAGGTCCGTTGTCAGGCAATCCATGTCGCTGACGCAACGCCCCTGCATCAAAGGCGGGCGGATCGCGGACGATGTAGCCGCAGTAGTGAAGCTTGGATTGGACCGACGGCGGGATGGCGTAGGCTGCCGCCACGTCGTAGAGTTTGGGTGAGCCGTAAACGGCGATGCCGTCGTACAGGTTTTCGAGAGCGTCGTAGACTCCCACTTCTTCCCAGAGGGCGCGAATGCGACCGGCATCGTCTTGGATATCACGCAGGCCACACACGAACCGAGTGGTGGGCCGTTCGGCCTTAAGCGCGCGCAAGCCATCGCGAAACTCTCCCTTGGAACCCAGCGGTTCGTGATCCACCAGGACGAGGTCCGGCGCCAACCCCAGCGCGGCATCCCGCAGCATCTGACCGCGGATCTTGCGCAAGTGCTGTTTCGCCGCCTTCTGCTGGTCCACGGTCCACTGGCTTGTGCAGGGGGGAGGGTGCAGCAGTATGGGCAGCTTGATGAAGTCGCACCGTTCGGGCAGGGTGAAGCCGGCGAGCGGGGATTTGGTCGCGATGTAAGCGACGCAGTTCGGATGTCGCGCCAAAAGGTGCCGCGCAATGGTCAGTGTCCGAGTAATGTGGCCCAGTCCTTGGTTATCCTGCGCGTAGAGCAGCAGGGTTCGCAACTGGGTCGAAGGAGCCACGATCATACGTGCAGACCTTGTTCAGAACCCGGCCAGGCGCAGAGCTCCCACGTGCATGAGCACGGGAATATGGTGCCGCCAGAGTTGGCCCACGGGGATGAGCTCGGTGCCGGAGATTCGTTCGCCCTCATCCGGAGCAGGAGGGGCCTTGCGGTACGTGTTACGAGCCACGACCACCCAATGTCCTCCGGTGGACTTGTCGGGAAGGTCGTAAAAGGGTCCATAGACCTCCGCCGTGTCGAAGCTGTAGCCGGTTTCTTCTTCCAGTTCCCGGCGGCCGGCAGCCAGCGGAGACTCGTCGCGCTCGATCTCGCCCCACGGAAGCACGAGCAGGGTCTGTTCGGCGGCCTTCTTATACTGTCGGATAAAAACCACCCGGCTGCCCGAGACAGGCACCACCAGGACGTACTGTCCGCGGACCCAGATGTAATCCTTGCTTGAAGTTCCGTCATCGAACTCCGTGGTCCGCTCCTCCAGCAGGAACCGGTTCTCATCGCCCGCATGAGGACTGCGGAAAGCGACGCACTTGGCGCGTACATGTCGAACGGGCGCAGGAGCTACTGCGGGCGCAGCAGCGCCGGGTGACTGGACCCACAACTCGGTGGCGCCTCCCCGCGCCGGAGAGGCCTGCGCGGTTACGTGACCTGGGAGCGTCGCGTTCGGCGCCGAGCGGGCCAAGTCCGTTCGCAGGGTCGGCGGATTGTCGGCCAGCAGCCACACGGACTTCGGCATCGGAGGTAGCAGCGGCCCAATGGTGACCGTGCGCTCGGCCGCCGCGTGGATGTACTCGGCGAGCCGCCGCGGCGCCTCCGGCTCCCGCTTGAAGCCGAGGAAGCTCGACATATCGACCACGGCGAGATTACCGTAAATCCAGATGGCATCGTAATAATCATGTAGAGCGCGCACGGCCTGTTCAGACCATGAGTTGCGCACGCTCTCCGGGTCCTGCAGCACATCGCGCACACCCAGCACACAGCGGATCCCGTGCCTCCGCGCGTGCTCAAGCGTCCGAGCGAGTTCGCCGCCGGCGCCAAGCGGCAAGTGATCCACGATCAGCATGTCTGGTTCAAATGCTTTAATCGCGCGAGAAATGACTTTTGATCGCAGCGTGATGAGTTCCTCGTTGGAGACATCCAGGTAACGGGGCTTGCAGCACCCGTCAGCCTCCTTGCGCAGCGCCGGGAGAGTCACACAATCCACTCCTTTCGGCATCGGCAAAGCCCCTGCCTGCCGCGCTTCGGCTATCATGAGGATCACCGGCTGCAGAGCGGAACGGCGCAACTCTTGGGCAATCGACGCGTTACGGCGAATGTGGCCGAAGCCGACCATCCCCGGTGAATACATGGCAAGACGGCATTTTCGGTTTTTCATATATCTGGTCTCCTGATTATCAAAATGTCCAAACCGCTCACGCTGCTCGATTCAACCACGCTCAGCCGGGTGAGGTACTCAAAGCGCGAACCGGTAGATATTTCCCCGCGCTCAGCGGCGTGAAGGCCTGAACCATCAGCAAACAGCACCCAATCTCAATCGAACCGTCATGGGAACGTAATGAAAGCGTAGTACAACTGTAGCCTTGAACGCTGTAGCGTAAATGGGGTGTGAAGCCCATACCGCATGGAGAATAGACCCGTGGCCGAATCTTTCGGAGACACCTCAGAAGTTGCGCGGTAATCATAATGACCCGGGATTCGTGTTGGCAGCCCGTGCCTCTTCCGGCAGGACCGGTTCCCAGCTTTCAAACCATTGCTCCACGTTCGCCAGTTCGTCGAATCCCCAGCCGGGGTGGTCGTGGACCAGAGCCAGCGCCGGCCAGATGATGCAATTGGCAAAGCGCGCAAATTCCGCCGTTTCGAATAATACGTTTAACTGCCCGGGCGAGGGCAGGTTCCAGCCAGCCGGTTTGACGGCCTGGCGATACAGGTCCAGGATCCACAACCGAAAGCGGAACGGAAAACGCAACAGAAAAGTGGACAGATCGTAACTGACGGGTCCCACTCCCGCATGGTCCCAGCCCACGAGCCGAGCCTGCACTCCGTGAACAGCGGGCAGCACAAAGAGGTGACTGGCCCAGAGATCGCCATGCAGCAGTGTTTCCGGACCGCCAAATTCGGCCAGCGCTTGGGCCCGCCTCGGCTGTTCCGCTTGAAGTTGACGAAGCCGTGCCAGCAAACGGTCGCGTAACGCGGAATGCTTCGCCGAAAGCCGGACCGCCGGTGGTTGCAGCGCTTCCAGGCAGCGGACGGCGTCGCGCAAATTGGCGGCGTAGAAATCGATTCCAAAATCGCTGCCGAGCAGGCGGCATTCCGCGAGCAAGGCATGCCCGGCGAAGCGCATGTGTACCTGAGCAATCAATTCCACGCCGGCACGCACGCATTGGGGATCCAGATGCCGGGTGTCCAGCGCCCGGTCACCGAAGTCATCATAAACGTGCCAGACCCATTGACCGTAGCGCTCCGCCGCCACCCCGAGCAAGGTGGGACCGTTATCACCCAGGCCAACTGCCGGCAGCCAACGTCGGATCGCCAATTGATTCCGTTGCGCGTTGTCCAACTCCATGCGTTTGGCCACTACCGAGCGGACCCAGCCATCGAAGACAAAGCGCAAGCGGTAAACGCGAGGGCGACGCGAGGGAAGCTTGCGCTGCTCGAGGACCTGGCCCAAGGCCGCCGGTTCACTGAAAATCTCTTGCAGCAATTGACGGAGCTCGACCAGCCCCGGTTGGCCACTGTCTTCCAGCAAGTCGTCCAGACCTTCGATCATGTCAGGCCGCCAGTGTTCCTCCTGGCATCCAGCCTCGTTCATTTGGCACGCTGCAAAAGCGGCATTCGTCCCCGGTCAATCGGACCGGGTTGAACGACGCTTTTTTCGTTTAAGTTTGCCATAGCCGCATGTTCTGTTCAGCGCAGCGACAGGAATTTTCTTTGGCTCGTGGCCGGCTCGAATCGTTGCGCTCCCCCAACCCCATTGACGCGCTGCTTGACGAGCGAACCGTGGGCAGATCACCCGCCCTCAGACGAGTCCCAGCGTTTTTGCCGCCAAACGCAGTTGCCGGTAGCGCCAAAGATTCTTCTCACTCACGGCTTTTTCCGGTTGTTCCCCCAGCCAGCGGAAGTGCAGGTACATTCTCGCAGCCTCCAGCGTTTGGTGGAATTGAGCGGCAGCGGCTTCAGGCCAGCGTGCGTGCTGGTAGGCGCGTTCACATTGACGCACGAGTTTGCGCGGCCAACCCGTTCCTTCGGTGAGCGATGCCAGGTCAATTTCACCGGCGGCGATGGCGGCCGATTCCCAGTCCACCATAAAAAGGCTTTCGCTCCGGATGAGAACCGTCTTCGCGTAAAACTCACCGTGGATCACCGTCGGTGGCGCGGCCAGGAGCGGCGCGAACCAGTCGTCGCCGCTGTTGCGGAGTTCAACCAACCACGGAAAGCGGACCCGCAATGGGCGCGCGAATTCGAACGTCCGCTGCGCCCATCCCCGGTAGTACTTCGCATCATATCGTTTGAGGAACGCCAGCGATGGTTCCACCACGCGTCCCTCTTGCGCGGCGTGAAATTGCCCGATCCAACGAGCGGAGGCCACCAAGGCGTGCGGTTGCCGTGTTGACCTGTGAAAACTCAGATCGCTTACGCGCACCGAGTTGTAAACGTATTCGAGAATGAGCCAGGTGTCGCTGGATGAGGGATCGGCCGACACGCCCAGGCACTTGGGACGGAAATCCTGGAGCGAACGCAACAAGCGCTGATACACTTCAGCTTCGTACGCGACGTTGCCGCGATGGCCGTGGGAACGATGGCCGTGGCCGGCCTCATATTTAATGAACACGCGCCGCTTGCGGCCGTCGGCCAACTGACAGGTCAAGATCTCGTTGGGAAACGTGCTCATGAAGCGGGGTAGCTTCCGTTGGAGAACTTTCAACGGGTGTCGGCTCGAGTCATCCCCAACCAGCGCCGCCGCGAGACGATCTGTCAGCGTGGGCAAATCAGGTAGAAGTGATTGAGGTGTTTTCATCGGATCCATTTGGCATCGACGGGTTTCATCGTTAGCACGTTGAATGACTGATGGGCCAGGCATTTTTCGATCCCAGAGCGTCGCTCAGGATTTGTCGCGCGACCTGTTTGGCGTCGAACAAGGCTTCGGCAATTTGCCGGGCCGCCCGGCTGTGCTTTTCGTAGTCGTTGTTGATCGCTGAGAAAGCACGCGCAGCTTCCTTGAGCGTCGAGAAGCGAAACATCCCCTCGCCGTCCGGCAGGCGGGAACTCGGTCCGGTGTGTTGGACGACGACTGGTTTGCCGCTGGCCAGGTAGCACAGCGTGCGGTCGCTGACCCAGGCGTTTTGAAATTTGAGGCACGAACGCTTGGCGCAACTGAACTCACCGCGCGAACTCCGGATGTAGGCCTGATACGCCTCGGGTGTGCCGGCCACATCACGGGAGTGCCGGATGCGCCAGCCGCGCTGCTCCAGGTCCTTCCGGTCCTGCACGTCCTTCTCCGTTTTCATGAACAGCGCCAGTTCGAGCGGTTGGCTGGTCAGGCGCGGCAAGTCGGCAAATTCCAAAAAGGCCACACGCTTGGTGTTTTCGTACGTTTCCTCTTTATCGACGATCCAATCGTCCGAATCCCAATTGGAGACCGTGGAGAACGCCTCGGCGCGCTGCTCAAAAAAGAAAGGCCAGCACTCGAGGCACACCGGCGGGTGAATGTGAATCCACTTCAGTCCGCAATCCGTAAAGCGAGCCGCAGGCGTGCCGACCGTTTCGCCCGTCGTGAAATAAAGGTCATGGCGCGGGACCGAAAGTTGTCCGCGGCTGATCCAGAATTGGAGCAGCCCCGGGTCGATATC